>Ga0316576_10001103_pt1 | contig 14098 bp, 15 predicted proteins | sample S0NA_FD_203075 | JGI IMG/M metagenome (GOLD analysis project Ga0316576, IMG submission 203075) | Rhizosphere microbial communities from salt marsh grasses in Alabama, United States - S0-2_050615r3r5 | ecosystem: Host-associated > Plants > Roots > Rhizosphere | place: USA: Alabama | collected... | reverse complement strand
TCGGCCCGTCGGGATGCGGCAAGTCGACGACCCTCCGGATGTTGGCGGGTCTCGAACCGGTCAACAGCGGACGCGTCTTCATCGGCGACCGCGACGTCACCGACGTACCGCCGAAGGATCGCGACATCGCCATGGTCTTCCAGTCATATGCGCTGTACCCGCACATGACCGTGGCCGAGAACATCGGCTTCCATCTGAAGGTGAAGAAGGTGCCGCGGAAGGAGCGGCGCCAGCGGGTCGAGGAAGCGGCGCGCATCCTCGACCTCGGCGACTTCCTCGACCGCAAGCCCGCCCGGTTGTCGGGAGGTCAGCGCCAGCGGGTCGCGATGGGCCGGGCGATCGTGCGCCAGCCCCAGGTGTTCCTGATGGACGAACCGCTGTCGAACCTCGACGCCAAGCTTCGGGTGCAGACCCGAACACAGATCGCGGCCCTCCAGCGCCAGCTCGGCGTCACCACGGTCTACGTCACGCACGACCAGACCGAGGCGATGACGATGGGTGACCGGGTCGCGGTCATGAACGACGGCGTCCTGCAACAGTGCGCCTCCCCTCGGGAGCTGTTCACCGAGCCGGTCAACGAGTTCGTGGCCGGCTTCATCGGGTCACCGTCGATGAACCTGTTGCCGGCGACCGTCTCCGACGGTGCAGCCTCCTACGGATCGCTCCGGGTCCCGCTGACGCCCGAGCAACTCGAAGCGCTCACGTCGGCTTCGGTCACGATCGGCGCCCGACCGAACGATCTCACGATCAGCGCCGAAGGCGGGTTGGACTCGACCGTCGAGTTCGTCGAGGAACTCGGTTCCGAGGCGTTCCTCTACTGCATCGCCGACGGCACCGAGACCGAAGTGGTGGCCCGCACGGACGGCCTCAGCGTGCTGCAGAACGGTGACAAGGTGAGCCTGGTGCCACGGTCGACCGGGCTGCACCTGTTCGACTCGAGATCAGGAGCTCGGCTCCCCGCCTGAGGGTTCCGTGTCGCCGAGTTCGGTGTCGCCGAGTTCGGTGTCGCCGAGTTCGGTGTCGCCGGGTTCCGTGTCGCCGAGTTCGGTGTCGCCGGGTTCGGTGTCGCCGAGTTCGGTGTCGCCGAGTTCGGTGTCGGCGAACTCGTCCTCCTCACCGTCCACCGCCTCACCGACGACCGGTTCGGCGATGGGATGGCGCCGCATCCAGACCAGCAGCAACGCACCGCCCACGACCGCGGCGAGGGCCACCCACTGGTTCCAGCGCAGCCCGGCGACCTCGTCGGCGCGGTCGATGCGCAGGCCCTCGACCCAGAACCGCCCGAGTCCGTAGCCGATCACGTACATCACGAACAGCTGCCCGGGGGCGGGACGGAACCGTTTGTCGATCCAGAGCAGCAGCAGACAGAGCCCGAGGCTCCACAGTGACTCGTAGAGGAACGTCGGATGGAAGGTGGTCCCGACGGCGTACACCGTCGTGTCGAGGTGGGCGGCATCGATCTCCAGCGCCCACGGCAGATCGGTCGGGCGGCCGTACAGCTCCTGGTTGAAGTAGTTCCCCCACCGGCCGATCGCCTGTGCCAGCGGGATCGCCGGCGCCGCGCACGTGGCCGCCACCGACATCGGGATCCCTCGCTTGTGAGCCAGGTAGAGGCCGACCGGCACCCCGAACAGCAGTCCACCGGGGATCCCGAGTCCGCCCCGCCAGATCTGCGGGATGCGGCCGAGGTCGTCGGCGAACAGATCCCAGTCGGTGATCACGTGGTAGAGCCGGGCGCCGATGATGCCGGCGACCACCGCCCAGATGGCGATCGAGCTGGCGTCCTCGCGGGTCCCGATCCCTCGCTCCTCCAGCCGTCGTCCGAAGAGCCACACCGCAGCGACCACGCCGAGAGCGATCATCAGCCCGTAGAGGTTGAGGCTGAGCGGGCCGATGTCGATCGAGTTGAACGACGGGCTGGGGATGGAGGCGAACATCGAAGCGTGGACCGAGGCGAGCATCGGCGACGTCAGCGGCCCGTCACGCGACCGACGAACTCCCCGGTCATCCGCTCGATGTCGGCGCGGTCGTAGTCCTGGGTGGCGACGTGGTAGCTGCGATCGAGCCAGACGTGCTCGACGTCGCCGCCGTAGTTCACCGCGAGGTGCTCGGAGTTGGCGGGCTCGACCACGTGATCCTGGCGCGACGTGATCAGGAGCAGCGGCATCGTCAGCTCTCCGTACCGGTCGGTCATGGGGGCGAGCCCCTCGCGCATGAACGACAGCAGCGGGCGCAGCGGAGCGCCGTCGTACGAACTCTCCTGCACGTCCGGGTCGGCGATGTCGCTGCCGATCGCGGGCGCGATCTCGGTGCCGTCGTCGACCATCTCCTCGATCATGTCGAGCACGACGTCGGCCTGCGGCGTCGTCACCGGATTGATGCACACCAGGCCCACGACCTTGTCGAGTTCGAACCCCGACCAGAGGGCGAGCGACCCGCCCATGCTCTGCCCCACGACGACGATCTGGCCGACCCGCTCTGCGAGGCGACCGTGCGCGGCGCGGACCTCGCCGGTCCAGTCGGACCAGCCCGTGGTGCACATGTCCTCGACGGTGGTGCCGTGCCCCGGCAGCCTCGGCATCTCGACGTGGTGACCGAGTGCGACCATCGCCTCGGCGATGCCCCGCATCGACGACGGGTTCCCGGTGAAGCCGTGGATGGCGAGGACCCCGACCTCGGTCGTGCCGACGTGGGACAGCGGCTCGGCTTCGGGGAGGACGGCGGGCGCGGACATGCCCGACAAGCTACCGGTACGGGTCGTCGGGCCCGTTGGGCTCGTCCCACCAGTCGTCGGGCACGGTGGCCGCCTGCCAGTCGGGATCCGGATAGATGCAGTCGACCGGGCAGGCCGGGAGGCACTTGTCGCAGCCGCTGCACAACTCGGGGATGATGATGACGTCCGGACCGTGATTGAAGATCGCGCCGAAGTGCGGCGGGCAGTGGCGCAGGCACGCGTCGCAGTTGATGCACTCGGACATCTCGATGCGCAGCGGGACGTTGCGCCACTTGGCGTTGCGGGTGCGCGTGGCGATGCGCTCGTCGCGGGTGCTGGCCATTGCGGGTCACCGTACCGGCCCCTCGCCGCCGTGGTCCGAGCCGGATCGCCTTGACCCGCGGGTCAAGTTTCGGTTGGACTGTCGAGGTGAGCACGACCGACGCCGACCGCCTCGACGGCCGCATCGCCGACGAGCGGCGGCACACCGAGCACGGCCTCGAACGCAAGCAGCAGCTGCTCGAGGCAGCGGCCGGGCTCTTCGCCGACCGGGGCTACTCCGCCACGCGCATCGCCGACATCTGCCGTGCGGCCGGCGTCGCCAAAGGGCTGTTCTACTGGTACTTCCCCACGAAGGGCGCCCTGTTCGCCGAACTCGTCCGCACGATGCGCCTGCGATTGCGGCGGACGCAGGGCGCCGCCATGGATCCCGCCACCGACGCCGTCACCCGCATTGCTGACGGCGCCGCGGCGAGCGTGCGGTTCATGGCCGAACACGCGGCCTACTTCGCGCTGCTCGACGTCGAACGCAGCGACCCGGAGGTGGCGGACGTGCTCGCCGAGGGCGCCGGGGTCTACCTCGACGACGTGCGGCGGCTCGTCGAGGAGGGTCAGCGAGCGGGCACGATCGCTGACGCCCCCGCCGACCTCGTGGCGGTCGGCGTGCTCGGCACGGTGTCGTCGTTCTCGAACTCGTACCGCAACGGCCGCGTGGGCGACGACCTCACGGTCGACGATCTCGCCAGCTTCGTGCGGCGGTGGGTGCTGAACGCGCTCCGCTGATCTCAGCGGGCGGCCGGCGGGGCGTTCATCTGCAGGTCCGGATAGCGGGCACTGAGCACGCTGACGAAGGCCTCGATGAGCTCCGGATCGAACTGCGTACCAGCACCCGATGCCACGAAGCGTGCTGCCTCGTCGCGGGTCCATTCCTGCTTGTAGACACGGCGGGTGGAGAGCGAGTCGAACACGTCGGCGATCGCCACGATCCGTCCGCTCAGCGGGATCGCTGCCCCGCTGAGCCCGTTCGGGTATCCCGAGCCGTCCCACCACTCGTGGTGCGACCACGCCACCTCGGCGGCCAGCGCGAAGAGATCGGTCGACACGCCGGACAGGAGCCGACGGCCGAGCACGGTGTGTTGCTTGATCTCGTCGAACTCCTCGACGGTGAGCGGTCCCGGCTTGAGCAGCACGTGGTCGCTGACCGCCACCTTGCCGATGTCGTGCAGTCGTGCGGCGAGGCGGAGCCGCTCGCACCATTCGGGCACCTGCCCGATCGCGTGACCGATCTCGGCGGCGAGATCGCCGACGCCGCTCGTGTGACGTGTGGTGTTGCCGCCGCGCAACTCGGCCAGCGAGCTGAGGCGCTCGTAGGCCTCGAGGTGATACGCGTCGGCGTCGACGTGCTCGGCGGCGTATCCGGCGACGAGCCCGGACGTCGTCAGCCGGGTGATCTCCCCCAGGTGTCGAGCCTTCTCGTTGTCGTGCGCGACCTGCACCGTCCGCATCCGCAGATCGGAGGCGTCGCTGAAGATCTCGCGGTGCAGGGCGAAGTGGCGTTCGCGGTGTTCGAGTGCCTCGGCGAGACGCCCTGCCTGCTTGCACGCCCCGGCGAGGAGATCGTGGATGTCGAGTTCGAGCTCACGTTGGTCCGTCCGATCGGCCAGGTCGAGGGCCGCCATGAGCGTGGCGATCGACTCGTCGAGCCGTCCGTTGCGCAGCGCCACCCGGCCCTCGGACACCATGAGGCCGAGTTGCTCGGCCACGGCGACGTCGTCCCCCGCCACCGACCGCTCGAGCAGCCCGGCCCGTGCTTCGGAGAAGCAGCCGTCGGCAGCATCGAAGTCGCCGATGCCGGCGTATGCCTCGGCGAGGTCGGCCAGCAGACTGCCCACGAGTTGCGGGGCATCGACGCGAGCCATCGACAGCGCCCGCAGGCCGAGCTCGACCGCAGCGAGGTGATCGCCCCGCCGACCGCGGATCCGGGCGAGGTTGCCCAGCACCATGGCGTCGACGTCGGGACGACCGAGCGGCTCGTTCACGGCCAACGCGGTCTCGTAGGTGGCGATCGCACGGTCGTAGTCGGCCATCGACTGATAGATGGCGGCGACCGTGTGGAGAATGCGTCCTTCGTCGATCGCATGCCCCGTCGCGCGGTACACCTGCAAGGCCCGCCGACAGTGACCGAGCGCATCGGGAAAATTGCCCGCCTGGTAGTGGACGACACCGAGCAGGTGCAGCGACCAGGCGACCGTCAGACTGATCTCGTTCGGATCGGCCAGTTCCAGCGCCTCGCTCGCCAACGAGAACGCGTACTCGGTGCGACCACGCTGATGGGCGATCGACGCGAGATGGTACAACGCCTCGGCTTCGAGGGCCGTGAGCGAGTTCGAGCGTGCCGTGACCCTCGCGTCGAGTGCCAGCTGGCGTGAGCGCTCCGGATCGACACCGCGGCACCGGGCCGCCCGATCGAGCATCGAACGCACACCTTGTTCGACCGCCTGCTCTGCTGTCGCTGACTCCCGCACTCGGTTCCCTCGCCGTCCGTCTCGCTCCGCCGATCCCGCTCTCACCTGGGGGGACGTGCGGTGAACGTATCGGTCGAGATGGGGTCGAGGCGAGGATTCGAGACAGATCTTGAGCACAATCAGACCGCAACTCGAGGTTCGTCACCCTGCGTAATCTGACCACCGCGATGCGAACACGCCAAGGCGCCCGGAGCGTCGACCGAGGCGCCGTCTGGGCGTTCATGCCGGTCGTCGCCATGGTCCCCTTCACCCTGCTCGCCCTGTTCGTGGTGTGGCTGCCGATCGGCTGGCTCACCGGTGTCCGCTTCTGGTGGGTCGTCGTCGGGTTCCTCGTCGCCGGCCTGCTGCTCTTCGTCCGGCCGATCCAGGTCCTGGTGCTCACCCCGTTGCTCCGAGCCCGGCGACCGACCGTCGAGGAAGCCGACGTGATCGAGCCGCTGTGGGCCGAGATCGCACAGGCCAACGGACTCCCCGCGAGCCGCTACGTGGTCCGGGTGCTCCCGACCGACGAGCTGAACGCGTTCGCCTGCGGCGGCCACCTCGTGCTCGTGACGAGCTTCGCCGTTCACGACCTCACCCGGCCTCAGCTCCAGGGCGTCCTCGCCCACGAGCTCAGTCATCACCTGGGGCTGCACACGGTGGCGATCACGATCGGGCACTGGCTGTCCACTCCGGTCGTGCTCCTCGCACGCGTGGGCTTCTTCCTCGAGAACGTCGGCCGGGCGGCGGCCGGCAGCTTCGGCGAACGGTCGCCGTTCATCGCGGCGGTCGGATCCGTCGCGGCCGTCGTGATGCACGCGCTGTCGTGGATCTTCACCGCTGCGCTGCGCGGCAGTGACGCGCTGGGGAACCTGGTCGGCCATGCGTCGGAGTTCGAGGCCGACCGGCGAGCGGTCCGCATGGGCTTCGGCCGTGAACTCGCCAGCGCGCTGCGAGCACTGCTCGCCCACGGGACGGGAGGCCGCCCCGTCGGGTGGCGCGCCCGTCTCGCAGCCTCGCACCCGCCCGCCAGGACCCGGGTGGCGCGCATCGAAGCGCTCATGAGGCATCCGGCTCGTTGAGTCAGGCGGTGATCGGCGCCACGATCGCGTCGAGCAGGTGGATCAGGTCGCCCGGGGCGAGTCCGACGTCCATGCCGCGCCGGCCGCCGCTGACGTACACGGTCTCGTACAGCTCGGCGGTGTCGTCGATCACCGTGCGGAGCCGCTTGCGCTGCCCGATCGGGCTGATACCGCCCACGATGTACCCCGACGACCGTTCGGCGGCGGCCGGCTCGCACATCGTCGCCTTCTTCGCGCCGAGTGCCGCGGCCACGCGCTTCATCGACAGCTGACAGCTGACCGGCACCACCGCCACGACCATCTCGTCGTCAGCGACGACGACCAGCGTCTTGAAGACCTGGTCGTGGTCCAGTCCGAGCGCGTCGGCGGCCTCACGACCGAAGTCGTGCAGCTCCTCGCCCCGGTCGTACTCGTGGATCGTGTGGGCGATCCCCGCATCGACGAGCGCCACGACGGCCGGTGTCACGGCACCGACTGTAGGACCGCCGGTCGCGTGACTTGTAGGTTCGCACCGTGCGCCTGTCCGTCGACCCGTCCACCTCCCCGCTCGACTACGAGTTCGCGCACCGGATCCGTGTGCGGTTCGTCGAGACCGATGCCATGGGCATCGTGCACCACAGCAACTACCTCGCCTACTTCGAGGAGACCCGTGTCGAGTACCTGCGGGCGATCGGCCACCCGTTCACCGAGTGGCGCGACGCCGGCCTCGAGTCGCCGGTGCTCGAATCGTTCGTGCGCTACCGCCAGCCAATCTCGTTCGACGAGGAGATCACCGTGCACCTTCGCCTCGCCGACGTCACCCGCGCCACGTTCCAGATGGCGTACCTGATCACCGTCGCCGACCTCGACGGCGTGGACCGCCCCCGGGCCACCGGGGTGACCGTCCACGGGTGTGCCACGACCGCCGGTCGACCGACCCGCCTCCCCAGGTGGCTCGTCGAACTCGCCCCCGACGGTGGTTGATGGATACGTTCTCGGGCATGGCTGACACTGCGACCCCGAGCCGCGTTCCCCTGGTCGACTACCTGGTCCTCGACGACGGCGATCCCCACCTCGTCGCCCACGAGTGCACGAACTGCGGAGCACGGTTCTTCGACCGCCGCAACGCCTGCGCGTCGTGCTTCGGCACCGACTTCCGGACGGTGAAGATCGCCACCGAGGGCGAGCTGCGCACGTTCACGATCGTGGCGTTCGCCGCGCCGGGTGTCGAGGTACCGTTCGTGTCCGGTGTGATCGACTGCGACGGCACGAGCGTCCGCGGCAACCTGCGTGGCGTCGAGCCCGACGCCGACCACGTCCACACGGGCATGAAGGTGCGACTCACCACGTACTCGCTCGGCACCGACGACAACGGCACCGACGCCATCGGCTTCGCCTTCGAACCGATTCCCTGACCACCGACCGACAACGTTTGCGTTGGACTTTCGGTGGCCCGACCCAACCAGACCGCGACGCAAACGATGAGAGCACCACCGAACACGCCGCCGAGGGAAGCGCCAGCGACGAGGCGGGCGAGGCCGACCTGGCCCAACCAACCACCGACGGGCCGTGAGGCCGAGAACATCGAAAGGGAGCAACAGTGAGCGACGACATCTGGATCCTCGGGATCAACATGACCAAGTTCGGCAAGCACCCCGACCGCGACGTCGTCGACCTCGCGTCCGAGGCCGTGATGGCCGCGCTCGCCGACGGTGGCGTCACCATGGCCGACATGGGGGTGCTCGCGGCGGGCAACCTGATGGGCTCCGGCGGCATCGGTCAGCAGATCCAGAAGCAGGTCGGCCAGACCGGCATTCCCGTCTACAACGTGTCGAACGCCTGCGCCACCGGAGCGACCGCGCTGCGCACCGCCATCATGGCGGTGAAGGCCGGCGAGGTCGACATGGGTCTCGCGGTCGGGGTCGAGAAGCTCGCCGGCGCCGGCCTGCTCGGCGGAGGCGGCCGCGCCAAGAAGGACAGCCACGAGTGGGAACCGCAGGGCCGGTTCGGCGCCGTTGCACCCACCGACGGCCGCATCGGCACCGACACGATGCCGGGCGTGTTCGCCCAGGTCGGCATGGAGTACGACCACAAGTACGGCGGCGCCGACTTCGAGCTGTTCGCGCGCATCTCCGAGAAGAACCATGCGCACTCCACCCTCAACCCGCTGGCGGCCTACTCGAAGCGCTTCACGCTCGAGGAGATCATGGGCGACATGATGATCGCCTACCCGAACACCCGCCCCATGTGCTCGGCGAACTGCGACGGCGCGGCAGCGGCGGTGGTGGTCAGCGGCGAGAAGCTCAAGACACTGTCGCTCGAGCAGCAGCGGCGCGCCGTCAAGGTGACGGCGTCGGTGCTGACCTCCGACCCGTGGCAGGAGGCATGCCAGGTGCTGCCCGACGTGAACACCCTCACCCGCAATGCGGCCAAGCAGGCGTACGAGCAGGCTGGTGTCGGCCCCGACGACCTCGACCTGGTTGAACTGCACGACTGCTTCGCCACCGCCGAACTCGTCCACTACGACAACCTCGGTCTGTGCGAGGAGGGCGGCGCGGTCGACTTCTTCAAGTCCGGTGCCCCGTGGCGTGACGGATCGCTGCCGGTCAACGTGTCCGGTGGACTCCAGTCCAAGGGGCATCCCATCTCGGCGACCGGCATCGCCAACATCTGGGAGGTGTGCCATCACCTCCGCGGCGAGGCGGGCGACCGTCAGATCGAGGGCGCCAAGGTCGGCCTCGCCCACGTGATCGGGCTCGGCTCCGCGTGCGGCGTGCACATCCTCGAGAAGTCCGCCGCCTGAACTGATACGTGGTGCCTGGCACCGTGAATCAGTTCACATCTTGAGCGTCGCACCACCGTCGACGACGAAGATCTCGCCGGTGGTGTACTTGTTGCGCAGCAGTGCCAGCACCGCCTCGGCACAGTCGTCCGGTGTGGCCGAGCGTGGCACCGGCGCCATCTTCGCGATCGCTTCGTGCATGGGACCCCAGTCGGCCGTCCAGGGCGTCGCGACGAGCCCCGGTGCCACCGCGTTCACACGGATCGGGCCGTAGCTCTTCGCCAACAGCAGTGTCATCTGGTTCAGCGCCGCCTTGGTCATCGAGTACGCCATCGACGACCCGACCGGCCGCAACCCGGCGATCGAGGTGATGTTGACGATGTTCGCGTCGTCGGACTCGCGCAGGTGGGGGATTGCTCGCTTCGTCAGCCACCAGGTCCCGAACACGTTGACGTCGAAGGTCTTCCGGAAGATCTCGTCGGTCAGCTCGTCGAGGTTCTCGTGTGGGATCGAGGTCGTCCACCCCGCGTTGTTGATCAGGAAGTCGAGCCGCCCGTAGCGCTCGATCGTGCCGTCGATCAGTGCGTGTGCCTCGGCCTGGTCGCTGATGTCGGCGCGGACGTAGCACGACTCGCCGGGCAGCGAGGCCGAGACCGCCTCGCCCGCGGCGACGGACGAGGACGAATTGACGACGACGGTCGCGCCGAGCGCCGAGAGGCGACGGGCGGTCTCCTCGCCGATGCCACTCGACGAACCGGTGACGATCGCGACACGGCCGGTGAATTCGGTCATGAGCGGACCGTACCCGTTCGGACCCCCGCGACGTCAGGCCGTGCGGTCCGCTGGTGGGACCACGACCACCGGACGGTCGCAGTGATGCACGACGTGATGGCTGGTGCTCCCCAAGGCCTGTTCCTCGCCGACCCCGCGTGATCCAACCACGATGAACGACGCGTCGAGCGCCGTTCCCATCTTCATCAGGACGTCGGCGGGACTGCCGTACACCATCTCGGCACGCCATCTCAGGTCATGGTCCTCCGACAGTGACGCGCACCAGTCGAGCCGCATCATCCGCTCGAGGTCGTCCCGGTGGCCCTCCGACGGCACGTGCTCTCCCTCGATCACCGTCATCAGGCCGATCGCGTGGAACACGGCCAGGTCGAGGTCGAAGCGCCGTGCCACCTCGGCAGCCACGCACAGCGCGCGTTGCGCGTTGCGCGAACCGTCGACACCGACGATCACCGGTCCCGGGCCGATGATGCTGGAGACGATCGCGTCGGACATCACCGTCGATCCTAGAGTCGACCTCATGGCGACGCTGCAATTCCTCGGCGCAACGGGAACGGTGACCGGGAGCCGGTTCGTCCTGCGCACCAGGCGGGCCACCGTGCTCGTCGACGCCGGCATGTTCCAGGGGCGCAAGCGCGATCGGCAGATGAACTGGGAACCGTTCCCGGTCGATCCTGGCGACATCGACGCGGTCGTGGTGACCCACGCGCACATCGATCACAGCGGCTGGCTGCCCGGTCTGGCCCGCGACGGCTACCGAGGTCCCGTCTTCGCCACCACGGCGACGTGTGAGCTCTGCCGGATCCTGCTGCCCGACTCGGCACATCTCCAGGAGGAGCAGGCCCGGTTCGCCAACGAACGGGGCTTCAGCAAGCACCACCCGGCGCTGGCGCTGTACACGACCGAGGACGCTCACGCGGCACTGGAGCTCCTCGAGGGCGTGCGCTTCGAGACCCCGGTCGAGATCGCCGACGGTGTGACCGCCCGGTTCGTGCCCGCCGGGCACATCCTCGGGTCGGCCAGCGTGCACCTCACCATCGTCGACACCGACCCTGCCGGACGGGAGACGACCACGACCCTGTTGGTCAGCGGTGACCTCGGACGGGGCGACCATCCGCTGATCCCCGGTCCGGGCACACCGCCCGCGGCACGGACCGTGCTCGTCGAGTCGACGTACGGCGACTCGACGCATCCCGACGAGCGTGACGAGATCGACGCACTCGCCGACCTCGTCACACGCACCGCCGAACGTGGTGGGATCGTGCTGATCCCGGCCTTCGCGGTCGATCGCACCGAGGTGCTCCTGGTCGTGCTGCGTGACCTCATGGCATCCGGTCGCATCCCCACCCTGCGGGTCCATGTCGACAGCCCGATGGCGCTGCGCGTCCTCGACGTCTATCGATCGGCGATGAGCACCGCGGACCCGCTCGAGTGTCACCCGCTCCCCGCCGGCGTGGCCGCCGACGACGTGTTCGACCCGGGCGGCGGCCTCGACGAGTGCCCGACCGTCGAGGACTCGAAGTCGCTCAACGCGCTCACCGCGCCTGCGATCATCGTGTCCGCATCCGGCATGGCGACCGGCGGACGGGTGCTCCACCACCTCGCCCGGCTCCTGCCCGACCATCGCAACAGCGTCGTGCTCTGCGGCTTCCAGGCGGCCGGCACCCGCGGACGCTCGCTGGCCGACGGCGCCCGCAGCGTCAAGATGCTCGGCCACTACGTGCCGGTACGCGCCGAGATCCACCAGCTCCGGTCACTCTCCGTGCACGCGGACGCCGACGGCCTGCAGCGATGGGTCACCACGCTGCCGGAACCACCCGACACCGTCTTCGTCGTCCACGGCGAGCCCGACGCCAGCGAGGCACTCGCCGACCGCCTGGTCGCCGCCGACGTCAACGCGATCGTCCCGACGCGATTCGAAGTGGTCCAGCTCGACTGACCAGCGTGACCTAGTGCCCTTTGAACTCCGCACGAGTTCGGGTTGTATGGGTACATGGACGAACGACAGCAGGCCACCGAGATCCTCGCCGAGTCGGAGTGCTGGGAACTCCTCGACGGCGCCGCGGTGGGCCGCCTCGCCGTCGACATCGCCGGCCAGCCGGACATCTTCCCGATCAACTTCGTCGTCGACAAGAGCGGCATCGTGTTCCGCAGTGCTGCGGGCACCAAGTTGGCCGGCGCAGTGCTCAACCGGTTGGTCGCCTTCGAGATCGACGGCTACGAGCCCGACGATCGCATGGCGTGGAGCGTCGTCGTGAAGGGCCACGCCCGCCAGATCGAGCGGATGCAGGAGGTGTTCGACGCGGAGGACCTCCCGCTGTTCCCGTGGCTCGCGTGGGACAAGCCCAATTTCGTGCGCATCGAACCGACGGTCGTCACCGGACGTCGCTACCACATCGTCGCCGACGCCCGGCCCGACAGCTCGATCGGCTGGACGCCCGCCGAGACCGACGAACACGGCGAGCAACTGGCGGCCGCACCGTCACCCGGCGCGCCGTTCCACCCGGGCGAGCCCAAACTCCACGCCGACTGACGCGCACCAGCCCGGGCGTGCGGTAGCGCCGCTCAGCGACTGGGCACCACCGCGACCGGCACGGTCGCCTCGTGCAGCAGCCACGTACTGACCGACCCGATCAGCCCTGCCGCCACGAGACCACGACCGCGGGTTCCCACCACGACGAGATCGGCGCCCGACTGTGCCTCGGCCAGCGCCTCACGCGGACCGTTGAGCACGATCGAACGCTCGGCACGGCCGTCCGGATCGACGGCATCGAGCGACGCGCGGATGCGCTGCTCCTCCTCGTCGATCTCGTTGCCGAAGACGTGGCGGGTGAGGTCGAGATCGACCCACGGCGCGACCTCGATCGCCGCGACCGCCCGGACGGTCGCCGAGTCGTCGGCGAAGTCGAGCGCCCACCGGAGCGCGTCGAGGGACGGTTCGCTGCCGTCGACGCCGACCACGATCGAACCGACCGATCCCGACGGCGGACCCGGTGGCACCACGACCACCGGCACCGTCGAGTGCGTGACGCAGTACCGGCTCACCGAGCCGAGCAGGTGAAGACGCAGGTCACCGCTACCCGTACGCCCGAGCACCAGGAGATCGGCGTCGGCGGCGGCGTCGACCAGGACGTGCTGTGGCTGTCCCTCGACGACCGATGCCTCGACACCCGATCCTCCCGCCGCCTCGATCGCCGTGTCGACGTCGTGCCCGGCCGTTGCTTCCAGGCCGAGTTCGTCGACACCGAACCCGCGCTTCGCGGTGAACACGGCCATGATCGCCGGGACGTGGAACGCCCCCAGTGCGGTGATGCGCGCGCCGTGCTGGTCGCCGTGGGCAACCGCCCACCGCAACGCATCGACCGCCGCGTCCGACCCATCGATGCCAACGACCCATCGAGCTGCCATGGTGCGAGTATCGCCCGTGCCCGGTCGATTCGCCAAGGTCCGCCGCGCCGTCGACGGACATCGTCGGCGTGACCTAGTGCCCTTGCCTCGACCGGATCCGAGGACCAGGATCGGGATGGGAGGCCATTGACGTGGGGTTCGAACCGCTCGAGGAACTGTCGGAGTCGGAGTGCTGGACGCTGCTGCGCACGGTCGACGTCGGGCGCTTGGCGACACCGACGAGTCACGGTGGTGTCGAGGTGTTTCCGGTCAACCACGTCGTCGACAGCGGTTCGGTCGTGTTCCGTACGGCGGCCGGCACCAAGCTCAACACCGCGCTCGCCGCGACGGAGGTCGCCTTCGAGGCCGACAACGCCGCGGCGCACGCCGAGGAGCAGCTCGACGATCCGTGGAGTGTGGTGCTCCACGGATCCGCCGATCTGATCACCCGTGACACCGAGCTGTTCGACTGCTTCGACCTGACGGTCCGGCCGTGGCACGTGTCCGAGAAGCCCTACTTCGTCCGACTCGTTCCGCGGGCCGTTTCCGGTCGACGATTCCGTCTGCAGCCACCCCCCGGGCG
>Ga0316576_10001102_pt1 | contig 14101 bp, 17 predicted proteins | sample S0NA_FD_203075 | JGI IMG/M metagenome (GOLD analysis project Ga0316576, IMG submission 203075) | Rhizosphere microbial communities from salt marsh grasses in Alabama, United States - S0-2_050615r3r5 | ecosystem: Host-associated > Plants > Roots > Rhizosphere | place: USA: Alabama | collected... | reverse complement strand
CGAGGCCGGGGGTGCCCGGGATCGCCCACGGCCGGGCGAGCGTCTCCGGATCCCGGCGGAACGGCCAGAACACCTCGGAGCCGTCGTCGAGGGTGTGGTTGGGCGTGGAGGCGAACTCGACGCGCAGGTCGGGCAGCTCGGCGACGTCGGGCACCCGCCAGGGCTCCGACCCGTTGGCCAGGTACCCGTCGGAGAGCACGAACACGGGGGTGCGGTAGGTCAGCGCGATCCGCGCGGCCTCGATCGTGGCGTCGAAGCAGTCGCTCGGGGAGCGGGGCGCCACGATGGGCACGGGCGCCTCGCCGTTGCGCCCGTACATCGCCTGCAGCAGGTCCGCCTGCTCGGTCTTGGTGGGCAGCCCGGTGGACGGGCCGCCGCGCTGCACGTCGACGATCAGCAGCGGCAGCTCGGTGGCCACCGCCAGGCCTATCGTCTCGGACTTCAGCGCGATCCCCGGGCCGGACGTGGTCGTCACGGCCAGCGAGCCGCCGTAGGCCGCGCCCAGGGCTGCGCCGATGCCGGCGATCTCGTCCTCGAGCTGCAGGGTGCGCACGCCGAACTCCTTGTGCCGGGAGAGCTCGTGGAGGATGTCGCTGGCCGGCGTGATCGGGTAGGAGCCGAGGAAGACCGGTAGCCCGGAGAGCTCGCCCGCGGCGATCAGCCCGTAGGACAGGGCCATGTTGCCGGTGATGTTGCGGTAGGTGCCCGGCGGGAGCGGGGCGGGGTGGATCTCGTACTGGACCGCGAAGTCCTCGGTCGTCTCGCCGAAGGCCCATCCGGCGTCGAACGCCGCGAGGTTGGCCGCGAGGATCTCCGGCTTGCGGCCGAACTTCTCCTTCAGGAACTGCCGGGTGCCCTCGGTGCTGCGGGCGTAGAGCCACGAGAGCAGGCCGAGGGCGAACATGTTCTTGGCCCGCTCGGCCTCCTTCTTCGTCACGTCGAAGCCCTTGAGGGCCTCGACCGTGAGGGTGGTCAGCGGCACGGCGCGCAGCGCGTAGGAGTCCAGGCTGCCGTCGGCGAGCGGGTCCGCGGCGTAGCCCACCTTCGCGCACGCGCGCGCGGTGAACTCGTCGCTGTTGACGATCAGGGTCGCGCCGCGGCGGGCGAGGTGCAGGTTGCTCCTCAGCGCCGCCGGGTTCATCGCGACGAGGACGTCCGCGGCGTCGCCCGGGGTCTGGATCGCGTGGTCGGCGAAGTGCAGCTGGAACGCGCTCACGCCCGGCACCGTCCCGGCGGGGGCGCGGATCTCGGCGGGGAAGTCCGGCAGGGTGGACAGGTCGTTGCCGAACGAGGCGGTCTCCTGGGTGAACCGGTCCCCGGTCAGCTGCATGCCGTCGCCGGAGTCCCCGGCGAACCTGATGACGACCTTCTCGAGCTGGACGACCGGCTTGGTCACGACCTGCCTTCTTCCTCTGCGGTCCCGGGGACCGGATCGGGTGCTTGAACCCTCATTCTCGCCCATTGTCGGACATCTCGCGTGGCCCCCCCGTCCCCGGCGTAGCCTGAGCGCGTGGCAGGGGCGGTGGTCGATCGGCTGTGGCTGGAGGTGTCCGGTCGCCCGGTGTCCCTGCACGTCCTCGAGATGGGCCTGGCCTGCTGCGGAGTCGAGGTCCGCGAGGCCCGCCGCCTGGCCGCGGCGGCCGGGGCGGTCCGCGCCGATCCCGACGGGCCGGCCGACCCGTCGGCGCTGCACGTGCTGGTGGTGGCCGGGACGGTGACGACCCGGCTGGCCCCGGCGCTGCGCGCCGCCCTCGCCGAGGTCCCCGAGCCCCGGGCGGTGCTCGCCTTCGGGGCGTGCGCGGCGACGGGCGGGCCGTACTGGGACTCGTACGCCGTCCTGCCCGGCGCCCACGAGGTGGTCGACGTCGACGCGTGGGTGGCCGGCTGCCCGCCCAGCCCGGCCGACCTGCTGGCCGGGCTGTCGGAGGTGCTCGATGGACGTCCGTGACCAGGCCGTGGCCGCCGAGCGGTGGCATGCCCACGTCGCCGAGCTGGTCGCCGGGGGGGCGAGCATGCTCGACTTCCTCACCGCCGTCGACGATCCGGCGGCCGGCCAGGTGGAGGTGGTCGCGCACCTCGTCGACGTCGGCCGTCGCAGCCGCCACCTGGTGCGCGCCCGGGTCGACCGTGCGGGTCCGCGGATCGACTCGCTCGTTGACCTGCTGCCCGGGGCCTCGTGGCACGAGCGGGAGACCCACGAGATGCTCGGCGTCGAGTTCGTCGGCAACCCCGACCTGCGACCGCTGCTGACGACCGGGGGCCCCCGCTGGCCGCTGCGCAGGACCACGCCCCTGCCCGCCCGCCTGCAGACCCCCTGGCCCGGGGCGGCGGATCCTGCCGACCGGCCGCCCCCGCCCGCACCGGGAGCGCCCGCGCCCCGGCATGCCGCCCGCCCGCGGACCCGGCCCGGACCGCCGGGAGTGCCGGCCGAGTGGCGCCAGGACGGATCGGGCGGCGACGGGCCGCGGCCCGGGCCGGCGGCCGACCGGTGAGCGCGCACGGTCGGATCGCGCTGGACCCCGCTCGGTGCACCTCGTGCATGCTGTGCGTGCGGGAGTGCCCCGCGTGGTGCATCAGCCTGACCGCCCACCAGGAGGTCGTCGGCGACCCCGGGGCGCGCCGGCCGCGCACGGTCAACGTGCTCGACGACTTCCGCATCGACTGGGGGCTGTGCATGTACTGCGGGATCTGCGTGGAGGTCTGCCCGTTCGACGCCCTCGGATGGCTGCCCGACCCGGTCGCCCCGGCCGGCCGGCAGCAGGACCTGCGTCACGGGATCGATCGCCTCGCCCGATGACCCGACCCGGGTCAGGCCAGCAGCACGTCGATGAGGTCGTCGGGCCGGGCGGCCACCAGCAGCGCGCCGGCCTCCCGCAGCTCGTCCTGCGTCCCGTAGCCCCAGGCAGCCCCGATGCAGGGCATCCCGACCGCTGCGGCACCCAGCACGTCGTGGCTGCGGTCGCCGATCATGACCGCGCCCGCTGCGGCGGCGCCGAGCCGGCGCAGCGCCTCGGCCAGGACCTCGGACTTCGCCGTGCGCCGCCCGTCCAGCTCGGACCCGACCACCTCGGTGAAGTGGCCGGTGAGCCCGTAGTGCTCCAGGATCGATCGGGCATACACCTCCGCCTTCGACGTGGCCACCGCCAGCACCCGGCCCGCGGCCCGCAGCGCGGCGAGCAGCTCGGGGATCCCGTCGTACACCGCGCTCTGGTACTGGCCGCGCCGCGTGTAGTGGGCCCGGTAGGCCGTGACCGCCTGCCATGCCCGCTGCGGGCCCATGCCGCAGAGGGTCTGGAAGGAGTCGGCCAGCGGGGGTCCGATGAAGGCGGCGAGGACCTCGTCGTCGGGGATGGGCTCGCCGAGCTCGGCGAGCGCGTGCCGGATCGAGGCGAGGATGCCGGGCCCGCTGGCCGTGATCGTGCCGTCGAGGTCGAACAGGACGGGGTCGGCCGACCTCAGCGCGCCGGCGCCCGACCCGCCGGCGCTCACCGGTAGTTGACGAACTGCACCGCGAAGTCGAGGTCTGCCTCGCGGACGAGCTGCTGCACCGCCTGCAGGTCGTCGCGGCTCTTCGAGGTGACCCGAAGCTCCTCGCCCATCACCTGCGACCTGACCGACCTCGGCCCCCGGTCGCGGATCAGCTTGTTCAGCTTGCTCGCCTGGTCCTTGGAGATCCCCGCCTTGAGGGTGCACCCGATCCTGGTCTCCTTGCCGGACTGGCGGGGCTCGCCGGCGTCGAGGGCCTTGAGCGAGACGTGCCGCTTGACCAGCTTGTCCCTGAAGACGTCCAGCGCCGCCCGGCAGCGCTCCTCGGTGCTCGACGTGATCTCGAGGGCCATCTCGCCGCGCCAGGAGATCGTGGTGCCGGTGTTCTTGAAGTCGAACCGCGTGGCCAGCTCCTTGGCGGCCTGGTTCAGGGCGTTGTCGACCTCCTGGCGGTCGACCTTGCTCACGATGTCGAAGCTGCTGTCTGCCATGCACTGCAGGGTAGTCGCCGCCTGACGGTGGGGAGTCGCGGGTTTTGCGGGCCGGCCCGCCGCGCGGGTACCATGTCCGGGCCACGGCGGGTTGCCCGAGTGGCCAAAGGGAGCGGTCTGTAAAACCGTCGGCACAGCCTACGTTGGTTCGAACCCAACACCCGCCACGCGCACTGCGAGCGTCCTCCACAGCGAGGGCGCTCGCAGCGCATTGTGGGCCCGGTGGCACGCGCGGGGGGCTCCTGCGCGCGCTGGGCGGACGCGTGCGGCGCAGGGGCGCCGACGGGCAGCCCCGGACCCGTCCGGGCGATCTGGGAGCGCGCACCGCGGGCCGTCCCGGTCGGCGTGGACAGCCCGGTCGGGGCGGGTTCGGCGATTTCGTCTCCGGGCCCGGGGTCGGGTAACCTGTTCGGGCATTGCCCCTTTAGCTCAGTCGGCAGAGCGTCTCCATGGTAAGGAGAAGGTCTACGGTTCGATTCCGTAAAGGGGCTCGGAAGAGCGCAACCCGCGAGGGTCGCACTTGCGCGGCGGAGTAGCTCAGCCAGGCAGAGCAAGCGGCTCATAATCGCTGTGTCGCCGGTTCAAGTCCGGCCTCCGCTACCAGACCCGGCGCCGATCGGCGCCCGAGCACGAGGCGCCCGACGGGGCGTGATGAGGAAGGGCAGTCCCCATGGCCAAGACCACCGACATCCGGCCCAAGATCACCTTGGCCTGCCAGGAGTGCAAGCACCGCAACTACATAACGAAGAAGAACCGGCGCAACGATCCCGACCGGCTCGAGCTGAGCAAGTACTGCCCCAACTGCAACAAGCACACGGCGCACAAGGAGACTCGCTGACCGAGTGACGCCCCGCGCGGCGCCTCGATCGGGCGCTGCCAGCGGCATCGGAGTCAACGGCACGGAAGGAAGGCCCGACCCAGGGTCGCCTCCCGTGCCGTTCGCGTTGTGCGGGGCCGTTCGCGTCGTGCGGGTGCAGCCCGGATCCCCCCGGGGCTGCGCCGCGCTCAACCGGCGATGACGACGGGCCGGTCAATAGGATGTGCCCGCAAAACCGTCGATCCAGGAGTCGGACGTGGAGACCCACAGGCTGTTCCCCGGCAAGGCGTTCATCTCGACGATCCTCGACAGTCTCGAGTACAAGTCGGACATGACCGGCGCGACCAAGCGACGGTACCTGATGCGCGCCGGCATGGCGGGGATCATCATCGGCCTGTTCTACGTCGGGCACTACTCGATCGACGCAGGAATGGAATCCGTCGGGGCCACCGCCGAGAACCCGGAGGGCCTGCTGCCGATCGGCAAGATCCTCGCCTCTATCTTCTTCGGCTTCGCCCTGGTGTTCATCTACTACTCGAAGTCCGAGCTGCTGACCTCGAACATGATGATCACCTCGATCGGGCACTACTTCAAGCGGATCACCTACGGCGGCACCGCGCGTGTGCTCAGCCTGTGCTACCTCGGCAACTTCCTCGGCGGGCTGTTCATCGCCCTCACGTTGGCGGTCTCCACCGTGATCAGCGAGCCCACCATGGCCATCATTGGCCACTCCGTTGACGCGAAGCTGGCCTACATCACCGACGGCCCCAGCGGATGGCTGGACCTGCTCGTCCGCGCCATGTACTGCAACTTCTTCATCAACCTCGCGATGCTGATGGTCTACAACGGCGTGATCAAGGCCGACGGCGTGAAGTCCGCGGTCATGATCGTGTCGGTGTTCGTCTTCGCCTACCTCGGCTTCGAGCACTCGGTGGCCAACACGGTGCTGTTCACGGTGTACGGGGTCCAGGAGGGGATTGACATCCTGCCCGCCGTGGGCAACATCGCCCTGGCGCTGATAGGCAACTTCATCGGAGGTGGGATCCTGATCGGGCTGTACTACGCCTACCTCAACGACGAGGAGGGCTGGCTGCGCAAGCACCCGGAGCAAGTCCACTTCGAGGAGGGGTCCTGAGCGGACCGCCACTGGCAGCACTGACCACGCTGCGGGTCGGCGGACCGGCCCGCGCGGTCGTGGAGGCATCCTCCGAGGAGGACCTCGTCGAGGCAGTGCGGGCGCTCGACGCCCGGCGGGAGCCGGTGCTGCTGGTCGGCGGGGGATCCAACCTGCTGGTGACCGACGCGGGGTTCCCGGGCACCGTGGTGGTGGTGCGCTCCCGCGGAATCGCGCCCAGCCGGTGCGATGACGGGACCGTGCGGGTCCGGGTCCAGGCGGGCGAGCCCTGGGACGACGTGGTCGGCCGGGCCGTGGCGGAGGGCTGGTCGGGACTGGAGGCGCTCTCCGGCATCCCGGGCTCGACGGGCGCCAGCCCGATCCAGAACGTGGGGGCCTACGGCGCCGAGGTGTCAGCGGTGATCGAGTCCTTCGACGTGCTCGACCGGCGCTCCGGGCAGGTGGGGCCGATGACCCCGGGCGAGGCGGGCTTCGGCTACCGGGACTCGACCCTCAAGCGCGACCCCGGCCGGTGGGTCGTCCTGGCCGTGACGTTCCGGCTGCCGGTCGACCCCCGGTCGGCTCCGATCCGCTACGCCGAGCTGGCCGCCCGGCTCGATGTCGCCCTCGGCGACAGGGCTCCGCTGGGCGAGGTGCGCGACGGCGTGCTGGCCCTGCGCCGCGGCAAGGGGATGGTCCTCGACCCCGCCGACCACGACACCTGGAGCGCGGGGTCGTTCTTCACCAACCCGGTCGTGCCGGCCGAGCAGGCGGCGGCCCTGCCGCAGGGGGCGCCGCGCTTCCCGCAGCCCGACGGCCGGGTCAAGACCTCGGCGGCGTGGCTGATCAGCCGTGCCGGTTTCGACCGGGGCTTCTCGGTGCGCCCCGGCGCCCCAGCTGCGCTGTCGGGCAAGCACTCGCTGGCGCTGACCAACCGCGGCGGGGCGCGCGCCGAGGACCTGCTCGAGCTGGCCCGGGTGGTGCGCGCCGGCGTCGCCGACGCATTCGGAATCACGCTGGTCAACGAGCCCGTGCTGGTCGGGTGCGCCCTGTAGGGCGGCGCCCGGCGCGGATCCTGGTGGCCTGGGGTCCGATCGCGGCCCGAGGCCCGGCCGCTGTCGGCCGAGGGCTCAGCCGATCCCGAGCATGGTGCGCACGATCGGGGTCAGCCCGGCGATGAGGAACTCGATCGCGATGGCCATGATGATCAGGCCCATGATCCGCATCAGCACGATCGTGCCGCTCTCGCCGAAGAAGCCCATGATCCGTCGCCCGGACATCATGGCCAGGTAGGTCAGCAGCATGATCACCGCGATCACCGCCACGGTGATGGCGTAGTGCGACGGGCTGGGGTCCTGCGTGGTCAGCAGGATGGCGGTCGCGATGGAGCCCGGCCCGCACACGATGGGCACCCCGAGCGGGGTGATCGAGATGTCGGTCGCGTACTCGTCGGTGGTCTCGGCGACCTCGCGCTCCCGCGGGACGTGGCCCAGCAGCATGCGGTAGCCGAGGAGCAGGAAGATGATCCCGCCGACCACGCGCAGCGAGTCCGCCGAGATCCCGAAGAACGAGAACACCACCTGGCCGGTGAGCGCGAACAGCAGCAGCACGCCCAGGCCGGTCACCACCGCGCGGCGCGCCACCCGCCGGGACTGCTCGGCGGTCATCCCCGCGGTCATGCCCAGGTACGGCGGCACCACGCCGATCGGGTTGACCATCGTGAACAGCGACACGAAGGCGAAGATCGCGAAGCTGCGGGACTCGTCCCAGAACACGCCCTAGCGCGCCTCGGCCAGCAGCGCCGCCATCCGGCCCACGCCCTCCTCGAGGTCGGCGTCGCCGAGCGCGTAGGACAGCCGCAGGAAGCCCGGGGTGCCGAACGCCTCGCCGGGCACGACCGCGACCTCGGCCTCGTCGAGGATCAGGGAGGCCAGCTCGGCCGACGAGCCCGGGCGCCGGCCGCGGATCTGCCTGCCGAGGACCGCCTCGACGGATGGGTACACGTAGAAGGCCCCCTCCGGCACCGGGCAGACCACCCCGGGGATCTGCGAGAGCAGCTCGACGATGCGCCGCCGGCGCCGATCGAAGGCCTGTCGCATCTCCTCGACGGCGGACAGGTCTCCGGAGACGGCGGCCAGCGCGGCCATCTGGGAGACGTTGGCCACGTTCGAGGTGGCGTGCGACTGCAGGTTGGTGGCCGCCTTGATGATGTCGGTGGGCCCGATCAGCCAGCCCACCCGCCACCCGGTCATGGCGTAGGTCTTGGCCACGCCGTTGACGACCAGGCAGCGGTCGGCGATCTCGGGGACCAGCGTGGGCATGGAGGCGAACTGGGCTTCGCCGTAGACGAGGTGCTCGTAGATCTCGTCGGTGACGACCCACAGGTCGTTCTCGGCGGCCCACCGGCCGATCGCCGCGACGTCCTCCGGCGCGTACACCGACCCGGTCGGGTTGGACGGGGAGACGAACACCAGGGCCTTCGTGGCCGGTGTCCGGGCGGCCTCGAGCTGCTCCACCGTCGCCCGGTAGCCGCTGTCCGGGGTCGTGGGGACGACCACGGTGGTGCCGCCGGCCAGCGCGATCGACTCGGGGTAGGTCGTCCAGTACGGGGCGGGCAGCAGGACCTCGTCACCCGGGTCCAGCAGCGCGGCGAACCCGTTGTACAGGGCCTGCTTGCCCCCGTTGGTGATCAGGACCTGGCCGGGGTCCACCTGGTAGCCGGAGTCGCGCAGCGTCTTGGCCGCCACCGCCGCCTTGAGCTGGGGCAGCCCGCCGGCGGGGGTGTAGCGGTGCCAGCGGGGGTCGCGGCAGGCCACCACCGCGGCCTCCACGATGTAGTCCGGGGTCGGGAAGTCTGGCTCGCCGGCGCCGAACCCGATGACCGGGCGGCCTGCGGCCTTGAGCGCCTTGGCCTTGGCGTCCACGGCCAGGGTGGCTGACTCGGCGATGGCGCCGATGCGGGCGGAGACTCGGGAGTGCGCGGGCATGCCGCCATCGTAGACAGTCCGCCCGCTGCGCCGAACCCGCGCAGCCGGTCGCGGACCCCGCCCGCGACGCCCGGGGAGGGCTGCGGACAGGGCGTTTGGACCGGCGCGGGGGTTGCACCGTACACTGGGGCACCCGGGTCGGCGCACCCCGGCGGTAGCCTGCCCGGGACTGACATGTACATAGGGTCGTAGCTCAACTGGAAGAGCACCGGTCTCCAAAACCGGCGGTTGGGGGTTCAAGTCCCTCCGGCCCTGCGAGGCGGGACGGTCACGTCCCGCGTCTGACACCTGCGGACGCATGCGTCCGCCTGGAGGATCTGTGAGCGAGAGCAGCGCGACGACTGGACACGGCTCGTCACGGCCCGAGAAGGGCGCGGACAAGCCGGGCCTCTGGGCACGGCTGACGCTGTTCCTGCGGCAGATGGTCGCCGAGCTGCGCAAGGTCATCTGGCCGACGCGGCGCGAACTGATCACCTACACCTGGGTGGTGATCGTGTTCGTCGCGGTGGTCACCGCGATCGTGGGTGTCTACGACCTGGTGTTCACCCAGCTGGTGCTGCGGATCTTCGGCAGCTAGCTGGCCCGCGCACCCCGGAAGATCTGCGAGGACGACTGTGTCTGGACCGACCGACGAGTTCGCCGCCCCCGACGGCGACGCCGACCTGTGGACGGCTGCCCTGGCGGCGGCCGACGCAGACGAGGTCGGGCAGGACCCGCTCGCCCCGGCTGGGGCCGGCACCGTCGAGTCCGCGTACCTGGCTGAGGGCCTGGCCGCGCCCGTCGGCGACGAGGCCGGCACCGCGGAGGCCGGGACTGCCGAGGCCGGCGGCGCGGAGGCCGGGGCTGGTGAGGCCGAGGCTGGGACCGCCGACGCCGGGGCCGCTCCCGCTGAGCCGGTCGACCCAGTCGCGGAGTTCCGCGAGGAGCTCTCCTCCATGCCGGGCGACTGGTTCGTGATCCACTCGTACGCCGGCTACGAGAACAAGGTCAAGGCCAACCTGATGTCGCGGGTCTCCTCGCTGAACATGGAGGATTACATCTTCCAGGTGGAGGTCCCCATCGAGGAGGTCATCGAGATCAAGCAGGGCCAGAAGAAGCTGGTCAAGCGCAACAAGTTCCCCGGGTACGTCCTGGTGCGCATGGAGCTCACCGACGAGTCCTGGGGCACCGTGCGCCACACCCCCGGGGTGACCGGCTTCGTCGGCCACGCGCACTCGCCAGTGCCGCTGTCCCTCGATGAGGTCGTGGCCATCCTGGCCCCCGAGCCGGAGGCCGCGCCCGAACCGGTCGCGCCGGTCGCCGGCGCCCCGGCCAAGCCCGGTGCCAAGCCGGCCAAGGTCGTCGAGATCGACCTGTCGCCCGGGGACTCGGTCACCGTCATCGACGGCGCCTTCGCGACCCTGCACGCGACGGTCTCCGAGGTCAACGTCGAGGGCCAGAAGATCACCGGCCTCGTGGAGATCTTCGGCCGCGAGACTCCGGTCGAGTTGCGGTTCGACCAGATCCAGAAGAACTAGCGCCCCGCGCGCCCCCAGACCCCCGCGCAAAGCCGCGGGTGCACCCACACGAAGGACCCGAGAGAAATGCCTCCCAAGAAGAAGAAGGTCACCGGCCTGATCAAGCTCCAGATCAAGGCCGGCGCCGCGAACCCGGCCCCGCCGGTCGGCCCGGCCCTGGGCCAGCACGGCGTGAACATCATGGAGTTCTGCAAGGCGTACAACGCGGCCACCGAGGCCCAGCGCGGCCAGATCATCCCGGTCGAGATCACCGTGTACGAGGACCGCTCGTTCACGTTCGTGCTCAAGACCCCGCCGGCCGCGAAGCTGATCCTCAAGGCCGCCGGCCTCGAGAAGGGCTCCGGGACGCCGCACAAGGACAAGGTCGGCTCCATCACCAAGGCCCAGGTCAAGGAGATCGCCGAGACCAAGATGCCCGACCTCAACGCCAACGATGTCGATGCCGCCATGCGGATCATCGAGGGCACCGCCCGCCAGATGGGCATCACGGTCGCCGACTGAGGCGATCCGAGCACGTGGAAGGGCCGGCGCGGCCCGCTAACCACATACGGAACACACACGAAGGAATCCGTCCATGAAGCGCAGCAAGGGCTACCGCACGGCAGCCGAGAAGATCGATCACGGTCAGGTCCACACCCCGCTGAGCGCGGTGCGCCTGGCCAAGCAGACGAGCCCCACGAAGTTCGACGCGACCGTCGAGGTCGCCCTGCGGCTGGGCGTCGACCCCCGCAAGGCCGACCAGATGGTCCGCGGCACCGTCAACCTGCCCCACGGCACCGGCAAGACCGCTCGGGTCCTGGTCTTCGCCAACGCCGCCAAGGCCGAGGAGGCCCGCGCCGCCGGCGCGGACTTCGTCGGCTCCGACGACCTGATCGCCAAGGTCGCCGGCGGGTGGACCGACTTCGACGCGGCCGTGGCCACCCCCGACCTGATGGGCAAGGTCGGCCGTCTCGGCAAGATCCTCGGCCCGCGCGGCCTGATGCCCAACCCGAAGACCGGCACCGTCACGATGGACGTGGCCAAGGCGGTCACCGAGATCAAGGGCGGCAAGATCGAGTTCCGGGTCGACAAGCACGCCAACCTCAACTTCCCGATCGGCAAGGTCTCCTTCGACGAGAAGGCGCTCGTCGAGAACTACGGCGCCGCGATCGAGGAGATCGTCCGGCTCAAGCCGGCCGCCGCCAAGGGTCGCTACATCAAGAAGGCGACCATGTCCACCACCATGGGTCCCGGCATCCCGGTCGACCCCAACCGCACCCGCGATCTGCTGGGCGAGGACGAGACCGCCTGACGGCTCGACCGACGACATCGAGGGCCGCCGCTCCCCACCGGGGACGGCGGCCCTCGATGTCGGTGTGGTGCGAGGGTGCGCTGTCGCGGCGACGGGCGGGGGCCCGAGTGCGTCGGGGGCGGGCTCGCTGCGGGGGTCGCCGGCTGGGTGCCGGGCCGGCACGGCTAGCGGATCGGGCGGGTGAACTCGCGCTCGGGCGGATGGGCGGGGTGTGGTGTCCCGCGCCGGGGTGGGCCGGCCAGGACGCTGCCGTCGTCGGTGCGCGCCTCCAGCACGACCCGGATCTCGTCGCCCTGCGGCTGGACGCGGACCAGGCCGCAGTGGCCCGCGCCGGGGGACATCCCCTCGGTGTACGGGCCGCCCTTCACGTTGCTCGGCCGGTCGAGCGCAGCAGCGGCCAGCACCGGGATCTCCGGGGCGGCGCCCACCGCCCCGGACGTGAAGTCCGAGTGGGTGCCGGGCGCATCCGTCCGGTGGCTTACATGTCCACTCCCTATTCGGGCAGCACGAACTCGGGCCTGGCTGACGCGATTTGGCCGACCCCTGCCGGAGCGCGTACCCTTGGCAGCACCGAAGACCGCTGGTCGCCGTCCCGCGTCGCCGACGCAGGACAGCCGAAGGTCCCGCGATGGAGCGGGCGGCCCGCGCAGGTGACAGTGCGACCCGCAGGCGCGAGCCTGCAAGACGCCCCGCGCCTGCGCCGGGGCGTTCGTCATTCCCGGGACGACTGGGGGTCGACACTGTCCGAAGGAGGATCATGGCGCGGAATCCCAAGTCCACCGCCGTCCAGGAGATCAGCGAGGAGTTCCGCTCCTCGACCGCGGCGGTCCTGACGGAGTATCGCGGCCTGACCGTGGCCCAGCTCAAGGAGCTGCGCCGCTCCCTCGGGGGCAATGCCACGTACGCCGTGGTGAAGAACACGCTGACCAAGATCGCGGCCAAGGACGCCGGGGTCGAGGGTCTGGCGGACCTGCTGGTCGGCCCCAGCGCGATCGCCTTCGTCAAGGGCGATCCGGTCGAGACGGCCAAGGGCATCCGGGACTTCGCCCGGACGCACCCCAAGCTGGTGATCAAGGGCGGCTACCTCGATGGCAAGGTCCTGTCCGCCGAGGACGTGACCAAGCTGGCGGACCTAGAGTCCCGCGAGGTCCTGCTCGCCAAGCTGGCCGGAGCGATGAACGCCTCCCTGCAGCAGGCGGTGTCGCTGTTCGCGGCCCCGCTGTCGCAGGCTGCGCGCACCATCGAGGCCCTGCGGGTCGCTGCCGAGGCCGACCCGTCCCTGATCGGCGGCGCTGGCTCCGAGCCGGCCGCCGACGTTGCCACCGAGGCGGTCGCTGAGGCTCCCGCCACCCCGGCCGAGGCATCCGCCGCGGCCGACACCCCGGCTGAGGCGCCCGCCGATGCCGAGTCCGACGCTGCGGCCGCAGCCGAGGAGAACGCCGAGGGCTGATCGCCCTTAGCAATCAGCCCGAACCCGGCATCGGCCGGTAACGAGAGAGGAACGCCATCATGGCGAAGCTGAGCACTGCGGAGCTGCTCGACGCGTTCAAGGAGATGACGCTGATCGAGCTCTCCGAGTTCGTCAAGGAGTTCGAGGACACCTTCGGCGTGACCGCGGCCGCCCCGGTCGCCGTCGCTGCGGCCCCCGCGGCCGGCGGCGCTGGCGCGGCTGCCGAGGTCGTCGAGGAGAAGGACGAGTTCGACGTCATCCTCGAGGCCGCCGGCGACAAGAAGATCCAGGTCATCAAGGAGGTCCGCGCGCTGACCTCCCTGGGCCTGAAGGAGGCCAAGGACCTGGTCGAGGCCGCCCCGAAGCCCATCGTCGAGAAGGTCAACAAGGAGGCCGCCGACAAGGCCAAGGAGGCCCTGGAGGCCGCCGGCGCCACGGTCAGCGTCAAGTGACCTTGCGCTGACGCGCGCACCCGCACACTGGGCGCATCCCCACCCGGGGTGCGCCCAGTGGCGTTCCCGGGCTGTCCGTCGGGGCCCGGCCCCCGCGCGGACCTGTGGCCGGCGGCCCGGGGCGGCCCTGCTCCTACGCAAGCGTTCCGCACCCCCCCGGGCGTCCCTCACCAACCTGGTGCCGTGATGTCCTTAGAACAGCATCACGGCACCAGATTCGCGGCCCGGCAACCAGACGAACCGGGCCCGCTGCCCCGCGACTCCGCGCCACTCATCCCCCGCCCGGCGAGCCCGCCGCCCTCCCGCCCGGTGTCCTTCACCAACCTGGTGCCGTGATGCTCCCAGAGCAGCATCACGGCACCAGATTCGCAGCACGGCGCAGCGGCGCGCCCGGTTCGTCAGGGTTTGCCGCGCACATGTGCCCGCAGTACTTGACTCCGTGCCGCGGGGCAGGCACCCTGAGGTACGACGCCCAGCGTCCAGGCGGGTGCGCGGT
>Ga0316576_10001101_pt1 | contig 14101 bp, 10 predicted proteins | sample S0NA_FD_203075 | JGI IMG/M metagenome (GOLD analysis project Ga0316576, IMG submission 203075) | Rhizosphere microbial communities from salt marsh grasses in Alabama, United States - S0-2_050615r3r5 | ecosystem: Host-associated > Plants > Roots > Rhizosphere | place: USA: Alabama | collected... | reverse complement strand
CCGTCCGCGCCGACGAAGTTGTCGCTGCCCTGCCAGTGGACCCAGGCGGCGGCGTGGCCGTAGGCCAGGGCGGCGTGGATCGAGAGCGCGTAGTCCAGGGCCCCGTCGTCGGTGTTCGGGTAGCCCGAGGTCTCGGACATCCAGATCGGTTTGAGCGCGCCGACGCGCTGCTCGGCCTTGGCCCAGTACTGGGCCTCGGTGGAGCCCGGGGTGGGGGTGGCGCCGTCCGCCCCGTAGCCGTGGCAGGCGAAGATGTCGAGGTACTGGGCCGCGTTGGCGTCGTCCAGCACCTTCTTCGTCGGGTCCAGGTTGTTCCAGTCGTAGTCCTTGCCCACGCCGAAGAGCATGTGCTCCGGGCCGAAGATCTTCACCTTGGGGTAGGCGGCCTTGACGATGGGCCCGACGACCTTGAGCATGTCGCGGTACTGCTCCGCGGTGTAGACGCAGGAGTTGTAGGGCTCGCTGAACAGCGGCTCGTTCTGCGGGCTCAGCGCGTAGAGCTCGGCGCCGAGGTCGGCGTAGTTGTCGATCCCCTGGACCAGCCAGCTGCCGAAGGCGCTGTAGCTCGAGGAGAGGAGCGTCCCGCCGTTCTTGAGGCTGGAGTTGCTCTTCATGCTCGAGGGCGGCGTCCAGACGGTCCAGATGAGCTTCAGCGGCTCCTTGCTCGCCTTGGCCTGGGCCAGCAGCGCCTGGATCAGGCTCTTCTGCTTGGCCCAGTCGGCGTCCTGGTTCGGCTCCTCGGAGTAGTACTCGTTGCGGTGGATCGTCAGGCCCAGGTCGTCGATCACCGTGGAGATCCAGGCGGCGTCGTGGAACGGGCCGCTGCTCCACCAGACGTCCATGCCGCCGAAGAAACCGAAGCCGTCGATGGTCTGGAAGGTCGTCGAGCGGTCGAGGGTCACGGTCTGGGCCGCTGCCGGCGGGACGGCGAGGGCGAGCGAGCAGGCAGCCAGCAGGAGGCGGGTGAGGGTCATGGCGACCTCCGGGTTGTGTTGTAGATCGATGATCCCCCCGGCCTTTTCCCGCTTGCAACGTGATTCTGGCGCGGCGGTCCGTACGTCGAAGCGTCGCCCGGCGGCCGCCGGGGCGGCGATCGAGGGCGAGATACAGGCGACGTCGGCTGCGACTGCGGCGCGGCGCGAGGGACCTCCTTGGGGCAGGTGTCGTGGATCCATGCCGGTGGCGGGCTGGCGGGGGTTTTGGCCCAGCCCCTTCACGAACCGGACAGTCGGGGCGATGATGCACAGGACGGGTTGCAACGGAAGACAGGAGAGGCGGAGTTGGATCTGGTGATCGCGTATCTGGGCTCCTCCAAACTGCTGGTCCTGGCCAGCATCCCCGTCGTCTCGGCGTTGGTCGGCTGGCTCACGAACTGGCTGGCGATCAAGATGACCTTTTACCCGGTGGAACGCGTCGGGCCGCCCCTGTTCGGCTGGCAGGGGATCATCCCGCGTAACTCCGAGCGTATCGCCGCCCGGACCGTCAGGCTCGTCACTGGCCAGCTGTTCCGGGTGGACGATGTCATCGACCGCGTCGACCCCCGGCGCCTCGCTGCAGAGCTGGAGCCGGTCTACGACAGCATCACCGACGAGATCGTCGAGGAGGTGATCTCGACCCAGAGCCCGGCGATCTGGGAGCTGACCCCTCGCCCGCTCAAGGAGCAGGTCCAGCAGCAGGTGCGCCGGGGGTTGCCCGATCTCGTCGAGCGCATCGTCGGCCGCCGCGAGGACCTGGTCGAGCTGTTTGACCTCGAGCACCTCGTGCTGGACAACCTGACCGGCCAGAACAAGCGGCTGCTCAACGAGATGTTCCTGCGCTGCGGGCGACCGGAGTTTCGCTTCATCGTTCGCTGCGGGCTCTACTTCGGCTTCCTGCTCGGGCTGCTCCAGAGCGCGGTCTGGGTCGTGGCCGAGGCCTGGTGGCTCCTCCCCGTCGCCGGCATCATCGTCGGCTACCTGACCAACTGGATCGCGCTGAAGATGATCTTCCGCCCGCTGCTGCCTCGTCGCTTTCTGGTGGTGACATACCAGGGGCTGTTCCTGCGCCGCCAGGCCGAGGTTTCGCGCGAGTACGCCAGGCTGCTCGCCGAGCGCATCATCATCCCGCAGAAGATCGTCGACGCGCTGGTCAGCGGCGAGCGCGCCGGGCGGTTCATCGACCTTGTGCACCGGGAGGTGCGCCGGATCGTCGACGAGAAGACGGGGCTGTTCCGGGGTGTGGTGCTCTTCGCCATCGGCACCGCGAGCTACGCCCAGATGAAGGAGCGCGTGACCCGCAAGGTGGTGGAGCTGATCCCGCGCTACACCCACCGCGCCGAGGCCTACTGGCGCGAGGCGATGGACCTGGAGGAGACCGTCTTCCGCCGGCTCTCTCGGCTGCCGCCCGTGGAGTTCGAGGACGTGCTCCACACCTGCTTCAAGCAGGACGAGTGGATGTTGATCGCCGTGGGCGCGGTGGTGGGGCTCGTGGCGGGCCTGCTCCAGGCGCTCGGCCTCGGGCTGCTTTGATCGCTAGTGATGGCGCCCGTCGGGCAGACGCGCAGCGAGGGGCAGCGGTGGTCAGGGGCAGAGGCGGACCTCGTCGAAGTCCACGGTGGCGCCGAAGGAGACCAGCGCCACGCCGAAGGGGGGGATGTCCACGTAGCTCGAGATGTCCGCCGTCGTCGAATCCTGCTTGCCGGCGGCGTCGAGCGCGCAGGTCATGGTGAAGCTCGTCCCCCCCAGCGGGACCAGGGTCATCGTGAGCTTCACCGGCGTCTGGAACAGGCTGGTCCCCGGGTTGCTGCCGTTGCCGAGGCTCTTCGCCGAGTTCGATCCGCCGCTGAAGTACCAGATCGATACGCCGGTCTGCCCCGTGGCGCTGGACTGTCTCACGACGCAGGCGACCAGCGTGTCGGCGATGCTCGTGGAGCCGTTGTCCTTGATGAGCAGGGCGAGCCCGGCCCCGTGCGCGTTGCCGTTCTGGTACACCGCGTCGAGCGTGAGCGTCGCCTCCCCCGTGAGGGGGGCGCCGAGCAGCTGCGGCGAGCCGTCGATCTGCGCCTCGCCAACCCGGTAGCCCATGGCCGGCAGCTGGTGGTGGGCGTGGGTCGGCGGGAGCCAGGACCAGTCGCCCTTGAGCAGGCTGACGGCCCAGCCGGGCATGTCGGTCAGGAAGTCGTCGCCGACGCAGGGCGATGGGGTGTCGGGCGCGAGCTGGTCGATCGGCTGGAGGTCGGCCGGCTCGCCGTCTGTCAGCTGCAGGTCGGGGCGGGCCTCCGATCCCGGCGGCCCGTCGGTCAGGATGAGGCGGATGTCCCGCTGTCCGTCAGGTGCGGCGTCGTCGTCGCCCTGCACGGCCAGTCCGGACGGATCGAAGGTGCAGGCCTCCGGGATGACCAGCAGCAGGACCCAGACGAGGTGTGATCGCGCCACGGGTCTATCCTAGCAACAGAGCAGCCCCCGGGGCGAGCGGCGCCTTCCGGACAGGTCATCGGGTGAGGTGTGCGCGGCGTCGGCGCGACGCCGGGACCGGGCTCCGGGCGGATGGGGTTGCTCGAGGCGAGTCCCGCGCTCGTTCGGTGTCATCGTAGCCCCCGCCCGAAAAAGAGCCGTGGCCACCGGACTTGCCACGGCGGGCGGGCTGTGGCATCTCCGCCCTGATGCGAGTTGCGCCTATCGTTTCTCTGCTGGTGCTCCTCGGCTCGGGCTGCCGCACGGCTGTGCCCGCGGCCGAGCCCTGCGCGGCGCAGGCCCCGGCGCGCAAGGTGCACCGGGCGAGCTTCAGCGCCGGCGGGCGGACCCTGACGCTGGAGGTCCTCGACGACGACCTGCTGCACGTCGCCCTGGGCGGCACCGGGGCCGCGATCCCCACCTCGCCCATGGTGCAGAAGACCGACTACCCCGGGCCGACGCGGCTCGAGCTCGAGCGCGGCGGCACGTTGCTGCGCACCGCCGAGCTGCGCGTCGAGGTCGACCCGAAGACCCTCGCCGTGAGCGCCAGATACCTGCGGACCGGGCGGGAGCTGACCAGCGTGCGCCCGACAGAGGGGGGGCTGAGCGTGGCCCGCGCGGGGGCGCGCAACGTCTACGGCCTGGGCCAGCAGCTCACCGACGACGCGGCCGCGGACTGGATCGGAAGGGTGCGCGAGCCGGGGAGCGCCCACGGCAACCGGATGGTGCCGTTCCACGGCGGCGCGGTGGGCAACGTGCAGATCCCCGTGCTCTACGCCCTGGGGCAGGGGCGCCACGGCTACGCCCTGTTCGTGGACCAGCCCGAGGCCCAGCGCTGGGACTTCCGCGCCGACCCCTGGACCCTCGCCCTGAAGAGCAAGGGGGTGCGCTACTATCTCATCGCCGGCCCGGACCTGCCCGACCTGCGCCGGGACTACATGGAGCTCACCGGCCGGCCGCCGGTCCCGCCGCGGGCGGCCCTGGGCCTCTGGGTCTCGGAGTACGGCTACCGCGGCTGGGACGAGGTCGAGGGCAAGCTCGCCTCGCTGCGCGCGAGCGGCATCCCGGTCTCCGGCTTCGTGCTCGACCTGTTCTGGTTCGGCGGGATCGAGCGGGGGTCGCCGACCAGCCGGATGGGCTCGCTGCGCTGGGACGAGCAGGCCTTCCCCGAGCCGGCGCGCCACATCGCCGAGCTCGCCCGGCGCGGCGTGGGGATCATCCCCATCGAGGAGTCCTACGTCAGCAAGGGGCTGCCCGAGCACGCGGTGCTGGCCGAGGCGGGCTACCTGGTCCGGCGCTGCCGCGAGCAGGGCTGCGCGCCGGCGAGCATGGACAGCTGGTGGGGCCTGGGCGGGATGATCGACTGGACCGATCCGGCGGCCGGAGACTTCTGGCACGACTACCGCCGGGCGGCGCTGGTCCGCGCCGGCGTGGCCGGGCACTGGGCCGATTTGGGCGAGCCCGAGGACTTCGATCCCGCCGGCCGTTACCACGGCCTGCCGCCGGCCCACGAGCACGGGCACGACGCCGTGGCCAACCTCTATAACCTGGCCTGGGTCGCGAGCATCGACCGCGGCTACCGGCGCCAGGGCGCGACGCGCCGGACCTTCGTCCTCACGCGCTCCGGGGCGGCTGGGATCCAGCGCCACGGCGCGGCGCTCTGGTCCGGCGACATCGGCTCCAACATGGTCAGCCTGCGCGCCCACCTCGCGGCCCAGGCGCAGATGTCTCTCTCGGGTATCGACTACCACGGCAGCGACATCGGCGGCTTCAAGCGCGAGGCCCTGGACGGGGAGGTCGGCGCGCTCTACACCCGCTGGCTCGCCTGCGGCGCGGCCCTCGACGTGCCGGTGCGACCGCACACGAACAACCTCTCCCGCGAGCACGAGACCGCGCCGGACCGCGTCGGGGACCTGCAGAGCAACCGGGCCAACATCAGGCTGCGTCGACGGCTCGGCCCCTACCTCTACGGCCTGGCCCACCGGGCGCACCGCGAGGGCGAGGCGGTGTTCCCGCCGCTCGTCTATTACTTTCAGGATGACCCGCGGGCGCGGCGGCTCGCCCTGCAGCGGATGATCGGCCCCTTCCTGATGGTCGCCCTGGCGCCGCACTTCGATCCGACCGCCGACGTCTACCTGCCCGAGGGCGAGTGGTTCGACTACCACGACGGCCGCCGGCTTTCGGGCGGCCGCTGGCTGCGCGCCGTCTCGCTCGTGCGCGACGGCCGCTTCACCCTGCCGCTCCTCGCCCGGGCCGGGGCGCTGATTCCGGAGCGCCCGGAAGAGGGCGAGGGCCTCGTGCTGCGGGTCTTCCCCGGCGGCTCGAGCCAGACCGTGCTCTTCGAGGACGACGGGGCCAGCGTGGCCTACCTCGGGGGCAACCTGCGCCGCACTCCGATCCGCCAGGTCACCGGCCCGGGGGGCGCGGTGACGGTCACCGTCGGCCCGACGCTGGGCAGCTACGCCGGGGCGCGACCCCGCCGGCTGGAGCTGGTCCTATTGCGCGGCGAGGCGCAGGGCGTCGTCGAGATCCCGGCGATCGGGGCGCGGCGGGTGACCCTGCGTCCCCGGGACTGACAACGCCGCTACCTGCGGCCCCGGTTCTGGCGTACCATTGCTCCGTGGAGCCCGAGCAGTTCGGTCGTTACATCCTGCTTCGTCGCCTCGCCGAGGGCGGCATGGGCGAGGTGTACCTGGCGCAGCAGCCGGGGATCGCCGGCTTCGCCAAGCAGCTGGTGGTCAAGCGCATCCGGCCCGCCCTGGCCGGTGACCCGCAGTTCGTCCAGATGTTCCTCAACGAGGGCCGGGTCGCCGCCCTCATCGACCACCCCAACGTGGTGCACATCCACGAGCTGGGTGAGATCGACGGGCTGTACTTCATCGCCATGGAGTACGTCGACGGGCTCAGCCTCGCCGCCGTGCTCCACATGCTGGGCGACGCCCTCGAGCTGTCCACGGCGCTCTACGTCGTGGCCAACGTCTGCGAGGGTCTGGCCTACGCCCACGACGCCAAGGGGCTCGACGGCGAGCCCCTGGGGCTGGTCCACCGGGACGTCAGCCCGCCGAACATCCTCATCGGCTACTCCGGCAGCGTGAAGGTCTCCGACTTCGGCATCGCCAAGGTGCAGCACCACTCCCAGACGGCGGAGGGGGAGGTGAAGGGCAAGTTCGCCTACCTCTCGCCGGAGCAGGCCCGGGGCGAGGCCGTGGATCGACGCTCGGACATCTACGCCCTCGGCCTGGTGCTCTACGAGATCACCGTGGGCAAGCGGGCGAACCCGGGCGAGAACGACATGGGGATGGCCTTCGCCGCGACCCGCGGCGAGCTGTCCGACCCGACCGAGGTGCTCCCGGGCTACCCGGCCCCGCTGGCGCGGGTCTTCGCCCGGGCGACGGCCCTCGATCCGGCGGATCGCTACCAGCACGTCAAGGAGATGCAGGACGAGCTGCTGGCCTACCAGATGGAGGAGGGGCTGATCACGTCGGCGGGGCGGGTCGGCGAGTGGCTGCGCGATCTCGGCGGCGCGGACACCGGGGCCGAGAGCCCGCCGATGGAGCTCTCCCTCGACGGCGTGATGGACGCGGAGCCGCCGCAGGCCTACGCGCCCACCGTCGCCGCGGGCGCGAAGAAGGGCGGGCCCCGGGTGCTCGAGGTGGACCTGGAGCAGGAGATGGCGCCCTGGGGCAACACGCCGACCCGTCGGCGATCCCGCGGGCCGCTGTTCGTCGTCCTCGGGCTGATCCCGGCGCTGCTCATCGGGGTCTGGCTGCTCCTGCGCGCGGAGGGCGGGGCGGGCGGACCCGGCGCCGACGCCGGCGTCGACGCCTCGCCGGCCCGGCCCGACGCGAGGCGCGCGGTTCGGCGCCGGCGGGACGCGAGCCGCCCGACGCCCGAGGCGGAGGCCGCGCCCCCGCGCGATGGCGGCGCGGCGGTCGACCTCCCGCGCGCGGGCAAGGTCCGCCGGCCGGCTCGTCCGAACCAGCCGCGCGGGCCGACCCCGGGGACGCCTCCGTCGCCGCAACCTCCGACGCCGCCCCCGCCCGACGAGGCCGGCGACGTGGTCCCCGGCCCCTCGCCCCTCGGCCCGACCACGCCGCTCCGGCTCGACGCTCGCGTCCCGCCTCCGCGCCCGAACGCCCCCACCAGCCAGCCGACCGCACCCTGAGCGGACACGAACACTCCCCTTCTTCGACGGACAACGGAGGCTTTTCGGCGCGGCATGGGTGTCCCGAACGGGAGCTTCGCGTTATCCTGGTAGTTGGTGGAGGGAGCGTCATGCCGCGTCTGACCGTCGCCTGGGTGCTCGTCGCATTCGCTGGTTGCTCGCAGAGCTCGTCGCCCCTGGACGCCAACTGGCCCAGGCTGGACCACGGAGTGGACCAGGCGGCGGACCAGGCGGTGGACCAGGCGCAGGACCAGACCGTCGGGGACCAGACCCTGGACTGTCCGGTCGGGGACCTCGGGAGCGGCGTGGGCTGGCGCGTGGCCCACGTCGCCGGGGCGGCGCTGCGGGGTGTGGCCTGCGTGGAGGGCCACCTGTTCGCCGCCGGGGACAAGGGCACGCTGCTGCACCGCGCGCCCCAGAGCGGGCTCTGCTCCGGCTTCGTCCAGCAGTCCGTGCCGACCACCTCGGACCTGCTCACCGTGGCCTTCGCCGACGCGACCTACGGCGCCACCGCCGGCAAGGACCCCAACATCTGGTCGACGACGAACCTGGGGGACACCTGGGGCGTCGCCACGCAGTGCGGTTCGGTCAAGTTCGGCGCGTTCCACGACCTGAAGCTTTACTCGTCGACGAAGGGGTTCGGCGCTGGCGAGGTCACGAGCTCCACCGGGGCTTACAAGATCTTCGCCAACACGACCGCCGGCGTGAAGTGGATCTGTCCGGACCAGACCTTCACCAACCAGGTCTTCTACGGCACCTTCCGCCAGGGGGACAGCGCCTGGCTCGTGGGCGACACCAAGGGGCTGATGTACTACACGCCCGACGAGGCGGTGACCTGGTTCACCACCACGGCGGACACGGAGAAGGCGCTGCGCGCGGTGACCTTCACCAGCGGCGGGATCGGCGTGGCGGTGGGGGACGAGGGGGTGATCCTGCGCACCGAGGACGGGATGGCCTGGGACAAGGTGATGACGCTGGGCACCGACGACCTTCACGATGTCTTCTTCTGGGACGACAAGCTGGGCTGGGCGGTGGGCGAGAGCGGGACGATCCTGCAGAGCGGGGACGGCGGCAAGTCCTGGACCTACCAGAGCGCGCCGACCAGCGAGCGGCTGGAGGGGGTCTGCTTCACCTCGGCGACCGAGGGCTGGATCGTGGGCGACGGCGGCTCGATCCTCGCCACCACGAGCGGCGGTGGCTGATTCCCGGTCCTCGCGCCCTCGGCGCAGCTGCCGGAAATCCATCGATCCCCGCCTCGAGTAGCCACTGGCGGGCATCCAAGGGCCTGATATTGTTTGGCCCGTCCTGGCATCCTCCCTGCAGTACCCCGTGCAATGCTCCGCAGTGCCCTGGCCGTCCTCACGCTGCTGGCGACCCAGCCCACCTGGGCCCGGCTCTCGCCGACCTTCGAGCGCACGCTCAAGGCCACGGTGCGGCAGTACAACCAGCAGGTCCGGAGCGGGCAGCGGCCGATGGACCTCGGCCTGGTCTTTCGGCTCGTCGGTCGCACGCTGGAGCGCACGGGCGGTGACCAGCGGGCGGCGCGGCGGATGGCGGGCCGGGCGGCACGCTGGACCACGGCGCGGCCGGGCCCGCGCGTGACCACGACCCTCTCTCCGGCGGTGACCCGGGCGCTCGGGCTCGCCTGCCGCCTGCACCGGGACCAGGTGCGCAAGGGCAGCAAGGTGCCCTACGTCGCCCACCTGCTCGGCGTGGCCGGCATCGTCATGCGCTCGGGAGGCAGCGAGCGTGAGATCATCGCGGCGCTGCTCCACGACGCCGTGGAGGACCAGGGCGGCGCCCGGACGCTGCGTCGTATCCGGCGCGGGTTCGGCCCGCAGGTGGCGCGCATCGTCGACGAGGTGAGCGAGCCGCCGGGGACCTGGCTGCAGCGCAAGCAGGACAAGATCGCGCGCATCGCCGAGGGCCGCATGTCCGCCTCGGCGCTGCGCGTGAAGCTCGCCGACTCGCTGCACAACAGCGGCACGATGACCCGGGGCGCGCGTCGCGAGGGGGACGCCTTCTGGCACGTGTTCACCGGCAAGAAGGCCGGCAGCCTTTGGTACTACGAGTCGATGGTCGGGGCGTTCAACAGGGCGACGAGCGGCAGCCCTGACCTGCGGTCGATGGCGCGCCGCCTCGAGGGGCAGGTCGTGCGCCTGCACCGGGCGGCCGGTCAGGGCTGGAGCTCGAAGGCCCCCATGTCGCCGAGCGAGGCGCCGCCCTTGACGGCCACGGGCCGCGGGCAGCCGAGGTAGTCCTCGGTCGGCATCACGGCGCTCGCCGGAATCACGTCCACCACCGCCGAGCCGGATCCCGGGCGCAGATCGCCGCCCGCGGGGTCGACCAGCGCGGGGTCGGCGCTGGCGAAGGCGCCCGCGAAGGGGGGGTCCCCCGGCTCGGTCACCTGCCAGGTCGCGCTGTGGCTCACCTCGTAGGGCGCCGCGGCGCTCACCGCCCGGGTGCCCTGGACCAGCAGGTTGCCGCGGGTCTTGGTCACCTGATCCAGCCCGGTCAGCTGCAGGCCGGTGACGAAGTCGTACAGCGTGTTGTGCTCGATCACCGCCGTTATCTTCCCGACCTTGCCGCCCTCGCTCACGATGACCGGGTAGTCCACCGCGCTGAACACGTTGTTGCGCAGGGTCAGATCGACCGCGTGCGTGCCCGTGTCGTACTTCGTCGCCGCCTCGACGCCGTGGGTCCGCTGCGTGAACCAGTTGCCCTCCACGACGGCGGTCACCGATGCGAAGACCAGCGCGTCGATGGAGCGGGCGCTGACGCCGCGGACAGCGGTAGAGGCGCCGAAGCGGTTGTGGCGGATCACGTAGGCGCCGGTCTGGTTGGCGACGATGGTGCCGTTTCCCTCGACGGTGAAGCCCTCGACGGTGCCCCCCGATCCCGCGAAGGAGATGCCGCCGGCGATCGTCGCGCCCTGGCAGCCCCGCAGGGTGACGTAGGCCGGGATCTTCCAGCCGGCGCCGAGGGCGGCGCCCCGGAGCTGGATCGTGTCGTTGGCCTTGGCGCTGGCGAAGGCGTCGGCGACGCTGGCCTCCGTCGGGACCTCGATCACGCTGGCCGGAGCGGGGTCGAGGCAGGGCAGCGGCAGGGTGAGGCAGGGCTTCGCCGGCGGCGCGTCGCCCGTGAGCCCGCGGTCCGGCGCCGGACCATCCGCCGGACTGTTCGCATCGCCCCCGTCGGCGTGCCCCCGATCGAGCGGCCCCGCGTCGTCGGCCTCCCGGAACGCGCTGCAGGCCGGCAGCAGCAGCGGCAGCAGCAGCAGCGTCAGGCGGACCATGCCCTCAGCATAGCATCGCTCAGAGGTTGCAGCGTCCCTGACGCGCCCGGCGCACGAGCAGAGCCATGACCAGCGTGGCGGTGACGGCGAGGCCGGTGAGCAGGCCGAGGATCGGGGTGAGGTTGTCGGGGTTCTTGGCGTACAGCGCGCCGATGGCCAGCTCCTGGAGCACCGGGCCCACCGAGCCCATGCCGTTGATGATCCCCGCCGCGGCCAGGGCGTAGCGGCGCTGCCCGACGTCGATGGCGCCGGCGCCGGAGATCAGGGAGTCGGGACCGTAGAGCGTGAAGCCGATCAGCCCGAGGCAGGTGCCGAAGACCGCGAGGCTGTGGCCGCCACGGAGCCAGAGCAGCACCGTCGAGGCGGCGAGCCCGGAGACCATCAGCAGCGACAGCGTCGCCCGCCGCCCGGCGAACAGACGATCGGAGACGAAGCCCGCGGTGATCACGCCGAGGAAGCCGCAGATGTCGAAGATCGCGGAGAACAGGCCCTTGCGGTGCGCCAGGCCGAAGTTGAGCTGGAGGAAGTAGGGCGCCCAGCTCCACAGGGCGTAGCGGATGGTCTTGATGAAGAAGTAGAAGCAGCCCATCAGCGCGATGGTGGCGAAGATGCCCCGGGCCGGGCGCTGTCCCCCGGCCTCGGCCGGTCCGTCATCGTCGTCGTCGACCAGCGGCGGTAGCCCGACGTCCTCGGGGCGGTTTCGCTGGAGCACGAAGAAGGTGGCCCAGACCGCGCCGAGCACGGCGGACGCACCCCAGAACCCGGCGCGCAGGCCACCGCGCTTGATCATCTCGTCGGCGAAGGCCTTGGCGGCGACCGCCCCGAGCTGGTAGCAGGTGGACCACAGCCCCATCACCTGGCCGCGCTCGCGTCGCCGGAACCAGTGGGCCATGTTGCCCACGGTGCCGGACCAGCCGGTGGCCTGGGCCAGGCCGTTGAGCGCCATCAGCGCCATGAACGTGCCGGTGCCCCGGGCCGCCCCGAAGCCCAGGTTGGCGCAGATGGAGACCGCCATGCCGACGAGCAGCATGCGCCGCGAGCCGACCCGCGTGCCGACGGCGGCGGCGTTGAACTCGCCGACGGCGTAGGCCACGAGGTAGGCCACGCCGAGCCAGCCGAGGGCCACGGCGTCGAGGCCGCGCTCCCGGGTCAGGTCGCCCTTGGCGACGAAGAAGGCGTGGCGGCAAAAATAGAGCCCGGCGTAGCAGAGCCAGGTGGCGGCGAAGACGCGGACGCGCCAGCGGCGGTATTCCGGGGGGAGGGGCTGGGCGGGCACGGGCTAGCGCTCGCGGGCCCAGAGCTCGGCCTCGGCCGCGTAGTAGCGGGCCGCGGCGAGGTCGGCGGCGGTGGCCATCCCAGCGGCGTGCTTGGCCTTGACCTCCTCGGTCAGCGCGCGCATGCGCTTGAGGTGGGCCGCGTTGCCGGCCTTGCCCAGCGCCTCGCGCCACCGGGTGGACCAGGCGTACACGCTGTCCAGGGCGGCCTGTCCCCCCTTGTAGTGCGCGGCGTAGAGGGCGTAGGCCTCCGCCGCCGCCACGACCCTCGCCTGCTTGAGCGCGGCGATCTCGTCGGCGCGCTTGCCGGCCCTGGGCGCGGTCCAGGCCGTGGTCGCGGCGACGAGGAGCGCGGCAAAACAGGCCGAAAGCAGCATGAACCTCCCACGAAAACGGCGGAGCATGTGACCTCCCTTGGCCGGGTCATGGTACCACTTCGAGGCTGGGATCGTCTCAGCGGGTGAAGGTCACGTGGGTCCCGTTGCCGAGCTTGGCGTGCCAGCCCTTGGGCAGGCCGGGGTCGGTCCAGCCGAAGAGCCAGCGGGCGTCGGCCGGGGCGATGTTGGTGCAGCCGTGGCTGCGGGGCTTGCCGAAGTCGTTGTGCCAGTAGGCGCCGTGCAGGGCGTAGCTCTCCCAGTAGTACTGGGTCCAGGGCACGTCCTCGACCTCGTACCAGCCGTCGTCGGGGTCGGGGCCGTTCATCGTGATCGAGACGTGCTTGCTGACCACGCGGAAGACGCCGATGGGCGGCTCGAAGCCCTCCTTGCCGCTGGAGACCAGCGTGGCGAACACAGGGGTGTCGCCCTCGTAGGCCACCAGGGCCTGCTCGCTCAGGTCGACGTGGATCCAGCGCACCTTGGCCGGGATCCGCTCCGGCCGGGCGATGCGGCGCACGAGGCGGACGTTGTCCCGGGGCAGCACGAGGTCGTCGGGGCCCTCCACCAGCTTGCGGCCCTTGCGCTCGAAGACCCGCACGAGCGGGAATCGGGCGTGCTTCTGTGCGTGACCCACCTTGACCAGGCGGCCGCTGTCGACGCGGTAGAGCGGGCTGTCCTCGCCGTAGACGAAGGCCAGCGGCAGCTTGTGGCGCTTGCCGTCGAGGAGCTGACCGCGCATTGGCGGCGTGGAGCGGTGATCGAGGTGGCCCTTGTGCACGTAGCGGCCGCGGATCGTGCGGTAGTACGTCCCGCCCTCCACGCGGTCCAGGGCGACGAAGTAGATCCCCTTCATCTGTTTGTCCACGATATCGGGCCAGGGCGCCTTGCCCGCAGCGGCGCGGGCGAGCAGCTTGGCCTCGGCCGCCGTCGGCACCCGGAACAGCCGCGGCGAGCCCTGCACCTTCACCTTGGCGTAGCGGTAGGGCAGCGCTCCTCCCAGGGTCGCCGCTCGCTGCCGGATCCAGGGCGTCGTCCGTTTCTTGCCCACGAGGTAGCCCAGCTTGGTGCAGACGTAGCCCCCGCCCTGCACGGGGTACCAGCGACCGCCGCTGCAGCCCGGGCCGTAGACCCGCTTGCCCGCGGAGAGGTGGGTCCCGCGGCGGGCGTAGCCGACGACCTCGGGGCTCTTGGCCGGCGCCTTGTAGATCTCCGAGCGGAAGTGGAAGGCGAAGGCGTAGTTCACCCGGTCGAAGGCCACCGGGGGCTCGTTGACCGACACCGGGGGCAGCGGCCGGCTCGGGGCGCGAAGCACCACCCGAGGGGCGCGCGCGGCGGGTGGCTCCTCGGTGTCCAGCAGCGAGGGGTCATCCGGTCCGTCCTCCTGGCCGGTGAGCTGACGCACGCCGAGCAGCCCGCCGATGACGGCGGCCACGACGCCTACAGTGGCGACGGGAGGTATGCCGCGGTGCCAGGTTCGCATGGTCTCGCCATCCAACCAGCCTTCCGCGGGCGATGCCCGCGAAAACCTAGCCCTGAATCACTCGTAACAGATGGAGCCA
>Ga0316576_10001100_pt1 | contig 14103 bp, 9 predicted proteins | sample S0NA_FD_203075 | JGI IMG/M metagenome (GOLD analysis project Ga0316576, IMG submission 203075) | Rhizosphere microbial communities from salt marsh grasses in Alabama, United States - S0-2_050615r3r5 | ecosystem: Host-associated > Plants > Roots > Rhizosphere | place: USA: Alabama | collected... | reverse complement strand
CGACCCTTCCTCGGAACCTGGCGGCGAGGTCCGACACGCTCGACCTGCCGGCGTCGAGGGCCGCATAGGCCGAGCCGCCGGTGGTCTGGATCCAGACCCCGGTGTCGCTGGCGGTAGTCACGTGCACGCCGCGGCCCGAGCCGGTGTTGGTGACCACGACGGCGTCGGGCTTTCCCGTCTGAATCCGTACCGCCCCTTCGAAGAACCCGGCGTTTCCGTTCGCCGAGACGAAGTGTCCGCCGTTGGCGTTGTCGCTCGTTCCGACGACTCCATCAGAGTCGGTGCTGTCGCCGTAGACACCGCAGTTGCTGGAGCTGAGGCCCAAGACACCTAATCCGGAGGAGCTGAATCCAAACACACCGTCCCCAGATTCACTGTGCCCTCGGACGCCGTTTCCGCTGTCGGATCGACCCGACACGCCTGAACCTGTGACGGTGGACCCGAACACTCCGCTGCCGGACTCGCTGGTGCCCTCCACCCCGCGGAAGTCGTGGCTCACGCCGATTATCCCGCCGCCTGTGCTCGAGTTCTCGACATAGAACACCGGTTGGACCGAGCTGGCCGAACCCCAGTAGGGCAGCGTCAGCCCGCCCTCGGCGTCGTCGCCCCACACCACCGCGGAGCCGTTGTGCTTGAGCACCTTGCCGGCGCTGCCGCCGGAGGGGGAGAGCTTGGCAGTGGTGACCGAGGTGTTCGCCAGCTTGCCGGAGGAAACGGCCAAGCTCGCCAGGTCGTCGGTGGCGATGGTGCCGTCTGCGATCATCGCGCTCGTGATCCCGCCGGTGGCAACGGACAGCGTGACGTCGCCGGTGGTCCCGCCTCCGGTCAACCCGCTCCCTGCGGTGACCCCAGTGATGTCGCCGCCGCCGCTCCCGGAGACCTCCTGCCAGGCTGCACCCGACGCGGTCACCGTGAGCACCTGCCCTGCCGAGCCGCCGCTGGTCGAGACCTTGGTCGCGGTCACCGCCTGGTTGGCGATCTTCGGCGTCGTCACGCCGCCGTCGGCCAGGGACAGGGTGACGTCGCCGGAGGTGCCGCCGCCGGCCAGGCCTTCACCCGCGTTGACCGCAGTGATGTCGCCGCCGCCGGCCGAGTTCTCGGCCAGCAGCTCATCGCGGAAGCTCATCTCGAAGGTCGACGGGTCGTTCGAGCCGTTGGCGATGCCCGAGCCGAAGACCGCGACTCTGCCCGGACCCGCAGTGACCTCGACCTGGAGGCGCAGGTTGGTGGCGTCGACCCCGGGAAGAAGATCGGAAATCTTGTACTGACGGGGCTCCCAGCCCCCGAGGGTGTAGCTCCTATTCCCCACCTCGTTGCCCGACTCGTCGAAGGCCGCGGCCCTGACGGTCGCGCCGCTGCCGGTGGTCTCGACGAAGCCGAAGTTGTAGCGGTAGTCGGAGTCGGGCTCGGGGCTGGTCTGGTAGACCCCGAGCACGGAGGCGGACTGCCCCGCACCGATGGCGAAGGAGGCCGGGATGGCGGCGAAGTACTGGCCCGCCGAGTCCTTCTCCTTGGCGCCGTCGGTCAGCGAGTAGATGCGGCTGCCCACCAGGACATTATGCGACGAGGTCACGCGCAGGGCGCCGAAGGCGGCTTCGCCGAACATCGCCTCGACCGCGTTGTCGTAGCGCCTGGTGTCGCCGGGCGGGATCGTGACGTTGAAGGCCTGGGCCGCGGGGTTGGGCTGGTTGCGCAGGAGCAGCCGGAACTGGACGTCGGCCGGAGCGGTGCCCGGGTTGTGGACCCAGACACAGGTGTACCACTCGGAGCCGGCGGCGCCGGAGCCGAGGCCGATCGAGGGCAGGAAGACCTCGGTGCCCGGAAACGACGCGAGGCCGGGCAGGGCGACTGCGGTGACCACGATGGCGGCGAGAGCTGAACGGGCATCCCGAAACATGGCGACCTCCTTGTCGGCGGAACAGACACGTCACCATCGGTCGAGCTCGGACCGAGAGCTGCTCCTTTTCCTTCAATGTGTGGCCTGATTCGAGCCCCTGGAATGCAGTCGCGCGCCAGCACCATGGACGAACGCGACAACCTGCACCTGCACGGGGACCGATGCACGAACTCTCCCGGGCGGGACCCGTACCTCTTCGGAAGCTCGGCGCGCAAGGGGGGACGCGATGGCAGGACGCATCGGGTGGCTTTCGACTGCGCTGGTGATCGGTAGTTGGGTGACGGTCTTCGTGGCGGCCGGGTGCGGCGGGGCCGATGAAGAACCCGGGCCATCCGCCGGTGGGCAGGCGGCGCCGGCCGGAGCGGCGACCGTGCCGATCACGATCGACCACAACCGGCTCTATGTCGATGTCGATCTCGCCCGGCCGGACGGCGGGGTGCGGCGAGCGACCGCCTGGGTCGACACCGGCAACCAGCACCTCATCGTCGTCCAGGACCTCGCCCGCGAGCTCGGGCTCGACGACTCGCTGGTCGACGCCGACTCGGAGCACTCGGTCGAGTCGACGTCGCCCGCGCCGGAGATGTCGATCGGCGGGGTCGTCCTGACCTCCGAGGGTATCGAGGTCCGGGTGCGACCCGGGACGTGGGTACAGAACGGGGTCCCCGCGGAGATGTTCCTGCCGGCGAACGCGCTGCGCGACCTGCACGTCGTGTTCGACGGTCCGGCGCGGCAGATGACGGTGGCGCCGCCCGGCGTGCTGACGCCGCGGGGCGAAGCGGTTCCCTGCCGCGTGAACCCGGACACGGGGCTGCTGATGATCGAGGCGACGGTGGACGGCGAGCCGGTTCCGCTCGGCGTCGACACGGGCTCCGCGGGGACCTGGGTGTCGCGGGCGGTCGCCGAACGGTGGCCGGATCATTTCCCGGACCTGGCCTGGGCGGTCGGCGCCGCGGGGTCGGCGAACTTCTTCGGCCTTCCGTTCGAGACCCAGGGGGCGCTGACCAGCCTGCCCGAGCTCGGGATCGGGAGTGTCCGCGTCCCCGACGTCGCCGTGCTGGCGCTCGGCCAGGGCCTGTTCGACTGGTACTCGCAGAAGTCGGCCGGGCCCGTGTCGGGCTTCATCGGCGCCAATGTGATCGACCGCTGCCGGCTTGAGATCGACTGGCCGAACGGGATGACCTGGTGGGAGCTCGGGCCGGAGCCGGAGCAGCGCGACCTCGACATCGTCGGGCTGACCCTGCGGCCGGCGCCCGACGGCAGCTTCGCGGTGGCCGGCGTCGTCCGGCGGGACGGCGTTCCCACCGTCGAAGGGGTCGAGGCGGACGACGTGCTGCTGCGGGTCGACGGGCTCGAGGTCCCGGGGTCGACCATGGGCGAGGTGGTCGGCGCGCTGCGCGGGCGGCCGGGCGAGATGCGCACCCTCGTGCTCGAGCGGAACGGGGAGCGTGTCACCGTCGAGGCGCCGGTGACCCGGCTGCCGTGAGGATCGGCGGCCTCGATCGCTCCGACCCTGGAGGGGCCCCGGAGACGATCAACGCACGCCGTGACCTCGGGGGATCCTTCGACTCGCTCGCACGGCTCGCTCGCTCAGGATGACAAGTTGAGCGGGGCTCGCTCGCTCGGGATGACACCTCTCCCATGTCACCCTGAGCGAGGGAGTTCGACGACCGAGTCGAAGGGTCCCCTCCGGGTCGGGAGCGCCACCGTCCTCGTGGTGAGGCGTGTTGCCTCGGTGGGCCTTCATGGGTTGATCGCCATCAGCGGCGGAGGCTCGTTCGACCCGCCCCCCTCAACGATGGTCGGCGAACCCGGACAGCAGCATGTGGACGGAGGGGCCGAGGACGTCCAGGTTGTACCCGCCCTCCTGGCAGATCAGGACCGGGGTGTCGAGGGCCGCGAGCCGGCGGCCGATCTCCCGGTAGACCCCGGTGGAGAGCTGGAGCCCGCCGATCGGGTCGTCGGCGTGGGTGTCGACGCCGGCGCCGATGATCACGAACGTCGGCTTGAAGCGCCGGATGGCGCGGATCGCCCGGTCGAGCGTCTCGAGGTAGCCGTCGTCCCCCGTTCCCAGGCGGAGCGGCAGGTTGAGGTTGGCTCCCGCGCCGGGGCCGACGCCCTTCTCCGATGCGTAGCCCCAGAAGTACGGGTACTCCTTGTTCGGGTCGCCGTGGATCGAGCAGGTGAAGACGTCCTCCCGTTGCTCGAAGAACTCCTGCGTGCCGTTGCCGTGGTGGTAGTCGATGTCGAGGATCGCCACCGTGCCGTGCGGGGTCAGCATCTCGGCGGCGGTTGCGGTGTTGTTGAAGTAGCAGTACCCGCCGAAGACCCGGGGCCCCGCGTGGTGGCCGGACGGGCGGCACAGGGCGTAGACCTCGCGGTGCGTGCCCGCGAGCAGGAAGTCGGCGCCGGTCATCGCCGCCTCGGCCGAGCCCTTGGCGACCTCGTAGGTCCGGCCCATGATCGGCGTCACCGCGTCGGTGCACCAGAGGCCGCCCCACAGCGGGTGAATCTTGCGCTCGAGCCGCGCCCCCTCGCCGGGGAAAAGGTCGGGGTAGATCTCCTCGCCGGTCCTGCGGGCGACCTGCGACGTCTTCTTGATGAAGTCGTGGTACGGGTGCAGCCGCGCGAGCAGCGCGTCGGGATGGGGCCTGGCTGTCTTGAACTTGAATCGGCGATCGGCCGCCAGCGCCTCGCGGATCCGCTCGACCCGCCGAGGTGTGTCCTTGGTGCTGTAGGTTTCCGGCCCGAGCGTGAAGCTCCAGCTCGGGTTGTGCAGGCTGAAGTTGTGCTTCTCAACGACCAGCATCGGTGGGCTGCCCTTTCCGGAGGAGGTCGAGAACCTGCTCCTGTGGGATCGGGGGTGACTCGCGGCCGTTGCGTCCGGATGCGCCGATCGAGCAGAACATCGCGTTGAGGACGGCCTCCTCGGTCGTCTCGATGACCGCCTCGTACATGGTGTTGATGTGCGGATCCGCGACGAACTTCAGCGATCGGAACCGGCTCGGTTGCGCGGTCGAGCGCGGGATCCGGTTGCCGGTGGAGAACGCGACCACGATCTCGCCGCTGGTCGACGCCGCGTACGAGCCGACCCGGCCGAGGCCGAGCGCGGCGCGCTTGCCGAGCCGGCAGAGCTGGCTTGCGAGCAGCGGGACGTCGGTGGCGACGACCACGATGGCCGAGCCGTAGCTGTCGCTCCGTCGCCCTTCGGGCGGGTAGCGACGGTCGAGCTCCCGCCCGACCACGGCGCCGTCGATGGTGAGGTTGCGCATCCTGCCGCAGTTGGACATGGTGAGCACGCCCACTGTGAAGCTGCGCCCGTCGAGGTCGAAGACCCTCGACGAGGTGCCGATGCCGCCGGCGAAGTCGAAGCTGATCATGCCGGTCCCGGCGCCGACCGAGCCCTGCGCGACCGGTCCGCCGCGGGCCGCCTCGATGGCGTCCTGGGCGTCGCGGGCCGTGCACATCCCGACCCGGGTGTCGTTGAGGAACGAGTCGTCCGCCTCGCCGACGACCGGCAGCACCACGTCCTCGTGGGTGCCGATCTCCGGGTGCCTGGCAACCATGTGCGACACCACGCCGCTGAGCACCCGGCCGACCGAGAGCGAGTTGGTCAGCAGGATCGGGGTCTCGATGTAGCCCCACTCCATGGCCTGGGTCAGCCCGGCCATCTCACCGACGCCGTTGAGAATGAAACCGCCCGCGACGACCCGGCGGCGGAACACGTCGCCGTCGCCCGGGATGACGGCCGTGACGCCGGTCCGGACCCGCGTCGCCTTGGCCGATCCCGGGAGCTTGGCCGCGTCGTCGATCCGGGTGGCGTGGCCGACCCTCACCCCCTTGACGTCGGTAATGGCGTTGTGCAGCCCGGGCGTGAAGCGCCCGACTCCGATGCCAAGCTGACGCGCGGTCGCTCGGGCGGTGTCGCCGGGCTGCGGCCGCCTGGGCGGCCGGGCTGCGAGGCCGTGGCGCCGGGCCGCCGATCGGACCACCAGCCGCAGGACGTCTTTGTAGTCGAGACCACGGGCCTTGCCGGCGAGCATCAGCGAGGCGATCGGATGCAGGCTGGGCAGCGGGTTGAGCTCGATGAAGAACGGCGTTCCGTCGTCCCGCAGCCGGATGTCGACCCGGCCGAGGTCCGGGCAGTGCATGATCTCGAATACCCGCCGCGCCATGGCGATCACGGCCTCACGCTCGTCGTCGCCGAGGCCGGCGGGGCACTCCACCCCGACCCCGCTCGCGCGCGCGCCGCCCTGTTTCATGTCGTAGTCGTAGACGTTGTAGCGGCCACCGATCCTGTCGAGGTCGAAGGTGTGCTCGACGATCTCGAGGATCTGCCCCGGGAAGGCCTCGAGGATCGGCACGCTGAGCTCGCGACCGGCGATGAACTCCTCGACGACCAGTCCGGCGGGGTACTGGCCGAGCAGCTCGTCGACCCGCCGTCGGCAGACCTCCGGGTCCTCGACCACCGAGTCCTGGGTCACCCCCTTTGACGAGCCTTCCGTGTTGGGCTTGATGAACAGGGGGTACTCGAGGTCCGGCGGGAGCGCCCGCGCGGCGGGCGTGACGAGCACGCCGCGGGGTACCCGGATGCCGCGTGCCGCGACCACCGTCTTCGCCAGGTGCTTGTCCAGGTTCATGTGCAGCAACGACGGGTTGCCGCCGGTGAAGGGGATGCGGAGCTGCTCGTACAGACCCGGGTAGAAGGCCTCGCGCGAGCTGCCGATGGTGCCTTCCGCGCAGTTGAAGATGAGATCGGGGGCGCTGTCCAAGAGCCGGTCGACGACCTCGTCCGGCTGGCCCGAGACCTCGACCGGGCGGACCTGGTGCCGCAGCTCCCTCAGCGCGCCGCAGATTCGATCGACATCGTCCTGGCTCAGCAGCTCGGCGGTCTCCTCCGAGGTGTCGGTTCGCAGGTTGTACGCGACGGAGATTCGCATGTTGGTCCTCTCGTGCCTGCGTCGCGGCCCCGGCAGGAGCTGTCGACGTGGCTGGATGCTCACCTTTCTGGGAAGGTGCCCGGTCCGCCGACTCTACCGGAACCCGCATGTCTGATCCGGGCTGCCCTGCACGATTCACACGACTCTTGCTGTCACGTGATCGACCAGTTGCGTGAATCGCGCCAGGATGGCGTTTCCCCATGGCGTCTCGCGAACCCCGGTGAGTAGGCGATCCGGGTCCAGGCCCTCCGCCCGCAGGTCATCCCGTCTGGCTTCGATGAAGCCTCGAGTGACCGCGGCGGAGAACTCAGGGTGAAACTGGAGGCCCCAGGCCGGGCGGCCCGGCACGCGAAAGGCATGGTGGGGGTCCAGATCCGAGGAGGCGAGCAGCTCGGCCCCGGGGGGAAGGGAGAGGACGCTCTCCAGGTGGGTCGCATGGAGGTCGACTCGCGCGGGCAGCCCGCCGAATAGGGGGTCGGCGGCGGCGCCGTCGGCCAGGGCGACGGTGACGGTCCCGATCTCCCGGCCTCGCGGGTTCGGCCCGACAAGGCCGCCGAGGGCATGGGCCAGGAGCTGGTGCCCGAAGCAGATGCCGAGGACGGGCACACCCGCCTCTACTGCCATGCGCAGCCACTCCGCCGTTCGTTCCGCCCACGGCTCGCGGTGGCTCACCATGGCGGCCGATCCCGTCACGACCACGCCGTCGGTCTCGTGCGGAGCCGGCAGCGCCTCGTTTTCGTACACGGTGCACACCTTCACCTGACGTCCGAGGCCTCGGGCGAACCAGTGCTCGAAGTCGCCATTGGCGTCGTCGAGCGCCGTGCTTGCGGTTCCCGTCTTCACGATCAGCATCGTCCCTCCGGCACCCCAGGATACGCGGGCGGGCCGGTGTGGATGATGTGTGGCGCCCCGAATCGTGTCGATTCCGGCGGCCACCTGGAGCTGGGAGGGACCAAGGGGTGCCGCCGGGGCATTGCATCGGGATCGGGGACGAGAGCAGGAGCGGGAACGGGAGCGGGAGAGGAACGCGAGGCGACGCAGACGCGGACGGGAGAGACTCTTGACTTTGGAAATCGTGCGGCCGGTCTCGAGGTCGCCTCGAGGAGCTTCAAACGGGGACGCGGCCGGGCCGCGTCCCCGACACACGGTCCCTACTCGCCCTGCATTGCAGCCTGCTTCGCCTTCTTCTCGAGCTCGACGAGCTTGCTGCGGAGCTCATCGGCCTCGTCGGTCTTCCCGGCATCCTCCAGGGCCGTGATCTTCAGCTTCAGATCCTTGGCGTAGGCATCGAGCTTGATCGCCTTTTCGGCCCGTTGCTTCGCGTCGATCTTGTCGTACGCGGTGGCCACCTTTTCTGGTGAGGGTTCCTGGAAGACGCGATCGAGCAGGGCATCCTGACCGTCCAGAACCACTTCGGTGGCCGAGAGGATCTCCTCTGTGGACTCCTGCTTCAACTTCTGCAGCGTGGCGTCGTCGAGCCCCTGCATTCTTGCGGCAGCGATTTTCGCCTTGACCTTGTTCTCGGTCTCGCTTCGATAGCTGAGCCCCCGGACCACGTCGTAGGCGTCCATGAGCGTCAACTTCTCACCTTTGAAAGGCCCGGAGTAGGGAAAGCAGTCGAGATTGCGTTGCGGGTCGGAGTAGAGGACTGTCACGAGGAAGGCGTTGCGCTCGTCAAAGGAGATCTCGCCGTTCCCGTCGACATCGGCCGATGGGTATTGGGCGATGCGGGCTACGATCTCCTTCGCGTGCGTTTCAATGGCCTGATCGGTCAACGGAATTTCGATTGTCGTAACGGCCTGGACGGTCGTTGCTCCGGTGAGCGCGAAGGCGGACCAGGCGAGAAAGAACGCGATTGCCACGACGCGAACGGCGGGCGACGAAGCCGGCCGTCCGGTGTTGCTGAGGATCATGTCGATTCTCCTTTCGAGAAAGGCGGCAGAGCCGGCCATGCAGGTGGACCAGCGGAACATCGGCGACGTGCCGACCGAGGACGCGACCCGCAGCAGGCACCGGGCGTACGCCCCGGGGCTGAGCTTGCCGTGACGGAGGGCCCATTGATCACAGGCATGCTCGCGGGCGGCGTCGATCCGACGGTTGATCCACGCCACGACCGGCCAGAAGAAGAAGAGCGCGGCGGCGGCCCATTGTAGGCAGCGCAGCGCCATGTCACCCCTTCGAAGGTGGGTGATCTCATGCACCACCACCGTTTCCAGCTCGTCCGGCCGAGACAGCTGGCGACGGGACAGGACCAGGACAGGGGACAAGACTCCGGTGATCAGCGGCGCCGGAAGCTCCTCCGAGAGACGCACGGTCGGAAACCGGTGGATTCCGAGCCGTCGACACACGGCCGTAACGACCTCCTCGGCGTTGTGGTCAGCGCGTGGGAGGCGGCGGCAATGGTGGATGAAGCGGCGGTTGCGAGCGACCCGTTGCATGGAAAGAAGGGCCACGACGGCGAGATAGGTCGCGGTCAGAGGGACCGGCCACCACGGATCGTCGCGTGCCGGTGCGTCCGCGGTTGCGGCGTCGGCCAGGGGCGCCACGCCCTCGACCGGTTGCTCGATCGAGCCGGGTCCGCCGAAGCTCGCACGGGAGCCGGCGACCGCCCGGTCGATCAGGGTCGGAAGGGAGAGCGACCACTCGGGGCCGATCGGCAGCACGAACTTGACCAGGACCAGTGCCCAGAGCCCGGCGAGGAGAGCCGGACTCATCCGTTTGCCGACGACCTTCGTGACGGCCCAGGTCAGCCCGGCCAGCACCGTGCCCCAGATGAGGGCCTGGGCGACCCAATCCAGCACGGCCATCGCCAGCTGGACGCTGTCAGTTCCGGTCATCGTTGACTCCCTCCGGGTGGGAGGGGGCACCCTCGGATGGCTCCTTCCCAGCGATCTTCCGCTCGAGCCGTTGAAGGTCCTCGGGTGACAGGTCGACCTCGTCGACCAGGTGGAGCACGAGCTCTCCTGCCCGGTCGTCGAAGACCGTGTGCAGGAACTCGACGAGTCGGTTTTTCAGCACCTGGTCGCGGCGCACCGCTGCCGAGTAGACAAAGGGCTGGCGGCTGCTGTCGACCTCGAGCGCTCCCTTGTGCGCCAGGTTCTTCATCATCGTCATGACCGTGGTGTACGCGGGAGGGCCGTCGTCGTTCTCCGGCAGGCCTTCCAGGACCTGCCGAACCGTGGCCGGTCCGATCCTCCACAGTGCCTTCATGATCTCGAGCTCTGCTGGGGTGATGTGCGGCTGATCGGACATCCTCGGGCCTCGCCTACTAAGATGATAGTAAATCTACTACGCGTATAGTAGATTGTCAAGGCCCCACCGAAGGGCACGCTCGATTCTCCGAGCGGGGGCGCGACGGGGCGGTGGATTGTGGCGCCGATCTCCGGCCCGGACTATTCACGTGCTTTCTGCTGCGGGCGGCGGTGCATCGGGCCTGGCCGAGTCTTCTGACCTCGGGGTGCTCGGCGTACTGCCAAGTACGCCTCCGCGCCCCAAGCTGAGTGAATTCGGCCGGCATCGGCGCCTCGTCGCCTTCGCGACGAAACCTCACGAATAGCCCGTGGCGCCGAGCTGATCGGTCACGTGTCTCGACACGGCCATCGAGCCGTCGCGCAGGAAGCGCTGGTGCCAGGATAGCGACTCGTCCAGCAGGTGCGGGGTGTGGCGGCCCGCCGCCCTCTTCTCGGCCCGTCGCAGGTAATCCTTTAGGGCCCCCTTGAAGTCCGGGTGGGCGCAGTTCTCAATGATGCAGTGCGCTCGCTGGCGCGGTGCGAGGCCGCGGAGATCGGCGAGCCCCTGCTCGGGGACGATGACCTGGACGTCGTGCTCGGTGTGGTCGACGTGCGAGACCATGGGCACGATGCACGAGATCGCCCCACCTTTGGCCACCGACGGGGTCATGAAGAACGAGATGAAGGCGTTGCGGGCGAAGTCTCCGGAGCCGCCTCACCGCCGCGCCAGCGTGGAGATGGACGGCGTAGAGCGACAGACTCACGGCATCGTGCAGCTCGCGGGCGAGCCGCTGGCGTCGGTCAAGCGGGCGAGCCTCCCGTGCGCTCGACTCGTGCGTCGTGTGCCCGGGTCCCACGTGCGAAAGGTGTTCGCTGCCCGATGGCCGTGACACAGAGCGTGGGGATCGGTCCGAAGTGGACGTGGTGGCGAACTCTTCCGGGTCGGGACCCGTACCACTCCGGGAACCCGGTGAGGCAGAGGGAGAAAGTCCCTGGAACGACGAGTCTGATGGCTGGTCATGCTTCTCACGGCTCTTACGATCGCTTCGGGGGGGCCGGGACCGCGCCCGAGTCAGGGGCGCCGGTCAGCATCGGAAGCTACCGGATGCTTCACTCCGAGGTCCTCGGCGAGGACCGGACCGTGCTCGTCCACCTGCCGGAGGGCTACTCGACGACGACGGCCTCGTACCCGGTGGTCTACATGCTGTACGGCGACCACGTGACGACCTACTTCGCCCGGGCGGTGTCGGAGCTCGACACTCTCGGCTCCGGCGGTCGGATCCCGGAGTGCATTCTCATCGGCATCATGAATACCGACCGCTACCGCGACCTGCTGCCGGAGGTCCAGGGAAAGCCGACGGGGATCGACGGCTTCATCCGCTTCCTCGACACCGAGCTCTTTCCGTGGGTCGAGACCGAGCTGCGGACCAAGCCCTTCCGGGTGCTCGTTGGGCCCCAGGCGGGCGGCAACTTCGGGCTCTACACGCTGCTGAAGCGGCCCGGTTTGTTCGACGCCTACCCTTTCCCCGACGATCTGGAGGTGGCGTCGCTGGCCGACGTGCTCGGCCACTACCGGGCGCTGACGACGCGCTACGGCTACCCGGTCGACCCACCCGAGCGGGTGCTGGGACGTCAGAGCCACCGTCTGATGGAGCGCGGCGAGACCGACGCCGCAGTCGAGGTGCGGCGCGCGACCGCCTGGGTCGACACCGGCAACCAGTACCTCATCGTCGTCGAGGGGCTCGCCAGAGACCTCGGGCTCGACGACTCGCTCCTCGGCGACGCCGAATCGGAGCACTCGGTGGAGTCGACGTCGCCCGCGCCGGCGATGTCGATCGGCGGTGTCGCCCTGACGGCGGAGGGGATCGAGGTCCGCGTGCGATCCGGGACGTGGGTGCAGAACGGGGTGCCGGCGGAGATGTTCCTGCCGGCGAGCGCCCTGCGTAACCTGCACATCGTGTTCGACGGTCCGGGGCGGCAGATGACGTTGGCACCGCCCGGCGTGCTCACCCCGCGGGGCGAGCCGGTGCCCTGTCGCGTGAACCGGGAGACCGGTCTGGTCATGATCGAGGCGACGGTGGCCGGCGAGCCGGTTCCGCTCGGCGTCGACACGGGCTCTGCGGGCACCTGGGTGTCGCGGGTGGTCGCCGAAGGGTGGCCGGATCGTTACCCGGACCTGGCCTGGGCGGTCGGCGCTGCGGGGTCTGCGAACTTCTTCGGCCTTCCGTTCGAGGCCCAGGGAGCGCTGACGAGCCTTCCCGAAATCGGGATCGGCGGTATCCGCGTTCCCGACGTCGCCGTGCTGGCGCTCGGCCAGGATCTGTTCGACTGGCACTCAGAGAAGTCGGCGTCGGCGGTGTCCGGGTTCATCGGCGGCAACGTGATCGACCGCTGCCGGCTCGAGATCGACTGGCAGGGTGGAATGACCTGGCGGGAGCTAGGGCCGGTGCCGGCCGAGCGTGATCTCGACATCGTCGGGCTGACGCTGCGACCGGTGTCGGACTGAAGCTTCCTCGTGGCCGGAGTCGTCGACCGGAACGGCGCCCCAGCACTCGACGGCGTCGAGACCGAGGATGAGCTGGTCCGGGTCGGCGAGCTCGAGGTCGAAGGATCGACCATGGGCCAGGTGGTTGCCGCGTTGCGTGGCCGGCCCGGCGAAAAGCGCGCGCTCGAACTCGAGCGGAATGGAAGACGGTTCAACGTCGAGGCGAAGGTGATGAGCCTGCCATGAGCGGGTCGACTGACAACGGATGGTGAGCGTCTCGCCCGCGTTGCGGGGATCGCCGCGACGAAGACTTCGACCTGTCGCCTCGCTGACGCTCGACCGGAATCCTGGTCAGTGTCCGGGTGACCGTTCGCCAGTCAGGTGGTGGTTGCCCGCTTCGTGGGATCGGCGAGCCAGACGAGCTTCCGCACCCACCAGAACGCCAGGATCGTCGAGCACAGGCCGCCGACGAGGGAGCTCGCCCACACTGCCTCGATGGGTGCGTCGAGCAACAGCACGACCACGTAGGCCAAGGGAACAGCAACGATCAGCACCCGGATGCTGGTGATCATCAGGGAGGGCATCCCGTGGCCGATGCCCTGCAGGAGCCGGCCGGAGGTCATGCCGAACGCCATCATCGGGTAGGCGACGAGCATGAAGGCCAGGTAGGTGTGACCGATCGAGATGGCCTGTGGATCGTCGGTGAACAGCCTCAGGATCTGGCCCGACCCGAGGTATGCGGCGATTCCGATCAAGGTCGCGAGCAGCACGGCCCAACGGTAGGTGTAGAGCGCGGTGGAGCGAACCAGGTCGACCCGCCCGGCACCGGCGAACATGCCGACGACGCTGACCGCCGCACCGGCGAGTCCGAGGATCGGCAGGGCCACGATCATGTCGACCTTGGACGCTGCGCCGTAGGCCGCGACCGCGATCTCACCGAATCCCGCCAGCAGTCGGTTGAACAGGAGACCCCCGACTGACATGACCGCCATCCCCGCGGCGATGGGAGCGGCCAGGCCCACGATTCGTCCCAGGACGGGTCGCGACGGCGCCAGGTGCGCGACCCGGAAGCGGACATGCGAAGCGCGTCGCTTCAGGATCAGGAAACCGAAGGTCGACATCGACACCAGGACCGAGGCCGCCGTGGCCAGTGCAGCGCCGCGCAGGCCGAGGTCGAGCACCAGAATGAAGACGGCATCGAGGGCGATGTTGAGCACGGTTGTCCCGAACAGCACGAGCATCGGTGTTCGGGCGTCGCCCTCCCCGGTGAGCACCGCTCTGAAGATGGTCGAGACGAAGAACAGCGGGACAGCCAGGCTGATGATCTGGAAGTACTGCCAGGCGAGGACGGCGTTGAGCCCGCTCGCGCCGAGGTGGGTGAGCAAGATCTGCCCGGACCAGATGCCGAGGGCCGCCATTCCGCAGCCTATCGCGATCCCGAAAGACATGGCGGTTCCCGCGACCCGATCCGCACCGTCGGCGTCCCGCCGACCGACAGCCTGGGCCACGAGCGCGGTTACCGAGGTGCCCAGGCCCATGGTGATCGCCACCATG
>Ga0316576_10001099_pt1 | contig 14103 bp, 12 predicted proteins | sample S0NA_FD_203075 | JGI IMG/M metagenome (GOLD analysis project Ga0316576, IMG submission 203075) | Rhizosphere microbial communities from salt marsh grasses in Alabama, United States - S0-2_050615r3r5 | ecosystem: Host-associated > Plants > Roots > Rhizosphere | place: USA: Alabama | collected... | reverse complement strand
CGATACGGCCGTTAGGATCGGCCGCCCGCAGCGAAGCGATATGCCCCGGTGTCGCCAATCCCAAACGGTCACCAAAGCCAAAAGAGGTCTGCCGTCCTAACGGCGTCGGGTTCAGCCATATCAGCCGCGAACGGAGTTCAGCAGCATTGGCCGCTGTTAATGCACAGACCAGCAGGTCATCATTTAGCCGTCCCTCGAAACCATCCAGGTCCCCCTGCACAAGCAGCCTTTTCTCACCGCTCCCCGCTAATTTGGCCAAAGCGTAATTCGTGCCATCCTGGCTGACGAGAGATTCCGGATAAATGCTTCCTTGTGCGAATTTCAGGGTTGTCATGGTGTTTGCTCCAATTGTGTGCCAGGCATCCAAATCGATAGCCTGTTCCAGGCACGCTTTCTTACAGTTTATAGGCTTCCTTTGCTAAATCGTAGGCCAGGGCACGAACCATCTCGTGAGCATCCTCTTCATCCACAATGCCGCGCACCACCAAACCGGCGACCCAATTTGCGCCGGCCCGCCGCCAGAGATCGTGGCGCACCGGTATCGAAGGATAAGCGCGCGTGTCGTCGTTGAAGCCGACCGTGTTATAAATTCCGGCCGTCTCCATCACCTGGTCAAAATAGCGAGCTATGCCGTTGAGGCTGTCATGGAACCACCATGGTGGGCCCAACTTGACTGCGGGGTAATGACCAGCTATCGGCGCAAGCTCGCGGGCGTAATTAGTTTCGTCCAGGTTGAACAGAATGAGCGTCAACCGCGGATCATTGCCATAAGCATTTAGCATGGGCTGTAAGGCACGGGTAAATTCGGTAGTGATGGGAATATCCGCCCCCTTGTCCAAACCAAAACGTTCGTATACCAAGGTATTATGATTACGGTAGGAGCCGACATGCAGCTGCATCACCAAACCATCCTCAACGCTCATGCGCGCCATTTCCATCAACATATGACCGCCGAACCGCTGCTGCTCTTGGGCCGTTCCCGTGCCCTTTAAGGCGCGAAAGAAAATCACATCCGCCATTTCATCGGTCAGACGCTCCATGTAGGTGGTAAGAGCTGCATGATCCGTGGCCGTAGCCCCGTTTGCTTTAAAAAAGGCACGGCGGTTTTCCAGCGCTTCGATAAAGGAATAGTAGTCGGTGATTTCAATGCCCGATACCTCAGCCAGGGCGGCGATATTTTCATGCCAGTTGGGCGCCAATGGATTAATGACCTTGTCGGGACGGAAAGTGGGCAAAATTCGGCCGTTCCACCCTGATGCGCGAATTGCCTGGTGATGTTCCAAGGTATCCGTCGCCGCATCCGTCGTACACAGCACCTCGATATTAAACCGATCAAAAAGCGCACGCGGCCGGAATTCCGGGGATTTCAGTTTCTCATCGATCTGATCGTATATATCCTGTGCAGTATCCCCGGTCAGTTTCTTCTCAATCTCAAATACAAAACGCAGCTCATCTTGCAGCCATATGCCGGAGGGCGTACCTCGAAAGAGGTAAAATTTGTCGGCAAAAATTTGCCAGATTTTGCGGTGATCCATCTCTACCGGACCACCATCGACTCGCGGTACACCGAGGTCCTCTAAAAGAACACCCTGCGAATAAAGCATCCGGAAAACGTAGTGATCGGGAATGATCAATAATTCTGCCGGTGAGCCAAAGCTGAAATCCGGGTCGCTGAACAGCAGCGGATCGACATGCCCATGCGGGCAGATGAGCGGTAAGCCGGCGATCGACTTATACAGCTGCAAGGCGATTTTTCGCTGCCCGGGATCGGGGTCAAAATAGCGGTCATGCGCCAGGTAGTAAGATGCTTCACTCATAATCAGGACTCTCCTGCCTTATCCAACGGCCACCTTTTGGCGGCTCGAATAAGCGCATCAATATTCTCCGCCGGGGTTTCCGGAGAGACACCGCCGCCAAATGATAAGATCATGCCTCCACCCGGCGCGGCTTTGTCCAGACAGCTCAAGGCCGCCTGCTCAACTTCTTGTGGACTTCCCCAAACGCCCAGATCGAGCGGTGCAACATTACCCATCAGGGCCACGCGATGCCCCATTTCACGCTTCACATCGCCAATATCTACTTTGTGTGTGAAATTAAAGACGTCAAAGCCCGCTTCAGCCAGCGCGCCATGAAGCTGCTTGCAGGGAGTGTCGTTGTGGTAGATTTTTAACAGCCCATCAAACTCGGCAAAGATACGCTCCAAATGTGGCGCGACCATTTCCTGGTAATGTTTGAGCGAGATCATGCCGACAACATCATCGAGGAGCATAATGCCTTCGGGCTGGCGAATTCTCTTCAACTGCGCATGCAGCCAATTGATAATCGTCGTCGTGACTGTTTCTAAAAATTTAGTGATCTTCTCCGGCTCCATCACCAAACCCATCATCAGATCATTAATGCCCATCAAGAAACCGGCGTTGACCATCGGCCCTCGTGAGGCCACCATATTGATGCCCAAACCATCAGCCTGCAAACGGGACTCTGTCTGTTCATAAAGGCGCAACAGGAGGGGAAACAAACCATCCTCTTCGACATCAGGCTTGGGGGCATTGGCCCAAAGATCAATATCGGTTGAGACCGGTTCTATGGAAGGTGGCCGGTCCTGGTAAAAATGCATCCGCGCGCCGAAAGCCGAGGGCAGATCGGCCATTCCATATTCAAGCCAAAAACCGGGAATCCACACGGCATCAGGAAAGCGATCGAGTAAATCCAGGTTAATCTGCAGCCATTGATCGGGATACAGAAAATAATCAAGCGTGTTGATCCCGGCATATCCGGGCAGCCAGGGGCTGTCTACAATCAAGGCCACCGGAACTTCCTCCGGCTCGCCCAGATAGGCGGCTTCTTTAAATCGCGACCAGGGTGTGTTCATACAAGTCTCCTCAGATATTAAACCGGTTAAGTTATCTGGCTCCTGAACTCTTTCACCACTTCATACATGGCGAATATATTCTCGTCGGGCGTGCCGTAATCCATATTGATGCAGCAAATGCCGGTATTCTCAAGCGGACCCGCGTTTGCCAACAAGTTTCGCGTATCTGCGGCGATTTCCTGCGCCGAGGCGTGCAGCATGCGCACCGGATTCAGGCGCAAATTGAGGAATGTATCGGGCAACGCTTCACGCACGACCGTCACATCCGATCCCCATCCAACGCCAACCATGGCCAGCGGCAGTTCGGCATATACCGGCGCAATTTTGTGCAGGTTATCGCCGCAGTGATGGATGCCATACGGCCGAATGCGCTTTGCCATCTCCTGTTCAACCGGCAGCTGCATCTCGCGGTAGCTCTTGGGGGAGATCATCTGCACCGAACAATTGGCGTGAAAAAACATTCGCGGGTCTACATGTCCAACCATGCGGTTAACGGGAATCGAAACCTCCCCCGTCCGTTCCCGCATATAGAGAGCAACGTCAACAATCAATTCGCCAATGATTTCTAAGAATTTACGGACACGATCCGGCGCCGTGTAAAAATCCACAAAAAGATCCTGGCCATAAAAATGATAGGCGGCATTTAATAAGCCATCCGTATTCAGGGCTCCCATCACATAACCCCACTGCGCCTCTAATGCATCCATCTGCCGGATAAGCTCAGGCATGGGCCAGGTTGTTCGAAAATCGGGTTTTTCAAATCCTTCAATTTGCGCCATATCCAGGTGCACCGGCAGCGGCTGAGGGGCGGCATCTTTCTCGAAGCGGATTTCAGCGCCTAATAAAGCAGGGATAATAAATCCACCGGCCACATGACGCGAGCCAATGATCGGCCGCGGCTGAGGATTCGCCTCACCCATGCCCAACTCGCCAAACCGTTCATAGAGCACACGACGCATCAATACATCGTTTTCAATCCGCCGCTGCGGATCAAAGTAGAAGGCTCCATCAAAGGAAATACCCGCCGTCTGGTACCACCAGTTGGGGTTGAAGACAAGTTCAACAGGTATTGCCTGATCGGCCGTCACTGCACTCATATCACGAAGACCTTCAGCTAATCACCAGGATATAGTGATTCCTGGGCGACGATGATTTTATCCATTAAGGCATCCAAATCTTCATCCACAACCTGCCGCGTCTCATCGGCCATGTACCAATCGACGATCTCACGCGCCCCCTGGGAAAAGGGAATTGTGCAGCTAAAATCAGGCACCAGGCGCTTGATTTTGCTGTTATCAAAGATCATGCTGTTCGACTTATCGCCTAACAATCCCGCGCCAATTTCAGCATCATAAGCGGCAATTAACGCACTGGGGACATGAACCAGCTGCGGAGTCACGCCCAAGGCCTGGCCCAATAACTCGTAGATCTGATTCCAATTCAGCCATTCATCGCTGGTGATATGGAAGGTATCGCCTACCGCCCTGGAATTGCCCAGCAAGGGGACAAAACCTTTGGCGAAATCCTTGGAGTGGGTCAACGTCCACAGCGAAGTACCGTCGCTGAAAACTAAAATCTTCCGGCCTTCGCGCATGCGCTGTAAGGCAGTATAGCCGCCAAGGATCGGTAACTTGCTTGGATTATAAGTGTGCGACGGCCGAACAATGGTCATCGGGAATTTGTCGCTGCGATAAGCTTCCACGAGCCGTTCTTCACAAGCAATCTTCTTGCGCGAATATTCCCAATAGGGATTGTCGAGCATCGTCGATTCCTTAACCGGCAGGCAGGCCGGCGGCGTCTGGTAAACAGAAGCGGAGCTGATGAAAATATACTGCCTCGTTCGGCCTGTAAACAACTCGATATCCCGCTGCACTTCATCGGGTGAAAAGATGATCCAGTTCACCACCGCGTCCCAGTGATGGCCGGACAGCACCTCGCCGATATTGGGATCATTGATATCGCCAATTAGATTGGTAACTCCCGGGGGAAGTTCCTGCTCTGTCTGTCCACGGTTCAGCAGGTAAAGATCAATACCCCGGCTTGCCGCTAATTTTGTGCAAGCAGTGCTGATCACGCCTGTTCCACCAATAAAGAGCACTTTCATAACTAATCTCCTTCATCAAATTTCCCCGGAAAAATTTACTCGTTTAACCCAGCCGCTATTGGATCATTTTCCGGGGAAATAGAAAAGCCGCTGCTATCCATAAACACCATATTCCTGCAGCGCTTCCCACATGGCGACGATATTCTCCGGCGGTACATCAGCCTGAATATTATGCACCGTGTTGAAAACATACCCGCCGCCGGGAGCGAGGATCTCTATGTTGCGCCGCACATCGTCTTTGACCTGCTGCGGTGTTCCTCGCGGCAGGATGCCCTGCGTGTCCACGCCCGCACCCCAGAAGATCAAGTCCCGGCCATATTCTTGCTTGATAGCCGCAGGATCCATATTCTTGGCCGTCGTCTGCAAGGGGTTGAGGATCTGCACGCCGATTTCAATAAAGTCGGGGATTAACGGCCGAACATTGCCGTCGGAGTGGAAAAAACGTTTGGCCTGCGGTGCCATTTCTTTTTGCAGAGCAAAAATTTGGCGCACCAGCGGTTTCAACTGCTTGCGGAACATCGCCGGAGAAATCAGCTGCGACTTCTGCGTGCCATAATCATCGGCGTAGGTGACCACGTCGACCAGATCGCCCAATTCTTCCAGGGCTGTCCGCCAGTAATCCAGCTTCAGCTCCAGCATCTTGTCAAATAGCACGCCTGCTCGCCCTTCATCCAGAGCCATCAGCATCAACAACTTATCCATACCGATAATGCGCTGGGCGAATTCGAAAATGCCCGCGAACGCATCTTTCAATACTACGGCATACCCGGCCTCTCGGAAGCGCTGCGCCTGCTCGCGCAGTCCTTCCACGCGCCAATGAGCGCCCATGTCCGGCCAGGGGAACTGTTTAACCTCCTCTTCCGTGAAATCGATCTTAGGCAGGGGCACCTCGAAAATGCTGTAGTAAAGCGCGCTTTCTTTCAGCATATGATGCGTGATGCCCCATTCATCCCTGTAAGCCCAGTCCTCTCCGGCATCACTAACTTCGATGCCCCAGTTATGACTGTTCAACGGGTAAAGGCCGCGGAAATCGATCCCTAAGCGTTCGGCAATGTCATCATCAATCGTCGCTAACTGCTGGATGGTGTCCGACAAATTGACGGGCACTTCCGGTAGCCCCAACGCTTGACGCAGGTTTTGGTAAGCTGATATCTGTATGCCCGTAACCTGCACGCTGCCCATGTCAAAAGGGACACGGTCCGGCTCGCGGTGTTCGAAGGTAGTTAGCACACGTTCTCGGGAATTCATAATGCCGGATAAGCCTTTGCAGCTGCGTCCGCATCCAAATAGAGATGGACATGCGCTTTTTCTCGCAAGATGGAGGCGGGACAGGATTCTGTGATCGGGCCGTTTATCGTCTCGTAGACTGCCTCCGCCTTGCGTTCTTCGGGCACAATACACAGCACGCGATCGGCCGACAACAGCGCGGGAATGGTTAGCGTAATAGCATGGGTCGGCACTTCATCAAGTCCACTGAAATGACCTTCTCCGACCTGCTGCTTGCGCGATTTCTCGTCCAGGCGGATGACCTTGACCCACACAGGATCGTCGAATTCAGCAAAGGGGGGATCGTTAAAGGCGATATGTCCATTTTCACCAATACCCATCGCGCAAAGATCTGCCGGATGGTCGTGTAGCAAGGAAGTATACTCGGCGCAGTCTGTTTCAAGCTGCCCCGCTCGCGCGACAACGGGATAAAACGCCGCCGGTTCGGGAATATAATCAAGCAAGTGCCGGTGTAGGAAGGTCGGGAAACTGGCCGGATGCCCCTGCGGCAGGTCGATATATTCATCCATGTGGAAAATGGTTACTTTCGACCAGTCGATCCCCGGCAGCTCACGCAGCGCCTCCAGGAATGTTAGCTGCGAGTTGCCGGTGGCAATAATGATATTGGCGGTACCTTTTTCCTCGACGGCCGTCTGGATAATTTCGGCCGCTTCCAGAGCAGCCGCCTTGCCCATCGCTTCATTCGTTTCATAGATCGAAACGGGCAGCAAGCCGGCTTTCGTATTCAAGATTGCTTCTGTAGTCAAGTCAATTCTCCTTTTAGAGCGTAGTTTCGAACGCCGGTTCAACAGCCCAGCGCCCTTTTATCAGCGTTCCCCAAGCGCTAAAATCATCGTTAAAAATCGCAATGTCGGCATCTTTACCTACTTCCAGGCTGCCTTTTTGATCATCGACGCCGATAACACGGGCCGGTGTCAGAGAAGCCATGCGAATCACTTCTACCAATGGAATGCCTACCTTTTCAATCAAGATGGGTACCATCTGGTTGATAAGCGTTGTGCTGCCCGCAAAACAGGACCGGTCAAACATCATGCCCACCCCATCATGGACCTCATACTCCATCTCACCCATCCGGAAGTGCGAACCTTCCGGAAGCCCGGCGCCGCTGGTAGCATCGGAAATGACGCATAGGCGATCCGGGCCGATACATTTGTAGGCCAGCTTCATCAACGTGGGCGGTAGGTGCTTATTGTCACTGATCATCTCCACGGTCAGGTTGTCGTAGGTCAGTGATACTTCCAGCAGGCCTGGCTTGCGCCACGGCCCTTCGCGCACGGTCGTCGACTGCGCGCTCCAGATATGAATCATATGGGACAGACCGCGTTCGATGGCCGCGGCGACCTCTTCCTCCTTGGCCGAACTGTGGCCCGCGGCAGCCACGATTCCCAAATCCACAAGACGGCCGGTGAATTCTAGAGCGCCAGGCAGTTCCGGCGCGTAGGAGATCATGCGAATCACATCATGATGGGCCAATAGTTGATCGGCCGTACCGTCATCCGGGTTACGCACATTAGCCGGATCCTGCGCACCGGCCTGGGCAAGATCGAAATAAGGCCCTTCGAGGTGTACGCCCAGCACCTGCGCGCCAATCGGTTCTTCGGTCGCATCCTGGCCCGCCATATCCTGGCCCGCCAAATCATGGCGCCTCATCCATTCCCGGCTAAATTCCAGACAGGCCACCAGATTATCGATAGGCGCCGTTGCCGGGGTTGCCAGCAGCGAGGTCACGCCGCGCCGCGCCTGCTCGCGCGTTAGCGGTCCAAAGGCCTCGTCTGTGGGTTCGTTGAATGTATGTCCTAATGCACCATGGTTGTGGATATCAATCAGACCGGGAGTGATAAGCCGTCCACCCACGTTAACTTCATTAGTTCCATCAATCAAGTCAGCTTGCGGAAGAACTGCGGCGATTGTCGATCCATCGACAAGGACGGCCAAACCTTCTTCCACCGCATAAGGGGTAACCACACGGCCGTTAACCAATGCAAAATGATTTCCTGTTTGATTCATCAGCAACTCTCTTTGACAATTTCCGGGCCTACCGGAAAGTAACGAAACATGCCATACTGTGCGTCAACCATCGTCCAGTCATCCGTTTCGCGCATGATTTGCCACATCCTGGCGGCCATGCTTTCGAGTTTCGACCGATAAGCGGGATCATGCACCAGATTAGTCATTTCCTGGGGATCGGCGACCAGATCGTACAGTTCGTCCTCGTCAAAACCATTGAACACATACTTATCACTTCCGCGCCAGAGAATGCGCTGGGTATAGTTAAAGCGCTGGCCGTGACATTCAGCAAAGGCTTCAGAATTCCAACTTGCTTTCGCTCCTCGCAGCAGAGGCAGCAGTGAACGGCCATGACAGGGGAACTCCGCATTCAATGTAAGCCCGGCCAACGTCGGTGCCAGGTCAAGCAAGCTGACGATTTGCTCGATTTCCTGCCCCGCGGGGATACCCGGTCCATTCAGAATTAAGGGAACGCGATAAGCCCCTTCAAAGGCCGGAATCCCTTTGAGCATCAAACGATGCTCGGCCATGTAATCGCCATGGTCGGAAGTAAAGACAACGATCGTATTCTCGGCCATGCCCAGATCTTCTAAGACCGCCAGAATACGGCCGATCTGGTCATCGATCATCGTGCAGCCGGCATAGTAACAGGCTGTCGCCATGGCGAAATCTTCCCAGCTCAAATCTTGCCAGACAGACTGGATGCGCCGATAAATCGCCGGACGGCCGACCAGATCGTCATCGAAGTTTGCCGGCCTGGGAATGGCACCGAGATCATAACGATCGAAGTAGATACGGGGGGCGACGTAGGGATCATGCGGCGCTTCCGTACTGAGAAACAGCGCCCACGGCCGCTGCGGATCGGCGGCCGCTTTTTGCAGGAAAGCAATGCCGTCCGAATACATCTGGTACTCCGGCAGCGCTTCCAGCGGCCCGTCATTGACACCGCAAAGCAGAAAATCCTTATACCCTTTCTGGCGCACCATCCGCCGCTCTGACAGGTCTTCCTCTACCTCGACCAGGCCAATTTTTTGATGGTACTGCTTCACCTCGTAGATATCAAAACCGAAATTTTCCAGGCGATTGCTGCGCTCCACGTGCCACTTGCCGAAATAGGCCATTGCATAACCGGCGTTTTGCAGCAGCCGCGGCCAGACGGGCAGATTGGTATTAAAGCGCGCTCGATAATCTGGAACTGCATGGGTCACGTCAACCATGCCGTGAGTGTGCGGCAGCATACCGGTCATGAGGCTGGCCCTGGCCGGTGAGCAGATGGGATTGGTCGTATAGCAGCGGTTAAACCGCGCCCCCCCTTCTGCCAGCTTTTCCAGGTTTGGCGTGCGGCAAACCGTATGCGCTTCAATCGTGTCTGCGCGCTGTTGATCTGTCATCAAAAAAAGGAGATTGGCTTTCCTCAAGAGTCCGCCTCCTCTCGTGGTTCTCCAGCAGCCAGGCGCTCCAGACATTCCGTACAATAAATCAGCGACCGCGGCAGGTGGAAAGGATCCTTCACCGGTAGGGCGACCGTCTGGGTAAATTTCCGGCCGTAGCGATCCAATTTCTGTGTCCACTCCCCGTATACGGGCACCGGGTAATGGCTGTAGGCGTAGTCATGCGTCCGGCCGAACCATTCCAGCGCCCAATCCTCGCCGGATATTTCATAAGCGAGCAGGAGCGCGTAAAGGGCTTCCGTGTGCGGCCACCACAATTTGCTTCCGGGAAACGGCCACCAGGGATCACCGCCGGCCACGTCTCGCGACAGCAAAATCCCACCATAATCTTCATCCCAGCCATACTCAATATGGCGCTTAATGGCCGCCAAGGCTTCATCGATTCGCTGTTGGTTTTTCCAATATTTGTAAATGTGGATCATGAACCACATCGATTCGATAGCGTGGCCGGGCACAATCGCCCGTCCCTGAGCCGAATCGAACAATTGGTTATCCAGGGTCACGTATTCGCGAACGAGTCCTGATTCTGCCTGCAGGAAAGCCGTCATGACTTCATTCGCATGGTGCAAGCCCTCAGCCAGGATCGTTTCATCGTTCAGTAGAAGACCCAGTTCATGAAAGACCAGCGAAAAGATCATCGAAACGCCATGCGCTTTCACGCCTTCGGGAATTGGATAAGGATCTGTTTGATAAGACCCAGGCCGCGCCAACCTGCCTTGAACATTCTCATAGGTTTCCAGGGCCAGGGCGCGCGCTTCTTCATCGCCGCAGGCCCGCGCCAGTTCAGTCAGGCCATAGATGGCGAAGCCGTCGGCGTAAATGCTGGTCGCACCTTGAATGACCTTTCCGTTCTCATCGACGGTGAAAACCCATCGTCCCTCATCGTCACGGCCGTATCGCTTCGCGAAATTAAAAATATGCCGTGCTGCATCCAGCCATTCCTGCCGCGCTTCGACCTTGTTGTATAAAGTGCTAAAGGTCCAGATTGCGCGCAGCTGTGACCACATATATTTATCTGTACTCAACACCTGCCCTTCGTCAGAAATGCAGGTGAGAATTCCACCCTTTTTCCAGTCAATGGCGTGTCTCAACCAGAAGGGAACGGTTCGCTCCAGTAATTCAGCACGATAAATAGCTAACAAATCGGCAAAGCGAGCGTCAATCCGCATCTTGCTTCTCAAGAACTTCGCCGTAGTCCCACCCATTCTCCTGGCAAACGACTCGCACATGAGCATCCCAGGTGGGCTCAGCCTGTGGGCGGGCAGCGGGGAAGCAGTCTATGGCTAAATACCTCAAGTCATTCTCACCCGTATTGTGGATGGTATGCGGTGTGGCCACGGGAATGCGCACCACATCACCGGGTTTGACGGGGAATTGTTCTGTTTCCGTCCCGATTTCCAGTTCTCCCTGCCCCTCCAGCACGTAAAACACCTGCTCCGTGTCATTATGCCGGTGCAGCGGCGGCGCACCTCCAGATTCAATAACAACAATAAACACCTCGCTGGCCGTCGCCTGCGAGCGATCCATCACCAGGTCATTGATGTGCGTCGGAAAACGATAGCGTAACGGCCGTTCTGTGGAAAATACATACTCCATAATTACTCTTACTCCCTACATACTGGTTACTGTTCACTGACTCCCCAGCATCTGATCCATCACCCAGCTCGTCCTGGCCCCACTGACGCCATCACTGGGACAATGACCTTGGCCAAGCAGGCTGTCTACCACGGTCTGGATCAACGGCTGCTGGATGTGCTCCGGGTAACCGATGTAAAATTCTGTCGAGCCTTCGGCCGTGGTCAAGACGACAGGCTGATCATCAAACGTCGAATAGTTGATGCACCCTTTATCGCCCACGATCTCCGTGCGGTCCATCTCATCAAAGGTCGTGAAACACCATGTTCCCATACCCTGAACCCCGGACTCAAATTGAAAAGAGCCGCTGACAATATCCTCCGCCGGATAACGGTTGGCCTGGCTGCCGGCATAACCCTGCGCCGAACTGATGGGACCGAGGACATAATCTAAGAAGTCAAGCTGGTGTGAGGCTAAATCGACAAAAAGGCCGCCGCCGGCTGTTTCCGGCAGCACACGCCAGGGCAAGGTATCAGGATCTTCATGCTGCACTCTTAGTGGCTGGTAGAGCGTAATGGTAACAAAGCGCACATTGCCCACGGCGCCGCTGTCGACCAACTCCTTGATCTTTAAAAACCGCGCCAGTGCCCGGCGATAATAGGCCACGAAAAGAGGGACATCGGCCGTTTGGCAAGCAGCAATCATTTCCCGGCATTCGGCGAAATTCAAAGCCATCGGTTTTTCTACATAGACCGGCTTGCCCGCCCGCGCTGCTTGAATCGTATACTCTTTGTGTGATGAGGGCGGCGTCGCCACATAGACCGCATCTACATTGGGATCTTCGATCAAGGCCTGGGCATCATCATACCAGGCGGGGACACCATGCCGCTCAGCATAATCTCTGGCCAGGTTCCCATTACGGCGCATCACCGCCACAAGCTCTGATCCTCTTGCTTTTTGTAACGCGGGACCGCTCTTCACTTCAGTGACATCGCCGCAGCCGATAATGCCCCAACGGATATTTTTACTCAAGGAAGCACCCCCTTATCAAAAAATGTCATAACCTCGCCAAAGCCACGTCTCAGCCACGAGGGAATGCCCAAGGATGTAATTCCATCAACCGCAGCAGCCGGATAAATAGAATATTGGTCACTGATTTCTGACCACTGATTACTGATCCACTGGTTACTGGTCACTGGTTTCAGGTCACTGAATTTTTGAGGAGAGAATATCTTCTTCAACCCCTTGACGCATCCCGCCTATGCCCACCAGATTCAACTCCTCCGCGCGATGGCACCTGACAAAATGATCGGGCCGCAGCTCAACCAGGTCCGGCATTACCTGAGAGCATTTATCCACAGCATACTTACAACGTGGATGGAAATAACAGCCTGATGGGGGATTAGAGGGGCTGGGGACATCTCCTTCGAGCACGGTCATCGCCGACCGCACACGTGGATCGGCCACCGGAACAGCCTCCATTAAGGCTTCCGTGTAAGGGTGAAGAGGTTCGAAATAAAGATCGTCGGTCGGCGAAATTTCAACGATCTTGCCCACATACATCACGGCTACGCGGTCGGAAATATGCTTGACCACGCTGAGATCGTGCGCCACAAAAAGATAAGTCAATCCCAATTCCTGCTGCAATTCCAGCATCAGGTTCAAAACCTGAGCCTGGACGGAAACATCCAGAGCTGACACCGGCTCGTCAGCCACAATTAGGCTTGGGTTCAAAGCCAATGCCCGGGCAATAACAATGCGCTGCCTTTGACCACCACTGAATGCGTGGGGGAAGCGCTGCATGTATTCGGGGCGCAGACCAACCAGCTGCATCAGCTCCTCGACGCGCCCCTGCCTTTCCTCACGATTATTCATCTGTTCGATCACGAACAGCGGCTCACCGATAATATCGAAGATGTTCATGCGTGGGTTAAGGGAAGCATAGGGATCTTGAAAGATCATCTGCATATCGCTGCGCAGGAAGCGCATCTCTTCCTCAGAAAGGCCGGCGACATCAACGATCTCTCCCGATTCCTTGCGGAACAGGATTTCGCCGCTGGTCGGATATACCGCCCGCAAAATGCAGCGCGCCGTTGTTGTCTTCCCACACCCGCTCTCGCCTACCAGGCCCAGCGTTTCGCCTTCGTTGATGGTGAAACTGACATCATCAACTGCCTTCACCTGGCCAACCACCCGTTTAAGAAATCCTTTCTTAATCGGAAAGTATTTCTTTAAATTCTTCACTTCCAAAAGCACCGGCTTATTATTTTCCAATTCCGCCACAAGACCTGCCTGCTGATAACTGATTACTCATTACTGATCTACGAAACCTGTTCACCATCCGGTGGATGGTGTAAAAAGCAGCTAACAGACTGCCTAATATTCACCGGCTGTAATATCGGCGTAAATTTATTACATGTACCGCGCATAAAAGACTCGCAACGCGGGTAAAAAGGGCAGCCAGGTGGGCGGTTGAAGGGATGGGGGATCGAGCCTTCAATTGTCGGCAATATTTCCTTGGAAGGCTGATGGATGGTGGGAATGGACTCCAGCAAGGCGATGGTATAGGGATGCTGCGGATTGTGAAAAATATCATCCACCGGGCCCGTCTCCACGATACGGCCGAGATACATCACCACCACGTAGTCCGCGATCTGGGCGATAACACCCAGGTCGTGAGTGATGAAAATGATCGACATTCCCAATTCATCCTGCAGGCGGCGCAGAAGGTTCAAAACCTGGGCCTGCGTCGTCACATCGATGGCCGTTGTCGGCTCATCGGCGATGAGCAGGCGCGGATTGCAAGA
>Ga0316576_10001098_pt1 | contig 14108 bp, 13 predicted proteins | sample S0NA_FD_203075 | JGI IMG/M metagenome (GOLD analysis project Ga0316576, IMG submission 203075) | Rhizosphere microbial communities from salt marsh grasses in Alabama, United States - S0-2_050615r3r5 | ecosystem: Host-associated > Plants > Roots > Rhizosphere | place: USA: Alabama | collected... | reverse complement strand
GCCTATTTCGATACGGCCGATGAGGCAGATGCTGTAGCAGTTAAGCTTAAGTTGTGGGATAAGGACCGCAAGGACATTAAGCTGGGCGGCATGGGCATCGTTACCATGGAAGATGACAAATTGAAGATAGACAAGGTCGGCGCGCGTGCCGCGGGGACTGGCGCGAAATGGGGCACCATTCTGGGTGCGGCAGGCGGCCTGGCAGCGGGCCTGCTGACCGGCGGCATCGGCCTCATTCCCGGCGCAATCGCCGGTTTGGGTCTCGGTACGGGCACGGGCGCTTTGTTCCACAAGCGCGTTGGTTTGACCGATGATGATAAGGCGCGCCTGGAAGCGCACTTTAAAAAGGGTGGTGCGGCTCTGGCTGTTATGGCCGATGATTTTGAAGTTGAGCCGACCAAGATGGAGATCGCCGAATTGGGCGGCAACGTGGAAAATTTCACGGTGCCCGAAGAGGTGATGAACGAAGTTGCCGAAACGCATGAGGCAATTGACGAAGCTCAGGCACTGGTCGAGGATCATTTCTCCGACTATACGGATGATGAGAAATGGGAAAAGACGGAAATGCTCATCGCTGTGCCGGGCATGACCACGGCGACTGTTGCCAGCCTGGACGAAGCGGATGTTAAGGATGTCGAGGATCTGCAAGAGAAGGCAGCAACGGCCGAAGGTCGCGCCGAGCTGGCAGCGGCAACGGGTATGAGCCGGGATGATGTGGAGGATATCGCTTATAAGCTTGATCTCGCTCGCGTCCGCGGCGTCGGTCGCAAATCGCTGGCGCTGTTGAATGCGGCGGGCATCGAATCGGTAGGCGATTTAGCCCAGTATGATGCTGATGAGTTGGCAGGCTTGCTGACCACTGTTAACGAAGAAGATCATATTGTTGAGCATATGCCATCTGTTGATACGCTGTCATTCTGGCTTGAGCAGGCAAAAGAACTGCCGCCTTACCTGGTAGCGATCCAGGTCAAAAAAGATATGCTTGATGTAGATGCTTATGAATGGCATGCCAAAAAAGGTGACGATCCGCACAAGACCCGCGCCGATGCGCTCCTGTTCAATCGCAAGGAAGGATACGAAGTCATCCTGATGATCCAGAAGATCTGCAACACCTTCGGCTACATGACGGTTGATGATGTGAAGAACGTGGAATCCATCATTGCCAACGAACTGCCGGGAAGCGTGCGCGGCCAAAAGAAAGTTTACAATTGGCTGGTGGACTACATTGATACGCATTAGTCACCGTACCTATTAGTTTAAAATTTATGGTTTAAGAGTGGGGGGAGCCGTTTACCTCCCACTTTTTTTTATCCCTATTGCAGCCTGTTTAGATTAAAATAGCGACATCAGTGGGCCTGATTGGCCGCGCTGCGAATAAGAAATATACTGACGACCTTCTTCAAAGGAGCTAATGTGACGGAGAACCAGGAAAATGTCATTAAGATGCGCGGGGTGACGAAGCGTTTCGGCAATGTGGCAGCAGTAAGCGACATTACCCTCGATGTACCGCGGGGCGGCATATTTGGCTTCATTGGGCCAAGCGGCTGCGGAAAAACAACCACTGTACGCCTGTTAATCGGCAATTATGAAGCGACCGAGGGCCAGATCGCCGTATTGGGCAAGTCGCCGGACGATTATACGCCCGATGATCAACGGCGTATCGGCTATATGCCGCAGTTGTTTATTCTCTACCCCGAGTTGACAGTGTGGGAGAATCTTAATTTCGCCGCCTCTATTTATGGCTATCCTCTGGATCGCAGCGAGCGGCTGTACGACCTGCTCGACCTGGTGGAGTTGACGGGGCACGAAAAGAAGCTGGCACGCAATATTTCCGGTGGGATGCAGCGCCGCTTGAGCCTGGCCAGCACACTCGTACACGACCCGGAGCTAATCTTTCTCGATGAACCGACCGCGGGCATTGATCCGGTGCTGCGGCGCAAGTTTTGGGATCATTTCCAGGTCTTAAGGGGGCGCGGCCATACGCTTTTTGTGACCACGCAATATGTTGGCGAAGCGGCTTACTGCGATTATGTCGGCGTGATGCGCGATGGGGAACTGCTGATGGTGGAGACACCGGAGATGCTTCGCCACAAGGCTTTGGGTGGGCATGTCCTGGACCTGCGTACTTATGAGCCACTAGGATTGGAGGCGCTGGCTATGCTGGAGGATCATCCATTGGTGAGAGGAGAAATCACGTTTCTCGATCCGTTGATTGCGCGCTTTACCGTGGAAAAAGCCAGTACAGCTATCCCCCAGCTTCTCGATTTATGCCGGGGACAAAATGTCATCGTGGAGTCGATCAACGAGTTTGTTCCCCCATTTGACGATATTTTTGTGATGATCATGGAACAACAGGATCAAGAAAGGACGACTTGACGGTGAACCAATTCTTAATTCAAGTCTCCTCATTTGTGCGAAAAGAGGTCTCGGAGATTCTTCGCCAACCGCGACTGGTAGCCACGCTCATCTTGGGCCCTTTCTTGATCTTATTTATTTTCGGCATTGGCTATAACAACAGCTTCCGCATCATGCGTACGGTGATGGTGATCCCGGAAGACAGCAAGATCGAAGCAGAAATTAAAGAGATTGCTGGCAGTCTGCAAGGGGCCGTCGATCTGAAAGGTTTTGTGGGCTCTGTAGACGAAGCGAAGCAGATGCTTGAGGATGGCGAGGTAGACTTGGTCCTGGTGACGCCCGCCGATCCTTTTGGCGATATTCAAGCGGGGAAGCAGTCGCAGATGGAGCTCATCCACAACGAAATCGATCCCTTGGAGAAAGTTTTTGTAGATACATTAGAACGTGCCTATGTCGAGGAAGTGAACAGATTGGTCTGGGTCCGTACTCTGGACCGGGCCAAGCAGGAAGCTGAAAACGTGCTGACGAGGGTTGAAATAACACAAGATACGGCAACTCAACTGCGACGTGATCTGCAGGACGGAAATGGCGAAAAAGCGGCCGAGGGTGTTGCAGAGCTGGTGAATGATTTTAATGAAATCAATCTAGCCCTTTCTTCCAGCCTGGCTACATTTGAAGGTGTTGCCAGTTTGTCTGAAGAAGAAACATTTGGCTCGCCATTCCAACGTCTTGCCGATGCCGAAAGGACAGTTAAGGAACTGGACGCGTTTGATCCCGATAAGGAAAGCTATAACCAGGAGGTTGTCCTGGTAACATCCTTGCAGCAACAGTTAAAGCTGATGGATGATTTTCTTTCGGGATTGATTGATATGAACTCGCGCGTCTTGGCACGGCCGTTTTCAGGGAAAACAGAACAGCTTTCACAGATAGAGTTTGGACCGATTGATTTTTACGTGCCCGGCGTTATTTCCTTGCTCTTGCAGCATATTGCTATCACCCTGGCTGCGCTTTCCATCGTTCGCGAGCGGATGGGCGGATCAATCGAGCTGTTTCGCGCCGCACCGGTCACTTCCTTCCAGACGCTGATAGGCAAGACGATCAGCTTCATGATCTTCGGCGCTATCCTGGCGCTGGTATTGACACTGCTCGTTGTCCTATTGCTGCAGGTGCCAATGTTGGGTTCCTGGTTGTGGTATCTGGTTGTAATATTGGCCTTGCTCTATACATCATTGGGTATGGGCTTTGCCATATCTTCAATATCGCAGACGGACAGCCAGGCGATCCAGTACTCGATGATCGTGCTGCTGGCCAGCATCTTCTTCAGCGGGTTTTTTATTGCCTTACACAGCTTGCTGACCGGTGTGCATGTCATTTCCTGGCTGCTGCCTACGACCTACGGTACGGCGATGCTGCAAGACGTGATGCTGCGCGGCCAGGTACCAAGTATGATGTTGTTAGGCGGACTGATCTTATTCGGTGTGTTGTTATACACCTTTGCCTGGTGGCGGCTGCGGCGGCTGATGGCCAGGGAATAATTATTAGCAGTCCAAAACCAATGACCTATTTCATGCGATAGTGGCGGTAAAGGAGATAGGCTCCTCCTGCCAGCCCGGCGGCCACAGGGATGTATATCCATGCCTGATCGATGCCCGAGGAAGGATTTCCCACGTAGGGACGCAGCGCGGCCGTGAGTTCCCAGGCTACATCTACTGTATCCGGACTGGTGAGGATGGAGACGCCATCTATATAACCCTTGAGATCGTCCAGCAGCTGGATAATATCGTCCACATTGCCTTCGGTACGCACCTGAACGCTTACCTGCAAATCGGGGTTTGCCTGGCGAAGTTGGGGTACCATGGGCTCTACAAAATCCTTAACTATCCCTGGATTTGTTTGCTGGCGCTGGATTTGCAGCACGAAGATGTCAACATAAGGAGCCATTTGCACGCCATGTGAAAGGGCAAAGTCGTGATCCGGGCCGAAGGCAAGTTCGAGCCCATATTCATCGGCCAACGCGCGCATTTGCTGGATGGCGCCTACGGGATCGGCCATTTCGTCTCCGGGGGTGGCTGAATTATGTTCGAAGTTGTAACCGATGATATCAATCTCATCGGCTATGTCCGGAAGAAACTGTTTTGCTTCCTCCACAGATCGGAAAATAATCAATTTACGGCCGTTCTCGATTTCCGAAAGCTGCCCGATCTGACTGGGTTGATCGATGCGCGCGATGTCACCAGCCAGCGCAGCCTCGTTAAATAAAGGGACAAGCGGCGGGCCGATGCGCATATCTATCCATAATTCCTCGAGGGAAGAGACCTGCTGCGGTTCGGCTGAATGCACGGATTGGGTGGGCGTGATTAGTGCGAAAAACAGAAAGGCAGCAAGGACCAGGGTGTGGAGGAGAAAATTGGTTCGGTGATAGGGCATTATTTACTGAGCCTCAAGTTTACACAGGCGCCCGGCGCGATGGCTCCGGCACCGTCTGATGGTCATTGGTACAAATTAATTAGCTAGTATTTAAACACGACTCCGGCAATGAGCAAAAATTTCTATTAATTACTTCTACTTAGAGCTGCATTTTTATTCGGCTACATAAGCGCATGGACTATACCAGCGCGAGTGAACCATAATCAGTGCAATTATAAATTCAATTCAATCTAATTTATATACGCATAACCGTCTCGAGTGGACGTATAGTTGGATTTCCTTGAATAACATTTTAACCAGGCGATGAGGCGTCTCGACGAAAAGTGCCAAAAATGTTACAATTGGGTCACTTATGCCTGATGATGTATCAATTTGGACAGCCTTAGGAGATCCAAAACGACGCCAGATAATTAACCTTCTCGAAGAAAAGCCTCGAACAACTAGCGAGCTTTGCACTTACTTTGATGTCTCGCGATTTGCCATCATGAAGCACCTAAAGGTGCTCGAACAAGCCAATCTTATAACAGTCAAACGGGAAGGACGTGCCCGTTGGAATATCCTTAATGACGATCTGGTTCAATTTCTGAGAGCTAATCTTGTTGGCGAGGGTGGTCCTAATGACCTGGTGGAAGTTTTGGGTTTGTTTCCCAGCCGCTGGCCCGCCAGGGAACGAATGAGCGCGGCTCAAGAAACTGTTTATCTTGAACAAAGCCTCCTGCTTGAGGCAGCGCCATCCAAAATATTTGAGGCCTGGACAGCCGGCATCGGCAATTGGTGGGCTCCTCGCAGCGTCCCGGAATCACAAATTAGACTGGAGCCATTTGTAAACGGCCGTTTCTATGAAGAATTTGGCGGGGAAGGCCAGGGCATCCTCTATGCGACGATCACTTATATCAAGCAGAATGAAGCCCTGCATATGAGAGGAACACCAGAACTCACCGGGCAAATTGATAGCACTTGTCTTGTAGACAATTATATTCGCATCGTTCTTGAGCCACTGAAGGACCAGACCCGGCTTTGTTTTAGCCACCAAATTGCCTGTGGCGCTAAAGAAACGACAAGAGTTGCTTTTGACACACACTGGCGTATTTTACTCGAACAACATTTCAAACCTTATTTAGGAATGGAGGTATGCTGATGGAACAATTAGATGACTATGCTCAAGGAGATTGGATTGTCCATGCCTACTACGGCATCGGCAGAATCAAAGGCGTAGAAGCGAAATCTATTAGCGGGGAGGAGAGCCGCTATTACAAGATTAAGGCTACCGATAGTACCTACTGGCTGCCTGTCGATCAAATGGACAGTGAAGAATTACGGCCGTTAGCAACTTTCGAGGATATTCAGCTAGCAATTAATGTATTGCGAGAACCACCCAAGGAAATGTCGTCAAATCAGAACATACGCAAAAGCCGCATCCGGCGAGTTCAACTTCAAAACAAGCCCGAAGTTGTCGCGGGACTTGTTCGTGATTTACAGGCGCGTCGAAAAGAGAAAGGCATGTTAAACCAGGGCGAACGAAGCGCTTTTAGTGCGCTTAAGCAGCAACTCATCGAAGAGTGGGCAATTGTCTACGGATTGAGTCCCGAAACAGCCGCAGCAAATCTGGATGCTTTGCTCGCTCAGCAGCGATTGGTAGAAGCGGATTAGCAGAGCCTTTCAACGTTTAAACTGAAATTTGATATTCGATTTTATCGAAAAAAGCTATAGATAAATCCTAGGAAATGATATGTTTTCAGGGTTTATGAAGGAGAAAAATGTTTACAAAAACCAAATCAGTCGTTCTTAATGAAAATGGAAAATCGACACCCAATTATGGCAGCAAAGAGGAGCCATCCTTCGCCGAACTGCTGGAGGAATATCAGCCTGAAACGATGCATCGCGGAAAATATGTAACCGGAACAATCCTGCAAAAAAACCAGAATATTATCCTGGCTGATGTGGATGCGAAGCGCACGGCCATTGTCCCTCCCCAGGATGTTATGCAAATTGACGAGGATGAATTTGAACAGCTTTCCATCGGCGACGAGGTAGTGCTCTATGTCTTGAGTACACCTAAAGGTGATGACGATCTGCTCGTATCATTGAATAAAGGTCTAGAACAACAAGACTGGATGCGGGCAGAGACGCACTTGGACAATGAAGAACCTCTGAAGCTTGAAATTATTGGGTTCAATAAAGGTGGGCTCCTGGTGTCTTTTGGCCACTTGCGCGGATTTGTGCCGGCATCTCACGTTCCCCAATTACAGAACATTAAAGGTCCTTACGAACTGCAAGCCAGAAAAGCTTCACTGGTAGGAGAAGAGTTGCTGTTGAACGTAATCGAGGTAGACATTAAGCGCCGCCGCTTGATTTTATCGGCCAAGAAAGCCCAGAAAGAGCTACGGCAGCAGCGATTAGAAGAACTCCAGCTGAAGGAGGGAAGAACGATCACAGGGACTATCACCAACCTGGTAGATTTTGGTGCTTTTATCGATTTGAAGGGTGTAGAAGGTCTTATCCATATTTCTGAGATCGCCTGGGAAAAAGTTGAAGATCCGGCGGAATATCTTATGCCTGGTGAAGAGGTTGAGGTGGAGATAATGGCAGTGGACGTAGACCGGGTACGCGTCAGTCTGAGTCGCAAGGCATTAATGCCCAGCCCCTGGGAATTATTTGAGCAAAATCATAATTTAGATGATCTGGTGGAAGGTGTGGTTACCAGCGTGGCTGATTTTGGCGCATTTGTACTTGTGGACGATGGGATTGAAGGGTTGATTCACATTAGCGAGATGCACGGGTCTCAGGATTTTACACCCCAGGATCTCTTGTCTCCCGGTGATACTGTTTTAGCGCGCATTCTGAACATACAGCCCGATAAGGAACGGCTTTCTTTGAGCCAGCGGCGCGTCAGTAAGGTTGAAGAGATTCAATGGATTTGGCAGCGACAAAAAGAAACTACTGTTTTGCTGGAAGACGAAGAAGAATAAATAGACAAGTAACCCAAAAATACTATGCCTAAAGCAAAAGATTTTACCGTAAAGCGGATTGGCGAAGATGAGTTTGAGTTGTGGCATGATGATCAATTTCTCTTAACCATGACCAGAGAGGAGGCCTATCCCGTGATGTTAGGCCGGGTTCATCCCAGAGAAGTGGTTGATGAATACGCCTTGGACCAAAAGAGTGATATTGAAGAATAGATCAGCTTGTTCAACCAATGAAGAGTTGGGTTCCAGATCAAATGAAAAAGGTTAAATAAAGGAAAAACAGCGATAGTGATGTAAAACAACCATATGAAAGTCGGCGAACTGAAAAATAAACTAAGAAGTGGCAAACGCAGTTTTCGATCGGCCAACTTACGTGGAGCAGACTTAAGAGGCTACGATCTAAGCTGGATTGATTTGAGTAAAGCTAACCTGAAGAATGCCGATTTGCGGAAGGCAGATTTGAGTTGGGCCTACTTAAGAGAAGCAATACTGGAAGGGGTAAATTTATCTGGAGCAAAATTAAATGGCAGTGTCCTGGTAATGGCCAACCTGCGTGGGGCAGATCTGAGTTATGTTGAAGTCAATGGCTACACGTCACGCTGGTATAAGGCAAACTTGGAGAACGCCTGTTTGCGCAATGCCAAATTACGATATGTTGATCTGTCCTCGGCGAATTTAAAGGACGCCGATTTAAAAGATGCATTGTTCGTCGGAGTGACGCTGCGCCATGCACGGTTGAATGATGCAAACTTGACTAAGGCTGCTCTTATCGACTCAAACTTACGAAAAGTTCAGTTAGTAGGAGCCAATCTGGATAAGGCAGATCTGCGGGGCAGTACATTTTATCAGGCTAAGTTGAACAAGATCGAAGTAAACAAGACAATTCTTCCGGATGGGAGTTTGGCGAATTCGATGGCCGGCCTCGAACCTTTTCTGTCTTTGATAGCCAGCTAAGTGTACAACAAGGGCTACAATCACCCACCCGGCAGGAGCGGATTTATGGGCGGAGTGACCTGTTAACTTTGATCGGATACGATAGCCAATACAAGCGAGTAGACAAGATCCCTTAAAGCCACAGCGCCTTTTTCAAATCGTTAAAATCTTCTCGTGGTCCTTCATGTCGATTACGGCCGAGTTCAAGGACATACACATAGTCAGCGACGCGAATAGCCTGGCGAATATTCTGATCGACTAAGAGAATGGTAATTCCCTCATTCTTCAGGCCGACCAGCAGGTCATAGATTTCGCGAGAGAGTTTAACCGCCAGTCCAGCTGTGGGTTCATCAACAAGGACTAATTTCGGCTCCGTCATTAGCACACGACTTAGTTCAACCATTCTCTGCATGCCGCCTGAGAGCTCTCCGGCTGGCGATCTTTTGCGCTCCCTCAGAATTGGAAAACGTTGGAAATTATCCTCGAGTTTTTGCTGGACACGTGCTTTATCACTGCGAAACGACCAGGCACCTAGTTCCATGTTTTCTTCGACAGTCATATAAGGAAATATGCTCTGCCGCTGCGGGATGTAGGATACGCCATGGTGAACGAGTTGGTGGGAAGCCAGGTGCATTATATCCTGGCCATCGACCTCGATCTTTCCTTGCTGCGGATGGATAAAGCCATAAATGGCCTTGAGTAAAGTAGATTTACCGACGCCGTTAGCCCCCAAGACAGCCGTAATCTGCGCTTCCCGGGCTTTCACGTCCACACCCTGCAGAATATTGAGATCCTTGTAATAGCCGACATAAAGATCTTCAACGTTAAGCATCAGGTTCCTCCTCGCCCAAGTAAGCCTCGATGACAATCTCATCTTGTTTTACTACTTGCGGATCACCGTCGGCAATAATATCGCCATAACTGAGAACAATAAGACGTTCACTCAAGGTAAAAATGGAATCCATGTCATGGCTGACGATGATAAACGCCTTGCCCTGACTATGAAGCGTCGTAATGTAATCAAAGATAGTTTCCATCAGCTTGGGATGAACGCCGGCAAATGGTTCATCGAGCAGAATCAGGCTGGGATCGGTCATCAAGACCTGGCCAAGTTCCAAAAGCTTCTGCTGACCACCGGAGAGGTTGCGCGCATAATCATTACGCAGATGATCCATGGTCAAGAACTCAAGCACTTCTCGCCCACGTTCTTCCCACGCGTCACGCCCTCGACCTGGATCATGGGCCATGCCCGGGACGAGTAAGTTTTCCATAACGGTCATGCGACGGAAGGCTCTTGTGACCTGGAATGTGCGGCCGATTCCTTCCTGAGCGACTTTATTGGGCTTCATGCCGGTAATGTTGGTGCCATCGAGAAGAATTTTGCCCTTATTCGGCTTAAAAATGCCGCCAATGACGTTTACCAAGGTCGTCTTTCCAGAGCCATTGGGGCCGATCAAGCCAACCAGTTCATTGCCGGAGATAGCAATCGATATTCCCTTTAAGGCTTGAATGCCACCAAACCTTTTTTCCAGATCTTGAATCTTAAGTTCCATCTTCGGCCGCTCCTTCCACTGTTCCCTTGCGCAGTTCAGCCTTTGGACCCAGATTGAATACACGATTGAAGATAGTGGTCAACAATCCAGAGCTGGCGAAACGCAAGGTAACCATTAATAAAGCGCCAAAGATTACCATGCGCCAAGCGCCGAATTCGCGTAGCAGTTCCAGCGAGATCTGGATGAGAATGGCGCCGATGGCAGCGGCGATCAGACTTTCCACGCCACCAATGATGGCCATGGCAATAACCAAACCCATCTGTGGAATGACCATGATATTGGGGGTAATGATGGTGACGTAGTTGGCAAAGAGTGCGCCGGCAATGCCAGCAATCATACTGGTAATCACGAAGACGAGCACTTTGTAACGCACAACGTCTACGCCACGCGCTGCGGCAGCCTCTTCATCTTCTCGAATGGCACGTATGAAGAGACCTATGCGCGATTGTACTAACCAATACATAAACGCCAGGCTGATAATTAAGAGTAAGGCGAAAACATAATAGTCAGGAATGCGCGAAATTGAATCCGGAAAGAGCGGTTCCAGCTTCAGCCCGCGATCGCCGCGGGTAATCTGAGCTTCAGCCCTAATGATAGTACGCGAGATTTCGGAGAAAGCGATCGTAAACAAAGCAAGATAAGCCGCTTTGAAGCGCAGGGTCAAGGCGCCAATAATCAAGCCGGCAAAACCGGCCGCTAGGGTGCCTATTGCAACGCTGAGCACAACGGGCACATTGAGATGGATCGCTACCAGGCCGCCGACGTAGGCTCCTATAGCCATAAAGGCCATATGGGCGAAAGAGAACTGACCCCCGTAGCCGGCGAGCAAAGCCCAGCTTGAAGCAAGAACGGCATAAAAATAGGCTATGATCAAAACGTGCAGCCAGTAAGTTTGAACAAAAGCGGGCAAGATGAGCATAAGAACTAGCCCACCCAAGACAGCTATTCCTACAGGTTGGCGAAAAGTATTGGTGATTCTCCTCATTATTCTTTCCTGCCAAATAAGCCCTGTGGTCTGATCAACAGCACAAGAGCAAAAATAACCAGCCCGTAGGCGGTTTTATAATTTAGGGCACGGCTCGGATCGGGGAAATAGCCGGCGCCATAGCTTTCGACGAGACCGATAATGATAGCGCCGACGATGCTGCCAGGAATGGAGCCCATGCCGCCCAAAACAATGATGATATAGGAACGGATAGCAGGCACCGCTCCGACATCAGGCGTGACGGAAAAGGTCGAGGCAAGCAAGGCGCCGGAAACGGCCGCCAGGCCAACGCCCAAGGCGAAGGCAATGGTATTCATGACATCGGAATTGATGCCCACGACAGCAGCCGCCTGCTTATCCTGACTCACGGCACGCAGGGCTTTGCCCAGCCAGGTCTTATTTATCAGCAAAAGCAGCAAGGCAAGCAGCAATAACGACATGCCGCTGGCAACAAGGCGATCGGCGCTGACCAGGATTGGACCCAAGCGAACGCTGCCACCTATAAAAGAGGGGGGTGAATGGGGAAAAGGCCCCCAAACTGCCAGGGCCAGGTTTAGTAAGAAAAATGAAAGGCCGAAGGTGATCAACACGGCATATTCGGCAGGTCGTTCTATCTTTTCGTCGTGCATCGGCCGCAGAAATGCGATCTCAAAGACGATCCCCACAATGGCCACCAAGATACCGGCGATTGGGACCATCAAAATAGGGGGGACATCAACAAAGGCTTCCAAAAGGAAAATCATCGCATAGCCACCCAACATATAGAACTCGCCATGAGCAAAATTGATGACATTCAAAATTGAGAAGATCAGGGTCAGACCCAGCGCCATCAATGCAAATATGATGCCCATCACCAGTCCAGTTATGGTCAAAGATATAAAATAATCCATGATTTAGCTCCAGGCAGGTCGAAAAATTAGTCTCCCCGCGAAAAGGTGGCGGGGAGACTAAGCAAAGAGTTATGCAGGCGGGGCGGTGTAGAGTTCGCCAGTTGCCCGTTCCGCCGGGAAGACAACAGCGGCTTCATCTACAGCCTGTCCTTCGGCAGTGTACTGGAGGATCATTACGCTTGGCGTAGGATATTGGTGCCACATCCACGCCGGTTCATCATCAGGCAGGGGATTGTTATTGCCATATTTAAAGTAGATATCGCCCAAGACACCGGTATATTCCATCTCTTCTAGGGCGGAAATGATGGCCGCCGGTTCGGTGCTGCCGGCTTGCTCAATGGCCGCCAACATCATATGGGTCGCATCATAAGATTCTAATGCCGGAGCGCCGGGGGTGGTGCCGTAGCGTTCTTCAAAGTTGGCCATGAAGGCTTCGGTTTTTTCATTCCACTGTGACCGTGGCAGACCCACGTATGTGAAGAAAACATACTCACCACAGGCGCCGGAGTTCTCCCAAAACTCGGGATATTGAGCATCGATGCTGGCATAGTAAGCAGTTTGCGCTGTGGGGGCTAAACCCATTTCGCATGCTTGAGTTAGCATGCGGCTGTTGCCGATGCCGGTTATGACCCCGGCGAGCATATCCGGCGGATCCTGGGCAATGCGCTGCAAAATGGGCGTAAAGTCCTCTGTTGCCGGATCGGCGAAGATAACTTGTACATCAGTGATGCCCAGTTCTTCGAGTTGCGCTACCCAGGTGTCGGACTGTTCGCGTCCATAGTCTGAATCCTCGACAACAAATACAATGCTTTCCCAACCAACTTCGGCGATGTAGTCGGTGGCAATGCTGCTGTAAAAGTCGATGGACGGCGCAATACGGAATATCTCATCATAACCACTTCCTGTGACATCATCGGACCAGGGTTCGGCAAAGACAACCGGGACGCCATATTTGTGAGCGACTTCCATTTCGGTGAGCGCGACACCACTGTGGTATTCGCCAACAAGTCCAACGACATTGTTTTGCGTAATAAGCCGCTCGGTGACGGCCGTGCCTCGTTCAGGCAGTCCCTCAGTATCGCCAAAAATCAACTCTACTTCTTTATAAAGGACACCGCCGGCTTCATTTACCTCATCAACAGCCAGTTCAGCTGCCTGCCGCATTTCAGTGCCACCCTGGTATGAACCGGGTGCGGAGAGTGGGCCAAAGCCGCCAATCAGAATCGTATCCCCCTCAGGCATCGCTTCTTCAGCTTCATCCATGGCTTCTGGCGTGGCGGTTATAACAACTTCTTCAACGACAGTTTCTCCTTCAACTTCCACTATGCGGGTAACTTCGATTGGTTCTCCTTCAACTTCAACGACGCGAGTAACTTCTACTTGAACGGTTTCTACAGTGGGTTCAGCAGCACAAGCCGAAAGGACAGCTAGTACCACTAGTAAACTTGCGAACAAATAAATAATTCTTCTGCTCATTCCATATCTCCAATGGTGTTGGTTCGGTGAATTTCACCGATAGATGGGTAAAGATCTCGACGCTTTTATCAATAAAACCTCCTTTTATTTTGCAGATATTGGGCTGATTCGGACTACTGAAAAACAGAAATAGTAAAAAATAATGATCGGGATGCATCAATCCCGATCGCCTAAGAACGGACAGACCGCAAGCTTTATCGGAATCACCCGACAAGAGCGGCTATCTCCCAACGACTCGATTTCTCGATTTTCCTATGGAACAGGCGCTATCTTTATGGAGAAATTATCAGGGAAATTTGTGTTTAGATGGCCTGTTGATAAACAGTTGTGAAGGCGATTGGACCGTAAAAGACTGGAAGCAAGTAACAGTGTAAATAGTTGTAAACCGTAAATGGGGCGGTTTATTAGCAGGTAAAAAAGGGGAGAAAGAAGTAGGTGCTTGATACGCTACAGTTATTTTTTTTAAATAGATATCATACTCCCTAGAATTTACGATTAATATTCTCTATAGGAGAATACCGCA
>Ga0316576_10001097_pt1 | contig 14109 bp, 6 predicted proteins | sample S0NA_FD_203075 | JGI IMG/M metagenome (GOLD analysis project Ga0316576, IMG submission 203075) | Rhizosphere microbial communities from salt marsh grasses in Alabama, United States - S0-2_050615r3r5 | ecosystem: Host-associated > Plants > Roots > Rhizosphere | place: USA: Alabama | collected... | reverse complement strand
GGGGCCGCGCGTCCGCGGACCGCACCGACAGCACTCCCAACGAGCCCTTGGGTTACGGACCCGCGGCACGCCGCGGCCGCGGATCCGTAAGCCAAGCGCTCGCCGACCTGACAACCACAGTCCAATGCCGTGAGCGAAGAAATACTCATCAACGTGACGCCGCCGGAGACCCGGGTCGCCGTGGTCGAGAACGGCGTGGTGCAAGAGATCATCATCGAGCGCGCCGAGCGCTGCGGCCTGGTCGGCAACATCTATCGCGGCCGCATCTGCCGCGTGCTGCCCGGCATGCAGGCGGCGTTCGTCGACGTGGGGCTGGAGCGTGCCGCGTTCCTGCACGCGTCCGACATCGTCGGCAACGACGGCGAGCCGCGCAGCGAGCAGATCCTGGACCTGGTGCGCGAGGGCGACGAGATCGTCGTGCAGGTGGTTAAGGACCCGCTCGGCACCAAGGGCGCGCGGCTGACGACCAACATCTCCATCGCATCCCGCTACCTGGTGTTCATGCCGCGGCTCGGCAACACCGGCGTGTCGCAGAAGATCGAGGGCGACGAGGAGCGCAAGCGCCTGCGCGAGATCCTGCAGCGCTACGTCGAGGAGCACGGCGAGGCCGGCGGCTACATCGCCCGCACCGCCGCGGAGGCCGTCGATGACGAGGCCCTGTGCCGCGACATGGCCTTCCTGGCCAAGCTCTGGCGCGGGATCAAGGAGCGCTGCGGCGACGGCTCCGAGGTCGGCCTGATCCACGACGACCTGCCGCTCGCGCTGCGCGCGCTGCGCGACCTGGTCACGCCGGAGGTCGAGCGGGTGCGCATCGACTCGCGCGCCACTGTCGACAAGGCACGGCCGTTCGCGGCCAAGTACATCCCGGAGATCGTCCAGCGCATCGAATACTACTCCGGCGAGCGGCCGCTGTTCGATCTCTACGGGGTCGAGGACGAGATCAGAAAGGCACTGCATCGCAAGGTGCAGCTGAAGTCCGGCGGCCACCTGGTCATCGACCAGACCGAGGCGATGACCACCATCGACGTCAACACCGGCGCCTTCGTCGGCCACCGCAACCTCGAAGAGACCATCTTCAAGACCAACCTGGAGGCGGCCCAGGCCATCTGCCGGCAGCTGCGCCTGCGCAACCTCGGCGGCATCATCATCATCGACTTCATCGACATGACCGACGACGAGCACAAGCGCCAGGTGCTGCGCGCGCTGGAGAAGTGCCTCGCCAAGGACCATGCGAAGACCCACATCACCGAGGTCTCGGCGCTGGGGCTGGTGGAGATGACCCGCAAGCGCACCCGCGAATCGCTGGAGCACGTGCTCTGCGAGCCCTGCCCCAGCTGCGGCGGGCGCGGCTCGGTGAAGACCGCCGAGACCACCTGCTACGAGATCTTCCGCGAGATCCTGCGCGAGTCGCGCCAGTTCGAGGTGGAGAGCCTGCTGGTGCTCGCGTCCCAGGAAGTGGTCGACCGGCTGCTCGACGAGGAGTCCGGCCACCTGGCGGAGCTGGAGGAATTCATCGGCAAGCCGATCCGGCTGCAGGCGGAGGCCCTCTATACCCAGGAACAGTACGACGTGGTCCTGATCTGATTGCAGCACCCCGCCGACTACCACCCGCCCCCGATGTCGATCGCCCGGCGAGCCGCCGCTTGGACCTTGAACGCCCTCGCCGCGGTGATCATCCTGGTGGCGGTGCTGTCGCTCGCGGCCCGGCTGGCGCTGACGCAGGCGGACCTGTTCCGCACCGAGACCGCCGAGGCGCTCGGCAACCTGATCGGCGCGGACGTCAAGATGCAGCGCCTGCAGGCGCGGCTGCGGGGCTTCGCGCCGCAGCTGATACTGCACGGCGCCGAGCTGCGTGACCGCGATACCGGCGCGCCGCTGCTGTCGCTGAAGGAGCTGCGGGTGGACTTCGACCTGTCGGCGTCGCTGCGCGAGGGCGGGCCGCGCATCGACGGCGTGACCCTGGTCGGCGCCGACCTGACCCTGGTCCGTGACCCGGACGGCCGGGTCGCGCTGCAGGGACTCGCCGACCTGCCGCAGGGAAACGACCCGGGCGCCAACATCTTCTTCCTGCGCCGCGGCCGCTTCAGCGCCACCGACAGCAGCCTGACATGGATCGACGAGCGCACCGCCGCGCCGCCGCTGCGGCTCGACGTCGAGCTGCTGGACCTGCACAACCGGGGCCAGCAGCACCGCTTGCGCATCGAGGCCCGGCCCACGCGCTCGCGGCACGGTGAGCTGACCGTGCTCGCGGACCTCGCCGGCTCCCCCCGCCACCTCGGCGAATGGTCCGGCGAGGCCTACCTGCGCTGGCACGGCCGGGACCTGGCGCGGCTGCTGGAAGGCCAGTTGCCCGCCGGGCTCGGCGTCAGCAGCCAGCACGTGACGCTGGAGAGCTGGAACTGGCTGCAGCGGGGCCGGCTGCGCCGCGCCGTCGCCCGGGTCGCGGTCGACGGGCTCGGCGCGCGCCTGGCACCGGGCCGGACGATCGAGCCCGTCGGCGCGCTGACCGGGCTCGCGCGCTGGCATCCGGTGGGCCCGGGCTGGCGGCTGGACCTGAGCGGACTGTCGCTGGCCGGATTCACCCTGCCCGCTGTCGAGGTGGCCTGGACACCGCTGCCGCGGCCGACCGGCGGCACGGTCGCCCCGGCCGAGGCCACCGCGGCCTCACCCGTGGCAGCCGAGGACGCGGACCAGGGCGGGGCAGGGCCAAGGGCGCAGCGGCTCGAGGTGCGCGTGCAGGCCCTGCCGCTGCAACTGCTGCAGCGCCTGGCGGCACTGGCGCCGGCGGAGGTCGCCGCGCGGCTGCAGGGGCTCGCGCTGTCGGGACAGCTCGAGGACCTGCGCGCGGAGCTGACGCTGTCGCCCGGCCTCGCCCCGGACTGGCAGCTCGCCGGCGGCATCGACGGCCTCGGCATCGCCCAGTGCGAGCGGCCCGCGGCGGGGGCTGGGGCGGCGCGGACTGGGGCAGCGGGCGGCTGCGCCGGGCGGCGAACTCGCCTGCGCGGGCTCGACCTGCTGTTCGAGGCGGGTCCCGGCGGCGGCTTCGTCGGGCTGCGCGGCAGCGGCGTCGGCCTCGACCCGCGGCCCGCGCTCGGCGGCACGCTCGACGCCACCACGCTGGACGGCGACGTCAACTGGCGCATCGACGACACCGGCGTGATCGACCTCTGGAGCGACGCGCTGCGCCTCGATACACCGGACATCGACACCGAGACCCGGCTGCGCGCGCAGCTCTACACCTTCGGCGCGAGCCCGCTGGTCGAGCTTCAGTCCCGCCTGGCGAACGGCCGCCCCGGCAACATCGACCGGCTCGCGAGCTATCTGCCGGTCGCCGTCATCGGCGACGATCTGGAGCAATGGCTGCTGCGGGCGATCCGCGCCGGCACCATGACCTCGGGCTCGGCGTCGTTCGCCGGCCGGCTGCGGGATTTCCCCGCCGAATGCGGCAACCCGGGCTTCGAGCTGGTGCTGAACGTCGCCGGCGGCGAGCTCGACTATTGGCCGCCGCGCCCGGCGGCGCCGGACGAGCCGTCGGACGCCCGGGCGCGGGCGCGGCTGCTCGGCTGGCCGCCGCTGCGGGACCTCGACGGCACGCTGCACTTCAAGGACCGCTCGCTGACCATCGAGGTCAGCGGGGCGCGGCTGCGCGACAGCCGCCTGACCAGCGGCAGCGCCGTCATCGAGGACCTCTGGCAGCCGGACAAGATGACGCTGCGGGCACAGGGCGCCGGCCCGCTCAGCGACGGGCGCTGGGTGCTGCAGCACACACCGCTGTCCGGCGAGCTCTCCGGCGTCGCCGATGCGATCGACGTTAGCGGCGACGCGACGCTGGAGCTCGGCCTGGAGATCCCGCTTCAGGCACCGTCGGACGGGTCCGCAAAACCGCCGTTTCGCTTCGACGGGGCGTTGCTGCTCGACGGCACGCCGACCCTGACACCGACCGCGCTGCCGGTGCAGGTCACGCGTCTCGACGGGCGCCTGAGCTTCGACAACACCGGCGTAACGGCGCGGGACATCACCGGGCAAGTGGACGGGCAGGCGCTCCGGCTCGGGGTGGGCACCGAGTCCGCCGGCGACGGCTCGGGCGGCAGCACCCGCATCGACATCGCCGGGCGCTCGAGCGTGGAGTACCTGGCGCGGCGCTTCCCGGCCAAGCTCTGGGAGCTGGCGACGGGCACCGCCGGCTGGCAGGTGCAGCTGACGCTGGACAATGCCGACCTGACGCGGCAGGCGCCGCCGCTGCGCGTCGAGCTCACGTCCGATCTGACGGGGATCGCGCTGTCCCCGCCGGCACCGATCGGCAAGCGCGCCGACGAGCCCCGCCCGCTGCGCGTGACGACCGCCTACACCGGCGACTGGCCCATGGACCTGAGCCTGGACTACGGCGATCTCTCCGCGCTGCTGCGGCTCGACCGCCCCGCCGGCGCCTCCGCGGCGTCGCTGGAGCGTGCGGCGGTGAGCCTGGACGCCGGCCCGGCGACGCTGCCGGATCGGCACGGCATCCGCTTCGACGGCCGCGTCGACACGCTCGATCTGGCGCCATGGCTGGCCTGGATCGGCAAGTCGGACGCGCTGCTCGCCCCCCCCGCGGAGGCGCGCCCGGCACTGCCGGTCCTGCCGTCGCGGATGCGGGCCGGCACCCTGGCGCTCGGGCCGCTGCGATTGCGCGACGTCGATGCGCGCTTCTCGCCGCGGGACGGCCCGGACTCCGGCGGTTGGTCCATCGGCTTCGACGCCGAGAACAACGGCGGGTCGGTGGATCTGCCGGGCACCGGCGGCGACGGTACGGTGCGCGTGCGCCTCGATGCCCTCGATATCGCGCCCCTGACCGGGCCCGAGCCCGGGCCAGAGCCCGACCCCGGGCCGAGCGGCACCGACGACGCCGCGGCACCCGCCGACCCGGCCTCGCTCGGGCGGCTGGCCCTGACAGTCGAGTCCCTGCGCTACGGCGACAGCGCGCTGGGCCGGCTGCTGCTCTCGACCGCACCCGTCGCCGACGGCGTGCGCTTCGACGAGCTCAGCCTCACCGGACCGCTGCTGCACGTGCGCGCCGACGGCCGCTGGACCAGGGACACCACCGGCTACCAGAGCACCGAGCTGAAGGCCACCGCGCGCACCACGGACTTCGGCGAGCTGCTGCGGGCGCTCGACTACTACAGCGAGATCCAGGGCGCCCCGGCGGACGCGAGCCTGTCGCTCGCCTGGCCCGGCGGACCTCAGGGGTTCTCCGTGGCGCGTGCGCGGGGCGCGCTGCAGATGGACTTCGGCGCCGGCCGGCTGCTGGACGTGAACCCAGGCGTCGGGCGCATGCTGGGCCTGGTGAACCTGTCGGCGCTGTCCAAGCGGCTGACGCTGGACTTTTCCGACGTCTTCGAGCCCGGCTTCGGCTTCGACTCGATGACCGGCCGCTTCAACATCGGCTCCGGCCAGGCGCGCATCACACGCTTCGAGCTGTTGTCCTCGACCGCCGACATCCGCATCACCGGCATCACCAACCTGGTCGAGCGCACCTTCGACCAGACCGTCTGGGTCACGCCGAAGGTCGGCACCGGCGTCGCCATCGCCGGTGCGGTGGCCGGCGGGCCGCTTCTGGGCGCCGCGGTGCTGCTCGCGGACAAGGTCTCCGGCGGCGGCGTGGACCGCATCGGACGGCAGGAGTACCGCGTGGTGGGTCCCTGGGCGAGCCCGCGGATCGAGCACATCACGCCATTCTCGGGTAACGGCGCTTCCGCCGGGCCCCCCAGCGGCAGCTCGGGCGCCCCGCCCACGGGCGCGCCGGAGCGCAAGGGCGCCGGCTCCGCCCCGGCCGCGGCCCCCGCCGCGCCGGACAATCCGTTTCTGGAGGGCTTTTGAGTCCGCGCCGGAGGGCATCTCGGATGCACCCGCCGGCACACACCCCGGTCCCCGCAGGTGGTATCTTTCGGCGCCACGACCGAGCGGCACCATCGCCGTCGTCGGCGTGCAGACGAGATTATGATGAGCGAGAAGCCCAGGGTCGCGGCGGTTCAGATGGCCACCGGACCCAATGTCAACGCAAACCTGATCGAGGTCGAGCGGGTCATCCGCGACGCCGCCGAAGCGGGCGCACGCCTGGTCGTGCTGCCCGAGAACTTCGCCTTCATGGGCCGGCGCGACGGCGACCAGATCGGCATCGCCGAGCCAGACGGCGACGGCCCGCTGCAGACCTTCCTCGCCAACCTCGCGGCACAGCTCGGCATCTGGCTGGTCGGCGGCACCATCCCGCTGCAGTCCTCGACGCCGAGCCGGGTGCGTGCCGCGTCGCTGGTCTTCAACGACCAGGGCACCCGCGTCGCCCGCTACGACAAGATCCACCTGTTCGACGTGCACCTGCCGGGCGCCGACGAGCGCTACGAGGAGTCGGCGACCATCGAGCCCGGCGACGATCCGGTCGTGCTGGACACCCCGTTCGGCCGCCTCGGCGTCATGGTCTGCTACGACCTGCGCTTCCCGGAGCTCGCCCGGCACATGCTCGACAGCGGCCTGGAGCTGCTGGCCGTGCCGTCGGCATTCACCGCCCAGACCGGCAAGGCGCACTGGGAGATGCTGATCCGCGCGCGCGCGATCGAGAACCTCTGCTACGTGGTCGCCGCCGCCCAGGGCGGCTATCACCTGAGCGGCCGCGAGACCCACGGCCACAGCATGATCGTCGATCCCTGGGGGGCCATCCTCGCCCAGGTGCCGCGCGGCACCGGGTGCATCTGCTGCCCCATCGACCGCGCCTTCCAGGACTCGGTGCGGCGCACCTTCCCGACGCTGGAGCACCGGCGGCTGCGGTGTAAATGATCGGCAAGCACCGGGCCCGCGGGGTGCGCGGTGCCGGGTGCGCAATGACGCGGGGGTGCGTTGCCAGCGGGTGGGTTGATCCCAATTATCGGTAGCATCGCCGGAATCCCCGGCACTCCATGCGTTCAGTACGACACCGACACAATGCCCGACACTCTCGATCTCGCCCGCGGCAGCATCCTCGCGCCGGTCGGCCTCGCCGACTCGGACCTGGACCGGCTGGTGGGGGCGCTGCACAGCCCGGCCATCGACGCCGCCGACATCTACTTCCAGTCCAGCCGCGCGCAGTCCTGGGTGCTGGAGGACGGCATCATCAAAGACGGCAGCTTCAGCATCGACCAGGGTGCGGGGCTGCGCGCCATCGCCGGTGAGAAGACCGGCTTCGCCTACTCCGACGAGCTGCGCTTCCCGGCCCTGGAGCAGGCCGCCACGGCGGCACGCGCCATCGCCGCCGGCGGCCACGAGGGCCGCATCCAGGTGCAGGGGGTGCCCGCGATCAAGCGGCTGTACGAGCCGCTGAACCCCATCGAGAGCCTGGACGACGCCGCCAAGGTGGAGCTGCTGCATCGCGTCGATGCGGAGGCGCGCCGCGCCGATGCCCGCGTCAGCCAGGTGGTGACCAGCCTGGTCGCGGTGCAGGACACCATCCTGGTCATCGACGACCAGGGCCGCATGAGCGCCGACGTGCGCCCGCTGATCCGGCTCAACGTCAACGTCGTCGTCGAGCAGGACGGCCGCCGCGAGCAGGGCCACAGCGGCGGCGGCGCGCGCCGCGAGCTCGGCTGGCTGCTCGAGGGCGACCGCGCGCTGGGCTTCGCCCGCGAGGCCGTGCGCCAGGCCCTGGTCAGCCTGGAGGCCGGCCACGCCCCGGCGGGCACGATGACCGTCGTGCTCGGCAGCGGCTGGCCGGGCGTGCTGCTGCACGAGGCGGTCGGCCATGGCCTCGAGGGGGACTTCAATCGCAAGGGCACGTCGGCATTCGCCGGGCGTCTCGGCGAGCGGGTCGCGGCCCCGGGCGTTACCGTGGTCGACGACGGCACGCTGCCCGGCCGGCGCGGGTCGCTCAGCGTCGATGACGAGGGCACGCCGACCCAGTGCACCACACTGATCGAGAATGGCATGCTCACCGGCTACATGCAGGACCGGCTCAACGCCCGGCTGATGGGCATGGCCGCCACCGGCAACGGCCGGCGCGAGTCCTACGCCCATCTGCCGATGCCGCGCATGACCAACACCTACATGCTGGCCGGCGACAAGGATCCCGAGGAGATCATCGCGTCGGTCGAGAAGGGGCTGTACGCGGTCAACTTCGGCGGCGGCCAGGTGGACATCACCTCCGGCAAGTTCACCTTCTCGGCGAGCGAGGCCTATCTGATCGAAAACGGCAAGGTGGGCCGGCCGGTCAAGGGCGCGACCCTGATCGGCAACGGGCCGGATGTGCTGACCCGCGTCAGCATGATCGGCAACGATCTGGAGCTCGACGCCGGCGTCGGCACCTGCGGCAAGGAAGGCCAGGGGGTGCCGGTGGGCGTCGGCCAGCCGACCCTGCGTGTCGACGGTCTCACCGTCGGCGGCACCAGCACCTGAGCCGAGAGCGCTTTCCGGCTCCAACTCGCCAGAGGCTGCGCAGCCATTCCGCCCAGGCCGGGTGCAGGACTTAAGACCCCGGGCTGGGCTGGCACAAGCTTCTGAAAGCCGGGGGGCGCAAGCGCTGCCCAGCGTGCAGCGGCCTCCGGTCGGGCGGGAAGCTGCCCGGCCGGAGCCCACCAACCGAACCATTCCCATTCCCCCTAGGACCGACCATGCCGAACCTCGCCCCAACCGCCCCCGCCGACCAGCTCGCCTCGCTGCAGCAGACCGTCGAGGACCTGCTCGCCGCCGCCAAGCAGCGCGGCGCCAGCGCCGCCGAGGCGGGTGTCAGCCACAGCACCGGGCTGGAGGTCGCGGTGCGCATGGGCGAGGTCGAGACGGTCGAGCACACCCGCGACCACGGGCTCTGGATCAGCGTCTACTTCGGCCACCGCAAGGGCTCGGCGAGCACGTCAGACTACAGCCCGGAGGCGGTGCGCACCGCGGTGGAGCAGGCCTGCACCATCGCCACCCACACCCAGGAGGACCGCTGCGCGGGCCTGGCCCCGGCGGAGCTGATGGCCACCGGCGAGCTGCCGGAGCTGGACCTGAACCATCCCTGGTCCATTGGCGTCGACGAGGCGGTGCGCCTCGCCGTCGACTGCGAGGACGCGGCCCGCGCCGCGGACCCGCGCATCGTCAACTCCGAGGGCGCAAGTCTCAGCACCCACGCGGGGCTGCACGTCTACGGCAACACCCATGGCTTCGTCGGCGGCTACCCGAGCACCCGCCACGGACTCTCCTGCGCGGTCGTCGGCAAGGAAGGCGACTCCATGCAGCGCGACCACTGGTGGACCTCCGCGCGGGCGCCGGAAGACCTGCAAGACCCCGCGGCGGTCGGCCGGCGCGCCGCCGAGCGCACCGTCGCCCGGCTCGGCGGCCGGCGCCTCGGCACCCGCGAGGTGCCGGTGTTGTACCGCGCCGAGCTCGCCGCCGGCCTTCTGCGGGCGCTGGCCGGCGCCATCAACGGCGCCAACCTGTACCGCAAGACCAGCTTCCTGCTCGACAAGCTCGGCGAGCGCATCCTGCCCGAGTTCGTGCGCGTGCACGAGGAGCCGCACCGCCCCCGCGGACTGGCCAGCGCCCCGTTCGACGGCGACGGTGTTGCCACCCGCGCGAAGGATTTCGTCACCGACGGCGTGCTCGCGAGCTACCTGCTCGATCACTACGCCGCCTGCCGGCTCGGCATGCAGACCACCGGCAATGCCGGCGGCGCGCGCAACATGGTCGTCAGCATGGGCGAGCTGGATCGGGCGGGCATGCTCCGCGAGCTCGACACCGGCCTGTTCGTCACCGAGCTGATGGGCCAAGGGGTCAATATGGTCACCGGCGACTACAGCCGCGGCGCCAGCGGCTTCTGGGTCGAGAACGGCGAGATCCAATACCCGGTGGAGGAGATCACCGTCGCCGGCAACATGCGCGAGATGTACCAGGGCGTCGTCGCCATCGGCAACGACTGCGACTTCCCCGGCGCAACCACCACCGGGTCCTGGCTGATCGAGCGGATGACGGTGGCGGGGGAGTAGGGAGTCCCGGCGCGAGGCGAAACCCACCGAGTACGGGATCTCCGTCATTCCACGCTCCACGCTCCACGCTCCACGCTCCACGCCCGATGACTCTTTCAGGACTGAGCGCTTCATCCAATGACAATGACGCCGAGCGATGCCCTGCATCACGCGCTGCACATCATCGAGCAGACGCCGGAGTCCGCCAGCGCGCTGACCCTGTACGCGCTGGTGAACACGCTCGAATACGAGCGCGCCGGCTGCCTGTTCAGGCTCACCAAGCTGCGTGACCTGGAGCCCGATCACCGGCGCATCGCCTACGGGCTGATGGAATTCGCCGCCGCCGGAGGCGTCGGCGACGACATCTGGCAAGCCGCCAAGGCGCGCATGGACCGCGCCGTCCGCGGCGGCTGATCTCCCCTTCCCTCTCGTGACACCGCTTCGCGGCGCCACGCATAGGACCGGCGCCCCCACCGCGACCGCTGTAGGAGCGGCGCCCCCGCCGCGACCGACTTCCAGGGCCAGGGATCGGGGCCAAGTCTCGCATCGTCGCATCCCGCAAGCCAGACTCGCGCCCCCTGGGCACACCCATCCCACGTTCGATGCGCAGTGCGACAACGCGAGAACTGACCCCTACCCTCTCGAAGCTGAGACATTCTCGGGCCCGACGGTGGCGCCGGTGCACCGAATTTCTTGAGTGGCAGCGCTGTCGATGGCCACGAGCCACTGCCGTGGATGCAAAGGCAAGATTTGTCCCAGCTTTTCCAGCACCTGCAACCGAACCAAAAACACTCGAAATAACAGCCTGATATAGCGGAACACCCAATCACCAGGCGCGAGACGGCGGGGCCGCCGGAGTGAAGGCTGTAAGATTTTCTGACACTTGCGATTGCGCATCCGCGTCACCGAGCAGCCCGGACAACAGCTGGCCAAGGACGGCGATACAGCCACCAAGCCATTGAAAAGAAAAAGACAGGAGGGACGCGAGCGTCAGACGAGCGAGGGATCGAGCACAACTCCCATCGTCGCGCGCAAGACAGCGCGGCCGCGGTAATGTCACTGTAAAAATTCCTGACACGGGGCCTCCCCGCCCCTTTCGTGACACCCGGGTGTTGTCTCGATGAAGATGGCAACGGGCAGCGGCCTCCCCGTCCATCTCGGGACACCGCGCCGCGGTGTCACGCATCCGCGGGCGCTCCGCGCCCCGTGCCGCCGGTCCGGGATGCCGAATTGACGGACGCGGGCGAAGAGCGCCTCCCGCCCCGGCGGCTGGAAGCCGCCGCTCCCGGTGGCGTCAGTCGGCGATGGGCGCAAACAGCTCTTCGATGTCCTCGGCGGTGAACAGCGCGCCGGTGTCGGCGGCGCCCTCGCGGTAGAGGCCGTCGGCGAGTGCCTGCTTTTTGTGCTGCATCGCGAGGATGCGCTCTTCGACGGTCTGATCGGTCAGCAGCTTGTAGACGAACACGGGCTTGTCCTGGCCGATGCGATGGGCGCGGTCGGCGGCCTGTGCCTCCACCGCGGGGTTCCACCAGGGGTCGTAGAGGATCACGGTGTCGGCCTCGGTGAGATTGAGTCCGAGACCGCCGGCCTTGAGGCTGATCAGGAACAGGTCCACCTGGCCGGAGCGGAAGGTCTCGATGACCTCGTCGCGCTTGCGGGTGCGGCCGGTCAGCTTGGCGTAGGCGATGCCGCGCTGCTCCAGCTCGGCCTCGATCAGCGCGAGCATGCTCGTGAACTGGCTGAACAACAGGATCCGGCGCCCCTCTTCAAGCTGCTCCGGCAGCAGGTCCATCAGCAATTCGAGCTTGGCCGAGTGCTTGACGCGGCGCGCCGCGGGCAGGTCGAGCAGGCGCGGATCGCAGCAGATCTGGCGCAGCTTGAGCAGGGCATCGAGGATGGTGATGTGGCTGCGGCCCATGCCCTGGGCGGCGATGGTCTCGCGCACGCGCTTTTCCATGGACAGCCGGATGCCCTCGTAGAGCCCGGCCTGGGCCTCGCCGAGGGCGACGCTGCGCACGATCTCGGTCTTCGGCGGCAGCTCGGTCAGCACGTCCTGCTTGCGGCGGCGCAGCAGGAAGGGCGCGACCCGCCGCGCCAGGCGCTGCTGGCGCTCCCGGTCTCCCTGCTGCTCGATGGGGGTGCGCCAGTGGCGCGAGAAGCGCTTCTGGTCGCCGAGGAAGCCGGGCAGCAGGAAGTCGAACAGGGCCCACAGCTCGCCCAGGTGGTTTTCCATCGGCGTGCCGGTCAGGCACAGCCGGTGGCGGGTGTCGAGCTTGCGCACGACCTGCGCGGCCTGCGCGCGCGGATTCTTGATGGTCTGCGCCTCGTCCAGGATCAGCAGGTGGTAGGTCTCGGCCTGGAGCCGCTCGGCGTCGCGCGGCAGCAGCGGGTAGGTGGTCAGCACCAGGTCGTGGTCGCCGACGGCGCCAAAGCGCTCGTGGCGCTCGCTGCCATGCAGCACCAGCACCCGCAGGTCCGGCGCGAAGCGGGCCGCCTCCCGGCGCCAGTTGCCGATCAGGCTGGTCGGCGCCACCACCAGCGCCGGGCGGTCGAGCCGGCCGCACTCCTTCTCCAGCAGCACGTGTGCAAGGGTCTGGATGGTCTTGCCCAGGCCCATGTCGTCGGCGAGGATGCCGCCGAGGTCGAAGGCGCGCAGGAATTGCAGCCAGTCGAGCCCGCGGCCCTGGTAGGGGCGCAACGCGATGGTCAGGCCCGCCGGCGGCGCCACGGGCGCGATCTCGTCGAGCTGGCGCAGCCGCCGCGCCAGGTCGCGCAGCCGCTCGCCGCCATGCAGCGCGATGCCGCGGGCAGCCAGCTCGTCCAGCGCCGGGGCGTCGAAGCGCGACAGGCGCAGCGCGCCGTCACGGTCGCGCGGCACCTCGGTGAACAGCTCGCGGAGGGTCTCCAGCACCGGGCGCAGCCGCTCACTCGGCAGGTCCACGTAGCGGTGGCCATCGGCGGCGGGCAGCGGCACGCTGACCACCGGGGGCAGGCTCAGGTCCAGGCCCCGCTCCAGCAGCGGCGCGATGATGGGCAGCAGCGGCAGCCGGCGGCCTTCGACCTCCAGGTCGAAGCGCAGGCCGAACCAGTCGTTGCCGCCCGCCCCCTCGCCGCCGCCGTCGTCGTCGATGCTGGCGTCCCAGTCGCCGGTCTCGAAGCGCAGCCGGAAGCTCGCGTCGATGTCGATCTGCCAGCCGGCCAGCTCCAGCTCCGGCAGCGTCTCGCGCAGCAGGTGCGACCAGCGCGACGCGCGCTCGATCAGACTCTCGCCGGTCGCGGTCAGCACCAGCGACCCGCGCCCCTTCTGACGGGACCGCGGTGCAAAGCCCTGCTCGCCGAGACGCGCCACGGCCGCATCCTCGGCCACCCGGTCGCGCCCGATATCGGCGACGCCGCCGGGGATGTCGACGACACTGCGGGCCTCGGCGGGATGCGCCGGGATGCGATGGCCGGCGTAGGCGAACTCCAGCCGCAGCAGGTGGCCATCGGGACCGGGTCCTTCCGGAGGCCGCTCGCCGCCACGCCCGGCCCCCTTGGCCGCCGCATCGAGCTGTCCGCCGCCCGGCCCGACCAGGGTCAGCCGGGGCACCGGCGCGACACCGTCGATGTGCTCGACCGTCACCGCGGTCGGCGTCGGCAAGGGCAGCTGCGGGAACTCCCGCAGCAGCAGCCGGGAGACACCGTCGGCCTGCTCGCGGTGCAGTCGCGGCGCGCGCATCAGCTCGGCGAGCTGGCGGACGTTGAGCCCGTGGGTGTCGAGGGCGCCGACCGCTCGCCGCTCGCCGTCGACGTAGACGGGAGGCTCGGTCAGCACCAGCCGGGCAGGAGGCTCGGCGGCGAGGCGGATGGCCAGGGTGCCGTCCGGGTGCTCGTGCCAGGCCATCTTCAGCGACCGCGGCTCGCCCGGCGCCAGCGCGCCGGCGTCGTGGCGCTCCCAGAAGCAGCGGCCGGTGGCGAGCATCTGCTCCAGCGCCAGGTGGCCGAGTGCACCGCCGAGCAGCGGCACCATCGGCCAGCTGCCGGTACTGATGCCGCGCAGCAGCTTCAGGATCTCGGTATCCGCGGGCTGCATGTAGGCGGGCTGGCTGTAGGTGCTGGCGACGCTGGCGAGCAGCAGCGGCCGCCCCTTGGACAGCCCCTTGCCGCTCTTCAGCGGGCGGGCGATGCGCAG
>Ga0316576_10001096_pt1 | contig 14110 bp, 9 predicted proteins | sample S0NA_FD_203075 | JGI IMG/M metagenome (GOLD analysis project Ga0316576, IMG submission 203075) | Rhizosphere microbial communities from salt marsh grasses in Alabama, United States - S0-2_050615r3r5 | ecosystem: Host-associated > Plants > Roots > Rhizosphere | place: USA: Alabama | collected... | reverse complement strand
CCCCGCGGCGACGCTTGCGTCGCCCCCGACCCTTGAGCTGACCCTCACCCAGGCGGTCGAATACGCCCTCGATCGGAACCCCACCGCGCAACGCGCTCGCGAGACGATCAACGAGTTCAACCTCCAGGTACGGCAGGTGCGTGCCGACGCCCTGCCCCAGCTCGACCTCACGCTGTCGGCCCAGAAGTTTCGCGATCCCGGGCTGCGCAACTCGCCCGCCTTCGGCGACCTGCCCGACTTCCTGCCCCCCGAGGCCCTCGGCCCCTACTCCTTCAACGACTACACCTACAGCTTCCGGCTCGAGCAGCCCCTCTACACCTTCGGTCGGGTTGGCAACGCCCTGAAGGCCGCCCGGGAGCAGCTCAACGCGGTCAAGGAGGACGTGCGCTCCGTGGAGAGCGTCGTGGCCCGCGACACGGCGATCGCCTACTACGACCTGCTGCTGGCCCGCGATCGCCTCGCGGTGTTCGAGTCCGAGCGGGCCTCCCGCGAGCGCCAGCTCGAGCGGGTGAAGGACCGGCTGGCCCTGGAGGACGCGACGCGCCTCGACGTGCTCAACGCCGAGGTGGCCCTGGCCAACCTGCGGCCCCAGGTCCTCGGCGCCGAGAACGAGGTGGCGGTGAGCCTGGCGCGGCTGAACGAGGTCCTGGGGCGTCCCATCGACGCGCCCCTGGAGCTGACCGACGGCCTGCAGCTGCCCGACCCGCTGCCCTTCGTGCCGGACTACGAGGTGCTCCTCGCCCAGGCCGCGCGGACGCGGCCGGAGCTGCTCCGCTTCGAGTACGGGCGGCGAGTGCTGGAGGCGGGCCAGAAGGTGACCCGGGCCGACACCCTTCCCGAGATCTCGGCGGCCGGCAACGTCGGAGTGAGCAGCTTCGACGTCAACAACCTGGGCGACCTCTCCTTCCGCAACTGGAACGTGGGCGTCTTCCTGCGGTGGAAGCTCTTCGACGGCTTCCGCACATCATCCGCGGTGGGACGCCTCGAGTCCCAGGTGCAGCAAAGCCGGCTGGAGGAGGCCGCCTTCCGCAACGCCCTGGCCCGCGAGGTGGAGCGGTCCTCGGGGGAGTGGAAGCGGGGCCTGGAGGCCGTCGAGGTGGCCGAGCTGGCGGCGGAGCAGGCCGCCGAGGCCCAGCGCCTGGCCGAGGAGTCCTTCCAGTGGGGCGCGGCCACCGTCCTCGAGATCCTCGAGGCCCAACGGCAGGTGCAGCAGGCCGAGCTGAGCAAGGCGGAGTCGTACTACGTGGCCCTGACCGCCCTGGCCGACGTGAAGTTCCTCGTGGGGCTCCGACCCGATGTCCCCCTTGACGTGGTCCTGGCGGAGGCCCCCCTCGAGGGCCCCGCGCCGACGGAAGAACAGCAGCCATGAAGACTCGAATCGATCGCACTCTCGTCCTCCCCGCTCTCCTCGGGATCCTGGTCGCGGCCGCGGGCTGCGGCACGGGCGACGCGCCGAGCGAGGCCGCCCCGTCCGCCGAGGCCAGCACGTCGGCCCCGGCGGTCAGCGTGGAGGTGGTGACGCTCGAGCCCCGGGGGCTGGTCGAGCGCGTGGAGCTGTCCGGTGAGCTGGAGCCCTGGGTCCACGTGAGCGTCTCCGCCGAGCTGGGAGGCCAGGTGGAGCTCGTGAGCTTCCGCGAAGGACAGTCCGTGCGGAAGGGACAGGTCCTGGCCCGGGTGGGAACCGATCTCTTCGAGGCCGCCCTCGCCGAGTCCCAGGCCCGACTCGAGGGGGCCCGGGCCGTCTACGAGAAGACCGACGAACTCTTCAAGCGCCAGCACGTTCCCCGGCAGGAGCTGATCGCGGCCACCTCGGCCCTGCACGCCGCCGAGGCCCAGGTCAAGCAGGCCGAGCTCCGTCTCGAGCGGTCGGTCGTCGAGGCCCCGATCTCCGGCGTGCCCCTCAGCCGCGAGGTGGAGCCCGGCGAGGTGGTGTCTCCCGGGGCGCCCATCACCGAGCTGTACCGCGTCGACCGCCTGAAGGCGGTGGCCGGCATCGCCGAGAACGACATCGCGGCGTTCCGGGTCGGCGGCGAGGCCACCATCGAGGTCGACGCCTTCCCCGGGCGGACCTTCGAGGGGCGCATCCACCTCATCGGACCCGCCGCGATGGGGCCCAGCCGCACCTTCCCCACCGAGATCGCCATCGACAACCGGTCGGGTGAGCTCCGGCCCGGGATGATCGCCCGGATCGCGCTGGTGAAGCGCACGCTCGAGGACGTGATCGTCGTCGAGCGCGACGTGCTCCAGGATCGCGACAACGGCCCGGTGGCGGTGGTGGCCGACGGCGGCGTCGCCAGCGTCCGGGAGCTGACCCTCGGCCCGAGCGAGGGCAACCTGGTCGTCGTCGAGAAGGGCCTGAAGCCCGGTGAGCAGCTGATCGTCACCGGTCAGCGAGGGCTGATCGACGGCCAGGCCGTCGAGGCGGGGGAAGGCCGGCCGTGAACCTCACCGACCTCTCCATTCGCCACCGTCTCACCGTCTACGTCCTGATGGCCCTCATCGTGGTGGCGGGTGCCAGCGCCTACACCTCCCTCCCGGTGGAGTCCTTCCCCGAGGTCAAGATCCCCCTGATACTGGTCTCCACCTCGTACCAGGGCGTCAGCCCCGAGGACATGGAGACCCTGGTCACCCGGGAGCTCGAGACGGAGATCCGGGGCGTCAGCGACATCAAGGAGATCCGCTCCACGTCGAGCGAGGGCTTCTCCCTGATCGAGGTGGAGTTCAACCCCGAGGTGGAGATCGACACCGCGCTCCAGAGGGTGCGGGACAAGGTCGACATCGCCAAGAGCGACCTGCCCCCGGACATCGACGACGACCCGCGAGTCGAGGACGTCGACCTCTCCCAGATCCCGGTGATCATCATCAGCCTCTCCGGAGACGTTGGCCTCGTCCAGCTCAAGGAGATCGCCGAGGACCTCAAGGACGAGCTGGAGGCCCTGACCGGGGTCAACCGGGTGGAGGTGATCGGCGGCCGCGAGCGCGAGGTCCACGTGTTCGTCGACCCCCGCCGCCTCAGCTCCTACGAGCTGGGGCTCAGCGACGTGGTCATGGCCGTGGGCCGGGAGAACATCACCGTGCCCGGAGGCGAGATCGACGTGGGGCGCTTGAAGTACCTGGTGCGGATCCCCGCCGAGGTGGACCGGCCTCGGGAGATCGAGGACTTCGTCGTCAAGGTGAAGGAAGGCATCCCGATCTACATCAAGGACGTGGCCCACGTGGCCTACGGCTTCGAGGACGAGACCACGCGGTCTCGCCTCGACCTCCGGCCCGCGGTCTCGCTCACCGTCTCGAAGCGCAGCGGCGCCAACGTCATCGAGGTCGTCGACACCGTGAAGGTGCGTCTGAAGGAGCTCCAGGACCGCCTGCCCGAGGGCGTCCGGGTCACCCTGGTCGCCGACCAGTCGGTGGACATCCGCTCCATGGTCTCGGAGCTGGAGAACAACATCCTGGCCGGCCTCCTCCTCGTGATCTTCGTCCTGATGGCCTTCCTGGGTTTCCGGAACTCTCTCTTCGTGGCCGTCGCTCTGCCCCTGTCGATGCTCATCACCTTCTTCTGCGTCCAGGCGGTGGGATACACCCTGAACACGGTGGTGCTGTTCAGCATGATCCTGGTGGTGGGCATGCTGGTCGACAACGCGGTGGTCGTGGTGGAGAACATCTACCGCCACCGCGAGGAAGGCGAGGACGGCGAGACCGCCGCGTCCCGGGCGACCTCCGAGGTCGTGGCCCCGGTCGTGGTCTCCACGATCACCACCTGCGTGGCCTTCGCCCCGCTCCTGTTCTGGCCCGGCATCATCGGAGACTTCTTCTCCTACCTCCCGGCCACGGTGATCCTCGGCCTGAGCGCGTCTCTCCTGGTGGCCCTCGTCTTCAACCCGGCCCTGTGCGCGGCCCTGATGAAGGCCCCGCCGCCCCGGCCCGACGGCGAAGCCCACCACGAGGGGCGCTTCCTCAAGTCCTACCGGCGCCTCCTGGAGAGGCTCCTGGCCCGGGCCTCGGACCACGGGACCCGGGGCTGGCTCGTGCGCAACTGGTTGCTGCTGGGTCTGTTCGGCGGGCTCTTCACCCTGGGCCTGCTCGTGGCCCTGCTGGGCTTCGCCCTCGAGCGGTACACCGCGCCGCTGCTGAGCGCCACCGGCTTCCTGATGACGCTCGCAGCCCTGGCCTTCGTACTGCAGGGCGGGGTCTGGCTGGTGGGAGGGCTGGGCCACCGCGTCCTCGGGTGGGGCCCCAGCCTCACCGACCGCCGGGCCGGCACCCTGTGGACCATGGGGGCGCTCCTGGCCGGCACCGTCGTCCTCTACGGCTTCCTCGGGCGGGGAGCCGAGTTCTTCCCGGAGATGGACCCTCGTGAGATCTGGATCGACGTGGAGGTCCCCAGCGGGAGCAACCTGGAGACCTCGGACGCCATCATCACCGAGCTCGAGGGACGAACCCGGGAGACGGCCGACCTGGAGCACGGCATCGCCAACGTGGGCTCCACGGGGGTGTCCCTCGTCGACTTCGCCGTCGGCTCGGTGGGCACCGAGAGCCGCCTCACTCTGGACCTCCTCGATCACAAGGACCGCGAGCAGAGCTCACGAGTGACCATCGAGCAGGTGCGGGGACAGGTGGCCGGCATCAGCGGCGCCGAGATCAAGGTGGACAAGCCCGCGGAGGGTCCGCCGACCGGCAAGCCGGTCACGATCCGGGTGATCGGGGACGACTTCACCGAGCTCGGCCGCCTGAGCCGGGAGATCCAGGAGCGCATCCGCCTCGTCCCGGGGCTCACGAACCTCGACGACGACTTCGACGAGGGCAAGCCCGAGATCCGTCTCGTGGTCGACCGCACCCAGGCCATGGTCCTGGGCGTGAGCACCAGCGCCATCGCCACCACGGTGCAGACCGCGATCCGCGGGGTCGAACCGTCCGAGTACCGGGTGGGGGAGGACGAGTACGACATCCGCGTCCGTCTACGGCCCGAGAGCCGCGTCTCGGTGGGCGAGCTGGGGAACCTGACCGTGCCCGACGAGGACGGCGTCCCCATCCCGATCCGCAGCGTGGCCCGCCTCGAGACCGGCGTCGGGCCCGGGGCCATCCGCCGGGTGGATCTCAAGAGGGTCGTCACCGTGGAGGGCGACGTCCTGCGGGCCCCCGGCCGCACCGACGACACCGTGCGGGCCGAGGTGGCGGGGATCCTCGAGAGCCAGATCGAGTGGCCCCCCGGCTACCGCTGGGAGTACGCCGGGTCCAACGAGGAGGAGGACGAGTCCCAGCGATTCCTCCAGAGGGCGTTCGTCATCGCGGTGCTGCTCATCAGCCTCGTGCTGGTGACCCAGTTCAACAGCCTGATCCTCCCCGGCACCGTCATGCTGTCGGTGGTCCTGTCCCTCATCGGGGTGCTCTGGGGGCTCCTCCTCACCCGCACCCCCTTCGGGATCATCATGACCGGCATCGGCGTCATCTCCCTCGCCGGGGTAGTGGTCAACAACGCCATTGTCCTGTGCGACTTCATCGTGCGCCTGCGCCGGGAGGGGCGCGAGAAGACCCAGGCCGTCGTGGACGCCGGGGCCATCCGCCTGCGGCCGGTCCTCCTGACCGCGGTGACCACGATCCTGGGCCTCATCCCCCTCACCCTGGGCATCAACATCGGCTTCTTCGAGGGGACGATCGAGTTCGGGGCCGAGTCGTCGCAGTGGTGGGGGCCCATGGGGGTGGCGGTGATCGCCGGCCTGACGGTGGCCACGGTGCTAACGCTGGTCATCGTGCCGGTGACGTACCACACCCTGGACGAGCTCTCGGAGGCGTTCCACCGCCTCACCGAGACGCTGCGGAATCCGCGGGAAGAGCCAGCGGCGCGAGCCTGAGTCCGGTCACGCGGCCTTCGGCCCGAAGGGAGCTCGAGGCGTCGGCCGGTGGACGTCAGCGCGTCCACTTGAGAGACAGGTTCCTCCTGAGACGCCCGAGGCGGATCTCCAGGCGGTAGGTCTCGTCGCGATCGAACACTCCGCGGATGTGCTCGAGGCGCGTGTTGTCGTCCCACGTCACCTCGACTTCGAACTCGTGACGACCGGGCTCCACCTCCACGAGGTCGGTGAAGACGCCGCCGTGCAGCTTGGCCACGAGCAGGTCTCGGGCCACGCCGCCGGCCACGGACCGCCCGACCACGGGCTCCCCGTCCATCAGGATGCGGAGCGTGCCGGATCGCAGCGGATGACGAAAGTCGACCACGATCCGGGCCGGTGGCGGTGTCGGCGCCGGGGTGGGCTCGGGGGGCGGAGCCGGAACCTTCCCCGCGCCCGCCGCCACCGAGCCTGCCCCGTTCGCCTCGGGGCTGGCCTCGGGAGCCGGGGTGTCGGGGGGGAGCAGGCGGGGCACACCCAGGGCCAGGGCCAGGGCTCCGATGGCCCCGAGGCCGAGGAGCATCGCCTTTCGCCGGCGGGGTGCTGCCGGCGCCGCCGCCCGGCTGGCCCCGGGTGCGTCAAGCAGCTTCTCCAGCGGGTTGACGTCCACCGTCAGCGTCGCCGCCGCCGGCCCGTCCTCGTCGGCGCTCGCGCCGGAGGCGCCGGCGGCCAGGCCCGGCTTCGGAGAGGCGCTGTGGCGCGGAGCCCGCCCGCCCAGGACCTCCAGGATGTCCTCACGCAGATGACGGGCGGACGGGTAGCGGTCGTTGGGCGCCTTGGCCAGGCAGCGGGCGATGATCCCGTCGACCGCAGGCGGGATCTCGGGCACCACCCCACCCGGAGGCGGCGGGTCGTCCTCCACCACCCTCCTCAGGATCTGGAGCACGTTGTCGCCGGCGAAGGCGTGACGCCCGGTGAGGAGGGTGTACAGCACGGAGCCGAGGGCGAAGAGGTCGCTCCGGCCGTCGACGGTCCCGTTCCCGGCCTGCTCCGGGGCCATGTAGAGGGGGGTGCCGAAGAACTGGCCGGCGGCGGTGAGCTGGCTGGCCTCCAGCTTGGCGATTCCGAAGTCCATGAGCTTGACCTGCCCGTTGGGCAGGAGCATTACGTTGGCCGGCTTGATGTCGCGGTGCACGATGCCGTGCTCGTGGGCGTGCTCCAGCGCGTCGGCCAGCTGGGCCCCGATATCGAGGGCCTGCCGCCAGGGCAGGTGGATGCCCTTCTGCACCAGCGCCCCGAGCGTCTCGCCGGGCAGGCGTTCGAGGGCGATGTACAGGATCTCGGTCTCTGGATCCTGCCCGACGTCGTGCACCACGACGATGTTGGGATGGCTCAGCCGTCCGGCAATGCGGGCCTCGGACTCGAAGCGCTGGGTGAACGCCTCACGCTCGCCGGCCGGAACGGCGTTGGCGGGGTCGATCATCTTCAAGGCCACCGTCCGGGAGAGGGCAGGATCCCGGGCCTCGAAGACCACTCCCGTCATCCCGCGTCCCAGCTCGCGCAGGATCTCGAAGCGACCGATCGTCTGTGGCAAACCAGCCATACCCGGCCCCTCACGCCGGCATCAGCGGGCCCGCACGAGAGCCCCGGGGAGGGCGGTCGCCCAGCGCGCTACAGCCCGACCGCCAATTTTACCGCGTCGACCGTGAAACCCTGAATAGGCGAGACGATTCGAGGGCGACGGCTCGTCACCCTCGTCATTCTCGGAGCTTGGCTCAAGTCGAGTCTCTGCAACGACTTGAGGGCTATTCGATATGCGGGGCGGGCCCCATGACGTCTTCGACGGTAAGGACCTCGAGCTTCCCGAGCCCGAGGGCGCGCAGCGGGGCCTCGACCTTCGACCGGTCGCCGACCACGACGATCACGACCGACTCGGGATCGACGCTGGCCCTCGCCGCCGCCTGGAGCGCCGGGGCGTCCACCGCCAGCGTCTTCGGGACGTACTCCTCGAAGAACCCGTCGGGCAGGTCGTAGACCACCTTCTCGACGATGCGCCGGGCCACCTGGCTCGTGGTCTCGAACTCCTCGGCGTACCCGAGCGCGGTGTAGCTCCGGGCCCGCTCGACCTCCCCGGGAGGGGCGGGGGTGCGGATGCGCTCGAGCTCCTTGAGGAACTCCGTCACCGCCTCGGCCGTCTTGTCGGTCTGGACGTCGGCGCCGGCCATGAAGAGGCCTCCGACGCGGTAACGTCTCAAGGCGGAACCGGCGCCATAGGTGTAGCCGTGCTGCTCGCGCAGGTTGTCGTTGAGCCGCGAGGTGAACGAGCCCCCGAGCAGCGTGTTCATGACCTCGCCCGCGTGGTACCGGGGGTCGTCCCACGAGGGCCCGACCCGCCCGAGACGAATCGCCGACTGCGCGGAGCCGGGCTTGTCCACGAGACGAACCCATCGCCCCTTCACCTGGGGCGGGAGGCTCACGTCGGGAGCGGGCGCCGTCTCCTCCGGCGCCGTCCAGCCCCCGAAGGCCTTCTCGAGCAACGGGAGCGCCTCCGCCGTCACGTCGCCCACAACCACCAGGGTGGCGTGCGCCGGCGTGTAGCGGGTGTCGTGGAACCCGCGCAGGTCGGCGATGCTGAGCGCGGCGAGCGATGCCACGTCGCCGGTCTGCGGGCGCCCGAGACGACTCTCACGGGTGAAGACACCCTCGTCGAGGGCGCGCGCGGCGATGCTCCGGGGCTGGTCCCGGGCCTGAAGGAGCGCGGTCAGGGCCTCCTTGCGCAGGCGCTCGAGCTCCTTCTCCGGGAAGTCGGGCCGGAGCGCCACGTCGGCCATGAGGGGCAGGGCGTCGCCGAGCCGGGCCACGGGGACGCGGAGGCGCACCGTCGAGGCGTCCCACCCCGAGGCGGTCTCGACCCGCGCGCCGAGGAAGTCGTCGGCGTCGGCGAGGGCCAGGGCATCCATCCCGCCGGCGCCCTCGTCGAGCATCTCCGCGGTCGCGTGGGCGAGACCCTCCCGTCCCGCTGGGTCGGCGGTGGCGCCGGCGGCGAGGACGAGCACGACCTCCACCACCGGGACCTCGTGCACGCCGACGAGGAGCACGGGTACCCCATTCGAAAGCGCGTGGCGCTCGATGGGCGGCAACGTGAGAGGCCGGGCCGGGCCCGGGGCCGGGGGGCCGCTGCGGTCGGCCTGGGCGAAGACCGTCCCGCCGGCCGGGGCGAGGAGGACGGTGAGAAGGAAGAGGGCGCGCGCGACTCGGGCGGTCATCGGGTCACCTCCGCCACCGCCAGCTCCTTCTTTCCTTCGGGCACGACGGAGAAGACGACGCGACCCGGGCCCAGGAAACGGGCGGCCACCGCCCGCACGTCGCTGGGGTCGAGGCTGAGGTAGCGGGCGAGGTCCTCCTCGAAGTAGTCGGGGTTGCCGGTGTTGACGTAGTAGTCGTTGAGCTGGTCGGCCTTGCCGCCGAAGCCGCCCACGCGCTCCAGGCTGTCGAAGAACGCCGCCTCCGTCCGGTTCTGGAAGCGGACGATCTCACGCTCGGTGGGTGGTTCCGCCTTCAGGCGGGCGATCTCCTCGTCCACGAGACCGAGGATCTCCTCGAGGCTGTGTCCCGAGCGGGCGGTGACCATCACCAGGAAGGTGGACGCGACGGCCCCCGTGTCCTGGAACGCGTTCACGTCCTGTGCGACCTGCAGATCGTAGACCAGCCGCCGGTAGAGGCGCGAGTTCTTCCCGTCGGCGAGCAGGCTCGCGAGAGCGTCGAGGGCGGCGCTCGGTGGGGAGTAGGCGGCCGGCACCGGCCACGCGAGGTACACGCGGGGCAGCTGCACCCGGTCCTCGAGCACGACGCGCTTCTCTTCGGTGAGCACGACCGGCTGCGGCGCGAGGGGCGCGACGGGCTCGCTCTCCGGAATCTCGCCGAACCACTTCTCGGCGAGCCTTCGGATCCGCTCGGTGTCGACGTCACCGGCGATGACGACGCTGGCGTTGGCCGGCCCGTACCATTTCTTGAAGAAGTCCACGACGTCCTCGTAGCTCGCCGCGCTCAGGTCGGCCATCGAGCCGATGACCGGCCAGGAGTAGGGATGACCCTCGGGGAACAGCGCCCCGGGCAGCCGCTCCCAGAAGATGCCGTAGGGCCGGTTCTCGTAAGACTGGCGCCGCTCGTTCTTCACCACGTCGCGCTGGCCGTCCACCGTCTCCGGCGACATGGAGTCGAGGAGGTACCCCATCCGGTCGGACTCGAGGAACAGGGGCATCTCGACGGCGTTCGAAGGCACGTTCTCCCAGTAGTTGGTCCGGTCGTTGCTCGTGGAGCCGTTGTTGGTGCCCCCCACGGCCTCGAGCCATCGGTCGAACTGGCCCTCCGGCACGTTGCCGGAGCCCTCGAACATCAGGTGCTCGAACAGGTGGGCGAAGCCGGTGCGCCCCGGGGTCTCCCGGCCGGACCCCACGTGATACCAGGTGTTGACGGTGGCGATCGGGGCCGAGTGGTCCTCGTGGACGATGACGGTGAGCCCGTTCGGGAGACGGAACATCTCGTAGGGAACGGAAAGACGCTCGGCCTCCAGCATCCCGGGCGTGGCGGCGAGGAGCGCCGCGGCCAGGGGAACGATGAGCTTCATGGGGATCCTCCCGGGGGGTTCAACGAGTTGAACGGCGCCGTCAATGCCGCCGCGCCAGTCTACAACACGAGACAGGTCCGCCACCCGTCACTTGAGGGCGAGGAGGGCCCACACCGGCCGGTGGTCGCTCGCGTCGTGGATGTCTTCGGCGGTGCCAGCGGTGGCGGGCCCGGCGGGCTCGAGACCCCGCGCGTAGATGTGGTCGAGCTCCCACCACATCGACGTGTCGCGCAGGTTCCGGGTCAGCCAGAGGAAGCCCGCGCTCTCGAACGGCTCGGTCAACCCTCGTGTGTTGAAGTCGCCCGCGACCACTACCGGACCGGTGGAGGAGCGCGCATCGTCGACGATGGCCCGGGCCTGGGCGCGCCGCCCCTTGCGGCTCAGGTGGATGGGGGTCTCGAGGTGCACCGAGTAGGCGCGGATGCGATGCCCTCCCACGCACACCGTCGCCACCGTCGCCGCTCGCTTCAGCCCGGTGAAGCGGCTCGCCCCGGGCAGGATGAGCTTGCGTGCGTCGTGGAGGGGCCAGGGGGAGAGCAGCGCGTTCCCGAAGTCGCGTCCGGTCTTGGGGTGGATCGCTCCCGGGAAGAAGATGGAGTTCATCTCGAGGGCCCGGGCGATCCGCCCCGTGCCCTCGGCGTCCATCTCCTGGAGGGCGAGGATGTCCGCCTTGCGCAGAGCCGGCGTGTCCTGGATGTCGGCGATGGCCTCGTCCACCTTCACCGCGAACTTCACGTTGAAGCTCACCACGCGGAGCGTGTCGTCCCGCCCCCGGGCGTTGCCGTGGTGGGTTTCGTGCCGGGGCCCGTCGGGGTCGGTGTAGTTTTGGGCGCTGGCGCACGCCCCGAAGGTGAGGACCGCCAGTATCGGCACCATGAATGCACCCCGCATCCCGCCATGATAGAACGGACTCGCTTGAAGGTGCCGTTGGGGGGGGCGATGCGCGCGTGGCAGATCCAGGATCGTTTCGGGCTCGACGCGCTCACCCTCGTCGAGCGCGAGGAGCCTCGGCCGGGGCCGGGGCAGGTGGCGGTCCAGGTCCGGGCGACCTCTCTCAACTACCGCGACCTCCTCACCCTCGTAGGCTCGTACAACCCGAAGCAGCCCCTGCCGCTGGTTCCCCTCTCCGACGGGGCCGGCCTGGTGTCCGCGGTGGGGCCCGGTGTCACCCGCGTGAGGGAGGGGGACCGGGTCGCCGGGATCTTCAACCAGGCGTGGATCTCGGGCCCGCCCCGCCGCGAGCACGTGCGCTCGAGCCTCGGGGGACCGCTCGACGGCCTCCTGGCGGAGCAGGTCGTCCTTGGGGCCGAAGGCGTGGTCCGCGTGCCCGAGCACCTCTCGCTCGAGGAGGCCGCGTGCCTGCCGTGCGCCGGGGTCACCGCCTGGAACGCCCTCGTCGAGCAGGGGGGGCTCACCGCGGGACAGACACTGCTCGTCCTGGGGACCGGCGGGGTGGCGCTCTTTGCCCTGCAGCTCGCCCGCTGCCTCGACGCGCGGGTCATCGTCATGTCGTCGAGCGACGCCAAGCTGAAGCGCGCCCGGGAGCTGGGAGCCAGCGAGACCGTCAACTATCGAACGACCCCGGACTGGGACCGGCAGGTGAAGGAGCTGACGGGCGGGGTCGGCGTCGATCACGTCCTCGAGCTGGGGGGAGCGGAGACGCTCCCGCGGTCCCTGAGAGCGGTGCGGGTGGGGGGACACGTCAGCCTCGTCGGGAGCCTGTCCGGGCTCGAGGCGACGCTCAATCTCGCCCTCGTGTTCATGAGGGGTGTCCGGCTGCAAGGGGTCCTCGTGGGGAGCCGTGACACCTTCGACGCGCTGAACCGCGTCATCTCACGCTACCGGCTGCGGCCGGTGATCGACCGCGTCTTCGCCTTCGAAGACGCGCCGGCGGCCTTCGAGCACCTCCAGAGTCAGGGACACCTCGGGAAGGTCGTCGTTCGGGTGGCGTGAGCCGGTGCGAGAGGGATGCTGTCGATGAGCGGGCGCCGGGGGGCGAAGCGGCTGGCCCGGGTGCTGCGAGCGCTGGCGGGCCGGTGTCCGCGGCTACGGCCGCTTCTGCCGGCGGCGATCATCGTTGCCTCCTGGCCGGCCTGCCACGTTGGTGAAGGCCCGCTCGTGGCCTTCCTCGGCGACAGCCTGACCTCGGGGTGGCGGCTGAGCGAGGACGAGGCCTGGCCGGCCCTCGTGGGCCGGACACTCGCCGCGCGGCACCGTCCCATCCGGGTCCTCAACGCCGGGGTCAGCGGGGATACCGTGGCCCAGGGGCTCGCTCGGCTGCCGGCCGTGCTGGCCCGCCGCCCGGACGTTCTGGTCGTGGCCCTGGGGGTGAACGACGGCTTGCGCGGGCTGCCGCTGGAGGACGTCGAGTCCGGGCTCCGCCGGATCCTCGTGGAGGGTCGTGCCGCGGGCTCCCGGCTGCTGCTGGTCGGCGTTCGTCTCCCGGTCCGTGACGACACCGACCGGACCCGCCGCTTCGAGCAGATCTTCGTCCGGCTCGCCGCCGAGCAGCAGGTCACCCTCGTGCCGGACCTTCTCGCCGGCGTGGCGGGCCACCCCGAGTTCCTCTTTCGTGACGGGCTCCACCCGAACGCTCCGGGGCACCTGCGGCTGGCCGAGAACGTTCGCCTCCCCCTCGAGCGCGTTCTCGCGGGACGCGGTGGATGGTCCCCGGCCACACTCGACCCGGCTCCCTGAGCCTCTTCCCTCGGACGCCCCGCCCCCCGGCCGCCCACGGCTAGTGGTTCTCCCTGTCCGCGACTACAAGGTTTTCGGTCTTGACGCTCGCTCAAACGGGGACGATCATTGACGAAGAAAAAGCGAAACTCGAATGGCCACGACACTCTCCTCTTTCCGGACCGGCCCCGCAACGAAGGCTGCCCTGGAGACACTCCTCCGGGAGAAGAAGCTCCAGGCCGAGGCCCCCCCTCTCCGGGGCGAGGACCGGAGGCACCGGCGCGTTCCGACGGGCCAGGCGGGGGTCGACCATCTGCTGGAGGGGGGCTTCCCGCGGGGGCACCTCTCCGAGGTCCACGGCCCCGTCTCCTCGGGCCGTACGGGACTCGTTCTCGCGCTGATCGCCCGGACGACGCGGGCCGGAGCGCTCGCCGCGCTGGTGGATCCCCTCGACCGTTTCGACCCGGCCTCGGCCGGGGCGGCCGGCATTGCCCTCGCCCGCATGCTCTGGCTGCGCGGGCCGCGGGGAGGAAGCGAGGAGCCGCGGCCCCGGGCGCTTGCCGAGGCCACGGCCGCGGTCGCCACGCTGGCCGGCTCGGGGCTCTTCGAGGTCGTGATCCTCGATCTCGCCGGGGTGGCCGACCGCGAGCGCGCTCGCCTGCCGGCCACGACCTGGGTCCGGCTCCAGCGGACGGTCGAGGAGACGGAGACCGTGCTTCTGCTCGTCGCCGATCGCCACGTGGCGTTTGGCCCCGGGGGAATGTCCCTCGCTTTGGCGCGCACGGGGCTCCGGTGGTCGGCCCCTCCCGGCCCCGGGCGGTTGCTCGCCGGCCTCGGCGCGCGAGTGAGTGCGGGCCGTCATGCCCTGCAGTCGGCCGAGGTCGCCTTCACCGCCTCGTACGCCTGAGGCGCCCGGGCAGGAGACGGTGATGTACGGCGGCCTGCACTCTCCCCGGCCCCTCCCGGCCGAGGACACACTCCTCCT
>Ga0316576_10001095_pt1 | contig 14118 bp, 12 predicted proteins | sample S0NA_FD_203075 | JGI IMG/M metagenome (GOLD analysis project Ga0316576, IMG submission 203075) | Rhizosphere microbial communities from salt marsh grasses in Alabama, United States - S0-2_050615r3r5 | ecosystem: Host-associated > Plants > Roots > Rhizosphere | place: USA: Alabama | collected... | reverse complement strand
CGGCGCTTCCCGGGCTGGTCTGACGTTACCGAGCCGGAGTGGCGCTCGGCGCAGTGGCAGCGAGCGCACTGCATCAAGAGCTCCCGGCAGCTCCATGACCTGATGGGCGACCTGCTCGACGATCGCGTCTACGCCGACCTCGACGCCGACCGCGAGCAGAAGGCCACGATGTCGATGCTCGTGACGCCGCAGATGATCAACACCATGGTGCGCGGCATCGAGCCGACGGGGCCCGGATCGCTGACGCGCGCCTTCTACGCCGACCCGATCCGCCGCTACATGCTGCCGATGCTGTCCGATCGGCTCGTCGAGTGGGGCAGCCACCCCTACGCCTCGCGCGACTCGCTGCACGAGCAGGCCATGTGGGTGGCTGAGGGCCTGACGCATCGCTACCCGACCAAGGTCCTGGCCGAGCTGCTCAGCACGTGCCCCCAGTACTGCGGGCACTGCACCCGGATGGACCTCGTCGGCAACTCGACCCCCCAGGTGGACAAGCTCAAGCTCGTCCTGAAGCCCGTGGACCGGCAGGCCCAGCACATGCAGTACCTGCGCACCCACCCGAACGTGCGCGACGTCGTGGTCTCCGGCGGGGACGTGGCGAACATGCCGTGGCCGCGGCTGGAGTCCTACCTCGACGAGCTGCTGGAGATCGACAACATCCGTGACGTCCGCCTGGCCACCAAGGCGCTGATGGCGCTGCCCCAGCACTGGTTGCAGCCCGAGGTGGTCGAGGGGATGACCCGCGTCGCGCGCAAGGCCCGTGAGCGCGGCGTCTCCCTGGCCATCCACACGCACGTCAACAACGCAGCATCGATCACCCCGATCGTGGCCGAGGCGGTGCGGGCGATGTTCGACGCAGGGGTGCGCGACGTGCGCAACCAGGGGGTCCTGCTCGAAGGCGTGAACACGACGCCGAAGGACCTGCTCGATCTCTCGTTCACCCTGCTCGACGGGGCGGGGATCATGCCCTACTACTTCTACATGTGCGACATGATCCCCAACGCCGAGCACTGGCGGGTCCCGCTCTGGAAGGCCCAGACCCTCCAGCACGCGATCATGGGATACCTGCCGGGCTTCGCCACGCCGCGGATCGTCTGTGACGTGCCCTTCGTGGGCAAGCGGTGGGTCCATCAGGTGCACACCTACGACCGCACGCTGGGCATCTCGGAGTGGACCAAGAACTACCGCACAGGGATCGAGTTCGAGGACCCGAACGCCCTGACCCGCAACTACCGCTACTACGACCCGATCCACACCCTGCCCGAGGAGGGCCGGCACTGGTGGCGCAACTCCGTGGAGATGGGTGACCTCGGAGCCTGACCCGACAGGCGGTGCTCAGAGGACCAGGCGGTCCTCGAACGGCGTCGACAGGACGACGGTCGTGCGTGTCGAGACCCCGGCCACGGTCCTGATCTCGCTGAGCAGCGACTCGAGCGCCTGCGGCGAGCCGACGCGCACCTTGAGGATGTACGCCTCCTCCCCCGCGACCGAGTAGCAGGCCTCGATGGCCGGGATGGCCGACAGCAGGCGGGGCGCGTCATCCTCGGCACCGGGGTCGGCGGCCTTGATGGAGACGAAGGCGGTCAGGGACAGGCCGATCGCCTCGGGGTCGACGACCGCGCGGTAGGTCCGGATGATGCCGCGCTGCTCGAGGCGGCGGACCCGCTGGTGCACCGCCGAGGTCGACAGCCCGGTCGCGCGGCCGAGGTCGGTGAAGGACATCCGGCCGTCCCCGACCAGGTGCGCGACGATCTGTCGGTCGAGATCCTCCACGCCACTGATCCTATCCCCGGGCCAACGCCCGACCGATGACCACGCGCTGGACCTGGTTGGTTCCCTCGACGATCTGCAGCACCTTCGCCTCGCGCATGTACCGCTCGAGCGGGAACTCGCGCGTGTAGCCCGCTCCCCCGAGGACCTGGACGGCATCGGTGGTCACGGCCATCGCGACGTCGGTCGCGAGGAGCTTGGCGCGGGCCGCCGGGACCGTGAATGGTCGCCCGGCGTCCTTGAGCCGGGCCGCCTCCAGCAGCAGGGCACGCGCCGCGTGCACCTGGGTGTCCATGTCGGCAAGCATGAACTGCAGGCCCTGGAAGTCCGCGATGGGCTGGCCGAAGGCACGTCGCTGCCGGGCGTAGGCCACGGCCGCGGAGAGCGCCCCGCGGGCCAGGCCCACGGCACAGGCGGCGATGCCCAGGCGTCCGGCGTCGAGGGCCTGCATGGCGATCCGGAAGCCGTCCCCACGCTGCCCCACGAGGTCGCGCGCAGGAACCTGGGCATCCTCGAGCACCACCTGCGCGGTCGGCGATGCCGACATGCCCATCTTCTGCTCGGGTGCCGCGATCGTCATGCCGGGGGTGTCCGCCCCGGCGAGCAGGCAGCTGATCCCGGCGGGCCCGGGGCCGCCGGTGCGGACCATCAGGTTGTAGAAGTCCGCGACGCCGGCGTGGGTGATCCATGCCTTCGTGCCGGTGACGCGATAGGTGTCGCCCACGAGCTCGGCCCGGGTGGTCAGGGCGGCCGCGTCGGACCCGCAGTGCGGCTCGGACAGGCAGTACGCGCCGATCGTGCCGCCCCCGAGCATCGAGGGCAGCCAGCGTTCCCGCTGCTCGTCGGTGCCCCATGCGAGCACCGGGAAGCAGGACAGCACGTGGACCGAGATCCCCAGCGGGATGGTCAGCCACCGGGTCGCGAGCTCCTCGAGGACCTGCAGGTACACCTCGTACGGCTGGCCGCCACCGCCCATCTGCTCGGGGTACGGCAGGCTCATCAATCCGGCCCTGCCGAGGGTGTCGAACACGTCCCTGGGGAACTCGCCGACGGCCTCAGCCGCCGCGGCCCGCGGCGCCAGCTCGCGCTCGGCGAGCTCGGCGGTGAGCTCGAGCAGGTCGGCAGCCTCGGGGGTGGGCAGGATGCGGTCTCTCACGCCGCCACCGTACTCGCACGCCGGGTGGCAGGATGCGCCCATGCTCATGCTGCTGGACTCGGCCGGCCTGTACTACCGGGCCTTCCACGGGGCCCCCGAGTCGATCACGGCGCCCGACGGCACTCCGGTCAACGCGGTCCGGGGCTTCCTGGACATGGTGGCCGCGCTCGTCGCGGCCCGACGGCCAGCCGGACTCGTGGCCTGCTGGGACGACGACTGGCGGCCGCGGTGGCGGGTCGACCTGCTGCCGTCGTACAAGGCCCACCGGGCCGAGGCCGACGGGTCCGAGGCGGAGCCGCCCTCCCTCGGCGCGCAGGTGGTCGTCATCGCTGATGTCCTCGCCGCGCTCGGGATCGTCCGGGTGGGCGCGCCGGGGTTCGAGGCGGACGACGTGATGGCGACGCTGGCCCGCCGGCACGCAGGACGCGGCACCCCCGTGGAGGTGGTGACCGGTGATCGCGACCTGCTACAGCTGGTGGACGACTCGGCCGGGATCCGGGTGCTGTACACGGGTCGCGGGATCCGCCGCGTGGAGGTCCTCGACGAGGCGGCGGTCCGGGCCAGGCACGGCGTGTCGCCCCGGCAGTACGCCGACCTGGCCATCCTCCGGGGCGACCCGTCGGACGGCCTGCCCGGGATCCCGGGCATCGGCGAGAAGACGGCGGCCGGCCTGCTCCAGCACTTCGGCGACCTCGCCGGGATCCGCGCCGCGGCCGCGGCTGCCGACCCGGGTATCCGCACGGCGATCGCTGCCGCCCTGCGCGACGGGGCCGACTACCTCGACCGTGCCGTGGATGTCGTCCGTGCCGCTGAGGTCGACCTCCCGGAGGTCGACCCCGAGCTGAGGGCGGGACCGGCCGACCCCCGGGCCCTCGAGGTCCTTGTCGAGCGCTGGGGGCTGGCCTCCCCGGTCGGCCGGTTGCAGGACGCGATCGCCGAGGCGGTCACCAGCACCTGACGGCGCTCGCGGCCAGCGCCGTCAGTCGTTGCGCAAGTCGATGGTCCCGGGCATCCGATGGCCCTGCTCCGTGCTGCGCCGTGCTCGTGGGTGACGACGGCGCAGATGCCTCGGCTCGGGGATCCCCACGATCTGCTCGACGCGGTCGTGCACCTCCAGCGTGATCCGCACGGCGCGGCGCACGCACTCCTGGTCCTGAGGGCGGCTCACCAGCACGATCGGCACGTCGGCGCGCTGCCGGGGGCCCGAGGTGACATCCACCACTCCGGGGAGCAGGACGATCGCAGCGAACCCCCCCACCTGCGGGTCGGCGAGCAGTTCGATGAGGATGCCGGCATCGGCGGCCCCGTCGGTGAGGACCAGGATCCGGCCCGGCATCCAGGAGATGGCCTCCTCGATGCCGCGCGTGCAGTCCGCGATGACCACCGGGCCGCTGGCGATGCCGAGGCCCGATGCGGGATGCGGGCGGACGGTGCAGGGGCGACCCTCCACGCTGAGCGTGGCCTGATGCCGTTCGCCTTGGCGGACGCCGAGCGCCTGCGTCACGGTGCCATTGTCGCGCGCTGCCCTGCCGCCGTCCACGCACGCGCGCGTGTCCCAGCGCGACGCAGCGTTGTGGGCCTGTGGAGATCGGACCTATCCGGCATCCTCGAGCGTGGCCGCGACCACCCCGCGCCGCATGGCCGAGATGGCACTGCCCGCTGCGACGGCCAGGTCGGTGCCGGGCACCGCGTCGGCCAGCTGGCCGAGGAAGTCGATGACCTGCTTGCACCACCGCACGAAGTCGCCCGCGGTGAGGTCGGCTCCCTCGAGGACGGAGCGCAGGGTGGCCCCGGACGCCCAGCGGTGCACCGCCCACGCGACGCCGGTGTCCGGCTGGCGGGTCGGTGGCAGCCCGTTGCGCTTCTCGAGGTCCTCGACGTCGGCCCAGATCCGGCCGGTCTGCTCCACGGCCGAGCGGATGGCGCCGGGCACCCGCGCCGGTGCGGCCCCGGGCACCTCCGCCCCCCGGGACTCGTAGACGAGCACGGAGACGGCCGCGGCCAGCTCGGGAGGGGACATGCCCTCCCACAGGCCGGCCCGCAGGCACTCCATGGCCAGCAGGTCCGATTCGCCGTAGATGCGGGACAGCTGCCGGCCCGGCGGGGTGATCCGGGGCTCGGACCCCTCCGTCAGGTACCCGCGTGTCGCCAGGACCGCGCAGATCCGGTCGAACTGCCGAGCGATCGAGTTCGTGCGCGACTCGAGCCTGCGCTGCAGCTTCGCGTTCTCCGCGCGCAGGCGCCAGGCGCGCTCGGCCCAGCGCGCGTGCTGCTCACGGTCGGCGCAGCCGTGGCACGGATGCGCGCGCATCCGCGCGCGCAGGTGCGCCAGCTCGAGGTCCTCCTCGTGCGTGCGTGCGCGGCGGCCGGGGCGCGGGATCTCGATGCCTTCCATCCGCGACCGCAGGGTGGCGGCGAGCTCGCGGCGCGCCGTGGCCGAGCGAGGGGCGAACTTCTTCGGGATGCGGATGCGGTCCAGGACCTGCGGTGCAGTGGGGAAGTCCACGATGCCGAGCCGGCGGACCTGCCGGTCAACCGTGAGCACGAAGGGTCGCGGGTCCTCCCCCAGGCTCAGCCCCGGGTCCAGGACGACGGCGAGCCCCGACCGCCGCCCGGCCGGCACGACGATGACGTCACCGGGGACGAGGTCCGCCAGGGCCTCCGCTGCCTCCGCCCGTCGGGCCGCGGCCCCGCTGCGTGCCAGCCCCTTCTCCCGCCGGGACAGCTCCTGGCGGATCTGCGCGTACTCGGCGAAGTCCCCCAGGTGGCAGTGCATCGACTCCTCGTAGCCGGCGATCGCCTCCTCGTTGCGCTGCACCTGCCGGGCCAGCCCGACCAGCCCCCGATCGGCCTGGAACTGGGCGAACGATGTCTCGAGGACCTGGCGGGCCGCCTCCCGGCCGAGCTGCCCCACGAGGTTCACGGCCATGTTGTACGAGGGCCGGAAGCTCGACAGGAGCGGGTACGTCCGGGTTGACGCCAGGCCCGCGAGGGCACCCGGGTCGATCCCCTGGTGCCACAGGACCACGGCGTGGCCCTCGACGTCGATGCCGCGCCGGCCCGCGCGGCCGGTCAACTGGGTGTACTCGCCGGCCGTGATGGGGGCATGCGTCTCGCCGTTCCACTTGACCAGGCGCTCCAGCACGACCGCGCGAGCGGGCATGTTGATCCCGAGGGCCAGCGTCTCGGTCGCGAACACCACCCTGACCAGTCCGCGCTGGAACAGGTCCTCGACGGTCTCCTTGAACGTGGGGATGAGCCCGGCGTGATGGGCCGCCAGCCCGCGCTCCAGCCCATCCAGCCACCCGTCGAACCCCAGCACCGCCAGGTCGGCCGGGGGGATCTCGGCCACGCGGGCCAGCACGCGCTCCCGGATCTCCCGGCGCTCCTCCGGCGTCGTCAGGCTCAGCCCGCCGTGCAGGCACTGCTCGACGGCCGCCTCACACCCGGCGCGGCTGAAGATGAACGTGATGCACGGCAGCAGCTCGGCTCGCTGCAGCACCCGGACGACCTCGGGCCGCTGGGTGCCGGGCATCGGCCGCGGTCGACGACCGCCGCGGGAGGGTCGGGACGGGGCTGGCCGGTTCGGCCCGCCGATGCGGCCGCCGCCGTTGCGGAAGTCCCGCTTGGCCCGATCGATCCGCTCGTCGTTGCGGGCCAGCCGGAGCAGCTCCGGGTTCACCGCGCGGCTGCCCTCGTCGACGAACAGGTCGTGCAGGCTGCCGCCGGCCAGGACGTGCTGCCACAGGGGGACCGGCCGGTGCTCCTCGACCACGATGTCCGTGCCGCCGCGGACCTCACCCAGCCAGGCGCCGAACTCCTCGGCGTTGCTGACCGTCGCGGACAGGGCCACCACGCCGACGTGCTCGGGCAGGCTGATGATCACCTCCTCCCAGACCGGACCGCGCTCGCGGTCGGCGAGGTAGTGCACCTCGTCCATCACGACGAACGACAGTCCGGTCAGGGTGTGCGACCCGGCGTACAGCATGTTGCGCAGCACCTCGGTGGTCATCACCACCACGGGAGCTTCGCCGTTGATCGAGTTGTCACCGGTCAGCAGGCCCACCCGGTCCTCGCCGTACCGGGCCACGAGATCGTGGTACTTCTGGTTGGACAGGGCCTTGATCGGGGTTGTGTAGAAGCACTTCGTGGACCGCTCGATGGCCAGGTGCACGGCGAACTCGCCCACGACCGTCTTGCCCGAGCCGGTCGGCGCGGCCACCAGCACGCCGTGCCCGGCGAGGATGCTGCGGCAGGCCTGCTCCTGGAACGGATCGAGGCCGAACGGGTACAGGGCGCGGAACCGCGCGAGGGCGGGATCGTCCATGGCCCTGACGCTACCGGGGCGCCGCCTCCCGCGGCACCAGGATGCGCACGCCGTCGGTGACCGTTCGCACCTCGACCGGCAGCGGGCCCACGCGCTCGCCATCGGCGTAGGCCACCTGGTCCGGGGCATCCAGGTGGACCACCGACACCGCCTGCTCGCTCACCGCCGGATGCTCGACGTGCCTGCCGGAGTAGAGCTTGGGGAACACCTTGATCAGCTCGGGCCTCGAGATGCTGTGCACCCAGAGCAGGCTGAGCTGGCCGTCGTGCATGTCAGCGCTCGGGCACACCTGCATGCCGCCCCCGAACGACGGCCCGTTGCCCAGCGAGACGAGCATGGCGTCGTCCTCGACGAGCCGGCCGTCGATGACCACCCGGTACGGCAGGGGACTGAAGCGCCGCAGCTCGGCGAGCATCGCGACGACGTACCGTGCGTCGCCGCTCGGTCGGGTCATCCGGTTGGCTCGCTCGTTGACCATCGAGTCGAACCCCGTCGACAGGACGCACAGGAAGTACCGCTCCTGGCCGTCGGCGGTCCGCACCCAGCCGACGTCGAACGTGCGCGCGTGACCGTCGAGGATCACGCCCACGGCTCGCTCGATCGACTTCATCGGCACACCCACGGAGGTCGCGCCGTCGTTGCCGGTCCCCAGCGGGACGATCCCCAGCGCCACGTCGGTGCCGGCGACCGCCTGCAGCGCCAGGTGGACCGTGCCGTCGCCCCCGACGGCGACCAGCGTGTCCATGCCCGAGGACAGCTCGCGGCCGAGGACCTCGGCGGCGTCCGCGGCGTCGGAGCCCTGGATGGCGACCACCTCGTCACCCCGCCCGGCCAGCGCGGTCAGCACGTCGTGGGCGTGGCGGGTCACCCGGCCACGGCCCGAGGAGGGGTTGACGAGGACCCCGATGCGCCTGCCCACGAGCGGAACCTACTCCACGGGCGGCGTCGATCCCCGCCCGTGAGTCACGCGTCGAGCGGGGACACCTCGTCGTCGCCCCAGTGGGGCTCCTCGGCTGCCCTGCGAGCACGCCTGCGATCGTTGGCCCACGCCACCGCCCACGCCAGGCCCATGAGCCCGAGCAGCGGCAGGGCCAGCAGTGCGAGGTTGAACGGATCACCGGTGGGCGTCGCGACGGCCGCGAACAGGACGACCCCCATGACGATCCAGCGCCACCAGGCGCGCAGCCGGCGGGCCGGCAGCACGCCGGCGAAGTTCAGCGCGATCACGAGCAGCGGGAGCAGGAAGCCGATGCCGAAGACGAGCAGCATCCGAAGGAAGAAGGACAGGTAGCGGTCGACCGAGATGATGTTCTCGATGTTCTCCGGCGTGAACCCGAGCAGGATGTCCAGGCCCCTGGGCAGGACGCTGTAGGCCAGCGCGGCACCGGCGAGGAACAGCGGCGTGGCGACGGCGGCGAAGCCGAGCGCCCAGCGGCGCTCGTTGCGGTGCAGGCCCGGGGTGACGAAGCGCCAGAGCTGGTACAGCCACACCGGGCTGGCCAGCAGGATGCCGGTGACGCCGGCCACCTTGAGCTGCATCACGAACGGGTCCGCTACCCCGGTGAAGGCCAGGGTCATGTCACGGCCGGCGGCGGCCGCTTCGTCCACCACCCGGTCGAACGGCGCCCGGATGATCGCGAAGGTCTCGTCGTAGTAGACCCAGCCGACCACCATCCCGACGGCGATGGCCAGCAGGGACTTGACCATCCGGGAGCGCAGTTCGCGCAGGTGGTCGGCCAGCGGCATCGAGCCACCGTCGTCCTTCGCGCGCCCCCGGTCGCGGCTGGCCGGGTCGGACGCCGCGGGTGCGGTCACGCCTGCTGGGGCGGCTGTGCCTGCGCCTGGCTGGCCGGCTGCTCAGCCGGTGGCGTGCTCGAGCTGCCCGGGAGCTCGCCCTGGGCAGCGGCGGGCTGGGCCGGCGGGGCGGTGCCCGCGGCCGGTTCGGCCTCGCCCTCGACAAGGCCCTTGGTCTCGGCCTTGAAGATGCGCAGCGAACGGCCCACGCTGCGAGCGGCGTCGGGCAGCCTCTTGGCGCCGAAGAGCAGGACGACCAGCAGGATGATGATCAGCCACTCGGAGCCACGCAGGTTCGGCATGGGTTCCTCCCAGCGTCGGCGGATGCGTAGGCCACCAGAGTACGGCCGGTCCGGCCCACTTCCCAATCGGTCCGCCGGCAGCGGCGTTGCGCGCGGCTGCGTCAGGCCGCGTCAGTCCGCCGCGGCCGCGCCCACGACGTCGTCGGTGGACGACAGCCAGGCATGGAAGTCGATCAGGTCGTCGTCGGTGAGCGGAGGGTTCGTGCGGATCAGGACCCGCTCCTCCAGGTACTCCACGGGGATGTCGACACGCTCCACGCGCACGCCCGCGCCGGTCAGGAGCTGCACCACCTCGTCGTCTGCGGGCTTGCACACCGCATCGGAGCACCGCACGCAGCGGAACGTGTAGGTAGACCAGCCGAGCTCCCGCGCGACGGTGACGGTGACATCGGATGGGGCGAGATCGACGTCCCCGCACGTGGGGCAGGTCGCCTTGATCGTCGTCACGGGGTCACCTCCTCGCCGCTGGTCTGGCCCGGTCCGCCGGACCTGCCTGTCGCATCGGTGCGTGCTCGAGGGAACTTGAGCACGCACAGGCATCATCTGACTGCGCAGGGTGGAGATGCAACTCAGCAGGGAGGGCCGGTCAGCCGACGTGCGCCAGGCGGCTGTCCCGAGCCGTGGCGAGCACCTGCTCGACCAACCAGTCGGGCTCCCGGAGCACGACCATTCCCGCGGAGCCGAGGACCAGTCGCCGGGCCCAGGCGAAGTCCCCCACCGGCATCTCCAGGCGAAGCCCGCCGTCCGGCAGCGACCAGCGCCGGATCACCGGATCCCGGTCCGGGACCGGCGAGCCCGGCGGGACGTCGACGAGGATCCGCCGGCCGGTCCCGGCCAGCAGGCCCGCCATCGGCTCGACCTCGGCGTCCGTCGCATCCACCGGGCGGGCTGGGGAGGTGCTGACCTGGACGTCGAGGATCCGGTCGAGCCGGAACAGGCGCAGATCGTCGGCCTGCCGGCAGTGCCCGCGCAGGTAGGCGTAGCCGTCGACGACGACGATCCCGACGGGGTCCACGGTCCTGCGCGTGATCTCGTCCCGGGCGACGCCCAGGTAGGTGAGCTCCAGGGCTCTCCCCGCGGCCCGCGCCGACTCGACCTCGGCCACGACGGCGTCAGGCAGGTCCACGCGCACCGCGACGGTGCCCCGCGGCGGCGCCCCCTCCCCCAGGGCCGCCTCCAGCGCCGCCAGGACCGAGTCCAGCACAGCGCGGTCGTGCCCGCCCGGCACCGCGGTCAGGGCGTGCACGGCGACCAGCAGGGCGAACGCCTCGTCGGGGGTGAGGGTCAGCGGGTCGTCGAGGTCGAGCGCGTCGAGGACCTCGATCACGCCGCCGTTCTCCCAGTACTGGATGTCGAACAGCGTCCAGTCGTCCGCCCCGGACGTGATCACGGAGCCCAGGTCGCTGAGCAGCTGCTCCTCGCTGATGCCGAAGTGGGCCGCGGCCTCGGCGACGGAGACCCCGGTGTTCGCTGCGAGCCACGGGACCAGGGCCAGAAGGCGCGAGAACTGAGCGCCTGCCTCGCGGCGCACGGTGGTGACCGGGCGCCCGGGGCGCGGCGCCGCGGAGGTCAGCCCGACGATCAGCGTGTCCAGCTGGCGGACCGCCTCGGCCCTCGCCCCGGCCGGACCGATGACGCGTGCCGAGGACCCGTACGCCAGGACGCCGGCGACTCCGGCGGCGAGGTCCTCGACCGGCAGGACCGCGAGGTCCCATCCGGAGGCGTCGCGACCGGTGACCCGTGCGGTCCGGCGCAGGCTCGCCGCGCTCCCCGGGGCCAGGGCAACCTCGAGGTCGAGCGTCGACGCGGCCCGGAACTGGCCCACCGCACCCTGCACGTCGAAGCCGGGCGGGACGGAGTAGCCACCCGCGGGCCCCGCCTCCCGGACTGGTCCCGCCATCCGTGAGACCCGGAACACCCGGACGGCGTCCCGGTCCGTGTCGTGCCCGACGACGTACCAGTGAGCCCGCCACCAGACGACGCCGTACGGGCGCAGGTGCCGTTGCTCGACCGCCACGGCCGGCGACTTGCGGTACCCGAACGTGACCTCGATGCGCTCGCCGCAGGCGCGGATCAGCGTGGGCAGCAACGGGGACTCGCCGGACAGGCCGGCGATCGGGGCGCTCGTCGGCTCGTCGGTGGTCATGCCGAGCCGCGCCTCCACCTTGCGCAGCGCGTTGAGGGCGGCCGGGGCGAGGTCGGCGCTCTGCCACACCCGGGCCGCGAGGCCGAGGACCGCGAGCTGGGCACGGTCGAGGGCCAGCGGGGGCATCGACCAGTCCCCCTCGATCCGGTAGCCCGTGACCACGCCGGAGGCGTCGGTGCGGGTGGCGACCGGGATGCCCATCGACCGCAGCTCGTCCTTGTCCCGCTCGAACATGCGCTCGAACGCCTCGGGCGTCGCCGAGGGGTCGTAGCCGCGGACCTGGGCCCGGATCTGGTCCCGGTTCAGCCCGGTGCGGGTGCCCCGCAGGGCCATGAGGAGGTTGAGCAGCCGCTCGGCTCTCGTGTAGGGCTGGACCCCCTCGACCATCACCGAACGTTCAGCAGGTCGATCACGAAGATCAGAGTCTTGCCGGACAGGCGGTGCCCACCGCTCTCGCCGTAGGCCAGGCGCGGGGGGATGACCAACTCGCGCCGCCCGCCCACGCGCATCCCGGGGATCCCGTCCTGCCAGCCCTGGATCAGCCCGGCGAGCGGGAACTCGATGGGCTCGCCGCGGTCCCAGGAGGCGTCGAACTGCTCGCCGGTGTCGAACTCGACCCCGACGTAGTGCACGGTCACCCGGGCGCCGGGCACCGCCTCGGCCCCCTCGCCGACCGTGAGGTCTCGGATGACCAGGTCGGTCGGGGCGGGCTCGGTCGGGAAGTCGATCTCGGGCTTGCTCAGCTCCACGGGGGATCCTCTCGGTTCAGGGGTGGACGGCTCAGGACGCAGGCGTCTGCTCGATGAGGTCGACGACGAAGACCAGGGTCTCGTCGGGACCGATCGCCGGCGGGGCACCGGCCTCCCCGTAGGCCAGGGAACCCGGGATCACGAGCAGGCGCCGTCCGCCGGGCTTCATGCCGAGCATCCCCTGCTGCCATCCCTCGATGACGCCATCGAGCGGGAAGGTGGCCGGTGCCCCGCGGGCCCACGAGGAGTCGAAGACCTCGCCCGAGGTCTGCCCGACGCCCACGTAGTTCACGGTGAGCGCGGCACCCGGTGCGACGGGGTCGCCGGAGCCCTCGTACACGTCGGCGACGATGAGCTCCGTGGCTGGCGGGAAGTCCGGGCCGAGGGTGATGGTCGGCTCCTCGTCCTTGGCCCCGGTGACCGTCACGCCGGCACACTCGTAGCTGGCGCTGGCGTCGCCCGGGGGGCAGGCGGGCGCAGGCGCCCCCATCGAGGTCTGGCCGGTCGCCGCCGCGCTGGGGGTGTCGGCGGCCGTGCCCCCTCCGGAACCGTCGTCCGACCGGGACGTCCAGCAGCCCGCGAGCAGGAGGGCGGACAGGGCCAGCGCGCTGGCGCGCAGCGGGGGGGTCAGGCGGCGATCCACGCGGGGCACTCTAGTTGGCCCGTCGCGCACGGGCGGCGCGGGGTCACATCGACTCGATGAGGCGTTCGACCCGCTCGTCCACCGACCGGAACGGGTCCTTGCACAGGACGGTCCGCTGCGACTGGTCGTTGAGCTTGAGGTGCACCCAGTCGACGGTGAAGTCGCGGCGCTTGGCCTGGGCGGCGGCGATGAACTCCCCACGCAGGCGCGCGCGGGTGCCCTGCGGAGGGACCGTCTTCGCGGCGAAGACCTCGATGTCGTCGGCGACGCGCGCCACGAGGCCGCGCCGCTCGAGGATGTTGAACAACCCGCGGGACCGCGAGATGTCGTGGTAGGCAAGGTCGAGCTGGGCGATCCGTGGTGACCCCCACGTGAGGTCGTGCTTGGCCAGGTAGCGCTCGAGGAGCTGGTGCTTGATCACCCAGTCGATCTCCGCTCCGACGGCGCCTGGGTCCCCGGCGGCGATCGCTCCGAGCGTGCGGTGCCACAGGTCCAGCACGCGAGCGTAGATCGGGACCTCGGCCAGGCCGGACGACTCCGCGAAGCGCTCCACGCGGTCGAGGTACTCGGTCTGGATCTGCCATGCGGACAGCGATCGCCCGTTGGCCAGCTTCACGGCCCTGCTACCGGTGAGGTCATGGCTGATCTCGCGGATGGCTCGGATGGGGTTCTCCAGCGTGTGGTCGCGCATCGTGGTGCCTGCCTCGAGCATGCGCAGCACGAGGTCGGCGCTGCCCACCTTGAGAAGCGTGGTGGTCTGGCTCATGTTCGAGTCGCCCACGATCACGTGCAGGCGCCGGTAGCGCTCGGCGTCGGCGTGCGGCTCGTCGCGGGTGTTGATGATGGGCCGGGACCGGGTCGTCGCCGACGAGACCCCCTCCCAGATGTGCTCGGCGCGCTGGCTGAGCGCGAAGATGGCCCCGCGCGGCGTGGCGAGCACCTTGCCGGCGCCGGCGATGAGCTGGCGGGTCACGAGGAACGGGATGAGGGCGTCGGAGACCCGGGAGAACTCGCCGAGCCGGCCGACGAGGAAGTTCTCGTGGCACCCGTAGGAGTTCCCGGCGGAGTCGGTGTTGTTCTTGAACAGGTAGATCTCGCCGTCGATGCCCTCCTCAGCCAGCCGGCGCTGGGCGTCGACGACCAGGCCCTCGAGGATCCGCTCCCCTGCCCGGTCGTGGATCACCAGGTCGCGCAGGTCGTCGCACTCCCCCGTGGCGTACTCGGGATGGCT
>Ga0316576_10001094_pt1 | contig 14122 bp, 10 predicted proteins | sample S0NA_FD_203075 | JGI IMG/M metagenome (GOLD analysis project Ga0316576, IMG submission 203075) | Rhizosphere microbial communities from salt marsh grasses in Alabama, United States - S0-2_050615r3r5 | ecosystem: Host-associated > Plants > Roots > Rhizosphere | place: USA: Alabama | collected... | reverse complement strand
CGGTAACCGATGCGCCCGCCTCCGACGATCATCACCCTTCTGAGCTCTTCCCTGTCTTTGTCGAACATTTTCAATGTGTTGGTCAGCTGTGCATCCGTACAGATGAAATAGACCAGGTCCTGGTTCATCAAGCGGTCCCTGCCGCTGGGGATGATGAGTTCTCCATTGCGGACGATAGCGGTGATCAGGGGTGGTTTTTCACCCAGTACGGTGGCCATGTTCTCGAGGCGGACATTGTCGAGCCGGGAACCTTTCGCCAGCAGGATTCCGGCAAACTTGAGGCCGCCGTTTTCGAACTCCCCGGCGTCCACGGCTCCCGGCACCGTCAGAAGCCGTTCGATGGTTTTGACCACCTCGATTTCCGGGTTGATAATGCTGTCGATATGGGGCGGGCGATTGTGAAACTGTTCGTGATAGCTGTCCCAGACGGCTTCCCGAAGACGGGCCAGTTTTTTGGTTGACGGGGACATGAGATTGGCGACGAGGCAGGCCACCAGGTTGGTTTCGTCGCTGTCGGTCACGGCGAGCACGATTTCCGCGTTCTTGAGCCCGGCCTCCTCCAGAATTTCGGGATTGCTTCCGGAGCCCATGACCGTCTGCACATCCAGTTGTTCGGAAACGCGCAGGAGCGATGCCTCACTCTTGTCGATAACCACGACATTCTTGTTTTCCGCACTCAAACGGCTGGCGATGTGAAACCCGACTTCACCGGCACCGATAATGATGATCTTCATCTTGATTGCCTTATATTTTTGTGACCGCTTTAACCATCCTGCCGGCCGGTTTGTCCTGTTGCCTGGCGGGACCATAATATAAATACAATTTTAGTGCAAACCCCTTGCCGTCAGGAGGTTGTATCACTATACGCGGCAGGACTGTCCAGCAGCTGGACGGCAATTTCCGGTCCTTCGGACAGCTGGGCCCGGTCGGCAACTTCCAGGCCATGCCTGATGATCATGTTTTCCACCAGGCTGGTGTACTCAACGCCTTTGGCTGAATATTTTTCGAGGTGCTGAGCCAGTTCCAGGCCGTTAAGCGGACGACACTCCCGCCGCATGGCCGCTCGGGCGACTCTAAAGATCGAGTAGGACGGATGGGTATTGAGGTTCAGGCAGTAAGCGGCAACCGATGCGCGGGGCGAGTCAAAGGCGGCCAGCCAGGCGTCGCTTTTTCTGGCCTTGATACCGCGGCCCTTGACAGTCCACTGCCCGAAAAGGGCGTTGCCCTCGCGGGCAAAGCGAGAACTGCCCCAGGCGCTTTCAATGGCTGCCTGGACCACGGTCAAAGAGGCCGGGATGATGTCTATCCTGATGTGCAGCTCCGCCATCTCGGCAGGGGTGTAGGGCCCCTTCCGTTTCGACACCCGGTACTTTTTCATCACACTTGCCAGCCATTTTCGATCGTTTTCCGTCATCTGCTGCTCTGTTTCCAGGTTGATCAGCCGGCAGCGCTCTTTCAGGATCTCTTCGTTCACCTCGAGCGCCATGATGATCATGGTGCGGAAAAAGACCGATTGTTTCAGTGGGATGGATGTTTCCTGCTTCCAGTTTTTGGGGATGTGGGTAATTTGCAGGCGGGGAACGTCATACAGAATATCGGGATTCTTGGAGAGGTTGAAGCCAATGGAGTCGTAATACTGCCCCAACGCCTTCATGCTTCCGATTTCGACTGGGCTGGATATCGTTTTCACCGGTGAACCGGGCGTCTGTGATGATTCCGGGGCGTTGGGGGAAGAGGGTTCGCAGGCTGCGAGCAACGCAGCAAAAAGCAGGCACAAGCCGTATGTCAGGATCCTGCCCATCAGGTATTGAGCCGTCAGCGAAAGGCGTTTTTGCAAGAGATGCGACCGGGCGCGCGATTCCATGGGGCCACCTCCCCCCTCTCCAGGTGGTTGGCTGCCGTAATTCGATTTGGATGTAGGGCTGCTGGGCATATGGTATCAATAGCATCCTGGCTTCAATTCATCAAGCGACTCGCTTCTGTAATCCGGTCGCCACAGCGATCGGCATATAGCGTTTGGCAACATACCGTTCCGAAACGACGTTTCCCATTGGGCATCTTTTACAACGATTGGCCACCAATTCATTCTACTCCAAACGCTATTATAATTGCTTTTGGATTGCAGTCCGTTAGCTATGATGAGAACATATGGGACCAATTGCCTATTGTTGCTTTACCTACAGCCAAATTTAAATTTGAATTCCCCGCTTCTTGCGGCGCGGTATGAATTTTGGTTTTTCGCATAGGAGCGACGTAGTCGCGTCACATAAAATCGTGGAACACGATTTTATGTCAGTTATAAGATTTTCCCTAGAAAATCCGTTGAATAACGGTTGTCATGGTATTCGGCTACCTGACTGCTTTGGGAAAAATATTTCTCATGATGGACATCGTTTGTATCGGAACATATATATGACAACCGGTATAAAACGTTCCGGGTGAAAAATGCGGCAGGTTGGGCTGGGCACTCATTGTGCGATGTTGAGAATGAAGGCGGCTATTTCATCCGCCCCGTTCGAGGGCGGTTTGTCTCTCGGCGGCATGTCGAGCAGAACCGGGACCTTGGCCGTCCATGTGCCGTTTTTTAGTTCGGCGTTGGTCACGGGTATGCCGGCAAGATGCTTTTCGATGAAGCGGGTCAGAACCGGAGACTCCCGAGAATCGGGCCGGGAGATGTACCCGTAGGGCTTGCCGGCGTGATACACTTCGGCGATGGTGCTGTAGCCGGCCTTGCCGATAATGGCGTCGGAGGCATTGACCAGGTCGGGGTGGAAGAATTCCGACCGGTAGGGCAGGAAGGTGATATTAGCCCGGGAGCGTTTGTTGTGAAAATTGCCCGGTATGATAAAGTGCACGTTCTTCGCTTTTTGTGCTGCGGCAACATAATCGCCGTTATCGGGTACGCCGCCGAAGGTGAGCATGATCATTTTGGACTGTGGTCCAATGCCCAGTTCACGGCGGATGACAGTTGCCGTTTTTCTGGTTTTGCGGGCGGCAGGCCCGGTCCTGAGATCCGTATCCGAAGGATTGCAGATCGGTTCGGTTTGAATGTGATAGGACGCTTTTTTGAAGTAGGCTGCCAGGTATTCGATGTAGGTGTCAAAGGCGACCGATGTAGGCGGGTACCCCCGGTAAATCCAATCCCAGGTAAAGTTTTCGATGAGCACGCTTGGAATTCCGGCCTTATGGGCGACGGCTATGCCCATGGGTGCAATGTCACATATGACCAGCCGGCAGGCCATAGCCTTGATGTCACGGGCCGTCTTTTCGATCTGGTCGCGGTTAAAAGGCAGGAAGCGTTTCAGGTCGTGAAGGGTTGCCCGGGTATCGGTTCGGAAAGGGGAGAGTTGAACCATGCCGATGTCGGTTCTCAAGCAGTGGAACCCGAAGGCGTCCCCGAGCGAATCCGAAAAAAACCATTGCGGGGCATTGGTGTATATTTCGAATCGCATGCCCGGATCTGCCCGGTGGATCGACGCCATCACGGCGCACGCCCTGGCGGCATGCCCGAAACCGTGGGCGGATACGAAAACGGCTATCCGGCGATTTTTACGAACGGTACGCATGCGTACGGATGGTGGTGGCGCTGCGGATGCACTTCAGGCAGCCGAAAAAGGGAGCCTCCCGTCCTGTTCCCAGCAGCACGCCGCCGTTAAATCCAAATCCACCGGCTGTGGCCGAGATTTCCACCGTCAGTTTTTGGTTGCAGACAGCGCACTTCCCCTTGAAATTGATTGTACGCTCGCCGGGGTGGGTTTTGAAAAGCTGGGCCAGGTCGTCCGCATTTGGAAGATGTTTTGCTTCGATTCTGTTCATGGTCAGGCACCCTGTTCGCCAGGGGCTCCTTTTTACCGTTAGTCTGGTTGCAGGGGGCTGCCGAATCGGGCAGCCCCCCGCAACCGTTGTGCAGCGTTGGAGGTGCCAAGGAGGCGGAACAATCTGCACACCCTCAATTTACTGCACCCAGGCAAAGTGTCAACGTTGGAAAACTATGTAAATACTACCTAGTGCAATTACACAATCCGGAGGAATCCGCCGTCATCCGGCTGGTACTGCGAAAAAAGGCTCAAGACTTCCAGGGCCCCGAGGGGTCGAGTGAGAAATAAGCCCTTAACAGAAGATGGTCGGCTTGAGCTATAATTTCGGCCCGTCTGCCGTATCAACCCCACTTAGATCAAGCGACCGCATGACAGTTTCCAGTTCCACCCTTTCGAGATGCATGTCGAGTGCACCGGCCAGATTGGCGATCCCTGCTTGCCGGGCCTCTTGCATATCGACGGCCCGGCCGGCCTCTTTTTCCAAGGAGGTCATGGCAACCCCCTGAAGCCCGCAGGGGTTGATCCAGGAGAAAGGTGTCAGGTCGAGGTTGACATTCAGGGCCATGCCGTGAAAGGTGACGCCCTTTCGAATGGCGATGCCGATGCTGCCGAGTTTGGCGTTGTCGATCCAGACACCCCGGTTCAACGGATTGCGCCCGGCAGAAATGCCAACGGCCGCAGCCGTATGGATCATGACGTCCTCCAGGCGTCCGACCAGATCGGTGACACCCAGGCGGGTGCGCTGGATATCCAGCAGGGGGTAGGCCACCAGCTGGCCGGGTCCGTGGTAGGTGATGTCTCCTCCCCGTTCCACCGGAACCACGGCGATACCCTTTCTTTCAAGGAACGCTTTGGAAACACACAGATTTTCGATACCACCCCTGCGTCCGAGCGTGTAAACAGGCGGGTGCTCCAGCACCAGGATCACGTCCCTGGACAGGGATCGTGATATTTTGGCGGTTACGATTTTCCGTTGCAGCTCCCAGGCCTCCCGGTAATCGGTCAGGGGCAATTCGAGGTATAGACATGTGGAACGGGTCATTGTTTTACCTTATCACCATCGTTGCATAGACCACTATTCGGTCTTCGCTCTTCGAGCCTCGCCCGACAAGAGCGAACAGTCATTTTCCTTGCATCTGCGGCAAACGCGAAAACCGCTCAATTTAGGTGTAAAAATGACCAACGTCCAATTGGGGCGGCATTATCCGGACAGACACGGTTTACGGGCGGCGGCGGTCTCGTCCAGGCGTCGGACTTTCGGCTTGACCGGTGCTTCCGTTAAAAGTTCGGGCCTTTCCTCGGCTTCCGCGGCAATGGCGATGAGCGCATCCACGAGCCGGTCGATATTTTCCTTGGGTTCGGTTTCCGTGGGCTCTATCATCAGGGCTCCCTGCACCACCAGCGGAAAGTAGATTGTCGGCGGGTGAAAGCCGTAGTCGATCAGCCGTTTGGCGATGTCGAGGGTGCTTACCTTGTGCTTGCGCTGGTTTTGATCGGTAAAGACGCACTCGTGCATGCAGGGTTTGTCGTAGGGGAGATGGTAGACCCCTTTGAGGCGTTCCTTGATGTAATTGGCGCTCAACACGGCAAACTGGCTGGCTCTTTTCAGGTCGGCCCCCATGGAGAGGATGTAGGCGTAGGCTCTGATCTGGATGCCGAAATTGCCGTAAAACGCGTGAATCTTACCGATGCTCTCGGGACGGTTGTAAGTGAGCCGGTACCGTTCGTTTTCCATGACTACCCGGGGAACCGGCAGAAAGGGTTCCAGCTCGCGGGTAACACACACCGGGCCGCTCCCGGGACCACCGCCGCCGTGGGGTGTCGAAAAGGTTTTGTGGAGGTTGAGGTGCAGGATGTCAACCCCCAGGTCGGCCATGTTGACGATGCCCAAGACGGCGTTCATATTGGCGCCGTCCGCATAGACGAGCCCGCCCTTGGCGTGAACGATGTCAGCCACCTGCCGTATGTTGTCCTCGAAAAGTCCCAGTGTGTTGGGGTTGGTGATCATGATGCCGGCGGTATCTTCGTCCATGAGCCCGGCAACGGTTTCCGGGGAAAGGATTCCCCCGGCACCGGATTTGACGGGTACGGATGTGAACCCGCACAGCGCCGCACTGGCCGGGTTGGTTCCATGGGCGGTGTCCGGAATGAGGATTTTGGAACGCTGCTGGTTGTTGCTCTTGTGGAAAGTGTAGAAAAGCAGCATCCCGGTCAGTTCCCCATGAGCGCCGGCCGCCGGTTGCAGGGTGACCGCGGACATTCCGGTGATTTCAGCCAGATAGCGTTCGAGATCGAACATGATTTTCAGAGCCCCCTGGGCCAGTTGCGGCGGCAGGAGCGGATGCGCCTGGGCCAGGCCGGGAAGGGAGGCCTGTTTTTCGTTGGTCTTGGGGTTGTATTTCATGGTGCAAGACCCCAGGGGGTACATGCCCGAATCGACGCCGAAATTCCATGAGGAAAGCCGGGTGTAGTGCCGGACGATATCGACTTCACTCAGATCCGGAAAATCGGGACCTGTTCCCGTGAGACCGTCGTCGAGGGGCGCCGGGTCGACATCGCTACGCGGCAGAGAAAACCCGATCCGGCCCTTTTTACCCATTTCCCAGAGGAGGGGTTCGTTAAGTACCAATCCTGTGGTTCCAACGGTGTTGTTCATGATGTCACCTCCTTTACCAGCAGGTCCATGTCTTCCCTGTCCATGGTTTCCGTTGCGCACAGCAGGTAATGGTCTCTGAGTTCCGGGTAGTAGGATTCCAGCGGCAGGCCGGCCACGATTTTCTCGCCAAGAAGCCGGTTGTAGGTCTCCGCGAAGCCGGCAGGAAACTTGACGACGAATTCATTGAAGGTGGGGGCGGCGAAGGGGAGGTCCAATCCGGCCTGTTTCAGGGCGCCTTGCAGATAGGCGGTCTTGTTTCGGTTGAGCGCGGCCAGTGCGTGAATACCGGTTCCGCCCAGGGCTGCCATGTACATGGCCGCGGCCGTGGCGCAAAGGCCCTGGTTGGAGCAGATGTTTGACGTCGCCTTTTCCCTTCTGATGTGCTGCTCTCTGGTAGACAGGGTCAGAACGAATCCCCTCCGGCCTTCCAGATCCTTGGTTTTCCCTACCAGGCGCCCGGGCATATTGCGCAGATAGTCCTTTTTAGCGGCGAACATACCCAATCCCGGACCGCCGAACGACCGGGGGACGCCCAGGCTTTGGCCCTCCCCGCAGGCGATATCCGCGCCCAGGCTGCCGGGGCTTTTCAAAAGTCCGTAAGCCAGTGGCTCGGTGAAGGAAACGATCATCAGGGTTTTCGGGTCACCGTGGACCTTTTTTGCCAGGGTTTCGATATCTTCGATACAGCCGAAAAAATTGGGAGACTGGACCGCGATGCCGGCGCATGCATCCAGGTCGTCGACTTTCGACAGATCGGTTCTGCCGTTTTCGAGATAGGGGAGTTCCACAATCTGGTAGCCGGTGGGTTCGAAGTAGGTCTTCACCACCTGCCGGTAAAGGGGGTGGCACAGGCTGGAGACGTAAACTTTTTTACGGTGGGTCACCCGAACTGCCATCAGCAGGGCCTCGGCCAGACCGGATGCCCCGTCGTACATGGAGGCATTGGCCACGTCCATACCGAGAAGACGGGTAACGAGCGTCTGGTATTCGTAAATCGCCTGCAGGGTTCCCTGGCTGACCTCCGGCTGGTAGGGCGTGTAGGAGGTGTAAAATTCGGACCTTCCCAGCAGCTGTTTCACGGCTTCGGGGATATAGTGGTCGTAGCTGCCGGCCCCCATGAAAACGAGGTGTTCGGGGCAAACCGCCATGTCGGATGCCAGTTTGCGCATGTGTTTGTCCAGCTCCCATTCGGTCATGGGTGCAGGCAGGTCGAGGCCCTCCCTACGCCGGCAGTCCGATGGAATGGATGCAAACAAATCATCAATGCTGGCTGCGCCGATCACGGCCAGCATTTGAGTGACGTCGTCGTCTGTGTGTGGTAAATATCGCATGGCCTTATCCTTTCAGCATGGCAAGGTAAGCGTCTTTCGTCATGAGTTCGTCCATTTCCGCTGCATTCGCAGGCTTGATTCTGATCATCCAGCCTCCGGCGTAGGGTTCGTTGTTCACCAGCTCCGGGGCGTCCTCCAGGTTTCCGTTGACGGCGGTCACTTCTCCGCTCAAGGGCGTGAACAGTTCGGACACGGCCTTTACCGATTCCACGGTACCGAATTCCTGCCCTTTTTCGAAGGTGTCACCGACCTGGGGCAGCTCGACGAATACAACGTCTCCGAGCTGATCCTGGGCGTAGTCACAGATGCCGATGGTCGCTTCGCCGTTTTCCATCCGGGCCCACTCGTGGTCTTCAGCATACTTAAGGTCGTCGGGGAAATTGAGTTCACTGATTTCTTTCATGTAGTTCCTCCTGTTAATTTCTTTCAGGTGTTACATTTTATGTTTTAGCTCGATACACAGATTGTCGGTGCCGTTGCCGGTCCGTAAGAGCCGTTTGAGATTAGCGCAAGAGTGTATGCAATTTCTGGATTTCACCTTCGAATTCGGCCTCGGAAAAGCAGTATTGCATGGTTGCAAACCGTTTTCTAAAGGCGGCGACCTCCTCTTTGACGGTCCGGCCGTGGCGGATGACTTCTGCCAGCAACCCGGCAAGTTCTTCGAAATGGGCGGGCCGCATGCCGAAACGGGTCATTTCCTGAACACCCATCCTGAGTGATCCCGATGCGGTAAACCCCTCCTCTTGCGGTGCGGCCTGATAGTTGACGATGATGTTGTTTGCTTCCAGGCGATCCGCTATCTCCGGGCCTTTGGCGTAGCCGACATTTAGGATGACCTGGTGGGTCTGTGTGAAAGAGATGCCTGGCTCCCCGGCGACATCGAGGCCGCAGGAGGCCAGCGCCGCCGCGAACGTCTTGGCATTGCGAATGATATTTTCCTGGTATTCGTCCTTGAAATAGTTCAATTCGTAAGTGGCCATGAGCAGTCCCAGCAGGGTTCCCAGGTGATGGTTGCTGACGCTGCCGGGGAAAGCCCGGCGCCTCAGGGCCAGCCACAATTCATATGCAGGGTCGCCGTCATCGAAGCGCGCCCCGACAATGCCCCGCTGGGTACCGAAAAAGGTTTTGTGGGTCGAGCCGGTCACCAGGTCGGCTCCTTCTGCAAAGGGCCTTTGGAAGTGGGGGCCGATGAGACCCAGCACGTGGGCCATGTCGTACATAATAGTACAGTTAAGACCGAGTTCATCGACCATGGCACGGATCTCCGCCACGGGTTCGCGGTAGAGCGTCATGCTTTTTCCGAAAATGATCAGCTCGGGCCGATGGGTTTCCAGCAGGGCTTCGCACGCATCCACATCTATTTTATAGGGGTTTTCCGCCAACACCGGGAAGTTGACCACGGCCGGCTTTTCGGTTTTCGGGTCCCGGGTCACAAAGTCACGCAGGGCTCCCATGGGTTGGGCACTGAGGTGACCGCCGCGGATGATGTGGTTGTTCATCACTTTGCGGATGCGCCGCTGCTCCCTCTTTCTGTCGGCGCGGTTGAGGTAGTCAACCAGGGCGCTGAAGACAGCGGCATTGGCCATTTGGCCGGAGATGAGCCGGGTTTCGACCTGCGGGCACTCCAAATAGCTGCGGAGCTCTTCCTCCAGAAGTTTTTCCACGTTTTCGATAAAATCGGTGGCCTGATAGTAGAAGACCTCGGCTTCGTTGAAGGCGGTAACCTGTTTGTGCTCGGCATACCGCCCGCACGGGTCCATGATGGAGAGCAGCCTCACAACACTGGACTGGGTCTGCTCCGACGGAATGAGGTTGATGCACTCTTTTTGCCGCCAGGATGTATTCCGGATGGCCCGGGTCAAGAGGTTGCGGGCCTTGGCGACGGTTTTTTCTTCATCGGGTTTTTTTTTTTCTCCGCGCAGCTTGTTCCAGGGTATGGCCCGGGCATACGGAGGCGCTTCGCTCCGCATGTGGTAGGGAACGACCAGGGCCGGTATACGCCGGCCCCTCATTTCGATTTCGAGCGTATCGCCTTCACCGATGTCGCTGTCCAGGAGCGCCAGGCAGATGCCTCTGAGGCTGTGGGATTCCGTGAGCGAAGAGGCGATCCCTTCCCCCCGGGAGTGCCAGTAGGGCACCATGGTGCCGCTGGTAATGTAGCCGGCGTGTTTGTTCTTGTGGAATATTTTGTAACCGGCGCGGGCGACCCCCTTGCCTTTGAGCGCCACAGGCATGATCCGCCGGGGGAGGTCACGGATGGCTGAAAAGTCGTGGTTGAAGATTTTTTTCAAGGCGGCAAACTGTTTTTCGAGGGCGGCACGGCCCACAAAATCTCCCTTGAGAGGTGAAAAACTGACCGCAAACCGTGACAGGGGCATGGCGAATACCGGAATTTCATGGTTTTCCGGGTCCTCGCCCAGCTCGTGGCCGTACAATGGCAGGGCCGCCTCGAGCCTCAGCGTGTCCCTGGCCCCCAGGCCAACCGGCACGCTGCCTTTTTTGACTAAAGCATCCCACAGATTTAACGCGTCCGCATTCTCCACGAAGAGTTCGAAGCAGATGGGCTCCCCGGTGTATCCCGTACGAGCCACGAGGACCTCGCTTCCGCCCAGGGTGACCCTGCCCAGCCTGTTCCTCAAAGGGTCCGGCAGGGATCCCCCATCGATCAGGGCCAACAGGATATCCTTTGAAAGCGGTCCCTGCAGGCTGAGCATGGCCGTTTCGAATGTGCGGTCGATCATCTCCACGCCCCCCATTTTCGAAACATGATCCTGCAGGTGTTCCCAGTCCTTTTGGCGGTTGGCGGCGTTGACCACCAAAAGGTACTCCTCCTCCGCGAACCGATAGAGATAGGCGTCGTCGAGAGCACCGCCCCTTTCATTGGGGATGAGGGTGTACTGGCTTTCGCCGACATCCAGGGCTTCGGCGTTGTTGGACAGCACGTGCTGCAAAAATGGCAGCTTGTTCTTTCCGCGGACGATCAGGCGCCCCATGTGCGAGACGTCGAAAAGGCCGGCCCTCTTGCGAGTGGCAAGGTGTTCCTGGACGATGCCGGACGGGTACTGAACCGGCATCTCCCACCCGCCGAACTCGACAATTTTAGCTCCTAGCGCTACGTGGCGGTCATAAAAAATGGTTCTGGGAATTGATTCCATGAAGACGGCTCCCTAGTTTAATTGATTCCTGGTTTCTATAATATGTAAGGTACGCGCAAGTTGTAGCTCTTGTAAACCACGAATGTTTCCACGGATTGGACATCCGTAAGGCGCGCGACCTCTTCAGTGTAAAATTCCAGCAGGCCGAAGCCTTCCTTCAATAGCACCATAAGAATGAGGTCGAAGCGGCCCGTGACCACGCTCACGGAGACGACGCCTTTCAGTCTACTGAACTCCTCTCCCTTTTTTACCAGGCTCATGGTGGACAGTTTGACGCCCACCATCACCACCCTGTGACCGGGAAGGGCTTCCGGGTCGATAACGCCTGCAATTTCCAGGATGCCTTCGCTTTTAAGCTGATTGACCCGGGAGCGCACGGTGTTTTCAGCCAGGTTTAGATCGTCGGCGATTTTTTTCAATGATTTGCGGCCGTCACGCAGGTGTTTGATGATATCGATGATGGTTTCGTCGATCTTCACGGCTTGTTCCGGCATGGGGATCGGTTAAAGGGAACCTTGCGGTTTCCATGATGGCGCATACGTTAAGAGCAATTATTAAGAATTGATGATTATGTCAAGAAAATTATCATAATTTATACAATCGATCAATATAAAACCAATAAGTTATATGATAAATCAACTTTTTTCTTCTTCCGCACTGGATCTCAGAAAATCGGCCATGGCCCGGCATGCGGGTGAGGCCATCCGCAGTCGGTTGCGGATCAGGTAGAAACCGCGCAGCATGGAACGCCCTTCGATCTTCAGCGCTTTGAGGACGCCTGCTTCCATTTCCATTTTGATGGCCCTCGACGACAGGATGGAAAGACCCAGGCCGGATTTAATACCTTCCTTGACAGCCGTGGACGAGCCGACCCGGGCGACGATATTCAGTTTGCCGGCATCCTTGCCGGTGGCAGCCAGGTGATCCTGCACGATTTTCAGCGTGCCGGATCCCGCCTGCCTCATGATAAAGGGCGCTTTGGTCAGCTCCTGCAAGGGCACGGCCGTGCGTCCGGCCCATGGGTGATATGCGGGCACGGCCAGTACAAGTTCGTCAGACCACAGATTCCGGACCAGCAGGTTCGGATGGGAACTCTTCCATCCAATCACGCCCAACTCGAGTCCGCCGCCCAGCACCCGCTGCTCGATATCGCCGCTGCCGGCAATGGAGAGATTGACGGTGATATGCGGATATTTCTTTTTAAATCGACTTATCACGTCGGGAAGGATGTATTCGCCGGGGATCGTACTGCCGCCCATGGAAACCTCTCCTTTTTCCAAACCGAGAAAACTTTCCAGCTCCTGTTGGGCATTTTTTTTCATTTCCAGGATCAGGGTGGCATGCTTGTGGAGAATTTCACCGGCGCTTGTGGGAATTACCTTCCTGCCCAACCGGTCCAACAACCGGGTTCCCACTTTTTTTTCCAGGGAGGCAACCCTTTCGCTTACAGAGGCCTGGGCAAGGAAGACCGCCGCGGCTGCCCTGGAAAAACTTTCCAGCTCGACTACCTTGCAGAAAATTTCAAGTTCGCGAAAACCGAAGTCGGCACGATCCATTTCAGCTGTCCCCTTTGCCGGCCGGCACGAGCCGGCAGACTGTTTGACGGCAGAAATCGGCGATTTCCCTACCGTTGTTCTGGTGATCACGGTCCAGATGAAAATTCAGCCAGGATGAGGTGTTATTCAATTCCCACATGCGCGGCGGCACGCAGCTTGTGCACAGTTCTTCGGTTTTTTTATGTGGCGCCAGGCGGTTGTGGGCACGGAACCAGATGCACTGGCGGTCCGGATGCACTTCGCACATGCCCTGTAGACTGCCGCCGCAGGCACCGTTGCGGGTATGCTTGGGACACCCGGATTCGGGACACAGAAACCCCACGTGCTGAATGGCGCAGTCGCCGCACTGCAAACAGCCGAGTAGCATGCGCTTTAGCGGGTGTTCGAAAAAATGCACGAGGAGCCGTCCCGCTCTATGGCCGTCCATGGCCCGGCAGGCAGCGCGGTACAAAGGGGCCAGCCGGGATCGGCGGTCGAAAAAGAGCGCGTGGCTGCGCCTCAGCGTGGTGTAAAGCAGACGTTCGGGAATTGAGGGCCGGCTGACCTTCGTTCCGAAAACGGGTGTCTTCACCGGCTGGGGCGGTATTTCCCTGAAAGCATAGAACCCGCCGGCTTGTGGATGCTTGAAATCGGCGAGAAATTCACGCCAGTCGTCTTTTATCTGCTCCATGCGGTCTAAAATGAGGCCCACGGTCGAAAAGTCGCTATGAATGCCTCCGATGTGAATACCCCGGTATCCGAGACCTCTGAGCACGGCCGCCAGGCGGGCGGCCCTTTCGATGGAAAACCGTCTGCCGTTCTTCCTGTCCCGCCATTCATTCTGAACGGTTCGCAGCAGCCGGTCGGAAACCACGGCACCCGGCACCTTCCCTTGATGCATGACCGCGGCGGCGCCGGGGGAGAGTACGTAAACCGATCCCAGGGTGGGGACGTCCAAATCCATGTGACGCTGGACGCCGATCAGTTCTTGAAATTTTCGGGCATCGTATCCCAACTGGGTGATGATGAAGCGGGCCCCGGCCGCCACCTTGCGACTCATTTTGGCGTACTGGGCCATGCACTCGCCTTCCGTGCTTTTGAAGGGAGAGACCGCACAACCGGTGAAAAAACCGTCGGGGTCGCCGGCGTTCTGCATGCGCTGGCTGATGAGCGTGAACAGGATCTGCAAATTGACCGAATCCAGGTCGAATACCGGCGCTCCCTGGCCGCCGAACCCCTTGCCGGAATAATCGCCGGTGAGGGCCAGGATGTTTTTCATGCCCATCATGGCCAGCTGGAGCGCGCGGCTTTCCATACCGACGCGGTTCATGTCCCGGCAGGTAAAATGGACGATGACATCCATACCCAGCGAAAAGATGCGGTAGCCGATGGCGTCCGGGCTTAACGAGGGGTTGCCGCCGGGATTGTCGGTAATGGAAACCGCTGATATGCGTCCGTCTGCAAACGCGTCCTTGGCAATGCCGATAACGGCGTCCACGGACCGGCCCGTGGATTCCCGGCCGGGCACCAGTTCCAGGGTGACGACGAACCGTTCGGGATCCAGGAGGTCATTTTGAAAAACACGCAGCATAATGTTTACATCTCCCGGCCGTGCAGAAGGGCAACG
>Ga0316576_10001093_pt1 | contig 14126 bp, 14 predicted proteins | sample S0NA_FD_203075 | JGI IMG/M metagenome (GOLD analysis project Ga0316576, IMG submission 203075) | Rhizosphere microbial communities from salt marsh grasses in Alabama, United States - S0-2_050615r3r5 | ecosystem: Host-associated > Plants > Roots > Rhizosphere | place: USA: Alabama | collected... | reverse complement strand
GGATACAAAAGGAGGCTTTGGGATATTTGGCCTTCGGCGATCATCCGCGCTGCCTCCATATAAACGACACCATCGGAATTGACGACCGCGTCCTGAAAGCTCAGGAACGCCTTTAGGAGCAGAGAAACCGCCAGAGGAAGGAACCATGTAAAACGGGCGGATGCGTTTCTCAAATCGTATGCCATAAGGGAACCGTCCTCACCAAAAGGGGCAACCATCGGCCGATCGCTATCGAAATACACATATTCTTGCAGAACCTCGGGCATTGGCGTTCAAACAGCCCGCCGGGGGCATTGCCATCATGCCTCGAGGCCCTTTTTGAGCCGCTTTCTTCGCCGGACGATCTGGTACTCGGGATAAATATCGGGGTAAGTTCGTTTCCAGCGTTTGTGAAACCAGAACCACTGTTCGGGGTAATCCTTGATGGCCTCCTCCAACAGGCGAAGCAACTTCTGGGTATAAGCCTGGACGTCGTGGCGCAATGAATCCGTCCGCTCAAAGGGCACCGGCGGTCGAACCTTGACGCAATATCGCCCGTCCCCCTCTCGCACACAGAAAATGGGGACTACAGGAGCCCGGCAGCGCATGGCCAGCAGTGCCACCGACGGAGTTGCCATGGTGCGCTTCCCGAAAAAAGAGACCTCCACAGCCTCATTGCGACGAACACCCTGATCGATGAGCACGGCAACCGTATTCCCCTTCCGCAGGGATCGTATCATGAAGGGCATCGCACCTTCCTTGAACACCACCCGGTTTCCGAAGCGGGAACGAAGACCGGTCAGCCAGGCATGGGCCCTCCGCCATTTGATAGGTTTGGCCACTGTCACTACCGATCGGTTCAAACGGGCCGAAACTGCCAGGAAACCCAACTCCCAGTTGCCCAAATGGGCCGAGTAAACCAGGCAGCCATTCGGTTGATTCATGGCCTTTTCCAAAATGTTCAAGCCCTCAACGCGCACCCTTTCCGCCAGCTTCGCGCGGCTTAGAAACGAGGCTTGGAGAATCTCGAGCAGAACGATGCCGAAATGTTTAAAAACGCTCCTTGCCACCTGACGTCGTTTGGGAGAATCCCAATCGGGATAAATGAAGGCGAGGTTTTGCAGGATAATGCGCCGATGTCGGACATCCAACCCATACGCTATCCGGCCGAGACCCCGACCTAACGTCTCCAGGGTGGATGTCGGCAGTCGGCCAGTGTATGCGGCCATTTGTTTCAGCACCATAACACCTATGGATATCTTCTCTTGGCTTTACCGCTGCTGATATTGGGAGGCTCAGGCAATGTTGGTTGCCGGCGTAATCTGGCCGGCCTTCTGATTATAGAAATTCGTGAGAATCGCCTGCCGCTGGGTAAAATAGCTCTGGTATTGGGTGTTCCATGACATTCGGGCTGCTATGACCTGTTCGTACCGTCCCAGAGCCGCCAGGGAAAGTTCACAGAATTCCCTCACGCCGTGCTGAGGGGATCCGCACCCGGTTACATAATCCGTCAGACCGCGGCTGACGACATAACGGGTGAACATGGGGCTGGCAGCGCGGGCCACCAGACATCGCACACCACAGGCCTTAGCCATTTCGAGATCGTTGATATCGTCGAAAAGGCACGCCACCTGATCAGGCCGGAGGCCGTGCGCCGAACAAAGGTGGGAGACCGCGAGCCCTTTGTTGCGGATACTGAAATAAACTTCGTGAAAATGTTCTCGACGGGCCAGATGAAACGCCGATCGGTTGTCGACCCCGGTGATGACGGCGACAACCGGCATGACACTCTGGGGCAGCCAAAAACCAAACCGCAGCATGTTGCTGCCCATGGAATCGGGCTCGGTGAAATGGCTGGTCGTTTGATCCCCCTTCTCACCCGCATTGAAAACGCCATCCCAATCGAAGACCAGAGCGCGAATGCGGGCGAGCTTTTTCTGCAGTTGGAGCGGCGGCGTCACGAATTGGCCTTTCAATCGCTTGAAGGCATCTACCCAAGGCGGATTCGAGGAGACTTCGGCGACCATAGCAGTTACCCCAGAAGTCCCATTTTTACCAGATCTTGGATATCCAGTATGCCGACCGGAAGATTGTCTTCCAGGACGACGATATTGTCGATCTGACGCTTATTGAAGATATTGACGGCCTCAAAGAGCAGGGCATCCGCGTTAACCGTGATGGGATCGGCGGTGAAACCCGCGTCGCGCATCTGCTTGTCGATGATACCTTCGCCGTCCTCCTGCAAGCGGCGGCGAATATCGCCGTCCGTAAAAATACCGGCCAGGGAGCCAGCGTCGTCCACGAGGGTTACCGCTCCTATGCGGGAAGCCGTCATTTTTACCAAAGCGTCTTTGACGGTCTCTGCAAGGCGGCAGATCGGGTTGTCCTTCCGTATCACCTCCTTGACCTTGACCGTCATTAACCGGGTATGTTCGAAGAACTGCTCCGTGCCGACCTTTGTCAGGGAATTGTCACACAGACGTTTGATCACACTCCAGGGCACGGTGCAGACATGAACACCCGCCAGGGCGGCCTGACGGATATGATCCGGGTACCGTACCGAGGAGAACATGATCTTGGTCGGGTAGGCATAACGCTCGACAAGTTCAACACACTGTTCATAGAGCAGGATCGCCTCATGCCCCTGGTCCTGCAACCGTCCCGCCAGAGGGCAGACATAGGATGCCCCGGCGGCCATGGCCATGTAAGCCTGATTCAAGGTGTATATGAGATGGACGTTGACTTTGTGGCCCTCGTCCGTCAGGGTCTTGCATGCCCGGAGGCCTTCCAGGGATACAGGCACTTTAAAGACCGGGGCTTTGGCTAACGGAAGTTCGAGCAACCGGTGGGCCTCGGATAGGATTTCATCGTGGGTTTCGCCCAGCGCTTCCACTTGAAGCTCGGGCACCATGCCGGACAGTTTGACGATGGCACCGTCGATATCGGTGATGCCATGTCGGTGCATAAACGTTGGCGTTGTCGTCAACCCTTTGATAAAACCCAGTTGGAAGGCTTCTTCAATTTCCTTGAAATCAGCCGAATCGAGATACAAGTCCATAATCCGTCCTTTCTCTCAACCGAACGCGATGTAGCATTCGATGAATCGCTCTCTGTTGAACGCCTCGCCCCCTTAAAAAAAGCGGCATGCGGTCCCGAAAACACGCACCTAGCTTAATCAGCCTCCCCCCGGACAAGCTGGTGAATGGCGATCAGGGGCTTGAGAAACGCTTCCACTTGATCGACCGCCAGTTGGCTGGCAGCGTCACACAAGGCCTCCGGCGGGTTCGGATGGGCTTCCACAAAGACACCGTCGACACCGGCGGCGACACCGGCACGGGCAATCGTTGTCAGGTACTCGCGGCTGCTGCCCCGGGGATCCTTGCTGGGGATGCCATACCGGCGGATACTGTGTGTGATATCGAATACCACTGGATATCCGATCTGGCGAAGCTCGTAAAAACTGCGGGGATCGACGATCAGGTCGTTATAGCCAAAGGTATACCCCCGCTCCGTCAGCAGGATATCGTGGCATCCAAAACTTTCGATTTTCTGAACGGGCTTTTTCATGTTGGCCGGAGCGAGAAACTGCCCGTGTTTGATATTGATGGCACGACCGGTCTTGGCCGCCGCCACGACCAACTCTGTTTGCATGCACAGATATGCGGGTATCTGGATGACATCGACGACATCGGCCGTCGGCCCGATCTGTTCGGGATAATGGACATCCGTAATGATCGGGACATCGAAAGTTTCGCGGATTTTGGCGAGCAGCGCCAGTCCCTTATCCAGGCCTGGGCCGTGAAAATGCTCTAGGGCACTTCGATTGTCTTTCATAAAGGATGATTTGAAAATCAACGGTATCTGCAACCGTTCGGAAACGCTTTTCAATTTCTCCGCCGTATGCATCATGATGGACTCGTCTTCGATGACGCACGGCCCCGAAATCAAAAAAAGTTGGTCCGATCCACAGTCTACCGGGCCAACCGTTACAAGGTGTTGAGCTGTCATAAGGCTCCTTTCAATGCCCTTCCATCGCGTCTCTCAGGAGACGAATAGGCAATGGACTGGGGGTCCCGCTGCTGCAGCAAAAAAGAGGTGATCAGCAGCATGGCCATAAGCTCTTGTTTAAACCAAATTTCCATAGCACAAAACCTATTCACCTTCAACAAAGACCCCTCGCAGGTTCCTGCCCATTGCGCCGGTCTGCTGGTTGGCGATAGGAGGTCCTTTTAAATTGACAGTCGACAACCATTAAATTAGGATCGCCCTTTTAATAGCGCGCAAGGAATCTTGTCCCTTTACCGTAACTTATGATCCCACCTCACCCTGTATATGGCAAGACGGCAACGATGCATCGGTCATGGTCAGTTGAATCGGCCCTGACGATCTACGGATGGCTCTGGAGGGCGGCAACTCCGCTTTTGTGCCGGAACAATCGCCTCAAAGAGGGGCTGCCGCAACGTCTGGGAAAACCTTTTCCAGAAGGTCCCTTCGACATCTGGATCCAGGCGGCCTCGGCAGGTGAATCCTATCTGGCGACCATGATCCTCGATCATCTGGGATCGCATTTTCCCTATTCCATTCTGGTAACCACCAACACTCGGCAGGGCAAAGACATCATCGAAGGCCATATCGACCACCGCCCCGATCTGTCGGAAGGCAGTCGCCGGACGTCGGCCTACTTTCCCTTTGATCAGCCTTCTTTGATGGCGGCCGCCGTCCGGGCCATACGCCCCGGCCTCATGATCCTGCTTGAAACCGAAATCTGGCCGGGATTGATGAAGGCCCTGAAAACCGCCGGTATTCCTGTGATCATTCTCAACGCCCGCATGCGCGCCAGCAGCCTGCGTCATTATCGTCTCTGGCCGGGTATCTGGAAGGCCTTGGCGCCCGATCGCATTCTCGCTGTCAGTGAAGAGGACGCCGACCGCTATGCCTGCCTTTACGGCACCGAATGCGTCGCAGTCATGCCCAACATGAAATTCGACCGGATAAGCGCCGATCTGGCGGCAACCTCGGCCAACCCCATTAACGATTTGATCCCCAAGGGGGTTCCCATGGTCGTACTGGGTTCGATACGCCGGGAAGAGGAAGATGCCGTACTCCAGATGATCCGCTATCTTCTCGATCACAATCACGCCTATGTCATTGGTCTTTTCCCTCGACACATGCACAGGGTCACATCATGGAAATCCAGGCTCGAAGGCGCCGGGATTGTCTGTCGATTACGCTCCCGGACGCTTTCGCCCGCCGCTCCCGGGAGTGTACTTCTGTGGGATGTCTTTGGGGAACTGGCCCACGCCTATGCGGTTGCATCCGCCGCTTTTGTGGGGGGCACGCTGGCTCCCCTGGGCGGGCAGAATTTTCTGGAACCGTTGACCTGCGGCATCATTCCGACCATCGGGCCTTCGTGGGAAACATTTGAATGGGTGGGAAAAGATCTGTTTTCCAAAGGGCTGGTCCGTGTTGCAGACGACTGGCGCAACGCGGCCGAGACCCTGCTGGAACAGACGACATCCCCGCCGCCAAGGGATGCTGTCAAGAACGATCTCGAAGACTATCTAAGGGAACACCGGGGAGGCACCGCCATGGCAACTGGAGCCATCAGAGCGTTTTTGAACAGGGACCGTTCGGACAAGCTGAACGCTCTTAGGCTGTGACGCAGCCCCTTGTGGCCATATGCGGAAACCCATGCGTATACTGATACTGCAGACCAGTTATCTGGGCGACACGATCCTTTCGACCCCGGTCATAGCCGGTGTTCACCGGCTTTACCCGGAAGCCGAGCTCTGGATGATGACCACGCCGGCAGGCACCGGTCTTGTAGAGCGCGACCCCCTGATGAAGGGTGTTCTATCATTCGACAAACGTAAGCAGGCCCGCGGCATAAAGGGGATCTTGCGTACCGGCCTGTCCTTGCGCCGGATGGCATTCGATCGGGTCTATGCCCTCCAACGCTCCCACCGCACCGCCCTGACTCTGTTGGTGAGCGGTATTCCCCACCGCACCGGATTCGAGAATGCCAAGCTGCCTTTCATCTTCCACACCAGGCGCCCCCGTCGGCCATCCGAGCACGACGTTCTGCGCAATCTGAGCGTGTTGACCGGAGAGGCTCCCTTGGAGTCCTTCGAGACCCGCCTCAGACTCTACCCTCCCCCCATGGAGAATTTGAGCGCTGAAACAGGGCGGCTTCTGATGCAGGACCGACCAATTGCCTTGCTGGTTCCCGGAAGTGCCTGGCCAACCAAGATGTGGCACTGGGAGCACTATCGAACCGTGGCCTCCCATTTTCTCGCCGAGGGCTACCTCGTCGCTCTGCTGGGAGGACCCGAGGATCGTGAGGTCAACCGACGCGTGGCCCATCAGATGGACGTCATCGACCTGGCAGGCCATACGACGATCGCCGAAGCCATGGCCATCGTTCAACGTTCCCGTATCACGATCTGCAACGACAGCATGGCCCTGCATATGGCGTCGGCCTTTGGCACCCCCTGTGTTGCCGTCTTCTGCGCCACATGCCCGTCCTTCGGCTTCGGCCCCTGGCAGAACCCTAATGCCGTAGTGGTCGAAAAAAAGGAGCTGCCTTGCAAGCCCTGCGCCCGTCACGGCGGTAAATCCTGCCCCACCGGTACGCGAGCCTGTATGGAAGAGCTGCTTCCCGAGGAGGTCATCGCGGCCACGCAGAGGGTTATCAAATCGTCATGAGGCACACACCGACAGGCTACCGCGGTTATCGTTTCGGCGAAGCCATCGCACTCTCGGCCCGCCAGCGCGATGTTCTCATTGCAGCCTTCCAAAATGCGGCCGGCGCTCCGCAAGAAATTCTGGGAGGCCGTCAGTCGGTCGAACGAATCGAACTGCCCGGCGTCGGTCCGGTCGTCGTCAAGGCGTATATCCGCGGCGGCGTGATCCGGCATTTCAATCGTCAGACCCACCTGAAGTGGGGGTCTCCCCGTTGTGCCCGTGAGATGAACTGGCTGCAGAAGGTCCACGAACTGAACGTGTGCGCTCCTACTCCGGTAGCCTGGGCCGATAGCGGTGGAAGACTCCTGTACAGGTGCTGGCTCGTAACCCGCACCATCCCCGAAACGCAATCACTGGCCCAGGTCAGTCTCCAGAGTCTGGATCGGACGGCGGCCGTGTTTCCTGAAATCTGCCGACAGTTGACAATTCTTATCAAAAATCGAATTCACCACAAGGACCTGCACCCCGGCAACATCCTGATCGACGATCATGACAGGGCTTTTTTCCTCGATTTCGATAAAGCCGCTCGCCACCATGGCAGCGGCCCCAAGCTGGCCGCGACGTATCTGCGACGCTGGCGTCGTGCCGTGGCCAAATACGGTCTGCCGTCGGAACTGGATCGTTATATGATGGAAGATTTGAACGGACGGTGGCAGCCATGACGCTGCGGCGATCTATCCCTGAATCGATGCTGGTGATCCTCATGGGCTCCCTGGGCGATCTGGTAAGGGGCCTCTGTTTGGCGGATGCCCTCAAACGCGGCCGCCCGGGCTGCGAGATCACGTGGCTGGTGGAGCCGCAATGGCTGAGCTTGATCCAGAACCACCCCCACATCGATCGTCTGGTCGTGTTCGATCGTCCTCGGGGGATTGTTGCCCTGCCCGATCTCTACCGCCAGCTCAGGGAAGCCCATTTTGACATCACGTTGGATCTTCAGCGCCATTTCAAAAGCGGCCTGTTTTCACGCTTGTCGGGCGCCAAACGGCGTATCGGATTCCATCGCCGGAATGCCAAGGAATTAAACTGGCTTTTCAACAATGAACATATTCCCTGGTACAGCGATCGCCTAAATAAATTGGAGCATTATCTCAAGTTCACGACGTATCTGGGGATCCCCTGCCCCGATAGTCTTGATTTCGGTCTGGCCCATCATGCCATCGAACGCTTGAACCCCCCTCTTGCCACACGTCTTCCGCACCCCTTTATCAGCGTGGTCATGGGATCGTCCTGGCCGTCAAAGGACTGGACCTTCTTGGGCTACAACGAACTGGTACGACGTATTCTGGAAGAAGGGAAATTCGGTGTGGTGCTGATCGGCGATCGTTCCCAAGCCAACCTGGCCGATAGGTTGGCGAAGCGCTTCGCTTCTCCGCGCATACTGAATCTGGCGGGTACAACTTCTCTTCCCGAAGTGACCGGAATCCTGCAGGCAGCCGCTGCCGGTATCGGGCCGGATTCCGGACCGGGGCATCTGGCCGCCGCAGTAGGCACGCCCTATGTGAGTCTTTTCGGCCCCACGACGCCGGAGCGGGTGGCTCCCTATCGTTGTAAAGACCTGGTGATTCAGGCACCGGAACCTTGCTTCGGGTGTTACCGCAAGCGCTGCCGACTGAAAGGCATCACCTGCATGGCATCAATAACGCCTGACATGGTCTTACCCAAACTCGACCAGGCCCTGCGCATGGGCCGACTCTTTTAGGTTCTTCAAGAAGCCTTTCGCACCAGAATGTCCTCCAGGACCAGGAACTGGAGATCCGAACCGTAAAACATGTTCAGAGCATCGGTGGGCGTACAGACAATGGGTTCCCCGCGCCGGTTGAGCGACGTATTGAGGACCACAGGCACACCACGAAGCTTCTCCAGTTCTTCGATCAGCGCATAATAGCGGGGGTTGGTGGCCTGGGTCACCACTTGGGCGCGAGCGGTGCCGTCCATGTGGACCACTTCCGGAATGCGTTCTTTCCAGTGTTCGGCCACCGTAAACGCGAAGGTCATATAAGGCGCGGGATGACCGGTCTGCAGGATATCTTCGGCGGCCCGGTCCAGGATGCTGGGGCAGAAAGGCCGCCAGCGCTCGCGGTATTTGATCTGTTCGTTGATACGGTCGGCAATCCCCGCCCGGCTGGGATCGCCCAAGATACTGCGATTTCCCAGTGCCCGCGGGCCGAACTCCATGCGGCCTTGAAACCATGCCACCGGATGTCCGTCGGCCAACAGACGGGCCGCTGCCTGGGGTGCGTCGGCGACCTTTTCGAAAGCGGGCTTTTCCGGATGCGCTTCACAGGCCCGCCGGCAGTCTTCCGTCGAAAAGGAAGGCCCCAGATAGACATGCTCCTGTTTACGGATCGTATCCCCCATTTCATGGGCCACATAGGAAGCTGCACCGACCGCCGTTCCGGCATCGCTGGCAGCCGGTTGCACGAATAGTTCATCGACATGCGGCAGGTCGATGATGCGCTGATTCAATTTGACGTTCAAGGCGACCCCTCCGGCAAAACACAGCTTACCGGTTTCGCGCAGGATGTCCCCGAGATAAGTTTCAATCAGTTGCAGGGCCACATCCTCCAGCAGCTTCTGCATGCTGGCGGCATAGTCCACATAAGGGTCGTCTATGTCGTCGCCTTCCCGTTTGGGTCCCAGCCACTCCACCAGTTTGGGGCTGAAATAAAACCCCAGACCGTCCTGCTTGTAGCGCCGCAAGCCAACGGTATTGACCAGCGTCGTGTCGACGGTAAACGATTTCCCGTCACAGGCAATCAACCGCGAAAAGTCATATTTTTGCGGATTCCCGTAAGGAGCCATTCCCATAACCTTGAACTCTCCGTCCAGCATCTCGAAACCTAAATACTGGGTCATGGCGCCGTAGACCCCGCCTAAAGAGTCCGGATCGAAGAATTCCTTGATGCAGTGAATACGGCCGTTTTCACCATACCCGAAGAATGTCGTGGCATATTCGCCCTTGCCGTCGATGCCCAATATGGCCGTTTTGCCGTCGAAACCGCTCAGATGGTAGGCGCTGCTGGCATGGGTGAGATGGTGGGGCACCGGAACAAAGGGGGTCCGGTCCGGATCAATTTCCAGTCGCCGCATGAGATCCAGAATGGCCCTGCGGTTACGCCGGAAAAGGCGGTTGCCGTTGAAAAGGGCGTTCAAGGCCCGGTCGGGGGCATACCAGTAGCGCTTGGCAAAGTGCCAGCGGCCTGCATAGGTGAAACCGAAAGGAGCAAAAGGAAAGGCCACCGCCTCGACATCGGCCGGTGAAACACCGCCGACTTCAAGACAATAACGGGCCGAATGATAAGGCCATTGGCGTTTGGCATGTTTGTCGCGCAGGAACCGTTCTTCTTCCACGGCGGCTACCAGACGACCGTCCATAAAAAGGGCGGCGGAAGGATCGTGGGTCAGGGATCCGGATAATCCGAGTACGATCATGTCTTTCCTTCTCTCTTTGTTAGGGTCGGAATCGAATTCACACAGCGGCGTAGTCACAGGCGGTCATTCGACAGGGTGCCGCTCACCCGGCCGGCCATTGGCCCTGCGGCAGCCTTGTGAGAGGTCTCTGGTATCCTAACGAGCGTTTCACTATCCAAAACAATATGGGAATGCAAGCCCATCAGGTCCCCCTCCCATTCCGGCATCTGCGCCAACTCGGCAGCGAGACCAGGCTACAGGCATAGCTTTTGGCAGACAAACCGTCTGAACGCCTCGGCATAGTGGCCTAAATTCATGTGCACGCCAACCGCCAGCAGGGGCAGGCGACCGAGCCAGGTGGTATCGATTTTGACCAGGTCCTTTTCGGTGGTCACCATCAATTCGGCTCCCCGCCTGACGGCATTGGCCTCCAAAGCTGTTATATCGTCTCGCTTGTAGACATGATGATCGGCAAATGTCATCCGCCCACTGAGATCGAATCCCATCTCCTGCAAGGTATCAAAAAAGCTGTCGTTTCGGGCAAGGCCCGCAAAGGCAAAAACAGGCGCGGCCGGCACCTCTTCCACCAGCTTCCCTGCCATGTCTCGACCGGACCATCCGGACGAGAACAACCCCGCCAAAAACGGATTATGGGCCGCGGGAAACACTCTCCTCTCAAGAGGATTAAAAGGAGGCTTATCCTTCTGGTGGGTCGGCCGTGGCAGGGCTCCTTCCACCATTTTCGGCGGGCATCGTGTCAGGAGGCAGACATCGGCCCGCGATAGCGCGGAAAGCGGTTCTCTTAAAGTTCCGCGCGGCAGGGAATAGCCGTTGCCGAAGGGTCGCCGCGCGTCCAATAAAACGATATCGAGGTCGCGGTGCAGCCGCAAATGCTGAAAGCCGTCGTCAAGGACGAGGACTTCGGTTCCAAAACGTTTGGCAGCCTGCCATCCGGAACGCACGCGATCTTGCCCCACGAGGACTGGAACGCCTATGGGCAAGAGATGACGGGCCATCAGATAAGGCTCGTCTCCGGCGATACGGGCCGACATCCGCAGGGTTCGGCCGTCGCTCACGATCCCCCCCTGCTTTTCCGCCAGTCCTTTGTAGCCTCGGCTGACGACTGCCACCCGGCGGCCGGTCTCGTGAAACATCCGGGCCGCGTAAATGCTCATGGGGGTCTTTCCGGTTCCCCCCAGGGTGATGTTGCCCACCGACACGACTTTACAGGGCAAACGATATGATTTGAGCCGGCGCCGCTGAAACAACCTGGCGCGTGATCGCATGGCGGTGCCGTACAGACCAGCCAGCCCCGTCAACAACAAGGCCAGCGGTCGTGAAGCGCCATGCGCATCGGACATAACCGCTTCAATGGCCGTCGTCAAACGGTTGAAGCGCCTGGCATCGGGTTTCACGGTCATCACTTTCGATTATTCTGCCCTTAATAAAAGTACGGCTGCTGTTAAGAAAAAGATCATGTTGGGCAGCCAGGCGGCGACCAGCGGCGGCAGCATACCGGCGTACCCCAGCGACAGGCTGAAACCGTGCAGAACCCAGAAGCAGAAGGCCAGTCCAATGCCGGTAACCACTACGATGACAAGGTTTTCTCCCCGGCGCCCCCTTCCGGCGATGGTCGCCGCAATGACCGCCATGATGATACACACCAATGGGAAGGCAATTTTGGCATGCCAATCCACCCGATATGGGGTCGCATCATAGCCTTCCGATTCCGTTGTCCGAATATAATCGCCCAGCTCCACTATATTCATTTCATCGGATTCCTTGATGACGCGCTTCAACTCCATTGGCTCAAAATCCAGTGTGACAATTAGCTTCTTGCGATGTCGAATGGTAAAGGACCCATCTTCCGGATTGCGCACCTGCTCCATGACATTTTGCAGGACCCACTGCCCGTCGCGAAAAACGCCTCTACGGGCATCGATCCGTCGCATAATGCGGAAATCCTCATCCAAGAACGTCAGGCTGGCGTCGACCATGCGCTCACGGGCCGAATCGTAATAGGCAATGTGATAGATGGAATGGTTTCCCTTGAGCCAGATATTGCGCTGTTGCAAGTCCACCCATATCTTATTTTCCTTTTCCATGCGCATGCGGTTGGCAGTGGAGCGTACGATTGGAAGCAGGATTTCGGAAAGCATCAGAAGGACCAGACTGAATATCAGGCCGATCGCAAATGGAACCTTGAGCAGGCGATAGATGCTGACGCCGCCCCCTTTGAGCGCAATGATCTCATTGTGCTTGTTCATCATACCGAACGTCAGCATCACCGCCAACAGGGTGCTGGCCGGCATCAGTTGTTCGATGGGAATGCGCGACAGGAAATAGAAAGCGGCTTTTGGAAAGGGCAATCCGCTATCGATCAGATTATCCACTTTTTCAAAAAAATCGGCAATGACGTAGATGGCGGAGATCACCCCCAACGTTCCACCGAAATAGCGCAGAATCTGGCGGGCGATATATCGATCCAATACGCTCATCAGCTACGTCCGAACCCCTCCCCGGCCCTTCTCGGAAAATTCACCTGCGGTAGGGCGTATAGTGCAGCCACATCTCTGCGGCCCGCTTAGTAACCCCGCCCGCCCATCTCATCAACGAATCCAGATAGGTGGGTTTCTCTTTGGCTGCCCGTTGCAGCATGACCAACCCTCCGAAACCGACGATGACATTTGGTATCCAGAGACCGATCGCGGGAGGAACAACCCCCATCTCTCCGAATACCTGACCTGCCGTCAGCATCACATAGTAAAGAATAAAAATAAGCATCCCCATCCCCAGCCCCGCCGACCGCCGACGGGATTTGAGTTCGATGCCTAATGGAATCGCCAGGATACCAAGGGCCAAGCAAGCCGATGGGATGGAAAACTTTTCATGAAGCGCGATAAGGGCTTCATGATACTTCTGGGGCTCGTTTTTCATCTCGACGACATACGCCCGGAGTTCCGCAAGCGTCATCTCATATGGATCTCGGCGTGAATAGCGGTCCGCTTGTGCTACCTGCGTCATGTCCAGGCTGACATCATAGGTATTGAAGTAAATCGTATTGGCGGAGCGTTTCGCGCGGTTCACCTGATTGATCATTCCTTTGTATAGGCGCAATCTGACCGTGTTGCCTTTCCTGTCCTTAACGAAGTGGCCATACGGCGCCACGATAGTGCTGACAGCTTTGGCATTACGTCGGTCTTCGATAAAGATGTCCCGCATGGTTTTATCGTGAAGGTCCACTTCATTAACGTATAGGGTGACTTTCTGGAAACGGTTGTTGAAGGTACGCGCCTTCAGACCGACCTCCGTGTTGGTCGTCAGCATGGTATAGGTCAACTGGGCGATGGCCAGTTTGCTGCGCGGCATGCCGTAAATTGTCATGAAAAGGGTGGCCAGAAAACCGGCCACGGCAAAAACGATGATCGGCGGCAGCAATCTGTAGATGCTGACCCCGCTTGATTTCAAGGCGATGATCTCGTTTTCCGAAGACATCCGCATAAGGGTGAGCAAAATGGCCAGCATCACCGACATGGGCAGTACAAAGACCAGAAAATGAGGGATGGAATAGACAAGAATGAGCCCTATTTTCGCTAAACTGACATTGTAGTTAACGATCAGTTTGGTAATCTGGAGCATCCTGGTCATCAGAAATATTGCCGTAAGAAAAAGGAGATTGACCAGAAGGGGCGGAAACAGTTCCTTGAATATATAACGATGGATAATCAGCATCAGAATAAGGGCAAAAGCCTTTTGGCCGGTGACAAGGTATCGCTCGCGGGTTTACCGATTAAACCGGTAACCGTGTTTCGGACAACCCTCCCGGGGTACCCAGTTTCAGTTTGTGCCGTACTGCATTTGGTATAATTTACGATAGACGCCGTCCCGGTCCAGCAGGTCGGCATGGGTTCCCTCTTCCGCGATGCGCCCCTTGACCAGCACAAGAATCCGATCGGCGTGGGTTACCGTCGACAGGCGGTGGGCGATAACAA
>Ga0316576_10001092_pt1 | contig 14126 bp, 15 predicted proteins | sample S0NA_FD_203075 | JGI IMG/M metagenome (GOLD analysis project Ga0316576, IMG submission 203075) | Rhizosphere microbial communities from salt marsh grasses in Alabama, United States - S0-2_050615r3r5 | ecosystem: Host-associated > Plants > Roots > Rhizosphere | place: USA: Alabama | collected... | reverse complement strand
CCCTCCGATCTCGGGTGGGAGATGCCCGCGGAGGACGACATCGACGAGCGCGGCGCCGACACGTCGCCGTCGGACGCCGGCTTCCGGGTCGTGGAGGACGAACCGGCGGAGTCGACCGATGACGCTGAACGCGAGGCGTACGCGGAGGTCCCCGCGGCCGCCGCGCCTCCGACGATTCCGGCGCCCACGGCGACCGCGCCCCACACGCCCGGCCTGTCCGACGAGGACGTCGAACGGATCGCCAGGCGGGTCGCCGAGCTCGCCGCCGAACGGATCGAGCAGATCGCCTGGGAGGTGATCCCCGACATGGCGGAGATCGTCGTCCGCGAACGGGTGCGGGAGCTCGAAGCGGAAATCGAGGGCGTGACCCCGGATGCAGTGCAGTGAACAGGCCCACCGGTGGTCGTCGACACGTCCGGTGACGCCCTGGAACTGAACCGGATCGCCGCAGCGGTCCGACCGTTGGTCACGAACGTGATCACCTTCTCGACCGTGGACTCGACCCACGCCTGCGCGCTCCGGCTGATGGCACAGGCGGACGAGGAGGAGGTCGAGCTGCATCCGACCGTGATCCTCGCCGGTTGTCAGCTGCACGGCGCCGGGCGCGGGGGACGCCACTGGGTCTCCCCGCCGGGCAATCTGTACCTGAGCTGGCTCCGCACGGATCTCGACGGGAGGGCGGTCGCTCGCCTGCCGGTGCTCGCAGCCGCCGCAGCCCACGCCGCCGTGACAGCGACCGGTGTCCGCGGACTGGGCATCAAGTGGCCCAACGACCTGCTCGTCGGCGGGCGCAAGCTCGCCGGCATTCTCGTGCAGGCTCGCCATGGCGAGCGCACGATCGCCACCGTCGGGCTCGGCGTCAACCTGAGCGGCGCGCCAACGCTCGACGACCGGCCGCTGCACCCGCCGATCGCCGCCACCGACGTGCTCGACGGAGCGGATCCTCAGGCGCTCGCCGAGTCGATCGCGGCCGACTTCGTGGCCGGCCTCGAGCGCGGGCTCGCGGAACCGGCGCCCGCGGTCGAGGCGTGGCGCCGGGCCCTGGTCCATCGGCCGGGGGATCCGGTGACGGTCCGCACGGCGATGGGGCACGAGCGCCGGGGCCGGTTCCTCGGCGTCACCGACGAGGGCTTTCTGCGCCTGGACGCCGACGACGGTGAGTTCATCGCGACGGGCGGCGACGTCGTCGAGTGACCACCGCGGGTCGACCGGCTCGTCAGCCGCCGACCCGCTGCAGCCGCTCCAGGAACCGTTCCGGGGGCTCGAAGCCGGTGATCCGAAACGCTTCGCGTCCATCGCGGTAGACGATCACCGTCGGGACGCCGACGACGCGGTACTCCTCGGCGAGCTCCTGAGCGATCTCATCGGGTCGCGTCTGGTCGACCTTGAACCGCGCGAACCGTGCGAGCTCCCCTGCGACGCGCGGATCGGAGAAGGTCTTCTCGTCGAGCTCACGACACGGTGCACACCAGTCGGCGTAGAAGTCGAGAATGACGAGCTCCCCGTCGGCGATCGCCCGTGAGGCGGCCGCGTCGTACGCCTGCCACGCCATCTCCTCGCCCGCGGTGGCGACCTGGTGGCCGGACGGCACCTGCAGCAGCCCGACGCCGAGCATCACCGCGCAGGCAAGGCGCATCACCCGGTCGACTCCGGCCTGCTCGTGCCCGGTGCGGTCCCAGACCAGGAGGTAGAGCCCACCCAGCACCAACGACGCCGCGATCAGCCAGTCGCCGACGTCGTCCGGCAGCAGCGGCCGCGCGAAGTACGCCGCCAGCGCCACCAACAGCACCCCGAACACCTTGCGCACCCCGATCATCCACGGACCCGACATCGGCATCTTCTGGAGCATGCCGGTGAAGGTCCCGAGCAGCAGGTACGGGAAGCCGAGTCCGAGCGCGAGGGCGAAGAACAACACGAAACCGAGCACCGGATCGCCGGTCGTGCCGATGTAGGTCAACAGTCCCACGACTGCCGGCCCGACGCACGGCGCGGCCACGATCCCGACCACGAGGCCCATGATGAGTGACCCGAAGAGCCCCTGCCGACCTCCGGCGAGATTCATCGCCCAACCGGGCATGCGCAGCTCCCACAGGCCGAACATCGAGGCGGCCAGCGCGAGCAGGATGACCACGATCAGCCCCACCACCCACGGGCTCTGGAGCGCGGACCCGAACAGGCGCCCGGTGAGCGCCGCGACGACGCCCAGGGTCGAGTAGGTGATCGCGATCCCGAGGACGTACACCACCGCCAAGGGGAACGTGCCGCCCGCGCGCTCCTTCGCCTGCTGGGAGAAGAAACTGATGGTGATTGGAATCATCGGGTAGACGCACGGCGTGAACGCGAGACCGAGGCCGACGAGGAACACCAGCACCACCTGCAGCGGCAGCCCGGCACTCGCGAGCCGGCTGTCGAGTCCGCCGCCCTCCGGCGCCGCGGCGGCGGCCGCCGACCCGCCGTCCCGGACATCCTGGAACAGCTCGGGGTTGGCCGTCGTGGTCGCGGTGCCCGCTGCCGCCACGGACACGTCGAGGCCTGCCCGCACCGGGACCGGCGGGAGGCACTGGGTGTTGTTACAGGCCTGCGCGGTGACCTCCACCACGATCCGGCCGCCGGTCCCGGCGGCGACGTCCGGCACCTCCACCGCGCCGAAGATGACCGTCCGTCCCTCCCACACCTCGATCGGTTGATCGGAGAACTCGAACGAGATCGACTCGCCGTCGGGGAATGACACCACCGGTTCGGACCATCCGTCCGGTACCCGCCAGGTGACCGTCGTCGGCATCGAGAAGTCGTCGCCCGGCGCGTCGCTGTTGACGTGCCACCCGGGATCCACGGTCACCACCACCGCGAGCTTGACGGTCTCGCCGGCCACCATCGGCGTCCGATCGGCCAGCAGCTCGACATCGAACACCGGCTCGACGTCGAACCCCTGGGCGCCCACGCCCAACGCTGACGCCACTATCAGGATGAGTACCGCACCCGTCCGTGCTCTCGTCACGTCGCCTCCCGCGAGTCGCCGGTCCCCAGGTCGCCGTCCGGTCCGCCGCCGAGCCGTCGGACGAGCTCGCGGACCTCGTGGGGATACCGGTCCCAATGTCGATTGATCAGATCGGGCCGTCGGGTTACGGTGGCGGTCACCGCACGTTCGAGCCGCCAGCGGCGCACCGCCTCGTGATTGCCGGACCGCAGTACGTCCGGAACCTCGTGGCCTTCGACCTCAGGCGGCCGCGTGTACGCGGGGTGGTCGAGGAGGCCGTCGAAGAACGAGTCAGCGGCCACCGACTCGGGATCTCCCACGACCCCAGGGAGCAGCCGGGTGACCGCCTCGATGACGACCATCGCGGCGACCTCGCCGCCGCCGAGCACGAAGTCGCCCACCGAGATCTCGTCCGGTTGCAGGATCTCCGCCACGCGCTCGTCGATTCCCTCGTAGCGGCCGCACACCAGCAGCACGCGGCTCTCGCCCGCGAGCTCATCGGCGACCTGCTGGTCGAACAGGCGACCGCGCGGCGACAGCATCACCGTCCTGCCGGGCCGACCGGCCACGATGTCGCGGATCGCAGCCAACACGGGCGGCGCCTGGATCACCATCCCCGCACCACCTCCGTACGGCTCGTCGTCCACCTGCCGCCAGCGGTTGTCCGCCCAGTCCCGGAGGTCGTGGGTCACGATCTCCACCAGCCCGGTCTCCACCGCCCGGCCGAGCACGCCGGTGGCCCGGAACGGCCCGAACAGATCGGGGAACAGGGTCAGGACGTCGAACCGCATCACACCTCGACCGCGTCGTCGTCCAGGAGGCCGGGAATCGGTCGCACCGTCACCGTGGCACGGTCGAGATCGACCATCCGCACGAGGTCGGGGACCCACGGCACCATGAACTCGCGGCGTCCACGGCGCACGACGAGCCGGATCTGGCCGCCGGAGTCGTCGAGACCGGTGATCGTACCGAGCGACGCGCCCTGCTCGTCGACGCACTCCAGCCCCACCAGGTGGTGCTCGTAGTAGTACCCCTCGGGCAGCTCGTCGAGGCTCTGTTCTGGCAGGAAGAGGTACCCCCCGCGCCAGTCCTCCACCGCGTCGCGTGTCCGCAGCCCCGTCACACTGAGCAACCATCGGCCCTGGTGGTAGCGGACCCGGTGGGCTTCGTGGAACGACTCCGGTCCTTCGGCCGGGCCGACGCCGAACCGGATCCCGTCGGTGAGCCTCTCCGGGAAGTCGGTGATGATCTCCACGAGCAGGTCGCCATGCACGCCATGGGGTTTCGACACGCGGCCCACGATCAGCCAGCCGCGTTCGTCGGCGGTCGGCGTCGGCGAGGTCACTACTCGAGAATCTCGAGCACGAAGCGCTTGTGCACCTTCATGCCCGCGGCCGAAAGCAGCGTCCGGATGGCGCGCGCGGTGCGCCCCTGACGACCAATCACCTTGCCGAGGTCGTCGGTGCGGACCCTCAGCTCGAGAACCGTCGTCTGCTCGCCCTCGACCTCGGTCACGTGCACGTCCTCCGGGTGGTCTACGAGCGCCTTCGCGATCTCCTCGAGCAGGTCCTTCATCGCACTCACGGCAGGCTCCTTCCGGATGGGATGGTCGTGCTTACTGCTTCTGCGCCTTACGGATGAGCGACCGCACCGTTTCCGACATGCCGGCGCCCTGACCGGTCCACTTGGCAACCTTGTCGTGGTCGATGCGAATTTCCGGCGGATCCGTGTTCGGGTCGTAGAAGCCGACCTGTTCGAGGTAGTCCGCCTCCGGTCGCTTCCGCGAGTCGGACACCACCACCCGGTAGATGGGGTTGTGCTTGGCGCCCCCGCGCCGCAGTCGAATCATGAGCATGCAGTTGTCCTCCCTGGGCGGGGCTCGTCGGCCCCGCGGTTGTGAGCGTCATCCGAAGCCGAGCTGTCGCTTGAGCGTGCGCGCGTCGGCCTTGCCGAGCTTCTTCATCATCTTACGCATCTGTCCGTACTGTCGAAGCAGCCGGTTGATCTCCTCGACCGAGGTACCCGATCCCCTCGCGACCCGCCGCTTGCGGGACGCGTTCAACAGCTGCGGATGACGCCGTTCCTGTGGGGTCATCGAGTCGATACAGGCGGCCATCCGCTTGAGCTGGCGTTCCTGTGCCTCGCCGACCTCGCCTCCCGGCATCATCTTGCCCGCGCCGGGGATCATCTCCATGACCTGCTGCAGGGGTCCCATCTTGTTCAGGCTCTGGAGCTGGTCGCGCAGGTCCTCCAGGTCGAACTTGTTCCTCTTCAGCTTCGCCTCGAGCCGCTTCGCCTTGCGTTCGTCGACGGCATCCTGGGCCTTTTCCACGAGGGTCAGGACATCACCCATGCCGAGGATCCGGCTCGCCATCCGATCGGGGTGGAACTGCTCGAGGGCATCGAGGCCCTCGCCCACGCCGGCGAACACGATCGGGCGACCGACCACCTCGCGTACCGACAGCGCGGCGCCACCCCGAGCATCGCCGTCGAGCTTGGTCAACACGACGCCGGTGATGTTCAACTGCTCGTGGAACGCGCGCGCCGAGCGGACCGCGTCCTGCCCGGTCATCGCGTCGGCGACGAACAGGATGTGCTTCGGGTCGAGGACCTGCTTGAGCTGCGACACCTGATCCATCAGCTGCTCGTCGATGTGCAGCCGACCTGCCGTGTCGAAGAACAGCGCCTGGTACCCCTTGATGCGCGCCTCGCGCAGTGCCCGCTCGGCGATCGCCACCGGATCGTCCATCTCGCGCGTGTCGACGGTCGGGATCCCGGCCTTCTCACCGAGCACGAGCAGCTGCTCGCGCGCCGCGGGACGGGTCGTGTCCGCGGGGACCAACAGCGGGAACAGCCCCTTCTTGTCCTTCACCCAACGCGCCAACTTCGCCGCGGTGGTGGTCTTTCCGGAACCCTGCAGACCGACCAGCATGACGACGGCCGGCCGGCCCTTGAAGTCGAGGTCCGTGGTGGATCCTCCGAGCAGCTGGACCAGCTCCTCGTGGACGATCTTGGTGACCATCTGGGCCGGGGTCACCGACCCGAGGACCTCACGGCCGACCGCCCGCTCGCGGACACGGCTCACGAACCCACCGACCACCTCGACACTCACGTCCGCGGCCAGCAGCGCGGTCCGGATCTCGCGCATCGCGGTGTCGATGTGGTACTCGGTGAGGTGACCCTCGCCGCGGAGGGTCTTCTGGACGCGAGCCAGGCGCTCCTGGAGACCTTCCAGCATAGGCGGGGAAGTCTAGGCGACACCTGCTTGAGCGTCAAGGGGATGGACCACTGCCGAGCGTCCCCGGCGACCACGGGGAACGCCCACCGCCGCGGGTCCCTCGCGGGGGGCGGGTGTAGAATCGTCCACGGAGATGGAGGAGGAGCGCCTCGTGCTGCTCCACCCGAGCTGCCCGTCCGCCGGCGATCCGGAGGTCGAGGCGTTGCTCGAGGCGGTGGCGCGGGCCGTCGATGCGCCGTGGGCGAGACTCGATCTCGTCGTCGACGACGCTGACACGTCGACCGAATACGCATTCGGCCGGCCCGACGGCCCCGCGGCCCGCGTACGCCTCGCACTGCCGTCCCGGTACGTCGGTGTGCTCGAGCTCGGAGGCTGCGCGGTGACTCCCGATGACCCCGTCGTGGAGATCGCCGGGTGCGCACTTGCCGCGCTCCTCCAGACGCGACGCCTCCGGCAGGAGGCCGCCCTCATGCGCGGCGCTCTCGACACGACGTCGAGCGCGGTGCTTTTGTTCGACCCGGGGGGCGCCATCGTGTACGCCAACCCGCGCGGCGATCAGCTGCTGGCCGACCAGACCGCGTCCGGGCTGCGGATCGCCGAACCGAACGCCGCCACCCCGCCGCTGATCTCCCACCTCTGCCGTCTCGTCGATCGCGTGTTCTCCGCTGCGGACACCCCGCGTTCGTGGCGCGGGGTCCTACCCGTGTCGGATGGTTCGATGCTGTCGTGCGAGGTCATCCGGGTGGAGTCGCCCGAGGGCTCCTCCGGTGTCCTCGCGGTCCTCCAGCCGGTGAGCCCGGTGACCGAGCAGCGTCTCGACTCGTTCGCCGACGCCCACCAGCTGAGCCCGCGCGAGCTCGAGGTGATGCAGCTCCTGCTCGAGGGCCTCACCACGACTGCCATCGCGGACCGACTGTCGATCAGCCGTCACACCGTCCGCGACCATCTCAAACACCTGTACCGGAAGACCGAGACCCGATCCCGGGCGGAGCTGGTCAGCCTGGTGTCCGGCGTGACCCCCGGCGCCGCAGCCTCCTGAGGCGGCGAGCGTCACATCCCACGACAGCCGCCGCGGGGTATACTCGCCTGGTGACAGGAGGTCGGACAATGCGCCGGTCGATCGTGCTGAGTCTCGCCATCGCCCTGCTGGTGTGCGCCGTCGCCGCGGCCCAGGGGTATGTCGTCATCCTGAAGAACGGGCACAAGATCCGCTGCCGAGAGCCGCTGCAGATCGAGGGTCCCAACGCCATCATCACCCTGACGACCGGGGTCATGACTAGCTATCCGCTCAGCCAGGTCGACCTCATCGAGACCGAGCGGTACAACAAGCTGGGGCTCGGCGATGCTCTGCTGGTCGAGGAGCTCAGCGTCCAGATGACGCCGATTCCCACGCCCACGCCGAAGCGTGCCCTCGGCCACTACGCCGCCATCGACCGGGCGGACAGCGAGACCGTCCTGGGCTCGACGACACCCCCCACGCCCACCCCGACACCGGGCATCAAGCTGCAGACCTCGGAGTACCACGATCCTCGAGTGACCGAGGCGTTCCGCCGGATTCTGGACGAGAAGAAGCTCTACCTGTACCGGATGAGCACCGGCAGCCGTCCCGAGTACTTCTTCATCCAGGCGGTGACGGATTCGGAGGCCGAGGTGTTCAGTGCGCTGCGGACCGTCAGCGAGGCCTACGTTCTCATCGACCGGCTCGACCGCGAGCTCGCACCGACCGCTGTGGAGCTGCAGATGATCGAGACGTCGGGCAAGCCCGCGGGCACCTTCCGCCTGACGGTGGCCGACGCCGAGACGGTCGCCGAGAAAGAGGTCTCGGTCGAGGAGTTCTACGTCCGCAACGTCATCTTCTGACGCGATCGAGACGGGGCGCCACGCCGGCCCATGCGATCGCGACGACGACCGAACCAGCCGCCGCCACGATGAACGTCCCGGCGCCCAGCGCCTGCCACACCGGCCCGGCGACGGCAGAGCCCACGACGATCCCGAGGCCGAACGACAGCCCCGAGTACAGCGCCTGCGCCCGCCGCCGTGCACCCGGCGGAACCTCGCGACTGACGAGCTGGACGCCCGCGAGATGCGCCAGTGCGAAGGTCAGGGCGTGTCCCGACTGCGCGACGACCAGCAGCGGCCACGAAGGCTCCAGCGCCAGCAGCATCCAGCGGACCGGCGTCAGGGCCAGGGCGAGGGACAGCACGCCTCGGAGGCCCAGCCGCCGTTCGATCGCCCCACCGGCCCGGAAGGCGACGAGCTCGGCGACCACGCCGAGCGACCACAGGACCCCGACCGCCGAGGCGGAAAAGCCCGACTCGACGAGACGCACGGAAAAGAAAGCGTAGTACGGCCCGTGGCTCACCTGGTGCAGCGTCAACACCACCAGCAGCGCCCACACCGAGCCCGGCACCCGACCGCGGTCGTCGTGACCCTCGGGACGCACCTCGCGTTCAAAGGGAACGGTGGCCAGCGTCAGCACCGCGAGCACGCCGGCAAGCGCCAGCGGGAAGCCGGATCCAGCGGACTCGCGCCACACCACCGGCAAGCCGGTCGCCACCGCCACGAACCCCACCGAACCCCACAGCCGCAGTCGACCGTAACCGTGGTCCCGCACCCGCTCCAGCACCATCGCCTCGACGAGCGGCAGCACCGTACCGTGGCCCGCACCGATCACCAGGAACGCGAGAACCAACGACGCGGTGGAGTCGAACGCTGGCAGCGCCGCCGCGACGCCGGCCGCGAGGATCAGGTGGACCGTCAGCAGACCCGGTCGCCAGCCACCACGGTCGACCCGATGCGCGACCACCGGGGTGTAGACCAGCTTGGCGAGCGAGAAGGCGGCGGTCACCAGCCCGATGCCCACGGGCTCGACCCCGCGCCCTTCGAGCCACGGGCCGAGCATCGGCAGCACCACGCCGAGAACCGCGAAGTACGTGCCGTAGAAGACGGCAACCCGCTTTGACGGCAGCGGGTTCGTCGGATAGCGTGGAGCCGTGAGCGACATCATCGTGGTCGGGGCGGGCCTGGCGGGCCTGACGGCGGCACTCCGCCTGTCTGAAGCAGGATATCGAGTCCGCGTTTTCGAGCGCTACCCTCGGCCGGGCGGTCTCGCCCGCATCTGCGACGTGGGGGGAGAGCCACTGGAGGCCTTCTACCACCACCTGTTCACCACCGACTCGGCATACCTGCGGCTGTCGGAGGAGTTGGGCGTCGCCGACCGCATCGAGTGGCTCCCGTCGCGCATGGGCATCTGGGCCGACAACCGCCTGTGGGACTTCGCCACGCCGCAGGCGCTGCTGCGGTTCGGCCCCCTGGGTTGGACCGACAAGGTCCGTTTCGTGCTCGCCACCCTTCGTCTGCAGCACTGCCACGACCCCGCACCGTTCGAGGACGTCACCGCGCGAGACTGGATCCGGCGCCACATGGGGCCGCGGGTCTGGGACGTCATCTGGGGACCCCTGCTGCACCAGAAGTTCGCCGAGATGGCGGACGAGGTCGCCATGGTGTGGTTGTGGCGCAAGGTCTACCTGAGGGGACGATCCCGTTCCTCCACCGGAATGGGTGAGAAGCTCGGCTACATGCGCGGATCGTTCGCCGGCCTCGTCGAGGCGCTGGAGCAGCGCCTGGCGGCATCCGGCGTGACGATCGACCTCGCCGACCCGGTGGCCGCCATCGACCGCGTGGACGGCGGTTTCGAGGTCCGTACCCGCCGCGGCGCGGCACGGGCCGAGCGTGTCGTGGCCGCGATTCCGGTGCCCGATTACCTCGAGGTCGCGGGTCACCTGCTGCCGGACACGCACCGCGACGGGCTGAGTCGACTGCGCGCCACCGGGGCGCTGTGCACGCTCCTGGAGTTGGAGCGCTCGTTGACCCCGTACTACTGGCTCAACATCGCGGACTCGGAGATGCCGTTCGGTGGCCTCATCGAGCACACCAACTACGTGCCCGCGTCGCGCTACGCGGGACGTCCCCTGCTGTACATCTCGAACTACCTGTTCACCGACCACCCGCTGTACCGCGCGTCGAAGGCGGAGGTGCTCGACACGTACCTGCCCGGTCTCCGCAGGATCAACCCGGACTTCGAGCCGTCGTGGATCGTGAAGTCGCACCACTTCCGGGCCGACTACGCCCAGCCGGTGGTCACGGTCGGCTACCGCGACCAGATTCCGGCGCTGCAGACGCCCGTGCCCGGCCTGTACCTGTGCAGCATGGCCCAGGTCTACCCCGAGGACCGCGGTCAGAACTACGCCGTCGTGTGGGGCGAGAAGGTGGCGCGCGCCGTCATCGCGGACCACGCTGCCGACACCTCCGGGTCGTGACGCTCCGTCCTCACGCCAGCTTCACCGCGGCCGGGCATCGTCAAATCCAACCGGAGGTCGTACCCTGAACCGCGACGATGAGACCGTTGCCGCACATGACGTCTCGGGCGACACGGGCCGCACTGAGGGTGATCATGGGGACCGCCGGCCGCCTCGTGACCGTCGAGGGGTGCGATCGCTTCGCCGCAATGCCGGACCCGCTGCTGCTCATGCTCAACCACAACAACTCGGTCGAGTCCGTGGTCGTGCCGACCGCGCTCATCGAGTGTCGTGGCGGTCGTCTGATCTCGTTCATGGTCGATTGGATGTTCCTGTACATCCCGGTTGTTGGCTGGGTGATGCGCAGGATCGACCCGATCCCCGTCTACACCAAGCCCGCCCGGTTCAGGGTCGGCGAGAGCTTCCGGCTGGCACGACGCCACCTGTCGCCGGTCGACGAGGCCGTCCGGCGTCTCGCGGCCGGTCACAGCGTCGGCATCTTCCCGGAGGGCACACGCAACCCGGATCCCGACAGGCTGCGGCCGGCACGCACCGGCCTCGCTCACCTCGTGCTCCGCACCGACGCCCCGGTGGTGCCGGTCGGAATCGAGTATCCTGCGGCGCGACGCATCGGGCGCGTCCCAACCGTGGGTCGGGCGCGCGTGCGGATCGGCGAGCCGATCGACTTCGCGCAGGAGCGTCGCGAGGTCCGGCGGGATCGCACCGAAGAGCTCGACGGGCGCCGCTTCCTCGAGCTGCGTCGGTCGGTCGCCGACACGGTGATGGAGGCGTTGGCGCCGCTCAGCGGCAAGCGGTACCGCCGACACGACACGACGACAGACGCCGCACCCGAGGCGCCGGGCACGGAGGCCCCCAATGAAGCTGACTGACATCACGACCCGCAAGGTCGTCACCGCCGACGACCGGGCCGCCGCCCTCCAGGTGGTCCGCGAGGTGTACCAGGACGAGAAGCAGTGGGTGCGCGACCTCGACCGCGAAATCCCGCCCGATCCTGCCGAGGTCGAGAACTTCTCGTGGTTCATCGCTCTCGTCGGTGACCGGCCCGTCGGCCTGATCCGACTGTGGTACGACTTCTCCATCGAGCTGCCCGAGGAGCTCGACGTGACCCTCGAGCGTCCCATCGACCTCGACGCCGCCCGCTCGTGCCGGTGGGTCGAGGTCGGCCGGTTCATGATCGTCCCGGAGCACCGCAAGAACTGGAAGGTCGTGATGCAGCTGATGAAGGCGGCGGTGACCGAGGTGGTCGACCGCGGCTACACGCACTTCATCACCGACGTGTACGAGGGGGACCCCCACTCGCCGTTGCAGTTCCACACGCGGGTTCTCGGCTTCGAGCGGATCGGCACGCACCGGTTCGGCGAGCTCGACTGTGACGCGCTGCGCATCATCCTGATTCTCGACCTGGCACGGGCGTACCGGCGCGCGAAGGACAAGCGGAACAAGATGTTCCGCGAGCTCGCGGCGGGCCTCCACGACAAGTTCGAGAAGCTGCCGAAGACCGCCGAGCTGTTCCGCTGACCGCTCGAACCGGCTGCTGCCGGTCGCGGCCGCGGGCGGCGATTGGTGTAGTACCATGAGCCCACGCCGGCGCCCCCGGGCGACGGCTCTCCAGGAGGCGAGTGATGGCTGGCAACACCGTGGAAATCACCGACGCGAACTTCGACATCACCGTGCTCAAGTCCGACAAGCCGGTGCTGGTCGACTTCTGGGCCGTGTGGTGCGGGCCGTGCCGGATCATCGGCCCGATCGTCGAGGAGATCGCGTCCGAGTACGACGGCCGGGCCGTGGTCGGCAAGCTGGATGTCGACTCCAATCGTGACACCGCCGTCCGGTACGGCATCCAGGCCATCCCCACGCTGCTGCTCGTCAAGAACGGCGAGATCGCCGACCGGATCGTCGGCGCGACCGACAAGAACAGCATCAAGGCCAAGCTCGACGCGCTGCTGTGATCGGCTCCTGCGGCGACGCCGCGGTCCCATGGCGGACACGGGACGCGTCGGTGGCGGCACGGGCGTGACGGGGAGCAGCTGTGGCACTCGACGTCGTGGGAATCGTGGGCGCCGGTCGGATGGGTATCGGCATCGCCCGGATCGCTGCGATGTCCGGTTTCGACGTCATCCTCACCGATCTCGAGGACGACGTGCTCGCGCGGGCCACCGCCGAGATCGACGCGGCGCTGACGCGTGACGTCGCACGCGGCCGCAGCGATGAGGATCGACGAGTCGCCGCGCTGGCGCACATCACCACGTCGACCCATGTCACCGCCCACGAGGCTGCCGACCTGGTGATCGAGTCCGCGGTCGAGTCACTGGAGATCAAGGCCGAGATCTTCCGCCAGCTCGACCGTGTCTGCCCTCCCGACACGATTCTCGCGTCGAACACGTCGTCGATCTCGATCACGCGCCTCGGCACGGTCACGAACCGACCGGGCCTGGTGGCGGGCATGCACTTCATGAACCCGGTCCCCGCCATGCAGCTCGTCGAGGTCGTCCGAGGCATGGACACCATGGATGCGACCGTCGCCGCGGTCGAGGCCGCCGCCCGGCGCATGGGAAAGCAACCGGTCGTATGCCTCGACGCCCCCGGCTTCGTGTCCAACCGCGTGCTGCTGCCGATGATCAACGAGGCGATCTTCGTGGTGGCGGAGGGAATCGCGGACGCGGCCTCGGTCGACGAGATCATGCGCCTGGGCATGAACCACCCGATGGGACCGCTCCGCTTGGCGGACCTCATCGGCCTCGACGCCGTGCTCTCGACCCTCCACCGGCTCCACCGGGATCTCGGCGATCCCAAGTACCGCCCGTGTCCACTGCTCGTCAAGATGGTGGCGGCCGGACGGCTCGGACGACGGACGGGTCGCGGGTTCTACGAGTACCCCGAGGCATGACCGGCGTGCTGTGCCAGCTGTGCGGCGTCCCCAACCCCGAGGGTCGCGAACGGTGCCGAAAGTGCGGGACTCCGCTGCTCGTCGTGTCGGGCGTCGGCCAGGATGCGCCGGAGATCACGGACGAGCTCATAGCCGAGGCACAGGAGGAGTTCGAGGAGCACCTCATCGAGAGGATCTCCGAGCTCGAGGAGGCCGTTCGGCGACTGTCCGGCGCTGTCGCCGCCACGGCCGAGCACATCGGCCAGCTCGAGCACAACCTGACCGTCGCGCTCGCCGGGGTGCAGTCGCTCGCGAACCTGCTCGACACCCATGGGATCGCGTCTCGTCCCGAGCTCGAGACCGGATGGGAGCGGGCCGCCGAGGAGGAGCTGCTCAGTCGAGACCTGTCCCGTCGATTCCGCGAACGTGCGGACCGCATCCTGTCGCTCGCCGAACAGACGGGGGACGCGACGATGGCGTTCCGCCGACGACTCCGCTCGGTGGAGCTGGCCCTCCTCGAACCGGAGACCCGGGTCGCCCGCGATCTGCTGGGAGAGCTCGGACGTCTCGCCCCGACCAACGACGAGCTATGGAGCCTCGTCGGCGAGCTCGCGTTCGAGGCCGGCGACGCTGCCACCGCGCGCGACGCGTTCCGGCGCGTGCTCGAGCTCCGCGGCCCGCACTTCGAGTCGCTCGTCCACCTCGGAGCGGTCGCCAGCGAGCTCG
>Ga0316576_10001091_pt1 | contig 14128 bp, 11 predicted proteins | sample S0NA_FD_203075 | JGI IMG/M metagenome (GOLD analysis project Ga0316576, IMG submission 203075) | Rhizosphere microbial communities from salt marsh grasses in Alabama, United States - S0-2_050615r3r5 | ecosystem: Host-associated > Plants > Roots > Rhizosphere | place: USA: Alabama | collected... | reverse complement strand
ACTTTCGGCCCGCAGCTCGTCAAAGAGCTCTCACAAAAATGGCATATACCGGCCAACCTGATGTTCATCGGTTCCCCGGGTACGCATTTTATCTACGGCATAGCCGATCTTGGAGGGGTTCGACTGATTATTTGATATCCTGACGCGCTACTTCCAAGATATTGGGACACCCCTTTCAGGCCAACGCCGTGGTTTCTCTCCCCTGCGCTATTTCTCCGACACGGACGGCAAAAAACGGTTTGCATGACCATTATCCCTACCGTCTCTCCCATGGTAAAGGGAATATAAATTACGATAGCTGCATGGATTTTAGGCGGGGGCTGATTTTGACGGGGTAGGCTTCATAGCGGTGAATGGTTTTGTAACGTTCCGGCAGGCAAGCTGTTTGATCCTCAAATTGCCGGCGGATTTCCCTCAAATTGCGGGCGGAATGGGTTCGGCGGCCCGCGCGCATGACCGGCGTTAGCAGGGGGAGCATACCGCTTAAAGTCTCTTCCCGGCAACCGATGACGTCTTCCTGGAACATGCCCCCTTCATCCACACGGCGAAAAAGCTGTTTCTTCCCTGCCAGGGTGACCTTGCCCGGACTCAGCTTGCGAATGTCGCGATTCCCCAAACGAACCAGCTTGTAGACGATATCCAGATAGGGGGCATCGGCTGAAACGCCCACCCGGGTTCCAACGCCGAAAGCGTCGATGGGGGCTCCGTCGTTCACGATATCGGCGATTTTAAACTCGTCGAAACTGCTGCTGGCATAGATTTTCATGTCCGGCAAGCCGGCCTCATCCAAGATGCGGCGCACATCCCGGCTCAGGGCCAGCATATCGCCGCTGTCGAGGCGTACCCCCAGGGCGGTGTGGCCCCGGCGTTTCATTTCCCGAGCAACGGTTGCCGCGTGATGCGCGCCGGAAATCGTATCATAAGTGTCGATCAGAAAGATGGCGGCGTCCGGAAAGGTAGCGGCATAGGCCCGAAAAGCGTTCAATTCGGAATCGAAAGCCGTTACGAAAGAATGCGCCATGGTCCCGGCCACGGGGATGCCGAAGCGCTTGCCGGCCCGCACATTGCTGGTGGCCGTGAAGCCGGTGATATAGGTGCTGCGGGCGACCTGATCGCCGGCGTCCTGACCGTGGGTGCGGCGGAGCGCAAAGTCGACCAGGGGACGCCCTTCGGCGGCATGGGTACAACGGGCCGCTTTGGTAGCAATCAGCGAGGCGATGCCCATGGTGTTCAAAACGAGGGTTTCAATCAGCTGGGCTTCGATGATGGGCGCCGTAATTTCGATCAGCGGTTCATCGGGAAAAAAGAGGGTGCCTTCCGGCAGCGCATAAACGTCGCCGGTAAACCGCAATTCCCCGAGGGCGTCAAGAAATGCTGGGTCAAAGATCTTAAGGCTTTGCAGGTACTCGAGATCGTCATTCTGAAAGCAATAGCACTCCAGTTCCCGAATAATGGCTTCCAGACCGGCGGCTACGAAATAGTTGCGTTTGTGGTCGGGATTCCTGACAAAAACCGAGAAGGTTGCACGCTCCTGGACTTGGTGCATCCAATAACCGGCGGCCATGGTGATTTCGTAAAGATCCGTCAGAAGTGGGCCGGCGAGAAAGGAGGTCATGGCTTTCAATTCTCAGGGAGGTTGGCCGGGAGGGGGAATGATCTCATCGGTTGAACCCGGGCCATTCGTTCATCGGGGTTGTCGATTTTACAAGATGCATCCCGGCATCGGCAAATTTCTGAAAGGCGCGGTCGGCCATCTCCGTGTAGTCGACGACATTCGGTATGACCACCGGCGAGGTGCAGTCTTCCAGCAGGTAGACCTTGTCTGCCAACCGCTGCCCGGTGGCCTTGATTTCATTCAAGAGGTCTTCGACGGTCCAGGCCACGCAATGGCTTTTGGCTTGGCCGGCAATGATAACGGCATCGAAATTGAGCAACTTCTGGATGAACTTGAAATTCTTGGCCCCGACCTGCCTTCCGTCGGGTCCGGAGGTGACTTCAGGTTGCAGGACCGAGTAGTTTTCGGTCAGGGGGTTGCGGCCTTTAACCTGAAAATCGGCCTGGCTCAAACGGCATATGCCATGGAAGAATACCGCCTCTTCGATCGACGACACCAGGGCGTGCCCGATGCCGCCCAGCATGGCATGGTAGGGCCAGATGGTAAGCTCGTATTTTCCCCGGGATTGCAACTCCCGGGCGTAGTGCACGATGTAGCGCTGCCCCTCTTCCCGGGTGAGGCGCAGCCAGGGTGCCAGAGCGGGGTTAAACTGCCAGGCCCCACCCTCGAGATCGTCGAGGGTTATTGTGGTAAACGGTGCCGGGTGAGCGCCGTCTTTGTCCACCAGAAAGATGCTGTGAAAAATCTGGTAGGCTTGATGCGTATCCATGGTCGGACAGATTTCCGTTAAATGGCTCAAGTTGCGATAGATAAATTCACATAGCCGCCGGTTGTCGTCCACGGCGCCACGGCCACTGCGCCCGCCGACATATAGTTCGAATTCCGGTATACAGAAGGTATTCTGGAGATCCACGAGCAGAAGGGAAACCTTGAAGGGATCTTCGGCAGCCATTGGTATGCGGTGTTGCAGCATCCAGCCTTCGGCGTCCTCGGCGCGTTGCTGGTAGGGAACCCGCCATACGGCATCGACCGATTGGGGCTCGAAAAACGGGGGAACGGGGAGGCGCATCATGGGCATGGCGAACATCTATCCTTGTATGAAATTGAATAATATTATGCGGTTATCTGGACAAAAGCAATATGGTGAATATCGATGGATCTGTCAACGCGGAAAACGGAGGTTGATAACAAAACCAGGGGGGTTTTTTTGACATCGATGGCTAAAGCCTTTACCATAGGCAACTTTGTTGACTACGATCCGCATTTTCTATCGGGGCGCGCCACATGAGTATGTTGAATATATTTGCAATTGCTGTCGCCCTGGCGATGGATGCCTTTGCGGTCGCCATTGCCACCGGCGTTCGTCTGAAGCGTGTTTCGCTGCGCCAGTTTTTCAGGCTCGCGTGGCATTTCGGTCTCTTCCAGGCCATGATGCCCGTCATCGGCTGGTCGGCCGGTTTGACGGTGAGGGAAAGTATCGAACGCTACGACCATTGGATTGCTTTCGGCCTGCTATCGTTTGTCGGTATCAATATGATCCGGGAAGCCTTTAAGCTGGAAGAAGATGCCCGAGAAAAGCACGATCCCACCCGCGGCCTGACCCTGGTAATGCTTTCCGTAGCCACCAGCATCGATGCCCTGGCGGTCGGTTTGACCATATCCATGCTTCAAGTGGCCATTTGGTTACCCGCTCTGGTGATCGGCCTGGTGGCAGGTGTTTTTACCATTGCGGGTTTGCATCTGGGCAAGTCGGTGGGCTCCGCGGAACGTTTGAGTCCGCTGGCGGAGGTGCTGGGGGGCCTTGTATTGCTGGGCATAGGCGGTAATATCCTCTTTGAACACAAAGCCCTGTCCTTTCTTTTATAGGGCTCCCTCCCAAATGCCGGAGCAGGACCGGCAGACCTTGCTATTTCCCCTGAACTAAGATGGAACGATCGCCCAGATTGCCGTAGCGATGGTAAGTATCGCAGATGCTCTGGTTGCGGCAGCAGTGCAACAGCTCGATGCGGCCCTCCATCATTACCGGTGCACGTGCGATATAATATCCTTTGCGGGCGGCGGCTTTCAAAACGGCTTCCGGAACGCGTTCGGGGGTCGCATAGCGAATACGCTCAACGACACTCATGGAAGCAACCAGTTCCTCATCTGACTGACGACGCACAATGGTTTGAGCTGATATCTGCCGGCCTTCGACGCTGCCAAGAAACGCGGTCACGTCATTGTTCAGATCTTTGGGAAGGCTGACGATCGCAACATTGCCGGCAATCCGGGCGGCCGCCAGGCGCGCGAGGACTTCGAACAGGCTGTCTTCGGCGTGCACACGGACAGCGATGGTGCCCAGCGGACGGTAGCGGTGAACATTGTCCTGGCCGCGAAGGTGGAAATAGTCTTTTTCCAGCTGGAATTCCTGTTCGGCGTGGTAAAGGTAGCTCTTGAGGGCGCGGATGGTTTTGGTCAAATCAGCCCGATGGTCTCCCAGCTTCCCCCACAGCAATTTCCGGCGCCACTCCAGCGCAACGCGAAGCAGAGCGTGTTCCTTTTTCAGAGTGTTGATGCGCGGCAGGTCGGTCTCCTCAAAGTTCATGAACTGGGATACATAGTTGGGACCTCCTGCTTTGATGGCCGGCCCCAGGGCGGATTTGCCCATGCCGCCGAAAGGCTGGCGCAAGGTGATGGCACCGGTGGTGCCTCGGTTGATGTAGAGGTTACCGGCACGGATCCTTTCTTTCCATACAGTGTGTTCGCGGGGATCGAGGCTTTCCAGACCGGAGGTGAGACCGTAGCCGGTCATGTTGACGTATTCGATGGCCTGTTCAAGATTCTCCGCCCGCATGACCCCCAGGAGGGCACCGAAGAATTCGGTTTTGTGGGTGTAGGACCCGGGTTGAACGCCATATTTGATTCCGGGCGCCCACATAAAGGGGTTGTGATCAACCATTTCCGGCTCGAGGGCCCAATTCTCGCCGGGCTCCAGGGTTGTCATGGCCTTTTCCAGATCCCCTCCGGGCGGGTGGATCAAAGCGCCCATTTTGTTGGCGAAATCCCATGCTGATCCCACCCGGAAGCTGCGGGCGGCATCCACCAGCTGGCGCCGGAAATTCTCGTCGTCGTAGAGCTCTCCTTCCAGAATCAGAAGCGACGTGGCGGAACATTTCTGACCGCTGTTGCCGAAAGCCGAGTAGATCACATTCTTAATGGCTTGGTCCCGGTCGGCCATGGCGGTGACAATCGTCGCGTTTTTTCCGCCGGTTTCGGCGGACAGATTTAGGTCGGGTTTGCGGCGCAGCATTTCCATGCCGGTGTCCGTGCCCCCGGTCAAAATAACAAAGTCCACGTCGTTGTGATTGATGAGGTGGGCGCCCACACTGGCGCCGGAACAAGGCAGAAACTGAAGCGTATTGCGCGAGATGCCGGCGCGCCAGATGGCCTGGCAGAGCACCCAGGCTACCAGGACCGCATCGGAGGCCGGTTTAAAAATGACGGTATTGCCGGCTGCCAGAGACGCCATGATCCCTCCGCAGGGGATGGCGATGGGAAAATTCCAGGGGGATACGACGACACCCACCCCCTTACCCGTCGCCCGGACATTTTCCATTGCGGTGAATGTACGGGCTGAAAAGGGGTAGTATTCTGCAAAATCAATGGCTTCCGAAACTTCCACATCTGCTTCGGTAAAGACTTTGCCGGTGTTGGCGGCCGCAGCACCGATGAGGTCGCCGCGCGCCCGGCGCAATTCCATGGCGACTTTTGAAAGGGCGGCGTGGCGTTCATCAGTTGACAGGCGGCGCCATCCATCCGGGTCTTCCTTGGCCACAGCCACAGCCCGTTCGGCATCCGCGACCGTTCCCAGGCGATAGGCGGACACGGTCACCTCCGCAGGCGCCTGATTGGGATCCAGGCAAGTGCGCGCTTCCCGGTCGTCGAGAATTTCTTCGTTGCCGACCACCAGCGGTATTTGAAGCGGGACATCGCCGGCGGATTTCTTCCAGCGCTCCCGGATGGCCTCCGCCCACTTCCGGTTGGCCGCCAGGGACCAGTCCGTATCAGGTTCGTTGTTGAACTCCCCCTCGTGGTAGGTGCCCATTTTTTCAGGGAACACTTCGCAATTGCGGTCCTGAACCCGGTTGGGCGTACGGGGGGCCTGATCCCGATGCGCACAGGAGGCCTCGAACTGCCGTTGCAGAAAGCGCCACTCCTCGGAGCCGGTCTTCAGATCCGGCGAATAGCGCAGGAAGTTTTCTTCCCCGGTGTTTTCATCCAGGCGACGCACCAGATAGGCAATGGCGTTGATAAATTCCTTCCGGGCCGCCACTGGTGCGTACAACAACACATCGTCGGTCATTTCCGATATGGCCCGCCGGACGTGGTTAGCCATGCCCTCCAGCATTTCAAAGGAAAAACCATCGGTTACCTGGTTACGTTCGGCGAGCTTGTAGGCATAGGCCAGTTCGAAAAGGTTGTGGGAGGCAATGCCCAGATGGACGGCACGCATGTTGTCGGGCTGCAGACCGAAGTGCGCCATACGCTTGTAGTTGGCGTCCACATCCAACTTGTTGTCGTAGGTGGCCAGGGGCCAGTTGAAGAGGGCTGATTCCACCAGCTCCATTTCCAGGTTGGCCCCTTTGACAATGCGGATTTTGATGGGGGCGCCGCCGTCGGCGACACGTTGTCGGGCCCAGGCGGTGAGTTCCTGCTGGATAGCAAAGGAATCGGGCAGATAGGCCTGGAGCACGATGCCGGCCGCGTGCTGCTTGAATTCTTCCAGGTTGAGGGTACGTTTAAAGGCCGCCGTGGTGATTTCCAGATCTCGGTATTCTTCCATGTCGAGGTTGACGAATTTGGGGACCCGGCGGCCGTTCGAATGTTCGAATTCATGGGCGGCGGCGGTCCGGTAAAGTCGGGATAGGCGCTCCATCAGCACGCTCACCGTATGCTCAAAGGCCAGGGACTGGATTTGGGAGTAGATGGTCGAAATTTTAACCGAGATATATTCGATATGCGGGTTTTTAAGATCGTCGATATAAGTCTCGAGACGATGCCGGGCCTCTTCTTCGCCCAGCACGGCCTCCCCGAGGTGGTTGATGTTCATGCGGATGCCCTGGCGTTTGCGTTTTTGAAGGTGCGCCAACAGAACATCCGGTTCCCCAGGAACAATGGCCCGGGCACTGTCCTCCCGCATTTTTTCAATCATACGGGGCACGGAAATGCTCGGAATCAGGCGGCCCACCGAGAGGAAAAGGTGCATCAGGATTTTTTCGGTGGGCGAAAAGAAGCCTGGAATACCGCGCTGTTTGAGCAGACTGCCGACCTGGTCTGCCACGCGGCGATAGTTTTCACTGCGAAAGCTTTGGTCGATCAATTTGGTGAGCGTGATCTTGTCTTCCGGGTGGGTTAGGAGATGTTGGATCTGTGTTTGGTATTGCTTTTCGTCCTGTTTCAAAAGCGCTTCAGCCCGGTTTTGCCAGGCCTCGGCCAGCTTGATGGCTTCCTTTTGAAGGTTTTTCGCAATGGTTGGTTTCATTGAACCGGGCTCCCCTCCATAGAAATGCACGCAAAAGCGGGTCAACGATGGATTATTTTAGCAATCCTTCAAATCTCGCATTATAATGGTTAGACCATTAGGTGATAGAGATAATTCAACAGTTTTTAATAACTTATACATTTCGACTATGATTTCAAATTATCGTGTGCGCGATACGGGTCCAACCGAGTGAAGGTGACGGATCTTTGACGCAAGACTCAAGCTTCGCCAAGATAAGCCTTACGGATTTCAGGATTGTTTAATAGGCTCTTCGCATCGTCTTCCATAACGATGGTCCCGGTTTCGAGAACATATCCTCGTTTGGCGGTCTGAAGCGCGATATTGGCGTTTTGCTCCACCAATAATATCGTCGTACCGACATTTCGATTTATTTCATTAATAATTTCAAATATTTTTTGGACAATTAGCGGGGCCAGGCCCAGGGAGGGTTCATCCAGCAGTAAGAGCCTGGGACGACTCATCAGGGCGCGACCGATGGCCAACATCTGCTGCTCACCGCCGGATAAGGTTCCGCCATGTTGATGGCGGCGGTCTTTTAAAACGGGAAACAGGTCAAATACGTGTTCCTGATCTTTGGCAATTTCGACCTTATCCTTGCGGAAGAAAGCCCCCATCTCCAGGTTGTCCTCCACCGAGAGACGCGGAAAGATGCGGCGGCCCTCCGGCACTTGGCACAAGCCCATGGGCGGCAGCAGATCAGCGGCTTTGCCGTGAATGGCCTGGCTGTTGTAGTAAATCTCACCCTGTTTGAGCGGAATGATGCCACAGATACTCATCAGGGTTGTGGATTTGCCGGCGCCGTTGGCCCCGATGATCGACACAATTTCCCCGGGATAAACAGATAAGCTGATACCCTTAAGCGCCTTGATATTGCCGTAGCTGGTATGCACATCTCGCAGTTCTAAAATCGGCTCCGTGGACATTTACCCCTCTCTTTCCTCAGAGCGGCGGCCAAGCCGCTTGGCCGCGATGAATCCCGAGGGCTTGAAAACCATCATCACCACCATCGCGCCACCCAGGCAGAGCATCCGGTAGAGCTCAAATTCGCGAAAAAGCTCCGGCAGGACGATCAAAGCCAGGGCACCCAGGATGACCCCCGGTATAGAGGCCATACCCCCCAGTACCACCATGGCCAGCACGGTGGCCGACTCCAGGAAGGTGAAGCTTTCGGGGCTGACAAAGCGTACCCGGGCGGCAAAAAAGGCGCCGGCCATACCGGCGAAAACCGCTCCCATGGCATAGGCTAGAAGTTTGAGCCGATAGGTGTTGACGCCCATCAGCTCGGCGGCGGTTTCGTCTTCGCGAATCGCCTCCCATGCTCTGCCGATGCGCGAGATATTAAGCCGCCGGACCGAAAGAATGGTGAATATGGCCAATAACAGGATGACGTAATAAAGAAATTGCAATTTTTTGAGGTAAAGGTGCTCGATGCTGAAGCCGTCGGCCAAGCTGGGGAAATAGATACCGGGCGCTTTGATGCCCAGAATACCGTTAGGGCCGTTGGTGAGTTGCATCCAGTTGTTCAATATGATGCGGACGATTTCCCCGAAGCCCAGCGTCACGATGGCCAGATAGTCCCCGCGCATGCGCAGGGTCGGATAGCCGATAATGCACCCGGCGATACAGGCCGTAAAGGCCGCAACCGGCAGGCAGAGCCAGAAGGGGATACCGAAGTGGATGCTCAGCAAGGCGTAGGTATAGGCGCCGACGCCATAGAAAGCAATGTAGCCGAGATCCAGCATACCGGCCAGACCAATGACAATGTTAAGACCCAGTCCGAGGCAGATATAAACCAGCACATTGATGGCCACATCCTGCTCATAGCGACCGGTGAACATGGGGAATACAACGGCCAACAGGGCCAGGGCGGCAATCCATACCCATTGAGGGGTACGGCTATAGGTCGCTGCAATCCTGGCGCGTGCGGCTGCAGATGAATGGCTGATCCAGTTCAGCCAGCCCTGCTTGTGGAAGACAACGGCTACGAGAATCAGGAAGGTCGCGGAGAAGATGTAAAACCAGACGGTAAAGGCATTGGCGAAAGAAAGCGTGCCATCCGGATGGATGCCCAGCAGGGGCCACAACAGGCCGAAAAGCCACAGCATTCCAATAAAATAGTATTTTATGATTCGTTTAGACGCGGGTATCATCGACGTTTTCACCCATGATGCCGGTGGGCCTGAAATAAAGGACCGCAATTAAAATGATGAACGCAAAAACATCTTTATACTGACCGGAGATATAACCGGCACCGAAGATCTCCACCATGCCGATGATCAGCCCTCCCAGCATGGCACCGGTGATATTGCCGATGCCCCCCAGGACGGCCGCGGCGAAGGCTTTGATACCGGGTACAAACCCCATGGTGTAGTTGACCGAGCCGTAATAGAGGCCCACCATGATCCCGGCGGCCGCGGCCAGGGCCGCCCCGATGGCAAAGGTCAGGCTGATGACCCTATTGCTGTTGATACCAACCAGCGCGCTCATCACCTTGTCCTGGGCGGTGGCACGCATGGCTTTGCCGATGCGGGTTTTGTAAACTAGAATATTGAGAAATATCAGCAGTCCGATGGTGATGAGCACGATTACGATCTGGAGATTGCTGATAACGATATTGCCGTACTCGATGCCTTTCTGGTTGAAGACCGCCGGATAGGCCTTGTCGTAGACGCCCTGGGTCAGCATCAATCCATTTTGTAGAAAGATGGACATCCCCAGCGCACTGACCAGGGCGGCCAGGCGAGAGGATCTGCGCAGGGGCAGATAGGCCACCTTTTCGACTGCCATGGCCAGAAAGGCACAAAAAATCATGGCCAGTACGATGGCACTCCCTAGACTCATCCAGGGATGGGTCTGCAGGTATCCCTGCCCCGCCAGGAAACTTAATAGGATGACCCCCATGTAGCCGCCGGCGGCAAAAAACTCGCCGTGGGCGAAGTTGATCAATTGAATGATGCCATACACCATGGTGTATCCCAGAGCGATCAGGGCGTAGATCCCACCTAGCGTCAATCCGTTGATGAGCTGCTGCAGAAAGAATTCCATCGTCTATCCCGTCAAGCGAAATCGTTGGCCCCCGGGCTGCTGATTCCCGGGGGCTTGGGATACGTGTTCACGCCGTTGTTTAGAACTTCTGACCGGTGGCCGGGTTCCAGAAGGTCTGGAACTTGCCGCCTTCCACGGTCCAGATGACATAGTCAGAGCCGGAATCACCGTTTTCTTTGAACTTGATATGCTTTGTGGCGCCGTCCACATCCATTTTCATGATCTCAGCCTTGATCTTGGCCGGATCGGTGGAATTGGCGTTTTTGATGGCCGTCATCAGCACCATCGCGCCATCATAGGCATAGCCGGAGTAGGCACCCGGCTCGCCGAACATGCTCGAGTATTTTTCCAGGTATTTTTTATAGGCGGGTTTGTCCTTATCCGTATAGCCGAAGGTCAGATAGGTACCTTCAGCCGCATCTTTCGCGATTTCAATGAATTGGGGGTGGTAAACGGCATCCTGGGAGACGATCTTGCTATCCAGCCCGAAACGCTTGGCTTGAATGGCCATCAGGCTGCCAGTAGCCGAATTTTGCAGGCTCATGTAGAAAACGTCCGGATTGGCGGCCTTGATCTTGGTCAAAACGGCGGAGAAATCTTTGTCTCCCTGGTTCACATGATCATGGGCAACAACCTGGATGCCATCCGCCTGAAGAACTTTGGCCACATTTTCGGCCAAACCCTGGGAGTAGGTGGTTTTGTCATCGACGATATAGACGGTTTTGGCTTTGAGGTAATCCTTGATGAAAGCGCCCGCGATCTTGGACTGGTCGTCGTCGCGACCGCACATGCGGAACATATAGGGTAAGCCCCTCTCTGTGACTTTCTCATTGGTGGATGCCGGGGTGATCATGGGGATATTTTCTTCCGCCAGCGCTTCCGAAGCCGGGATGGTGGAAGAAGAGCAGTAGGCACCGACAACGCCCACGACTTCCTCGTTGATCAGCTTGTTGGCGGCGGCTACCGCCTGACGGGGATCACAGGCCGTATCCTGGGGAACCACCTCGATCTTGTCATAGCCGGGAATGCCGCCTTCGGCTTCCATGACGGCCACGGCGGCGCGCACACCGTTGGCGATATCGTTGCCGTCCGCCGCGTAGGGACCTGTCAGCGGGCTCATGGTGCCGATTTTGAGTGTTTTGGCCGTTGCCGTACCCATGATGAAGGGAACCAGGATCAGCGCTGCAATCATTAGCACGAATAATCTTTTCTTCATTTCCAGCCTCCTTGATAGATCGATAGATGCTTGAAGGTGTCCTTGCTTTATCGGCCAGTCGTCAGGCCGATTGCCCTATACGTCATATGGAATGCAGAGGCGATTCCCGCGTCCCGCCTCAAAGGCTTGCCGCCCTTTGCTCAAGGCCGGCTTAAGCCGTTGCTTCCTGGGCCGGTTGACCCAGGTAAGCCTCGATCACCTTGGAATTCTGCTGAATCTCTTTGGGCGTGCCTTCGGCGATCTTGACACCATGATCAATACACACGACACGCTGACAGACGCCCATAACAACCTTCATATCATGTTCCACCAGGAGTACATTGACCCCCAGTTCCGCGATTCGGCCGATATCGTTCATGAGGGTCATGCTTTCGGCCGGGTTCATGCCCGCCGCCGGTTCATCCAGAAGAATGATTTTGGGTTGCGATGCCAGCGCACGGGCAATCTCCAAACGACGTTGAAGGCCATAGGGCAGATTCTGCGCCACCACGTCGGCATATTGATCGACCCCCATAAAGGCCAGGGCCTCCATGGCCAACTTTTCAATGCGTCGTTCTTCCCGCCGCTGAGATGGTGACCGCAGGATAGCGCCGACCACCCCTTTGCGCGAACGGCAATGCAGGGAAACCATGGCATTTTCCACGGCGGTCATGTTGGTGAACAACCGTATATTTTGGAAGGTGCGTGCAATTCCGAGGGTCAGAATTTGATAGGGACGCTTACCCAGCAGACTGATATCGTCCAGTCGAACATTTCCTTGCGTTGCTTTGTAGACGCCTGTGATAACGTTGAAAATCGTGGTTTTACCGGCCCCGTTGGGTCCGATCAGGCCGACGATCTCGCCGGGGTTGATGGCAAAATTGATGTCGGACAGCGCCTTCAGTCCCCCGAACCTTACGTTGATGTTTTCCAATCGCAGTTGTGTCATCGCAGTTGTGTCAATCCCTAGTGTGACATGCCCGCCGGCGGCACGGTCTTTCATGGCACCACTTCAAGTTTCGACCCGGCTGCCCATGTACTCGGAGAAACGCTGAACATGCCGATGCGCCTGGTGTCTGGCCCTATCCTCCGCGCCGTCTTTGACCGATTGAACGATGTCACAGAGATCCTGATAATTCTCCCGCAGCATCTCCGGGGTCCAGGGCAAAAATTGCTCATAGTAGCGTTGGATATTATCGTGAACAGCCTGATGAACCACGATATACATGGGGTTGCCCGTGATTTGGGCCAAGGCCTGATGAATTTTTTTGTCGACTTCGACGAATTCGTGCCAGTAATCTACTCCTTGATCCCGGTAGCCGTGGGCTTTTTCCAGCAAATTTTCCAGCCGGTTGATATCTTGGGGGCCGGCACGCCGTGCCGCAATTGCCGCCACTGAGCTTTCGACATCTTCCCGAAATTCTGCCAGGTGACGCAAAGAAATCTTCTGGAATCGAATCAGGAGATCCAATCCGTTGCAGACTTGCTCCATGGGTGCCGCCTTGACGACCGAACCCCCACCGACCCCAAGCTTGATCTCAATCAGTCCCTTCTGTTCGAGGACGCGCAAGGCTTCGCGCAAGGTACCGCGGCTGGTTTGGAACATGTCCTTGAGGTCGCGCTCGGACGGCAGCGTTTCACCGGGCTGCAACTGGCCGGACAGGATGGCCTCTTCGATCTGTTCGACGACATCCTGAAAGATGCGATTTTGTTTGGCGGCGTGAAACATAGGCAACACAGGCGGCATTAAATTGAAATGGTTCGACCATTACTAATGAGTTTTAATTAGTGTGTCAACACGAAAAATCAGGGGGGCTATAAAACCTGAATGATCTTCAGGCGCGGCAGGCGGCAGTTTCCCGAGAGAGGCACTTGTCAGCATGTCAGGTGAAATCCGCCACCGGTTTTATGTTTGGCGCGAAGGCGGTTGAACTGGGCAATGGCGTTGCCGGTGGCCTCCATGATCAACGCAATGCCGCGCGCCTTCAAGGCCTCTTCCAGTCCGGATTCCGGCAGCATGCGGCCGTAGACCCCGCTGCCGATAACGATGATTTCAGGTTTGCTGTCAATCAGATCGGCGATATCCTCAAAAGCCAGCCGATGGCCGTGTTTGCGCCACCAGTTGTCGGCAACATGACCATCGGGATAGATGAGAATATCGGTCGTATAATTATGGCCGTCGATCAGGATCGATCCAAACTCGTTGTTTTCTATCATGATAAACTCCCGGGTCTTTTGCGAATGGGCCGGAACGCCTTTTTCGAGAGCCCCGAAGCCCGGTCCTGCGCGCCGAACACACCCGTGACGATATCAGGGGGCCCCCGCCGCTTGGGCAAAGCCGGCCAAGGCATTGCGAACCTTCTGCAACGGTGGAAGATCTTTTGCAAGTCCGTGCCGCAGTGCCAAATAATCCACATCATTATAGGTCAGCCAGACTTGCCCTGAGGAGTCCTGCCAGATCAGCATTTTCTGGGGGAGATCAATACCAATGGACTGTTGCTTTTCCATTAGCGGTGCACCCACTTTGGGGTTCCCAAAGAGGATCAGCTCGGTGGGCCGCAGTAGGATGCCGACGCTGCCGGCACCTTCCGCGTGGTTCAGGCGCAGAAAAACCTTCATGCCCTTTTCGGACAATAGACGCTCGAGCCGGTCGGCCGTTTCCGCGACATTGTGCGCGCTTTTTACGTTTACCAATCCGTCCTGGCTCGCCATCCCCGGAGTGATTAGGACA
>Ga0316576_10001090_pt1 | contig 14131 bp, 12 predicted proteins | sample S0NA_FD_203075 | JGI IMG/M metagenome (GOLD analysis project Ga0316576, IMG submission 203075) | Rhizosphere microbial communities from salt marsh grasses in Alabama, United States - S0-2_050615r3r5 | ecosystem: Host-associated > Plants > Roots > Rhizosphere | place: USA: Alabama | collected... | reverse complement strand
AAGTCATGGAACGGCGCCAAACCAACGGGGCCGACGTAATTGCCGCCGGGCATTGTACCATCTTTGGCCTGCGAAACGAGATCAAAGACACCGGGGGTGATCAGTTTCATCGCGCTGGAAACCAGGCATGGATGCGCTTCGGGAACTGTTAACCACTGGTCGGTATCGACGCCGATGCAGTAAGCACCTTCGTGGCCGGCAGTTTCGATCAGAGCGCCATTTCCGGTCTTGCCACCGGCTCCGAACACAACGTCTGCGCCCTGGTCAAGCGCTTGTTTTGCGGTTGCCGCACCCCATTCCGGATCGACGAAAGCTACGTCCATGCCGCCGGGATGATAAGTGGCGATGATGTTGATATCCGGGGTGATGTACTTAGCTCCACCGTCAAAACCTTCCTTGAAGGCCACAACTGGCGGTACCAGGTCAGTGCCCAGTACCTGGGCTACGGTACCTGTTTCGGTCAACATCGCTGCTAACGCACCGGCCAAAAAGCCTGACTTATCTTCATTGAAGACAAGACCGGCCAGGTTATCAATGGTATCGCCCTGGAACTGGTCAATGCCGATAAATTCAATATCGGGATACTGTTGGGCTGCTTCGATCGTGGCCTCACCCATGGCGAAACCAACGGTGACGATAACATCGTAACCGTTACTTGCGAACTGGCCGATGTTTGTCGCGTAATCTTTAGCATCCTGTGTTTCAATATAATCTACCTGCGCGCCTAATTCTTTTTCCGCCTGCTGGACGCCTTCCCAGGCTGACTGGTTAAAAGATTTGTCATCAATTTCGCCAACATCCGTCACGAGGCCGACACAAAGGACCGCTTCATCGCTGCAATCACCTGAAGCTTCTTGCGCTGGAGCCTCTCCTGCGGACTCGTCTGCTGGGGCTGCAGTACCGCCGCAAGCGGCGAGCATTAGGCCCATCATTAAGAGAATGACTAACAATATTCCGATTCGTTTGTTGAACATGGGGATCTCACTCCTTTATAAAAGATATGTCTGTAAGTCACTTGTGTGCAGTCGCATTTAAACCTCCACGACGCACACGCGCGAATAGGGAATATTCGGGTCGATTATACTGCGTTTCTAGGCCAGTTCAAGCAAGGAGCAACATCTGATGGCGATACGAGAGGACTTCTTCCTCTTACTTTTTCTGCAGGAGAAGCGAGGGGGCGTTTAGAGAGGTTGGCACTTTCTCCCCGATTTCAGCATGATCTTCAATGAATTCCAGTGTTTTGTTCCAGACCTTGACATGGATCGGTTCGACGGGGCGCATCAATTCATGTCCGACCTGGGGAAAGAACTTCATCTCTTTATCGGCCGTTGCCAACGCCTGGAATAGTTTTTCTGTATTACCGGGATTAACGGCGGGATCGTTTCCTCCCTGGAAAATTAATACCGGTTGGTGTACGCTCGGCCATAATTTACGGCCGATTCCGGCCATTTTGCTCATTTCATCCAGCCCATCCACCGGGATTCGTGATGCTTCCATCAACCAATCTTGCAGCGCGGGATCGTCGATATCAATGGTCGGATCGAAATCTTGGACGCGGCCTATAAAAATGTCGCGATCGATCATCTTGTATTTTAACGGATACACATAGTCCAGGAAATAACGGCCGATAGCCGCAATTTTCAGGCGCCGGTCTGGAATTTCATAAAGCGGCGCCAGGAAGATCAGGCCGCAAACACCAGCGTATTTTTGGGCTAAATGTGCACCAAGCACGGCTCCCATCGAATGACCAACGATGAAGACCTGTTCTTGCTGCTCATGCAGCCGGGCGTATGCTTCTTCCACCTCGGCCAGCCACTGGCGGTGGTTAAAGCCGTGAATCCTATAGGGAAGATTGCCGTGTCCAGGGAGTAGAGGGCAATGGACCGTTATCCCTTGTTCGGCCAGGTACTCGGCCATCGGCCGTGAACTGGCCGGGCTGCCCATAAATCCGTGCAGCATCAAGACGGCGATATTTTCCCAGCCCTCTCGATCCTTGCCCGTCAGTTCATAAGCTCCTCGTTCTTCGGGGACATCATAATCTGGTTGAAATGGCATAAGCTTTCCTTAAAAATTACTCGCACCAAAGTATAGTATGGGATGCATTGCTTGCCAATCACCGCTTAAGTTAAAAGAAGAGAATAGAGAGCGTATCCGAAATCCCAAATCCGAAATTTCAAATCATCAATCCCCTGGTACAATATCCTCATGAGCATCAAAGTCTTATCGGAACAACTTGCTTCGCAGATCGCCGCGGGAGAAGTCGTGGAACGGCCGTCGTCGGTCGTCAAAGAACTGATCGAAAATGCCCTGGATGCCGGGGCGACTACAATTAATCTCACGATACGCGGGGGTGGCCGGGATTTGATCCAGGTTGCGGATAATGGATCCGGCATACCCGCGGATGAGATCGAGATCGCTTTCCAACGTCATGCCACTTCGAAGCTCAGTACGGCCGAGGATTTGGCCGCTATCAGTACCTTAGGTTTTCGCGGTGAGGCATTGGCCGCCATAGCCGCTGTGAGCCATTTGACTGTTATCAGTCGTACGGAAGAGGAGCAGGCCGGAACGCGCCTGCAGTTGGAAGGCGGTCTGAAAACGGATCAAGACCTGGTCGGCGCGCCGAAAGGGACGGTGATTGCCGTAGAAAACCTATTTTATAACACCCCGGCGCGTCTGAAATTTCTAAAAAGCATCACCACCGAGCGCCGGCTCATTGATGAGTATGTGACTCGTTACGCCCTCGCGTATCCCGATGTTCGCTTTCGCCTGACTCATGAAAATCGAGTTACCTTTCAGACGACCGGGAATGGCAATATCCAGGAAGTGCTGGGTGAAATGCACGACGCGGAGACGGCCAAGCAGCTGCTGCCCGTCGGCAGGCAAAGGGAGATGCCTGAGCTGGATTCCGGCGCGCACAAAGAAATTGCAGTGCATGGTTTTGTAGGGCCGCCGGGCTTAAATTGGGCCAACCGCAGCCGCATCACGCTCTTTGTAAACGGCCGTTGGATCAAAGATTCAAGTTTGACATACGCCGTCATCCAGGCCTATCACACGCTGCTGCCCACCGGACGCTATCCATTAGGCATTGTCTTCATTGAGATGCCGGTTGAGGATGTTGATGTCAATGTTCATCCGGCAAAAACCGAGGTTCGCTTCCAACGGCCGAACAATGTGTTTGGGGCAGTTCAACGCGCTGTGCGTGAAACATTGATTGCAGAGAGCCCGGTACCTTCGATCAGCGCCTGGAGCATAGAGAGCTCAGGCCAGACGCCATGGACTTTGACCGCTCGCGGCCATGAATTCACCTGGCCCAAAACACCCGATCAGGGAGCCCTGGGTTTGGATTGGTCCAAACGCAGTTCAGCCAGCGAGTTACCCGCCCCGATAGACGAAGAGAATGCTATTGTCGAGGCTGGACCGCAGGAGAAAAAGAGTCCCGGCCAAAAACTGCCCATTATGCGCGTCATCGGCCAGGTCGGACAGGCTTATATCATCACCGAAGGACCGGATGGGCTTTACCTGATCGACCAGCATGCTGCCCATGAAAGAATCCTGTTTGAGAAATTTATGGCTGAGTGGGAAAACCATGCTGTCGCTTCGCAAGGGTTGGTGGCGCCGGTCACAGTTACGCTCTCACCTTCTCAGGCAGGCCTTGTTGAAGCGAACCTGGATATCTTTCGCAGTTTGGGTTTTGATATTGAAGCCTTTGGCCCAAACACATATCAAATTCGCGCCATTCCCGCCGTGGTGATAAAAATCGATCCTGGCCGGGCACTGCATGCGGTGGTAGAAGATTTGGAACAAGGAGACGCGCCGCTGCAAGGGAAGATCGAAGCGCGGATTGCCCTCAGAGTTTGCAAGTCAGCGGCGATAAAAGCTGGGCAAACATTATCAACTGCGGAAATGGAGGCTTTGATTCAGCAGCTTGAGGCCAGCCAGAACCCACATACGTGTCCGCATGGCCGGCCGACCATGATTCACCTTTCTGCCGCACAGCTTGCTCGGGAGTTCGGCCGAACTTGAAAAGGAAAAAGGCTTCCCCTGGCGGTATCGGGAAGCCTTGCCTAGTTTGCCCGCCTCATCAGCGGGACATATAATCCACTTGGAAGAGGTTGGAAAAATCAGATGCCGAAGGTGGGAATCGAACCCACACTCCCGAAGGAACACGAGTTTGAGTCGTGCGCGTCTGCCTGTTCCGCCACTTCGGCCCACGTCAATTTTGTGACGTGGCTGTGAGTATAAAACAAGGACTTTTTTCTGTCAAAGATGGACGAGGCAGCGCTCATTAAGAAGGCGCAAAATGGTGACTTGGCCGCGTTCAACCGCCTGGTTTTGGCTTACCAGGAGGCTGTCTATAACGTTGCCTATCGGATCATGGGGGAGCCGCAATCGGCCGAAGACGCAACACAGGAAGCTTTTATTTCCGCCTATAATGCGCTTAAGAGATTCCGTGGGGGTAGTTTCAAATCCTGGTTGATGCGTATCGCTACAAATTCCTGTTATGATGAGCTGCGCAGACGCAAACGCCGTCCCCAGACTTCTTTAGAAAGAATAACCGACGAAAACGAATCCTTTGCTTTTTTGCGCAGCCCGGAAGACGGGCCTGAACAGGCCCAGCAGAGATTCGAACTGGTGCGGGCCATTGAAGATTGCCTGCAATCATTACCGGATGACCAGCGGATCACGGCCGTGCTCGGGGATGTTGAGGGATTCAATTACCAGGAGATAGCCGGTATGACAGGAGTGTCTCTGGGCACCGTCAAATCTCGCATGAGCCGCGCCCGGGTTAAATTACGCGACTGTTTACAAGGAGTTAAGGAACTTTTACCCGCTTCATATCGTCTTACTACTGACACAAGATAAGGAAAAAAGGTTTACGCGATGCTGGTAGCTGAAAACAGCAGACGCGGATACGACGTTTTTAGTGGATAGGGAAACGCGAGCTACCCAACAATTATGTTCGACTTTTTACGAAACCGGGGACGATCAGAACAAGAGAAGCGGCAGGAGGCCCTAAACGCTTACCTGGATGGTGAGCTTGCACCTGCCGAGCGTGATCGTTTCGAACAGCAGCTGGCACTAGACAGCGATCTGCGTGATGAACTGGCGGATATCCAGTTCTGGCAGCAGCAGATGCGCGATCTTCCCACACGCCGGATGCCGCGGAATTTTACTCTAGATCCAGCTGTTTACGGCCATCCCCAGCGCAGTTATTGGGAAAGTGCCTATCCGGCCCTACGTACGGCGACTGCCCTTACTGCCTTTTTGTTCATAATTGCTCTGGCGGCTAATGTTTACATGACCAGTTTTTCAACCGCTGCGCCGTCCCAGGCTGTCGTAGCCCCAGCCTTCGAGGCAGCACCCATGGCAGCAGTTGAAGTTGAAGAATCGGCGCAGCCGGAATCCCTCGATGACAGCGGCGAAATGGTTGCTGAAGAAGAGTTGCCTGTGGAAGAGTCCGTCGTGGAAGCGGAATCGGGAGCAGCTGCGGATGCGGCACTGCTCCCGGAGACGATGGCTGCCTCGCCGCCGGCCACCCCGTTTGCGTTGGAATCATCCATTGATAAAGAATCAGAAGCAGCCGAAGCGCCAATAGAAATTGCCGAGTCTGAAAAAACTGTACCGGCGGAGGCTGCCGCAGGAGAATCGGCCGAACAACCCATGGTTAGCGAACAGGAGGGGCCGATTGCTGAAGAATTAAGGCAGGAACTTTCTCAGTCGTTAGATATTGTTGAAGGAACGGTCGAGTCTCCGCCGCCGGCTACCGCCCGCGAAGCAATTCCTTCGTCCACAGATGAGAACGAAAACGCTGAAGAAATTACCAGCGCCGAAGCCCCGCTGGCTTTCGAACTGCCTGAGATAGATGAAGAACAATCTGCTGCCCAGCTGCCCGCCCCAGTGGATGAAACATCCCTTGCTGCAAATATTCCGTCGTTTTTAGGGTTAGACAGCGTTAGCCTGGTACTTGGATTGCTCCTGATCAGCCTTATCGTACTGACTCTGGTCGCTCGTGGACGAAGATAATCTTGACTTGTAGAACCCCGGACAGCGCACCTTCTCGAATCGCCTATTGTTCATTATGCGGCCAGCCTATGGTAACGCGCCAGGTCGACGGCCGTCCGCGGCGAGTTTGTTCCGTTTGTGGCTATGTTCATTTCACCGATCCTAAGGTAGGTGTTGGCGCCCTGGTAACACGGAACGATAAAGTTCTTCTTGTACGGCGTAGGATGGAGCCGGAACGTGGTAGATGGAGCATTCCTGCCGGATTTCTTGATCAGGGTGAGGATCCACGGCGGACGGCCGAACGAGAAGTGCTAGAAGAAACGGGATTGCGTGTGCGCATTACCAATTTGCTGGATGTCTTTACAAATCCACCCGGGCAGGGTGGAGCTTCCATCTTTATTTTATATACCGCTGAATTTCTAGGTGGGGAAATGACTGCCGGGGATGACGCTGATGCGGTCGGCTTTTTCGATCTCGATCAACTGCCGGAACTGGCTTTTGCCAGTACACTGGCGGCAGTTCGTTCATTAACCGGCCAGGTCGGTTCAGCTTGACAACTCTGGTAAGTTGGAACGTCAATGGCCTCCGCGCTGCTGCTCGAAAAGGGTTTGTTTCCTGGTTACAAACCTTTAAGCCTGACGTCCTGGGTGTGCAGGAAACAAAATGTCATCCTGAACAGTTAGAAACGGACGTTCTGCGGCCGGAGGGTTATTACTCTTATTTCGCATCAGCCGAGCGTAAGGGATACAGCGGGGTGGCCTTATATACCCGAGTTGAGCCGCTGCACGTATCTACCGGCTTAGGACTGCCGGAGTATGACCGTGAGGGGCGAACAATCGTGGCTGAGTATCCGGAGTTCGTGCTCATTGTGGCCTACTTCCCGAATGGCAGCCGCGACCACAACCGCGTTCCGTTTAAGATGCGCTATAAGAAAGAGTTCCTGGATTACTGTAATGATTTGCGCCGGCAAGGTAAACGGGTTGTGTTTTGTGGGGATGTCAATACGGCCCACAATGAGATCGATCTGGCTCGACCACGCCAAAATCAAAAAACGACTGGATTCCTGCGCGTGGAACGTGATTGGATTGATGAAGTTGTTGCCCAGGGATATTTAGATACTTTTCGTGATCTCTATCCCGACCGCGGTGAAGCCTATTCCTGGTGGAGCTATATTGGGGGTGCGCGTTCGCGCAATGTTGGGTGGCGTCTTGATTATTTCTTTGTCAGTGAGGACTTGCGCCCCTATGTGAGCGATGCGGAGATTCATCCCGATGTCCTGGGATCCGATCACTGCCCGGTCAGTTTGAGTATCGACTTACCATTAAGCTAGGTAACCGTTTAGAGCTCTGAATGGTTATTCCTCAAAATCAGCCAGCGTGCGCTCGATTTCAATTCCTACCGATTTAGCATAACGCAGCGCACTTGGTTTCTCAACACGTACTTGTACCCGTTCTAAATTATCAAACTCGTTGAGAATAAGAAAAGCGATGTCACTGACCAGCTTCTCGACCAGGTAATCAGAAGATTCTTCCACGTGTTTAATTACATGCTTGGCCACAGAGTCGTAGTTTACCGATGTTCTGATATTCTCACTTTTTCCGGCCGTCCGAATATCAGTAAAAATTACGATGTTAATTAAAATGTCTTGTTTATTTACGCGCTCATCAGGATTGACGCCGATTATTGAGCGCACTAAAAGATCCTTGATAAAGATTTTATCCATCAACTGAATCCTGTGGTGCGTGTTGTTGTGAGGTTTTTAATAACTGCGCCTCAATCCATTGTGCGACTTCTATCCCCACACGTTCATTGTGAATATCATTGTGACTTTCATGATAGCCACCTTCATAAATGATGATGGTTTTGTCCGCATCTTGAACATTGTCATAAAAGCGTTTACTATATTCCGGACTTGTTATGTGGTCTTCGGAGCCTGCATAAATCAATAACGGAATTTGGAGGTGTGCTGCCCCGGCCTGGGTTTCAACCATCGCGTCTTCCAACTCGGTTGCCAGGCGCACTGAGCCTTGGCCATGTACAAGTGGATCCTCTTGATAAGTATGCACAACTTTTACGTCTCGTGATATGGCGGATGCATCAAGGCCGGCATCCATGCTCAAAGAAGGCCATAGTCGGGAGAGAAGACGAGCCACCCACAATTTGGCGGGACTAACCGCCGGCGTGCCCAGGAGCGGGGCGGAGGCGATGACGCCGCTGAGCGGCTCGGGATATGCTAAAGCCTGATCCAGGCTGATGAGCCCCCCCATACTGTGACCATACAAGAAGATGGGCGGGTCTGGAAGCCGTTCATGGACAAAGTCGATGAAAGTTCGAGTATCCTCCCGGTAATCTTCAAAATGGTCTATATGGCCTCTCTTACCAGATGAACGGCCGTGACCGCGCAAATCATAACCATAGATGGCCATATGATGGCGCAGCAGGGCCCCTACCAAGGCATCATAGCGGCCGCAATGATCGCTGAAACCGTGCACCAAGACCACAACTGCGCGTGCATCATCGCGGGGTTGCCAACATTGATAATACAAACTTAGATTATTTGAACCGTTGAAAAAACCCTCTTCATGTTGCATAACCCGACTATCTCTCTTTAAACGGTTTTTAGAAAACCCTTCACCGGCTGCAAATTAAAAACTCGTACCCATGACCCTTGAATAGGAGAACATCTACGCCTTCGCATGGCTGTCCGTGCGTCCTCATAGATACACTTTAATGATTAAGTTAAGGGATTGCAAGTGATCAATCCGTCGATTTCCCGGCTACTGTACCGGAGGGGTTCACCGTATCCTTGAATTCTGCCAGGGTAGTCGTATTCCGCATACGTACACGCGACCATTCAAAGCGATCGTCAAAGCCATGCCAGGAGCCGTCGGCTGTTGTCACCGCGCCCCAGAAATCCAACTCTCCTAAAATAGCCATGGTTTCTTCATTATAACGGCCGCTCGGGTAACAAAAATAGCGCGGTGTATATCCAATATGCGCGGCGATTGTCTCCTGCGAGCCCCGTACTTCGTATATGATGAAATCTCGCTCGGCTGTGCTCAAGTCGGGATGAGTTTTTGAGTGAGATTCAATACGCATACCGGCCTTGGATATCTCTTCCACATTGTCCCAGGTCATATACCCGGCTCTTCGCTCATCGATGAATTCGGTTATTATGAAAAAAGTCCCCTGCATGCCATATTTTTGCAGAATTGGGAAAGCATTTTCGAAATTATCCAGATACCCATCATCAAAAGAAATAACAATCGGTTTTTCCGGCAGATCTATCTTATTCGTGATCGCCAGTGACAGCTCATAGAGGTCTACTGTCTCAAAGCCGTTCTCCGCCAGGTAAGACATTTGCGCGTTAAAATCTTCTGGTGTTACCGATAAATCCTTGCGATATTTGTCTGCATCCTCGGGTGGCTCACTGATGTAATGGTACATCAAAATCGGCACCTTCAGCGTCCAGCTATAGACGCCCGACGGAGTCGGCAGGGGCGGGGGTTTGGTCGGTGTGGGCGACTCCTCAAGTGGAGAGGATTCTGAAAAAGCTGTCTTCGTTGAGAGCTCTTCAGGCGTTGGTACTGTTGTCTCTGTTGGCGCTGCAATGGGCGGAGATGTTCTTGAGGCCGTCGGCACAGGCGTAAGTGTGGGGGGCGCGATTGGAATGGCTGTGTTTATTGGTTCTGCAACCTGCTTGAGCACGCTCGTGGGAACCAATTCTCCAATTCCATTTGGCGCTTCCATAGTTGGTGGCGCCTGGTTGAGAGCTACCGCGACAGATTCCTGACCTTGACCCGTGCATCCGCTCATTACGGTGCTGATCAATATCCAGATCATTAACAGTGCTAAGTAGTGAAGCACCCGTTTAGAATTTTGCGATACTTTGAAGAAAAATTTCATCGTTTAACAAAGAGCTTTTGGGGAGGATAGCGTACCACCCAAACCTCGTCAAAATGTAGTTGTTTCAATTATCGGCAGCAGCGCCGAAACTAACAAGGCAGCATTGCTATTTTATCCCGCTATTTTACTTACGCTTACTTTCCGGTAACGGATTATAATCTAATCATTATTTCGATTGTTGTTGGGTTTTGATATACTGCTCCTCTAAATGGTTGCCTCGACACCTAAGTCGAAACAAATCTTGACCCGCTGCAGCCGGTCTCTCAACCGCGCTAGAGTTGGTTTGAACGGAAAACCCAGTTTTCAATATGCGCAGGAAAACGATAAGTGACCCAGAAGAATCAAGGCTCATTCAACGAGCGAAAACTGATTCTGAAGCATTTGGAATTTTATACGAACGCTACGTCGACCGTATTTATAAATATGTTTATTATCGTACCGGTAATGTCGCCGATGCCGAGGACTTAACCGCGCGCATTTTTGAACGAGCGATGAATCACATCGCTAACTACCAGGATCAAGGCGTTCCCTTTTCAGCCTGGTTATATCGGATCGCCCACAACCTGTTGGCAAACTGGTATCGTGATCGCAGCCGCCGCACGATCGTTCCCCTGGAAGATGTTTCGCAGTTAACGATGGCCGACCATGGACCCGAGTTTGCCGCCCAATTGATGGAGGATAAGGAAGCGCTGCGTGAAGCGCTCGGCCGCTTGCCGGTCGACCGTCAAGAACTGCTAATGCTTAAATTTATTGAGCGTCTGTCAAATGCGGAGATTGGCGAAATCATGGGCCGCAGTGAAGGCGCGGTGAAATCACTTTACCATCGTACACTGCTCTCTCTCCGTGAGGAGATGACCGGTACCGATCTGGAAATACCCGGTAAAAAAAGGTCATTTTTCAGCCGGCCGTTTCATCGCGGATAAAAGAAAATATTGGATTATTAGCCTTCTAAATAGTTCCTTATTTTGATTCTCAGGAAAACCTAAATCTATTGCTTAAAATAAGATTGATAAGTTGTTGCATCGTTACATTGTGTTAAAATATTTGTAATTCAGCGCCAATATCCTGCGGGAATCAATCGGAGTACAATAATTTGAGTCGAACAGAATCTTGGAAAGTATGGCTTGGTATTTTTGCTGTTCTGATCTTCAGCGGCTTGATGGCTGCTTTTTGGCCGGCCATTAGCGAAAATCTGCTAAACGCGTTTAATTCCTCGACCTCCTCGGGCTCGAGCATGCGCGTCCCTGCAGAAACGGTCACTTTCCCGCCATTGCCCATACCAGGTTTGCAAGATGGAATCACGCTGAACAGTGTGCAGATTTTGTTAGGACTCTCTTTTCTGGTAATCGGAGCCGTTGTTGTAACCGGCATCATCATCACTATTGTAAATCTTCTCATTTCTCGTTGGATAACGAACGTTGAAACAAGTGATAGTTACCAGGAAGGAACGGCCGTCCTGGCCAAGAAGGAAGCTGCGGAGCTTGCGCAAGAGCGCGAAGAAAGTCCCGCCGCAACCACACAACAAAATGATTATTCTCGCTGGGCCGTAATCGCCACCTCAATGGCGATTCTCTTTTTTGCCATCATTGTCGGTTATCTGGTGGGTTCGACACTTTTCCCCTCAGGTCAAATCGTAAATCAAGATCAGATTGTAAATATCACTGCCATCACCAGCGGGGTCTTTTTCCTACTCACACTGCTCTACCTGGCCCTGCGCATGGACAGAGAGCGCTTGAATGATATTAACAGTAAAGCGAGTGCCGGAATTCCATGGGATGCGATTATCGTTATTCTTTTTGGAGTGCTGGTAGTGGGACTGGGTATCGGAATCACAATTTTCGTGAATCTTCCTGGGTAAAAACATAAAAAATTTGGGAAGCAGCAGCTTCCAACATTGTAAGGCATAAGATTCGTTGGTAGCTCCGAGTAGCGTTATTGGTAGGAGCTGATAGTGGGGCGCTTTGGCGGTAAGCCAGACACTCCTGACCTGAATTGAATTAGGATAGGCGGATGAAAAAGGCAAAACATATAATTGCAGTTGTGGTCCTCGTGATCATATCTACCCTGTTTCTGCGCTGGGTGTTCACCTGGCTGTTCCCACTGCCCACTGCAGCAAGCTCCCAGGCCGGACCGATCGATCTCATGTTCCATGTCCATTTCTGGTTGATTGCCCTATTCTTCTCCCTGATCATGGTGATCATGCTCTATTCGTCGTTCGTCTTCAAACGCAAACCCGGAGATGAAGAAGACGGGCCACATATCCATGGTAACACCGCTTTGGAGATCTTCTGGACCGTCGTTCCTTTAATCATCGTGATTGCCCTAGGTGTCTGGGGAGCAATTGTGCTGCGTGATATCACGACTGCAGCACCTGATGCTTTGGAGATTGATGTGACCGGACGCCAGTGGTCCTGGAGTTTTGAATATCCCTCGGAAGGGGAATTCAAATCGGCGGAGATGGTCGTGCCCGTGAATCAACCGATTCAGTTGAATATGCGCTCCGAGGATGTCCTTCATAATTTCTGGGTTCCGGAATTTCGCGTGAAGCAGGATTTGGTTCCCGGACGCACCACGTTCCTCAATATCACTCCTACCGAAGAGGGGGAGTTTAAAGTGCGTTGTGCCGAAATTTGCGGCACGGATCATTCAAAGATGTTGGCTGAGGTGCGCGTTGTGTCCCAGGAGGAATACGACGCCTGGATTACGGAAAGGAATTCTGCACCTCAATATGCCGATATGACGCCGGAACAGAGAGGCGAAATCTGGCATAGTGCGGAAGGATTTGGTTGTGTTAGCTGTCACAGCACCGATGGAACGGCCGGCGTTGGCCCAACCTGGTTGGGCATCTATGGACGGCAAGAAGCGCTTGATGATGGCTCAACAGTTAACGTTGATGATCCCTACATTCGTGAATCAATCTTCGATCCCACGGCGAAAATAGTCCAGGGTTTTGCCGCAGCCATGCCCACGAACTATGAAGAGCTCTTCACTGCGAAAGAGGCGGAAATACTTGCCTCGCAGGGTGTGGAAATCGATATTGTTGCAGATTTAATCGCGTATATGAAAACGCTGGAGTGAACCGAAAGAGTCAACCAGAATTCTAGTCAGTCCGCTGATTGAGGAGATGCAATATGCAGTTCATTCTAAAGATTGTTAGGTCAAAACCATTTGATGCCTTGATGGGCGCCTTATTCGGCATGCTTGTCGGTGCGGTCATCTTTGGCATCTTTTGGCTGCTGCAAGATTTAATTCTTGTAAAAATGCTCGGTCAAGAGCCACCGCCTATCGTGACCAACCTGGTCTTGCCCGGCCTGGCAGCCCTGTTGATCTTAGGGCATGGGGCCTTCGGCCTTGCGTCTGGTTTTGGCATGTTCCGCGGCACGAGCCTGGGCAAGTTCCTTTACTACGGCTCATCTACCGCTCTCTGGCGTGGTTTTGTGGCCATGGCCGTCACTTTCACCATAGCCCTGGCCTTTTTCAATGTGTTAACCGGTGCGCCTCCCCTCGAGTTGACTGAAGGGGGGATGGTCTTTGCGGCAGTCGTCAGCGTTATCGGCTTTATGTTCGGCTCCGGGGCTATCACCGATTGGATCTTGTGGATTTTTGGTTACGAGACACCATTACGCCATGGCGTTCCGGAAGGGAAACCGGAATGGTTCCGTTACTTTACGGCCGATGTCAATCATAAAGTAATCGGCATTCAATACGGGGTCACCAGCATCATAGTCCTCCTGGTGGGTGGTTTATTTGCCATCATCTTTCGCATCGAGTTGGCACAACCGGGAATGCAGTTTTTGACCCACAACCAATACAATTCGCTGTTCAGCGCCCACGGGATCATCATGATCGCCAGCATGCTACTTGGTGTTGGCGCCATGATCAATTACCTGGTGCCCATCATGATCGGCGCTTCTGATATGGCTTTCCCGCGGCTTAATGCTTTTAGCTTCTGGGTAGCGATTCCCTCGGTTCTATTAATTTTGGGCGGTATGGCCATTGGTGGTTGGGACACCGGTTGGGTGGGTTACCCGACATTGAGCCTGACAACACCTATGGTAGGCGTCTTGCTTTTCTTGCTGGGATTTTGGACAAATGGATTCTCCTCTATCGCCAGCGCGATCAACATGATTGTCACCACGGTGACAATGCGCGCCCCAGGTATGACTCCTTTCCGCATGCCAATTTTTGTTTGGGGTGCAATGGGCGCGGCTATCATCCAGTT
>Ga0316576_10001089_pt1 | contig 14135 bp, 10 predicted proteins | sample S0NA_FD_203075 | JGI IMG/M metagenome (GOLD analysis project Ga0316576, IMG submission 203075) | Rhizosphere microbial communities from salt marsh grasses in Alabama, United States - S0-2_050615r3r5 | ecosystem: Host-associated > Plants > Roots > Rhizosphere | place: USA: Alabama | collected... | reverse complement strand
GAAATCGGACCGGGATTGAAGATCCCCCGCAGCAAGCTGCGAGGAATGCACTCGCTTTCTCGGCTCAAGAAAATGCGGCCAGAATATTGCGGATGAACTCGTCCGTACTCCAGGCCGGGCGGTGGCTTGTAGCTCCGAAACGCACCAGCACCAGTTTTTTCGATGGAATGATGATAACCTTCTGCTCCTGAAAACCCGAAGCCTCGTACTCGTCGCGTGGGGCGTGCACCCATCGCCGGTCTTCCGGGTTGCTCGGGTTGCCCGCATTCAACCAGAAAAGAGCCCCGTATTCTCCCATGGGTGCTGTTGGCGTCGGCGTGGTGGTGTAGGCCACCCAACCCTTCGGCAGAACGCGCTCACCCGCCCACACGCCGTCCCGGAGGTAGAGCAGGCCGAACCGGGCCCAGTCTCTGGGCGTCGCATGGGCGTATGAGGAGCCCACAAAGGTCCCGGATGCATCCGGCTCCAGGATGGCGCTGTACATGCCGATCCTGTCGAACAGCTCCCGGTAGAGAAACCGATAGTAATACAGATCCTCTTTCTCGATCGTCTGACGGACAATGCGGGCCACGATATTAGCCGTTCCGCTGGAGTAGGACCATTTGCCGTCCGGTTCCGTCTCGAGCGGCTTGGCCGCGGCAAAGGCGGCAAAATCATAACTCCCGAAAAGCATGTCCGTGGCATCGGCCAGCGGTCCATACACCTCCTCGAAAGCCAGACCGCTGCTCATGCGTAAAAGCTGGTCCAGGGTTATCCGCCTACGGGGGTCGCCGGCCGCCTGCCATTCCGGCACCGGTGCCGGCTGCATGATGTCCAGTTTACCTTCCCTTACCAGAATGCCCACCAGGGCATTGGTGACACTCTTGCTCATGGACCATCCCAGGAGCGGCATATCCTTGTTAAAACCCGGGGCATACCGTTCGGAAATAAGCTTGCCGTCATAAACCACCACCACGGCCCGGGTCTTGCGCAGGTTGTCAGGGGTGGCTTCGGCAAAAGCCGCATCGATGGCGGCGTCGATTTTGGCCGCATCGACACCTTCGATTTGGCTGATATCGGCTGCCCGGCTTCCCGCAGGCCAGAGGAGGTCCCCGCGATGCACCGGCCGGTTTTTCGCAAAGTCGGGCGCGACAAGCTTCTGACGGCGCATCGTTTCGGCGGTTGTTCCGACCACCAGTGAGCATCCGCACCCCTCGCGATAAATGGCTTTCAGTTTAAACATGCCGTACAGGCTGCCGGTGACCGATTTTTCATCATGGTCGATGGTATAGCCGGCGAAGGCGGCCAGGGGGTTGGCCGGTTCCACATCCTCGGTGAAAACGGTTTCGGGGTCGCGATGGGAGATGAACGTGCTCGAGCACAGATATTTGGCCACAAAGCCGGACCCGATGGGGCCCGTCTTCCCCGCAAACCACACGATTCCAATACAGGCAGTGATGACGATGCCCGCCAAGCCCCAAAGAGTGATCTTTAACCAATGTCGCATGGGTGCCTCCGCTGATGGTTTTTGCCTTCTTTAACCTCAACAGGTTCTGAAGGCTTGATTACTTGATAGATTCTGCCGGGTCAGGCCTCACAGGGTTTGAGCGGGGTAGGTCTTTGGTATAACCGCCCGCTTTTCCCGCCGGATCAGGTAAGCGCCGCTGGAAACGATGATCATGGCTCCCACCACCGTCCACCCATCCGGCAGGTCGCCGAAGAGAAAGAAGCCGAACAGCACGGCCCAGACAAGGGTCGCGTAATCGAACGACGCCAGCAGAGACGCCGGCGCCCGCTCGAATGCCCTGATCATGAAAAAATGACCGGCGGCCCCGACCAGTCCCAGCCACATCAACAGCAGCCATTGGACCGGACTGGGCGTCTGCCAAAAAAACGCCGCCATGACGCTCGAAAAGACAAGCCCGCATGTGCATGTGTAAAAAAGCGTTGTCAATGCTTTGTCCCGCATGCCCAGAATCCGGGTGGTTATCTGCAGCGTCGCATAGAAAAGTGCCGACAGCACCGGCAGAATCACCGCCCAGTGAACGATGCCTGCTCCCGGCCTGACGACAAGCAGAACACCCGCAAGCCCCGCAACCGCGACAATCCACCGGTACGAACCGAATTTTTCGCCTAAGAATATGACCGAGAGGATGGTCACCAGCAGCGGTGAAATAAACGCGATGACCGTGCACTCCGCCAGTGGCAGATAGATCAGCCCGGCCCAGAAGGTGACACCGGCACAGAATATCAAGGAAGATCGCAAAACCTGCATTTTCAGATTGCGGGTCGACACTATTTCCCGAGGCGCCCCCCGCAGGAAAAAGACCGCGATGAACAACAGGTGAAAAAAGTACCGCCCCCACATCACCATCCACAGGGACAGTTCGCCGGTTATGAATTTGGCGGAAGCGTCCAGGGTGGAGAAACACACAGTCATGGCCAGCATAAAACCGATGCCACCCAACGGCACTTCCAGTAGAGGGGACCGCACTGCTGCGGCCGGCATTTCCTCAGGCTGATTTTTCAAGGCGATCCGCTCCGGTCGGTTTTCTTCAGATTGAAAAGCACGTCGTTTTCCGCGTACACCTTCTCGAGCCTCCGCTGGTGCTCTTCCAGACGGTCCCCGTCCCGGCTGGCCAGCTCCTGGACCAGGTAGTTGATAATGCAGGAGATCGTCGTGGGGCTTCCGATGAAGGGAATGTTTTTGCTGGGTGCGACCAGCGAGAGATCGGCCAACCGGACCAGGGGGCAGAGGCTGCTGTCGGCAATGACCATCAGTTTTTTCCCCAAACGGTGCACGAGCCTGCCGAGGCGTATCAACTCGTTGGGGTAGCGGGCGGTGGCGATGATGACGACCAGGCAGTCGGCGGGGGCGATGGTGAGCCAGTCGATGGCGGTGCTGTCGCTGCCTTTGAGAATTTGCACATTTTGCCGGATCTTGGTCAGCGACCACCCCAGGTAGTACGCGAATGTGTAGGACAGCCTCGACCCCACCACATAGACGTACCCACTCTCTTCCACGGCGGACACCGCCTCGGCCAGGGCCTCCATGTCGGCAATCTCGAAAAAATATTGGAGGTTGTCCATCTCCTCAACCATCACGCGGTGCAGCCGGTTCGCGTCAGGGCCCTTCAGGCCGGAGAGGTCTTTGCGGTCCAACAGACTCAAGTCCGTATCGACAAAATCCCTCAGGGCCTGCCGAAAAGCGCTGTAGCCGCTGAAGCCCAGTTGACTGACAAAACGTACGACCGTGGCTTCACTTACACGGCATGTTTCGGCAAGTTCCTTCGTGGTCATGAAAACGGCCTTACGCGGGTTTTCCATGATATAGCTGCCGAGAATACGCCCTTTCGGTGTCAGGGACGGATGCTGCTCGACAATGGCCTTGATGGTTGCTTGCGATGATCGGTTATCCATTCATGCTTCCTGAAGATGGGTTGAACGACACGATGAAATAAAAACATTCAAATTGGCAAAACGGAATGACATGGACACCCCTCAACAGGAAAAGCGGGGGCGGCAACAGGGTTTAAACGAATATTTTCTTATTATATAGATGTTTATAATATTTTTGACGCTGCCCACCTGATCGATAATTCTTTTTATCGAACAGGCGCTGACGATTGTCAAGCCCTTTGAATGACATTTCGCTTTTTTCACTTGACAGGTTTTATTTCATTGCCGTAGAGTGATCGCATCTTGAAACGCAACACCCATCATCACCCCAAACAGGAAGCGACCATGCTTGACAGAAACAAACCGTTGTGGGGCAAACCGCCCCGGTTGAAGAGAAGTTACGATGCGGTCATCATCGGGGGGGGGCTGCACGGCCTTGCAACCGCCTACTTTCTGGCCCGTCACCAGGGCATGCAGAACATTGCCGTCCTGGAAAAGAGATACATCGGATTTGGCGGGGCAGGGCGCAACACGGCTATCGTGCGGGCCAACCAGAGGACCCAGGAAAACGTTCCCCTGTACAAGGAAGCCCTCGATCTTTGGCCCGTACTGACCAAGGAACTCGACTACAATCTCATGTTTTTCAACTGCGGCAACCTGAACCTCCTGCACAGCGAGGCCGCCGTCAATGCCGCCAGGATGAACGTCGCCAGCGCCCAGTTTCAGGGCGTGGAAAGCCACCTGATCGATGCCAAGACCTGCAAGGAGATGATGCCGGCCCTCAACATTTCAGAAGAGATTACCTTCCCGATCATGGGCGCCATGTACCACCCGCCCGGCGGCATCGTCCGCCACGATGCCGTTGTCTGGGGCCTTGCCAAGGGTGCCGCCAAATACGGCTGCCACATCCACCAGCAAACGGAAGTGACCGGCATCAACGTCGCAAAAGGCAAGATCGTCTCAGTGGACACGCAAAAAGGGAGGATAAACACACCACGGGTTCTGCTGACGGCCGGCGGGTACACCGCAGCCCTCGCGTATCAGATGCTGGGCATCAAACTGCCCATCAGCGTGCTGAACATCCAGGCCATGGTCACACAGCCCCTGAAGCCGCTCCTGAACCACGTCATCTCTTCCGGTGCTTACCACGTCTACGCCAATCAGACGCTCAAGGGGGAGATCGCCACCGGCGCCCACATGGACGCCTGGCCCAATTACACCACCCAGACAACCGCATATTACATTCGGCATCAAGCCCAGGCCATCACCCAGATGCTTCCCTGCCTCAAAGGCGTGAAATTCATGCGTCACTGGTCGGGGCTGGCGGACATGACCCCGGACATGGCCCCCATCATGGACGGCAACAACGCCATCGAGGGCTTTTTCCTGAACTGCGGCTGGGGGTATTTCGGCTTCAAGTCCTGCACGGCCAACGGCAAATACCTGGCCCAATTCATGGCTACGGGTGAATGCCCGGACATTCTCAAACCGTTCCACCTGGGGCGCTACGCCAAACACCGTTTGATGGGAGAAACCGCCGCACTGGTGACATACACGGCGGACAACTAAGGGTGCGGCACCTCAAGATTATATAGGGAGGCATGGGAGAATAAAAAATTTGGAGTGTTGGCGTAATGGGTAGCCCTATAGCAAAAAGATAGACATTACTGCTGCACGCCACTACCCCATGTTGTCGGAGCCAATTAGTTGAAGGACCGGGGAGTTTTAGCTTAGAACCCTCGCCATCCCCGCGCAGGCGGAGATGACCAAAAAACACCCCGACGGCTCATTTATCTACTTGAAGACATTTTGAAAACGTATCACCCGATAAGGAGGCATTTACCATGGCGCTCACACTGACCTGCCCGATATGCGGTAAACGCAACGGCTACGAATTCAGGTACGGCGGTGAGGACAAGGGACCGCAACCCGACGATTTCGGGCTTTCTCCGGAAGCGTGGTGTGAATATGTGCACATGAACCGCTGTGTCGCCGGCGTTCAAAAGGAATGGTGGTGCCACAAGGACGGGTGCGGCATCTGGTTCACCACTCAGCGGGACACACGTATTAATCTTGAAGTGGAATAAAATCGTGTGCCACGATTTTATGAAACGCGACTACGTCGCTATTTTACATAAGTAAAAAATTTTCTATCCCTGCAACACATTTGATTTGCGTAGACAAGTAGCGGGGAGCTAAAAGTCATCGGAGGCCAGAAAATGAGCAGGCTCCAACACCAGCCGACGGTGAGGGTCGACACCGGCCGGCCCCTCACGTTTACTTATAAAAAGAAAACCTTCACCGGCTTCGAGGGCGACACGGTTGCCTCCGCTCTTTTTGCCAACGGCATCCGCATCTATTCCCGCAGCCTTAAATATCATCGCCCGCGGGGCCTGTACAGCCTGGACGGCGAATGCAGCAACACCTGCATGGCGGTAAACGGCATCCCCAACGTCAACACCGAAAAGACGCTTTTGAAAAACGGGATGCACGTAAAAGCGCAGAACGTCAAAGGATCCCCGGAGCTGGATGCAATGGGCTTCATGGACAGCCTCGACCGCGCCATGCCGGCCGGCTTTTACTACCGCACCATGCACAAGCCCGCCCGCATCTGGCCCATCGCCCTCAAGCAGGTGCGCAAGGCGGCCGGTTTAGGCAAAATCGAACCGGGCTTCCAGATGCCCGGAACATACGACGAGATTTTTCCCACTACCGATGTGTGTGTCATCGGCGGTGGCCCGGCCGGAATGGCGGCCGCGCTTGCAGCCGCGGAAAGCGGCTTGCGGGTCATTCTCCTGGAAGCCAGGCCTTTTCTCGGCGGCTGTTTCGACTACCGGCTGACAGCGTTCGACAACGACCTTTCCCTTTTCGAAAAGGCCCGTGAACTGGAGTCGCGACTTAAGACCATGCCCGACATCCGTGTGTTCAAACACACCGCCATGGTGGGCGCCTACAGCAACCACCTGATCACCGCTTTTCAAAAAGGAGGTGAAAGCGACCCCTTCGATGAGCGCTATATCGAAATCCGCGCCAACAGCGTTGTCGTGGCCACCGGCTGCATCGAACGCCCCCTGCTGTTTGAGAACAACGAGCGCCCCGGCGTCATGCAAATCGGCTGCGCACACCGCATGGCCAACACCTACGGCATCCTGCCGGGTAAAAGCGCGGTTTTCAGCATCGCGCACGATATGGGGCTGGAAGCGGCCATCGATCTTTGCGACGCCGGCGTCGACGTGGCCGCCGTTGCAGATATTCGGGAGGGCACGCCCAACGCCGGACTGGCCTCCGCCCTGGAAGAAAGGGACATCCCCCTCTTGAGGGGCTGGGTTGCCACCGAAGCCCATGGCGGCCCCCTGAAGGCGGTGGACCTGTCCACGCTGCAGGGCACCTTCAAAAAAACGGTTGCTTGCGACCTTCTGGTGGCCTCGGCCGGCATGACGCCGGTGACCGGCCCCCTGGCCCTGGCACAGGCCGAACTTTCCTTCGACCACCAAACCGGTTTTTTCCTGCCGCGGAAGCTGCCGGAGGGACTCTTTGCCGCGGGGCGTCTTTTGGGATTGAACGATCCCCTGGCAATCGAAGCGTCAGGCAGGGCGGCCGGACTCGCGGCAGCATCATCCTGCGGCAGGGATACTGAGGCCGCATTGACCGCTGCACGGGAAACGATGGAAAACCTTCCCGCAGCGGACCGGGGCTGCCGGCTTGTCATGGCTCCCGTAAAGGGGCGCAAGGCTTTCATCTGCTTCGATGAGGACACGACCGTCAAAAACATCAAGCAGGCCCTCGCCATGGGCTTCGATGCCACCGAACTGATCAAACGCTTTACGGCCGCAGGCACCGGCCCCGGTCAGAGCGGCATCCCCGGCCACAACCTGCCGCTGCTGGTCGCCCAGTACCATGCCGGCCACGGCGCCGTCACCCGGCCAACGACCATGCGGGCGCCCCTGGCCCCGACGCTGATGGCCACGTACGCCGGGACCAATCACGATATGAGCAAACGCACCCCCATGCACGCAGACCAGGAAAGGGACGGCGGCATTATGCGCAGGGTCGGCGTGTGGAACCGGGCCAGGTACTTTTCCGACGATTTTTCCTGCCGGCAGGAAGTCGAAAATGTCCGCACCAATGTCGGTATGTTGGACGCCACCACGCTGGGGAAATTCCGGATTTTCGGCCCGGACGCCCTCAAGGCGCTGCAGCGGGTCTACGTCGGCGACATGTCCAAAATCGCCCCCGGCAAAATCAAGTACTCCGCCATGTGCAACCAGGACGGCTGCATCATCGATGACGGTGTGGTCGTCAAAACGGGAGAGAACGATTACTACCTTACGACCTCCACCGCCAGGGCAGGCGACACCGTGGCATGGTTCCGCTACCACACCCGCTACGACGGTTGGGATTTCAACCTGGTGAACCTCACCGACGCATTCGGCGTCATCAACCTCGCCGGCCCGAAGGCCCGGGAGGTCCTGTCGGCCATAACCGACGCCGACATTTCCAATGACGCCTTCCCGTTCGCCGCCTACCGTGAATTGGAGGTGCTGGAAGGCATCCCGGTGCGGGCCATGCGGCTCGGCTTTGTGGGCGAACTTTCATACGAACTGCACATTCCGAGTTCTTGGATGCAGGCCGTGTGGCGCGCCCTGGCCGAGGCCGGCAAGCCCCTCGGCATCGCCAACTTCGGATTGGAGGCCCAGAATATTCTCAGAATGGAGAAGGGGCACCTGATCATCGGTTCGGAGTCCGATCAGCGCACCACCCTGCACGACGTCGGACTCGGTTTCCTCTGGGACCGGGGCAAACCGGCTGCGGAAACCGTCGGCGCCGTGGCCCTGCAGCAGACAGAGAACCAGAAGAAACGCCTGAAGCTCACCGGTTTCAAAATGAAAGACACAGCGACCCCGCCCAAGGACGGCTCCATCATCGTCGACGAGCGCATTCGCGGGCATGTCTGCATCGCACGCTACAGTCATACGCTGAAAGAAGTTGTCGGTATGGCCCTGGTGGAAGACCCTTTGAATGCCGCCGGAACCGAGATTTCCATCTACGAAGACGAGTGCCAGGGGCAGTTGATCAGTGCAACCGTGATGCCGATGCCCTTTTACGACCCGGAGGGGGTGAGGTTGCGAAGCTGAAGCTCGGGAGCTGCCATTGGGCAGGTTACCAGGCAGATTGTATTGCGAGATGAATAATCAATGCCCAAGTCAAAGCAACCAGTATAACGCATTTGAAATATTGATAACTGGACATTGCGTATTGATTATTTGGATATTAAATTCCGCTTTGGACGGATTTATTCAGGCAGCGAGGTATTACTGATGATCGATATGGAGAGACTGTCTCCGGTGATTTTTCCGCGGGAAGCCATGCAGGTGGAAACACAGAACCACTGGCGTGTCATTATGGAATACGAATCCGAAGGTCCCGGCCCCTGGGTCATCGACCTAAGCCACCGGCCCCGCTGGGATGTTCAGGGCAGCCGGTTGTCCGACATTAAACCGCTGGGCCTGGACATACCCGAGACGCCCGGTCAATGCCGGTTTGAAAAAGGTGCTCTGGTCAACCGCATGAACCGCACCCAGGCTTCCGTGTGGCAGATCGCGGGTGCAAGCGCCGAGATGCCCGCTGAAACCGCCTTCACCGAAACAACGGACGCGACCCTGTTCCTGGCGCTCGTGGGCAGAGAGGTTTTTTCGATCGCCGAAAAATTGTCGGCCATCGACTTCCTCGATCCTTCGCTTGCGGCCCCCGCATTGATTCAGGCACCTTTTTCCCACGTGCCCTGCCAGATCGTTCTCGCGGAAAAAGCCGGAAACATGCCGGGAATTCTTTTGACCTGCTCGAGGGGGTACGCCGGGGACATGGTTGCGGCGATCATGCACGCCGGGCGTGAATTCAGCCTGAAACCGGCCGGCAGCAACGCTTTCGAAAACTGGGTTGACACCACTCTACAGCCATAAAAGGGGGAAAGATCATGACGAAAAAATACGATGCAATCATTATCGGGGCGGGTGTTATCGGTTGCCCCATCGGCTATGAACTGGCCAAAATGGGATACAAAACGCTCAACGTGGACAAGCTGTCCGATGCCGGAGAGGGGTCCACCGCAGCCTCCTGTGCCATTGTCCGCGCCCATTACTCCACCGTGGACGGCGTGGCCATGGCCTACGAAGGGTTCAAGTACTGGCTGGAATGGGAAAACTACCTCGGGAACGTCCAGGACGAAAAAGGCCTGGCTAAATACATGAACACGGGCTCCCTTCTGATAAAATCCCAGGGGCACGACTGGCAAAAGGTCAAAAACAACTACGATGTCGTCGGCGTCCAATACGAAGAATGGGATGTCGCCAAAATCAAAGAAATGGTCCCCGTGTACGACATGCACGAGTTCTGGCCGGTGAAGCGCCCGGAGGATCCCGATTTTTTCAAGGAACCCGAAAGGATGCTAGAGGGAGCCCTGTTCTGTCCGGAAGGCGGCTACATGAGCGATCCTGCGCTCTCGGCCCACAACATCATGCGGGCGGCCGAGGCCAGGGGCGCCGAGTTTATATTCCAGGCCGAAGTCGCGGCCGTACGCAGTGAAAACAACCGGGTCCTGGGCATCACCCTGAAGGACGGAACGCAAATCGATGCACCGGTCGTGGTGAACGTGGGTGGGCCGCACTCCCACAAAATCAATCAAATGGCCGAGGGCGTTTACGAGGGATGCAATATCAAAACCAAGGCCCTGCGCCACGAGGTCATGCACTGCCCGTCACCGGAAGGGTACGACTACCTGAATGACGGCTACCACACGTCGGACGGTGACATCGGCTGCTACTACAGACCGGAGGCAGGCAACATGTTCTTGATCGGCAGCGAAGACCCTGACTGTGATCCCCAGGAATGGGTCGACCCGGACCTGTTCTACGCCGGCAAGGAATCGTCCTACAGACGCAACAACCAGCTGACCGCCGAGCAGTGGCAGGCCCAGACCTACCGCTGCGCCCGCCGCGTACCGGACATGGCCATCCCCAACCAGCCACGGGGCGTGTGCGACCTGTACGACTGCTCCGACGACTGGATCCCCATCTATGACAAATCGAGCATGCAGGGATTTTACATGGCCATCGGCTCCAGCGGCAACCAGTACAAAAATGCCCCCGTAGCGGGCGCCATGATGGCCGAACTGATCGACAAGTGTGAAAAGGGTCTCGACCATGACAAGGAACCCCTGCAGTACACCCTGCCCCATATCGGACGCCAGATCGACGTGGGTTTTTTCTCGCGAAACCGGGAGATCAACTACAACAGCAGTTTTTCCGTAAATGGATAAATTTTAAAAGGCAATGCTAAATGCCTTAAGAAAAAGACAAAATATAATCACGAAAGCACGAAACCTTGAAAACACGAAACTACCTTTTCGCTTTTCGTGTTTTCAACGTTTCGTGATTTCGTGATGAAGGTTGTTCTGAAGCCAACCCGGCAGGTAATGGATTTGAAAATATATGTTTGTGTCAAACACGTTCCGGACACAGCGGCAACGATCCGGGTGGGAACGGACGGGCGTATCGATGAAGACATCACCTTCATCATGAACCCCTATGACGAGAATGCCGTCGAAGAAGCCGTGCGCCTGAAAAAACAGGTAGGCGAGGCCGACGTCGTCGCCGTCACGCTTGGAAACGACACCGCCGAAGCCACGCTTAGATCGGCCATGGCCATGGGAGCGGACCGGGCGATCCTGGTCAGGTCCGCCGGGCGCCCCGACGGCATCACCACGGCCGGGGCGCTGTGCGCGGCCATTCGCCGGGACGGTCCTGCGGATCTCGTGTTCACAGGCCGGGAGTCCATCGATGCCGAAGGGTTTCAGACGATGTTTCGTTTGGGCGCCTGCCTGGACATGCCGGTAGCCTCCAACGTCGTCGCCTTTGCTCTGGAGAAAGGCATGGTCAGGGTAACCTGCGAGATGGAAGCCGGCGACCGTGAAGATCTCGAACTGCCCATGCCCTGTGTTGTAGGGGCTGGCAAGGATCTGAACCAACCCGCCTATCCCAAGCTGCCCGATATCCTCAGGGCCAGAAAAAAGCCGGTAACCGTTGTGGATCAGGACCAACTCCAGGTACCGCCTTCGACGTCACGGGTCGAAATGGTACGTCTCGAGACGACCGCTGAAGAACGGCATCCCAAACCGCTCGAGGGATCGGCGGACAAGATCGCCGACGCCATCGTGCGGATCCTTCGTGACGAAGCCAAGGTGTTGGAATAGCGAAATGGATAAGACAGGCGTTCTCATAGAAATGCGCGACGGGAAACTGAAACCGTCCAACCTGGCCGTCTGTTCAGCCGCCTCCCGGGGCGACGGCGAATGCATCGCCCTGCTGCTCGACGATAACGAGAGCGCCGTTGGCGCAACCTTGCAGGACTACGGTGTGGACAGCGTCGTTAAAATAGAGGCCGACGACCGGGCCATTCCCTGGAATCCGGAAGCGTGGACCGCCGCTATCATGCAGGCCATGGCGCACTACGGTATCGCTACCCTGCTGGGGCTGGCCAGCGTCAAGGGCAAAATACTGCTGGCCGGAGTGGCCGCCGCTCTGGATGCCCCCCTGGTCATGGATTGCACCGCTGTAGACCTCGATCGGCACGCGGCCGTAAAACCCCAGTTCAGCGGGAAAGCCCTTGCCGAATTCGTGACCCACGGAGAGCGCCACATCTACGGCCTCCGCCCCAATGCCCTGCCGGCGGTTAAAGCCCCCCGCCAATCGAGAGTGGAAACCTTCCAGGCCACCATCGGCAGTTCCAGAACCACCGTTCTGAATGTTCGAAAAGGCGCTTCGGACCGTGTCGACCTGACCGAAGCGAACGTCATCATATCCGGGGGACGAGGCATGGCCAACGGGGACAACTTCGGCATCCTTCATGAATGTGCACGCCCCCTCTCGGCCGCCGTCGGTGCATCCAGGGTCGCCGTCGATGCCGGCTGGGTCAGCCACACCATGCAGGTCGGCCAGACCGGGAAGACCGTCACCCCCAAGGTGTACATCGCCTGCGGCATTTCCGGCTCCGTGCAGCATTTTGCCGGCATGAAAACCGCCGGCCTCATCATCGCTGTCAATACCGACCCCCAGGCCGCGATCATGCAGAAGTGCGATTATGCCGTCTGCGCCGACCTGTTCGACATCATCCCGGCGCTCACCCGAAAACTGCAAAAAACAGCAGATTAACCGCCACATTCGATGAAGGTCTATCCGAACCACAAAGGCACAAAGGACACAACGATTATTTTATCCTCCGCCGTATATCGATTTTATTTTTTCTTTGTGTCCTTTGTGTCTTTGTGGTTAAAAAAAATGATGGCAATTTCTCACCGGTAACAAAGAATTTCGATTGCGGTTGGAGGAAGCAGTGGAGCAATACATCATCATCAAGTCGTTTGTCGTGTTCGCGGCCCTTGTCGGCGGTTTTTTTCTGTTTTTCATGAGGGTGAAGCGCCTTTACCGGCTGATGCAGTCGGTAAAAGGTAAAACCGACTTCAAACTGGATCGGGTCAAAGACCGCGTCATGGTGCTGATCAAGGATGTCCTCGGCCAGTCAAACGTGCGTCGCAAAATCATGCCCGGGCTGGCCCACACGTTTATCTTCTTCGGCTTCCTGGCGATTCAGCCCCATTCCCTGGAACTGATGATCAAAGGGATCTGCCCCGCCTTTGACGTCGGCCACCTGATCCCGGGCCTCTACGGCGGATATCTTTTCATCGCCGACATCCTGGCCGCCCTGGTTCTGGTGGGATTTGCCTATGTCGCCTACCGCCGTGTCATGGTGCGCCCCGACTACCTCACCATGGGAACCGACGCCAACCTGATCATTCTGTTCACCTGCGTCATCATCGTCAGCTTCCAGCTGATCAACGCCCTGCAGACCCTGATGCCGGCGGAGGCCGGCGCCTTCGACTACGCCAATGCGTTTCCCGTCTCCGGCCTCCTGGTGAGCCTGTTCAGCCTGGACCAATGGCCTCCTCAAAAGGTGTTCGTCGGCTATCAAATTGTTTACTGGATCCACGTGGCCACCATCATCGGCTTTTTGATCTACATTCCCGGCTCCAAGCACCTGCACCTCCTGGCGGCCGCCCCCAATGTTTTCTTAAAACCTTTGAAACGCGAAAAGGCCATCGCCAAAACCGACATCGAAGACGAAGCGGCGGAAACCTTCGGACTGGGAAAAACCATCGAACTGAACTGGAAAAATGTGCTCAACCTCTATGCCTGCACCGAGTGCGGCCGCTGCGAAGAACAGTGCCCGGCAGCCAATACCCAAAAACCCCTGTCACCTAAGAAATTGATCCACGATTTCAAGCTCGACCTTTTCGACAACGCCGACGCCATCCTGGCCCAAGATGCTGAACAGGTGCCGCCCTTCATGCGCGAGGGCACCCCCATCACCGGCGATGTTCTCTGGTCCTGCACGACCTGCCGCGCGTGCGAGGAGGTCTGCCCGGTCGACATCGAGCACCTGGACTTCGTCATCGAGGCCCGCAAACACCAGGTGCTCATGGAGGCCAGCTTTCCGCCGGAAGTGCAGGAAACCTTCACCAACCTGGAAAACCAGGCCAACCCCTGGGGGTTTGCCGCCGACACCCGGGCGGACTGGTCTAAAGACCTGGACGTGCCCCTGATGAGCGACAATCCCGAAGCGGATCTCCTGTACTATGTGGGATGTGCCGGATCCTTCGACGACCGGGGCAAGAAGATCGCCCGGGCCACGGCCCGCGTTCTGAA
>Ga0316576_10001088_pt1 | contig 14138 bp, 14 predicted proteins | sample S0NA_FD_203075 | JGI IMG/M metagenome (GOLD analysis project Ga0316576, IMG submission 203075) | Rhizosphere microbial communities from salt marsh grasses in Alabama, United States - S0-2_050615r3r5 | ecosystem: Host-associated > Plants > Roots > Rhizosphere | place: USA: Alabama | collected... | reverse complement strand
CGCGGCCGCGCTAAAGCGTATAGTATCGCGACCGCTCGCCGGCGCATGCGCCCGGTGTCAACCCACCGGGTCCCGGTTGTCCGTCGAGACCGATCGGCCCGGAGTCGATGCCGCTACGAATGACGCCCGCCGGCGCACGGCGGCTGGGTTTCGGCCATCGGCTCGCGCTCCCGCCACGCCTGGGCGCGGGACCGGCAGCAGCCCGCCCCCCGCCAGTCTTGTCGTCCGCCCACCGCCAGCGCCCAAAACCGCACACCAGGAGAATGCCCGATGCCATCCGCGGCTGCACCGGAGACCGTTCAACAACGCTTGAGTGAGCTGGAGGCCCACTTGGAGCAGGAAAACCCCATCCTGCTCAATGCGGTCCAGAGCTTCCGGACCCTGGACCAGGTGGCCTACGAGATGGCGCTGCTGCCGGAGAATCAGTCCTTCGCCAGCCGCGTGCCCTGGTGGCCGCTGATCTCGGTGCTGGGCACCTTCTCCGCCGGCAAGTCCACCTTCATCAACGACTTCCTCGGCCACAAGATCCAGCGCACCGGCAACCAGGCGGTGGACGACCGCTTCACCGTCATCGTCTACAGCCCGGAGAACCGCACCCATGCGTTGCCCGGCATCGCGCTGGACTCCGACCCGCGCTTCCCCTTCTACCAGATCTCCCACCGCATCGACCGGGTCGACGGCGGCGAGGGCAAGCGCATCGACGCCTACCTCCAGCTCAAGACCTGTCGCAGCGACCGGCTGCGCGGCAAGATCATCATCGACTCGCCCGGGTTCGACGCCGACGCCCAGCGCACGGCGATCCTGAGCATCACCGACCACATGATCGACCTGTCCGACCTGGTGCTGGTGATGTTCGACGCGCGCCACCCGGAGCCCGGCGCGATGCGCGATACGCTCCAGCACCTGGTGGTGGAGACCATGCAGCGGGCGGACTCCAGCAAGTTCCTGTTCATCCTGAGCCAGCTCGATACTGCCTCGAAGGAGGACAACCCGGAGGACGTGGTGGCGGCCTGGCTGCGGGCGCTGGGCGAGGTCGGCATGACCACCGGCCGCTTCTACACCATCTTCAGCCCCACCGCGCCCACCATCGACGACCCGGTGCGGCGGGAGCGCTTCGAGAAGAAGCGCGATGCGGACCTGGATGACATCTACGACCGCATGGATCAGGTGGAGGTGGAGCGCGCGTACCGCATCGTCGCCGCGCTGCGCAAGACCGCGAACGACTTCGCCGACGAGAGCATCCCGCTGCTCGGCGGCGCCATCAAGCGCTGGCGGCGCCTGACGCTCAGCGTGGACCTGGTCATCGTGCTTGCGATGGCGGCGGGGTTCCTCGCCTGGAGCATCAAGACCGGCCAGTGGCAGGGCCTGACGTACGCGCCGGACTGGGCCGCCTGGCTGGCCGAGCACGGCATCGACTACGGCCTGCAGGCAGCCGAGGCGCTGGCCGTGCTGCTGGTCCTGCTGGTGCACATCATGGCCTCGCGGCTGGCCGCGGCCATCGTCAGGCCAGGGCTGCGAAGGCAGGCCGAGAAGCAGAAGCCCGCCGGCGACGTGCTCGCGGCCTTTCGCCACAACACCCGCGGCTGGCGGGCCATCCTGACGGGCACGCCGGCCGGCTGGACCAGCTACTCCCAGGGACGCGTCGCCAAGGTCCTGCACGACTGCGAGTCCTACATCCAGCAGCTCAACGAGCGGTTCACGAACCCCAAGGGCCTGAAGGAGTGAGCGGCCAAGGGCGCATCGCCTCGCTGCCCCGGGCACTGGCGGCCGGGCGCGCCTGGCCCCGCACCGGCGGGCGATGACGGACGCGCCTGGGATGCGCATCGGCATCGACCTGGGCGGCACCAAGATCGAGGCCATCGCGCTGGACGACGACGATCGCCCGCTGCTGCGCCGGCGCATGCCGACGCCGCGGGACGACTACGACGCAACGCTCGCGGTCATCGCCGGCCTCGTGGACGCGCTGGAGCGTGAGACCGGGCACACCGGCAGCATCGGTGTCGGCGGCCCCGGCGCCCTGTCGCCCTTCAGCGGCCGGCTGCGCAACGCCAACTCCGTCTGGCTCAACGACCGCCCGCTGGCGGCGGACCTGGAGCAGCGGCTCGGCCGCCCCGTCCGGCTCGCCAACGACGCCGATTGCTTCGCGCTGTCCGAGGCCACCGACGGCGCCGCGGCCGGCGCGGGCACCGTGTTCGGCGTCATCATCGGCACCGGCACCGGCGGCGGCGTGGTCGTCGACGGCCATCTGCTGCAGGGTCCCAATGCCATCGCCGGCGAATGGGGCCACAACCCCCTGCCCTGGCCGCAGCCCGACGAGCTGCCCGGCCCCGACTGCTACTGCGGCAAGCGCGGCTGCATCGAGACCTTCTGCTCCGGCCCCGGTCTCGCGTCCGACCTGCTGCGGGCCAGCGGCCGGCGGCTCCATGGCGCCGCCATCGCCGCCGCGGCCGAGCACGGCGACGCTGAGGCCGAGGCCGCGCTGCGGCGCTACGAGTCGCGCCTCGCGCGGGCGCTTGCGTCGGTGATCAACCTGCTCGACCCGGACGTCATCGTCCTCGGCGGCGGCCTGTCGAACCTGCAACGGCTCTATCGAAACCTGCCGGACCTGATCGTCGATCACATCTTCTCCGACGGCCTCGCCACGCGCATCGTCCCGCCCAGGTTCGGCGATTCCAGCGGCGTCCGCGGTGCCGCACGGCTTTGGTGAGCGCTCGCCGCCGGACACGCGGTCCATGACCGATAAGCGGCCGCCGATCAAGCATTTTGGCGGCACGGGCTTGTCGTTTTCCGACAGATTTTGTCACTATTGGTCCGGCTGGCGGGTCCTCTCCAAGGGACCGTGAAGCCATTCCGCGAGCGCCGGACGAAGGACGGAAGCCCGGCGTCCGCTGCTCCGTAAGCCGTTGATCGTTGGCACCCGCCACCAATGCCATGCATGGCGCTTTTCTTGCTTCTCCGGTTTAAAGGCCGCTGGGGCTGTTGAGCGCAGCGGAATCGCCGCGGCGGATTTCCACCAGCGGCGGCCCGCTTGAGAAGCTCGGGGGGGCCGGGGTCGAGAAGGGTCCCGGCGAGGCGTGAGCGAGTCCGGCAGCGGCTCGCTCGCTCAACGGAGCATCGATGAAACTCTGCGGGTTGCACCGACGGCATGCACAGGGCTTCAGCCTCATCGAGCTGATGATCGTGGTCGCGATCATCGGGCTGCTGGCGGTGCTCGCCGCACCGACCTACCGCGACTTCACCATCCGCGCGCGGGCCTCCGAGATCATCACGTTCGCGGCGTCGTACAAGACGGATATCGCCGAGTATTACGCGGTTAAAGGCGTCATGCCGACCTGGCCGGAGATCCAGAGCCCGACCAGGTACATCCACCGCATCGAGTTCTGGCGCCCGCGGGACGACCGGCTCGTCATCCACGTCTACCCCTCAGCCGCGTTCTGGAGCGGCATCGCCGTCGACGAGGATGCAATCCTGCTGGAGGCCGTGGACGATGGGACCGGCAATCTGAAGTGGGCCTGCGGCCCGCACTCCGACTTCCGCGCCGTGCCCAACCGACTCCTGCCGTCCACCTGCCGGGACTGGATCGACAACCAGGCCTGAGCCGCCCAGATCGCCGATGCCCGTCGGCTCGCCGCAGGTGCATCGCACGCCCGCTTCTGGGATAGTCCCCGGGCCAATTCGCCAACGTCCGGAGCACGCATGTCCCAACTGAAGCTCGGCATCCCGAAGGGGAGCCTCGAGAATGCCACCATCGAGCTGTTCGAGCAGGCCGGCTGGCATATCACGCCCCACTCGCGCAACTATTACCCGGACATCGACGATCCCGACATCCGCTGCGCGCTGGTCCGCGCCCAGGAGATGGCCCTCTACGTCGAGAACGGCACGCTGGACCTGGGGCTGACCGGCCTGGACTGGATCCTGGAGACCGACGCACAGGTCGAGCAGATCTGCACCTTGACGTACTCCAAGGCATCCAACCGGCCGAGCCGCTGGGTGCTGGTGGTGCCGCAGGACTCGCCGGTCCGCTCGGTGCAGGACCTGGCCGGCAAGCGCATCGCCACCGAGCTGGTGAGCTTCACGAAGCGCTACCTGGCCGAGCGGGGCATCAGCGCCACCGTGGAGTTCTCGTGGGGCGCCACCGAGGCCAAGTGCGTCGAGGGGCTGGTGGACGCCGTGGTCGAGATCACTGAGACCGGCAGCACCATCCGCGCCCACGGGCTCCGGATCGTCGAGGACCTGCTGGTCACCGATACCCGGCTGATCGCCAACCCCGACGCGATGCAGGACCCCGAGCGGCGCGCGCGCATCGAGCAGATCGCGCTGATGCTGCAGGCGGCGCTGGCCGCCCGGCAGAAGGTCGCGCTCAAGTGCAACGTCGCCGCGGAGGACCTGGACGCGGTCGTCGCGCTGCTGCCCGGCCTGCACGCGCCGACGGTCAGCCATCTCTACGACCGGCAGTGGCTCGCGGTCGAGAGCATCGTCAACGCCGCGGACGTCCGCGATCTGATTCCCCGGCTGCGCGCCGCCGGCGCCGAGGGCATCCTGGAGTACGAGCTGCGCAAGATGATTTGACACCGGTCCCCTGCTCCACCGAATCCCGAACAGGCCGCCGGCGGCTCTCGTTGTCGTTGTCGTCATCGTAGTCGCGTATCCGATTACGACGACGACACCGACCGCGCGCTTCCCCGGGCGGGTTGGCTCCGGCCCGGCCGGGTGGCGCCCGTTGGAGCGACGGCACCGGCACACGCCCCCCGCCTCGCTCGCCGAGAGGCCGGCCCGAAGGCCGGCGCTCCCCGCTCAGCCTTCCATCAGCGTGCGGATCTTGCCGGCATCCGGCTTCTCGACGACCCCGCGCTCGGTGACGATGCAGTCGACGAGGGCCGCGGGGGTGACGTCGAACACGGGATTGTGGGCATCGACGCCGTCCGGGCCGACCCGCGTGCCGCCGCAGGCGAGGACCTCGTCGGCGGCGCGCTCCTCGATGGGGATGTCCTGGCCGCTGGCGACGCTCATGTCGATCGTGGACGTGGGCGCCGCGACCATGAAGCCGACGCCGTGGTGGCGGGCCAGCACCGCGAGGGCATAGGTGCCGATCTTGTTGCAGACGTCGCCGTTCGCGGCGATGCGGTCGGAGCCGACGATGACCCAGCCGACCCCGCCGCGGGCCATCAGGCTGGCCGCGACGTTGTCCGCCTGCACCGTCACCGGGATGCCGGACTGCTTGAGCTCCCAGGCGGTGAGCCGCGAGCCCTGCAGCCAGGGGCGGGTCTCGTCGGCGTAGACGCGGCGGATCTTGCCCACGCCATGGGCGCTGCGCACGACGCCCAGCGCGGTCCCATAGCCGCCGGTGGCCAGCGCGCCGGCGTTGCAATGGGTGATGACGTCGGTGGGGCCCTGGATCAGCGCGGCGCCGAGATCGCCCATGGTGCGGTTCGCGGCCACGTCCTCCACATGGACGCGCTTGGCCTCGGCCAGCAGCGCCGGCACCGGATCGAGCTGGTCCAGATCGGTGAGCAGGGCGCGCATCCGCTCCAGCGCCCAGAACAGGTTCACGGCCGTCGGTCTGGAGCCGGCGAGCAGTTGGATGTCCTCGGCGAGGCCCTCACGCCAATGGCCCGGATCGGCGAGGAAGCGGTCCCGCGCCGCGACCACGACCCCATAGGCGGCGGTGACACCGATGGCCGGCGCGCCGCGGACCACCATGTCCTTGATCGCCTTGGCGGTGGCGGCCGCCGAGTCGCAGAGGACGAAGCGCGTCTCCGCCGGCAGCACGCGCTGGTCGAGCAGGTACAGGCGGTCGTCGTGCCAGACGATGGCGTTGTCCGGATGGATGTCGAGCGTGGCGGGCGTTTCCATGGTTCGGACCCTTGTGGCAACCTTGTGGGAATCTCTTGGCGAGTGGGGCCGCCATTCTTGGTCTTTCAGCGCCCCGGCTCAAGCCCCGGTCCATCCCGCCGCCGCGAACGCCGCACCAGGCACCGGCGCGCACCGCAGAGAAAAACCCAAGGAGATCCAACTCATGCACGCAGAGCTCCTGCTCCACGCCGACTGGGTCCTGCCCGTCGATGCCAGCGACAGCACCCTGGAGCGCCACAGCATCGCGGTGGACCGGGGCCGCATCGCGGCACTGCTGCCGCGCGCGGACGCGGAGCAGCAGATCCAGGCCACGCGGGTGCTGGATCTGGCCGGACACGCGCTGATCCCCGGCCTGATCAACGCCCACACCCATTCTCCGATGACACTGCTGCGGGGCCTGGCCGACGACCTGCCCCTGATGACCTGGCTGCACGAGCACATCTGGCCCGCCGAGGGGCGCTGGGTGGACACGGAGTTCGTCGCCGACGGCACACGGCTGGCGGTGCTGGAGATGCTGCGCGGCGGCGTCACCTGCTTCAACGACATGTATTTCTATCCGGAGGTCACGGCCCGCGTGGCCGCCGACGCCGGTATGCGCGTCCTCGCGGGCATGATCGTGGTCGACTTCCCGACCCGCTACGCCGACAGCGCCGACGACTACATCCGCCGCGGCCTGGAGCTGCACGACCACTACCGCCGCCACGGCCTGGTGCGCACCGCGTTCGCGCCCCACTCCCCCTATGCCGTGTCGGCGCAGCCCCTGGGCCGCGTCCGCACCCTGGCCGACGAGCTGGAGGTGCCGGTGCATATCCACCTGCACGAGACCCGCGACGAGATCCTGCAGTCCCTGCGGGATCACGGCGAGCGCCCGCTTGCGAGGCTCCAGGAGATCGGCCTGCTCGGACCGCATCTGGTGGCCATCCACATGACGCAGCTGGAAGACGACGAGATCGAGCGCCTGGGCCGCTCCGGCTCCCATGTGGTGCATTGCCCGGAGTCGAACCTGAAGCTCGCGAGCGGCTTCTGCCCGGTCGCGAAGCTGCTGGACGCCGGCGTCAACGTGGCGCTCGGCACCGACGGGGCCGCCAGCAACAACGACCTGAACCTGCTCGGCGAGATGCGCACCGCGGCACTGCTGGCCAAGGGCGTCGCCGGCTCCGCGTCCGCGGTGCCCGCCGAGACCGCGCTGCGCATGGCGACGCTGAATGGCGCCAAGGCGCTCGGCATCGACGACTTCACCGGCTCGCTGGAGGTGGGCAAGGCCGCGGACATCGTCGCCGTGGACCTGGGCAACCCGCATACCCAGCCGCTCTATCATGCCTGCTCGCAAATGGTCTACGCGGCGAGCAGCCACCAGGTCACCCAGGTCTGGATCGCCGGACGCCAGGTCATCGGCGACGGCGAGCCGCTGACGCTGGAGCCGGAGGGCATCCTGGACGCCGCGCGGACCTGGCAGGCGCGGATCAGCGCCGAGGACTGACGCGCCGCTGCGTGTGGGAGCACCGCCCTCGGCGCGATTGCGCGCCGGTGCGCATCGGCGCCGGCCGCGGCGGGAGCCCTCGGGCTCAGCTGATCGCCGGCGTCTGCCGCAGGAACCGGCGGTCTTCGAGCTGCTCCAGCAGAAAGGCGGCGACGTCGGCACGGGACACCCGGCCGGCCTGGATGGACTTGTCGGTCCCGGTCTTGGCCTTGCCGGTCAGCGGGCCGTTGGTCAGACCGCCCGGCCGGACGATGGTCCAGTCCAGCCCGCTGGCCTTGATGGCCTCCTCCTGGCGCTCCTTCGCGGCCATGATCCGGGCCAGCGTCAGCTTCATGATCATGCGAAAGAACGGCGCCACCTGATCGACGCTGTCGCCGACACCGAGCGACGTCACCGCGATCAGGCGCTGCAGGCCCTGGGCCTGCATGGCCGCGATGATGCGCTCGGTGCCGCGATCCTCCACCGGCTCGGCGCCGCCGTGGCTGCCGAGGACACAGATCACCGCATCGCAGCCCTCGATGCAGCGCTCGACGGCCGCTTGATCCAGCACGTCGCCCTCAACCAGCGTCAGCCCGTCGCCCGCGCCGAGCTTGCTCGGGTCGCGGACCAGCGCGCGGAAGCGGTGGCCGGCGGCCAAGCCCTGCTCCAGCACCTGCCGGCCCGTGCCGCCGGTGGCGCCGAACAACGCGATGGTCTGCTCATTCATCGGTCGCCCCCCCGCCCGCCTGCGCGCGCTCAAACACCATCATGTAATTGACGCGCTCGGAGCCGGTGAGCGAAAAGGCCCGGTTGACCGGGTTCACGCGCACGCCGGTGCGATGGACGACGCGAAGCTCCGGTCCGAGCCCCGCGATCAGCTCCGCGGGCCGCACCAGCTTGCGGTAATGGTGGGTGCCCTTCGGCAGCCAGCCGAGCACGCGCTCGGCACCGACGATGGCCATCAGCCAGGCGAGGGGCGTGCGGTTGATGGTCGCGACCACCATCGCGCCGCCGGGGCGCACCAGTCGGGCGCAGCTGGCGAGGAAGTCGGGCAGGTGCTCGACGTGCTCGACGACCTCCATGTTCAGCACCGCATCGAAGCGCTCGCCCCGGGCGGCCAGGTCGTCGGCGGTGGCCAGCCGATAGTCGATCGCGAGCCCGCTCCAGTCGGCGTGCATCTGCGCCACACGGATGTTCTTCTCGGTGATCTCGGTGCCGGTGACCTGCGCGCCCATGCGCGCGACCGATTCGCTCAGGATGCCGCCGCCACAGCCGATGTCGAGCACGCGCAGGCCCTGAAGCGGGCGCTCGGCGGCCGGGTCGCGGTCGAGCAGCCGGCAGAGCCGCTCGCGCACGTAGCCGACGCGGAAGGCGTTCAGCTTGTGCAGCGGCCAGAACGGTCCTTGCTCGTCCCACCAGCGGTGGGCGAGGCGCTCGAAGTACTCGACTTCGCTCGGGTCGATGTCCGGGGCGGTGAGATGGGCGGCTGTCATATCGCGTGTTGATCCGATGGCGTAGGCGGGGATATCGTGCCCGGGGCCCAGTTCTGCAACCGTCATGGCCACTGCCAGGTGCCCGTCATGCCCGCCCGATCGCTCGCCCGTACCGCCGCCGTCATCGCGCTGTCGGCGTGGCTCCCTGCCTGGCCCGGGTCCGAGCAGGCAGCCGCCGCCGGCGTGACCCGCTCGATCGAGGTGTTCAAGCCCGACGGCAGTGTCCAATGCGAGCCCGGATCGGGCGTGCCGCTCGAGCAGATGCGCCGGCAGCTCACCGGTGCCGGCATTGCCGTCCACGCGGCCCGCACGGCCCGCGACATGCAGATCCGGCCGGCGGTCTGCGGGACGGCGACCGGCACCCTGAACGCCTATATCATCGACGCGGGGCGCATCGAGGAGGCCCGTGCACTCGGCTTCGAGCCAATGGCGCGCTGACCGGGCAACCGCGCGGGCGCACCGCCCGCCGAGGCACGGCGCAAACGGGTCCGGGCGCCCCACGCCGCAACCCACTCACGATCAGGAGCCCCCATGACACAGAAGATCATCGTCGGTAACCTGCCCGCGGACGTCTCGGTCGACGAGCTCACGAAGATCCTCACCGAGGCCGGTGTCGAGCAGGTCGCGATCACGCTGAACAACGAGGGCGATTCGCAGCGGGTCGCCGCGGTGCTGTCCTTCGACGGCATCGACCGCCCCACCGCCGACCGCATCGCGGACCGCCTCAACGGCACCCGCTACCGGGACCGGACGCTCAGGGCCTACGTATCGCTGTTCGGCTGACGGCGGCGGCGGCCCGACTCTCCCGGGTCCGGCGCACCCGCCGGCGGGCAGCACCCCGCCGCGGGGACCGGGCCTGCCGACCGCAACGCCCCCGCAGGACCAACCATGCTCCAGATCCTCCAACGGACCGCGTCGCGGCTGCGCCCTGCCGCTCCGGTGCTGGCCGCCGCCGGCGTGCTGTCCCTGATCGCCGTCGCCGCGCTGCTGCTGCTCGCCCCGGGTGCCGCCGCCGAGGCCTGGCTGCGCCTGGCCATCGTCGCGCTGCTCTGGAGCCTCTGCGGCTATGTCTTCATCCAGGCATTTCAGCAGATACCGCCTCCCCCCGATGCCGCCATGGGCGCCTGGCAGCGGCTCAGCCGCCGGCTGGCCCGCGGCTGGCTCTGGCTGCTGGCGCTGGTCTTCGTCGGCACGACCATCGCCGCGGTGCTGCTGACCAACCGGCTGGTGACGGACGCGCTGGACTGAGCGGCCGGCCCCGCAGCGACCGCGGCCGGGGCCGCCGTCCATGACCGATTCGTGAGCGGCATCGCCGCCGTGTAAACTGCCGGCAGCGCACCCCCTCGTTCCCAGAAGACATGCCCCAGGGGCCGGCAATGCAATCCGACGCCATCGAATCCGCCTATGCGCTCCTGGAGCGCTCGGTGATGCACTACCGCGGCGAGCCCGTGGGCACCGTCGCCGCGGTCGCCAGCGGCGACCTGGCCGCGGAGAACTACCACGACTGCTTCGTGCGGGACTTCATTCCGTCCGCGCTCGTCTTTCTCGCCGACGGCAAGCCCGACATCGTGCGCAACTTCCTGCGCACCGTGCTGCAGCTGCGCAGCCAGCACCAGCGCATCCACGGCCATCAGCTGGAGCCCGCGGTGCTGCCCGCGAGCTTTCGCGTGCAACGCCACCACCACGGCAAGAAGGGCGACGGCCAGCGGCACGAGCAGATCCGGGCCGATTTCGGCGACCATGCCATCGGCCGCGTCGCGCCGGTGGACGCGATGATGTGGTGGGTGGTGCTGCTCGGCATCTACTGCCGCCACACCGGCGATCGCGCCCTGGCCGCCGAGCAGGACGTGCAGCGCGCGCTGCGCGGCGTGCTGGAGCTGTCGCTGCGGGAGGGGTTCGAGGTCTTTCCGACCCTGCTGGTGCCGGACGGGGCCTTCATGATCGATCGGCGCATGGGCGTCTACGGCCACCCGCTGGAGATCCAGTGCCTGTTCTACGGCATGCTGGTCAGCGCGGTCGAGCTGCTGCGCGACACGCCGGACGTGCACGAGCTGATCGAGCTCGCGGACAAGCGCGCGAGCATGCTGCGCAACTACCTGCAGCTGTTCTACTGGCTCGACCACGAGCGCCTGAACGAAATCCACCGCTACCGCACGGAGGAGTTCGGCAGCGGCAGCATCAACATGCTGAACATCTACCCGGAGTCGATCCCGGAATGGGTCATCGACTGGCTGCCCCAGCGCGGCGGCTATCTGGTCGGCAACCTGGGACCCGGTCGCATGGACTTCCGGTTCTTCGCCCTCGGCAACCTGCTCGCGATCCTGTTCGACATCACCAGCCCCCAGGAGGCCCAGACCCTGATGCGCCTGTACCAGGAGCGCTGGGACGACCTGGTCGGCAACATGCCGGCGAAGCTGGTCTTTCCCGCGGTCGTCGCCAAGGAATGGCAGTTCATGACCGGCAGCGATCCGAAGAACGTCGCCTGGTCCTATCACAACGGCGGCAACTGGCCGGTGCTGCTCTGGCCCCTGGTCGCCGCGGCCATGAAGACCGGCCGCGGCGACCTCGCGCAGCTGGCGCTGGATGTGGCCGATCACGCCCTGCCCCAGGACGGCTGGCCCGAATACTACGACGGCCGCCGCGGGAACCTGATCGGCCGCCGCGCCCACCTGAACCAGGTCTGGTCCGCGACCGGCTATATCCTCGGCCACAAGCTGGCCGAGGACGAGACGCTGCTGGACCTGTTCCGCATCGAGGAAGGACGCCGGGAGCCGGGCGCGGGGCTCGCCGCCGACTGACAGCGGCTCGACGGCGCCGCGGATGCATCGCTGAAGCTTGCCTTGCAGGGGTCGGACGGGGCATGCCGCCGGGCCCCGACGATCCGCCTCAGCGGCCGGCGCGGCGCCGGGGCCCGTCTGCCACGGGCAGCCCCAGTCGATGCCACGGGTGTCCCCGCCACTGGAGCCCGCCGAGACGCCCCTCGCACTGGGCCACACCGGCGACGGCGGCGAGGCGTCCGTCGATCAGCATCAGCGGCACATAGGGCCTGAGCCAGGCGGGCATGTCCGCCTGCTGGTAGAGCTGCTTCAGCGAGCGGCTCGGGCCTGCCGCGGCGCGACAGCGCAGTCCCGGCCACTGGAAGACGACGCGCATCCCCGGGATCGGCGCGGCGGAAGCCGCGGGTCCCGGCAGCACGAGCTCGCCGAGGCCGGCGGGCAGCGGCAGTGGCGCGGTCCCATCCCAGCGCAGCTGCAGCCGGGGCGATGGGGCGGGCGGCAGCGGGGCCAGCGCGAACAGCGCATCCCGGTGCCGGCGGATCTCGCAGCCGGGCCAGGCGACCAGCGGCGAGCGGTCCGGCGCGGCGGGAAGCACCTCGCTGAGCACACGCTCCAGCACCACGCTCGACGGCGGCCTGAAGCCCCCGCGGGCGAGCCAGCGCCGCAGCGCCGCGCGGCAGCGGGGCGGGTCCAGCGCGCGCAGGCCGGTCACCGACAAGGTGCCGGGACGCGGCCCGCCCTGCCCGGCGAGCCAGTCGTCCGCGGCGGCATCGAGCAGGGTCGCGGCCTCGGCACAATGGGCCGCCGAGCGCGCAAGCGTAAGGTCCAGCGACGGCCAGCGGCCGCGCAGCAGCGGCAGCACCCGCAGGCGCAGGAAGTTGCGATCGAACGCGGTATCGGCGTTGCTCGGGTCATCGATCCAGCGCAGGCCCGTGCGCCGCGCGTAGGCGGCCAGCTCGGCACGGGAGAAGCCGAGCAGCGGGCGCAGCAGGCGGCCGCCGCCGAGATCCGCCATCACCGGCATCGCGGCCAGGCCCGCGGGGCCGCTGCCGCGCAGCAGCGCGAGCAGCAGGGTTTCCGCCTGGTCATCGCGGTGCTGGCCGGTGACAAGCACGTCACCCGGCGTCAGCAGGCCGGCGAACGCGCGCTGGCGGGCCTCGCGCGCAACGGCCTCGAGGCTCTCGCCGGCTGCCCGCTGGATCGCCAGCGACCGCTCCGTCAGGGGCACATCGAGCGCGGTGCACGTGGCCCGGCAGTGGTCGGCCCAGGCGGCGGAGTCCGGGTGCAGGCCATGCTCCAGGTGCACGGCATGGACCGCGCAGTCCAGCGCGCCCCGGACCTCGGCGGTGGCGTGCAGCAGCACGGTCGAATCCAGGCCGCCGCTGTAGGCGACCCACAGGCGGCGGGCGCTGCCCAGGCGGGACTTCAGGATGGCCAGCAGGGCCCTGGGAGAGAATGCGTCGGCCATGTCGGTGTGAGGCGGCGCTGTTGGCTGCCGCGGCCGGTGCGCGATGCGCCAGGCAAGCGGCGCCGCGCCGCGGCGGGCCGCTACGCCTTGAAGCGGCCGTAATCGCGCAGCCGCGCGTAACGCTCGTCGAGCAGCTGCTCCATCGGCATGGCCTCCAGCTGCGCGAAGCTCTCCAGCAGCGTTGCCTTCAGCGTGGCCGCCATGCCGTCCACGTCGCGATGGGCGCCGCCGAGGGGCTCCGGCACCACCGCGTCGACGAGACCCAGCTCGTAGAGCTTGTCGGACGTGATGGCCATGGCCTCGGCCGCGAGCTGGGCCTTCTCGGCACTCTTCCAGAGGATCGACGCGCAGCCCTCCGGCGAGATCACCGAGTAGGTGCTGTATTGCAGCATGATCAGCCGGTCGCCGACGCCGATGGCCAGCGCGCCGCCGGAGCCGCCCTCCCCGGTCACGGTCGTGATGATCGGCGCCCGCAGCCCGGCCATCACCTGCAGGTTGCGGGCGATGGCCTCGCTCTGGCCCCGCTCTTCGGCGCCGACGCCGGGGTAGGCCCCGGGGGTATCGACAAAGGTGTAGATGGGCAGACCGAAGCGCTCGGCCATCTGCATCAGCCGCAGGGCCTTGCGATAGCCCTCGGGACGCGGCATGCCGAAGTTGCGGTGGATCTTCTCCTTGGTGTCGCGCCCCTTCTGGTGGCCGATGACCATCACCGAGCGCCCATCCAGCCGCGCCAGCCCGCCCATGATGGCCGGATCGTCGGCGAAGGCACGGTCGCCGTGCAGCTCCTGGAAGTCGTCGAACACGCGCCGGACATAGTCCAGGAAGTACGGGCGCTGCGGGTGGCGCGAGAGCTGGGAGATCTGCCAGGGCGTCAGCGACGAGAAGATCTGCTGGGTCAGGGCCCGGCTCTTGCTCTCGAGGTGCTCGATCTCCTCGGCGATATTGATCTCGTTGTCGTCGCCGACGTGCCGCAGCTCTTCGATCTTGGCTTCGAGCTCGGCGACGGGCTGTTCGAAAGGCAGGAAGTTCAGGTCCATAGCGCGGCGATTCTAACCGAGCCTCACCCGCGGCGACAGTGCGGTTTTCGC
>Ga0316576_10001087_pt1 | contig 14139 bp, 11 predicted proteins | sample S0NA_FD_203075 | JGI IMG/M metagenome (GOLD analysis project Ga0316576, IMG submission 203075) | Rhizosphere microbial communities from salt marsh grasses in Alabama, United States - S0-2_050615r3r5 | ecosystem: Host-associated > Plants > Roots > Rhizosphere | place: USA: Alabama | collected... | reverse complement strand
CTGGAAAAGTTTTTGGCAGCCATGGACAGGGAAAAAATAACCTTGGCCGGCCGGCGCCAGGCCATCCGTGTATTCCACGAAACCCCTCTGCAGCTGATCGACGCAGATCCGGAAACAGCTCCCGGTGAGCCGACCGGGCCAAACGCCGTGGAAGCGTCTTTCAGCGCTGTCAGCGACGCCGATGAGATATAAAGGAGGACCCCATGAAAATAACCGAAGCCATGCAACTGATCGATGAAAACTGGGTGCAAAAGAAAAAGGGGTTCCGTGTCTGCCTGCAGCGGCGTGAGGGATCGGATTGGATTACCGAGTACTCCCCGGGTGAAAAGGCCGCCCCCCTGGATTCGGACGTCACCACCTGGCGTCTTGCCTGGAAGCTGGCGCAAAGCACACCGCTGCGAACGGACGGCCCCCGGGAAGGCGACATGGTCAACGTCTTCGTCGTTGACCAGGACAACGCGCCGATCACCTACTATTCCACGGGAGAAAAAGCCGTTTTCAACGCCTGCTCCGACCTGAGCTGAGCGGTCTGTAAAATTGGGGCCAACCAATGTGAAGGTACGACCAGCCACCGATTTGGACCTGCCGGGAATTGCGAAAATCCACGTGCAAAGCTGGAGGGACGCCTATCGCCATATGCTACCGGCGGTGTTCCTGGGCGACCCCATCGAGCGGGTGCTGAGCCGGCACTGGCAAAAGACCGACCTTAGAGACAACGGTCTGGTCTTGGTGGCGGAGGCGGATGAACTGGCCGGCTTCATTGCGGTCTGGTGCCGGCCGGCCCCCTACATAGACAACCTCCACGTCAGGCCGCTTTCGAGGTCGAAAAAGATCGGTTCACGCCTGATGAAAAAGGCTGCCGAAGCATTACTGCGGAAGGGGCATCGAACCGCCTATCTCTGGGTCTTCGAAAGCAATTGGAAGGCGATTCGATTTTACGAACGTCTGGGAGGCGTCCCGGCCGAAAAGACCACCCAGGACATCTTCGGCTACAAGATTCCCAGTTTGAAGATTGAATGGAAGGACATCTCCACGCTTGTCTCGGTGTAGCGTGATTACGTGTTACGTCGTGAAATAAGGTAAAAAAGAATCGGACCTATAACCGATAACAAGGTAAAAGCCTGCCGGCCGAGGGGGGATGCCGCCCCGGCAACCGTTGTGCCTTATTCTGGCTCTCCGACCGGTCACGCCCCCTTTTTCTCATAACCCTTATCCGCCGGCAATCGTTTCTTAGCAGCTTCCATATTGGCCAACTGATCACACCGCTCATTGCCCATATTCCCGGCATGCCCTTTCACCCACTCGAACCTGACATCGTGCTTTTCACAAAGCTCGAGCAATTTTTTCCACAAATCCGGATTTACAGCGGCCTCTCTTTTATTTTTCATCCAGCCATTAGCCCTCCACCTCTCGGCCCACCCTTTGGTGATCCCATTGACGACATATTTCGAATCGCTGTGGAGGATGACGTTAGACGGCCTTTTAAGGAAACCCAGCCCCACAATACAAGCCATCAATTCCATCCGGTTATTGGTTGTGAACCGGTAGCCGCCCGAGAGTTCCTTCACTTTTTTCTTCCCTCTCATAATAACGACACCATATCCACCGGGGCCGGGATTGCTTGGCGAGCAGCCGCCGTCGGTGTAGATAACGATACCGCTGTCCCCGGAGGCTGTCTTTGGTTTTGTTGCGGGTTTGCTGGTAGAAGATGCCCTCGGTTTGGTGGGGGACGCCTTCGGTTTCACCTTGTTCGATTTCTTGCCCTCATTTTCCCTAAAGAAATCTTCCGCTTCTTTCCTGGTCGTGAATCCTTTGAAAACAGCCCCTGAAAATCCACGGACTTGAATTTCGGCACCGTTATCTCCATACCATTCGGTATAGATGCCCGGGGTGTTGCCGACAGCGACCGCGTAGAATTTTTTCTTTTTATTACGAGGCATGCATGGGTGTCCGTTACGATTTATGGCCATTCTCAGCGTTGCGGATATCATCTATCTTGAAATTTTGCAAAAAAAAGGGAAAATCTCAAAAACGGTAGGTATAACGAAAACCGATCGTGTCGAGCCCTTCATTGGGAGAGGCTAAATACGCGTTGGATACATGATCCAACATGATCGACAGGCCGTGATGGTCGGTAATAAACAGCCCGAGTTCTACAGGGATGCGAAATAACAGCCTCGATCCCAGCGCTTTCTTATCTTCACCATTTGTTTCTAATTCGCCGTCGTGAAGTGCCAGTCCGAGACCGAGGTTAAACTAGCCCGGATGGCCGTGTGCTCCCAAAGGAAACCGGAATAAACCCTACTCGTGTCTCCCTGGCTGCCAATCCTCGCCGTACTCTTCGACTTCCGTGGAAGCGGCGGCCAACACCGCCATGCCCGCCGGCTGAACCTTGCGGTAGACCCGGCTGTAATCCAGCCTCGTGCCGTTGACCGTCAAGAGGTCCTTTTCGATGGAAATGCCGAAAAGCCTTTCGTTTTCCTCAAGGTAGGGAAGAATCAGCGCCCAGTCCTCCGGCGACAGGTCCACGATTTCTCCTCCGTTGAGCTGTTCGTCCACCACCTGTTGCCGGGGGTCCCGAATATAAATGGCTCCGCCGGATGCCAGGGAAAACAGGTTGGAGCCCGGGTAGGGGGTCGCCTGCTCGACACACCCGCCGCCGTTGTCGAAGGAAAGCCCATTGAGCACCACGAATCCACCGTTGTCCAGAGGATTCCCGGCCATGAAGCTTTCCGCCAGGTAGTCCAGGCAGGTGCCGTTGATCACTACCTTGGGACGCCCCACCGCGTTGATCAGCGGGCGGCCGGCGGCGTTGCCCATGACGTATACCTCCCCGCCCTTGGCCCCGTACATGAAGGTCTGGCCCACGTCGCCGTAGATGACCAGTTTTCCCTGTTTCAAGATCTGTCCCACCTGGTCCTGGGCGTTGCCGTGGACGAAAAGCTGCAGGCCGTCGATGCCGGAGGCCAGGTAATCGCCGGAGCTGTCGTACACGTCGATGCGCACATCCCGGGTGTCCTTGGACAACCCGCAGCCGGTAAAACGCTGTCCCCTGTAGCCGAAGCAGATGAACTCCCGCCACCCGAGTCCGTAGGCGTCGCAGATCAACCGCGCGTCGCATGCGTCCCCTTCGGGGGGAAAGGCCCCGGCGTTCAGCACCAGCGTACGCTCTTCGCTCTGCGGTCCGCGCAGGTCATCCCGCAACGCCCGATTTATGTAAGCGTACCTGCCGGCAGGTGCCCCGCCGATACCCGGCGTGGCCTCGAAGATCCCGGTCAGCGCTTCCCTGATCAGGTGAAGAACCGAACTGCGCTTTTTCGACCCCGTGCCGTAGCGGCGGTCGTTCAGGCAGGTCAGCACCTCGATGGCGTTGGCCTTGGCTCTGTCGTTTTTCACCGCGCCCGCCCCCAGCACATCGCAAAAGTGATGCAGCGCGTTGAAATCCCAGGCCGGCATGTGCTGTAAAGCGACGTCTCGGACCGTTTCCCACTCGTTCTCCAGGCTTTCCTGGATGAGGGCTTCGATTGCGTCCGCAGCGTCGGATGCGCCGGCGTCGATGGCGGGATTGTAATGCCGCTGCCCGGCCGGAACGGTCACGACCTTGCCGAACTTGTCCGTGCACGACAGCACCTTGCCGCCTCTGCCGTCGGGATGGTCCTGCACCGAAAAAATAAACGCCCCCCCGTCGGAGGCACTGCCTCCCCGTGCATTCCAGTAGACGTCCGCCACCGGGCAGAAGCGGCTGTCTTCGGCCGCCAGACTCTGCAGCGTGGCGTCGATGGCCTGTTTTTCAGAACACACCAGGCCGATCTGCACCTCGCCCTCCTGCAGGGCGAAAACCTGGGGGCGCAGCATGGAGGTGTCGGTGATGCCCAGCAACTGGAAGCAGTTCTCGTAGGGATTGTTGCGGGCGATGATAAACAGCCAGGGGCCGTCCGGCGATGCCTGGATGTGGGCCGACTGCAGGTAGCGGTAGATCTGCCGCTTCTCCGGAGGCAGAAGGTCGAAATCATGCTCGGTCGTGGGCGCCATGGCCTCGATAATGTACTCCAAGGGGTATTCGAAGGTGCGGTTCCACAGGTCGAACAGCTGGATGGAGACTTCCGTGTCCGTGAGAAACTGGGGGTATATGCGGTACTGCTTCAGATACTCGCTGACGGCATGGTAGTTGGCGAAATCGCCGTTGTGGACCAGGGCTTCGTCCAGCCCGCTGAACGGGTGCGCTCCGCCCGGGTGCCAGACGCGCCCCTTGGTCGGATAACGCTGGTGCGCTATCCAGCCGTGTGCCCTGAAATCCTCCAGCCGGTAGTACTGGACCACCTTTTCGGCATAGCCCACGATTTTAAGAATCATCAGGTTCCGCGCATGGGAGAGCACGAAGGCCTGCTGTTCGCCGAGAGAGGCATAGAATGTCTGGTTGAGGTCGGCGGAGTTGCGGTAGATGAATTCGTCCTCCGCCCGTTCCCGTGTCAGGTACTGCAGGCGGTTGTCCGCGGCGAAACGGTCGAGGACGGCCGGTTTCACCCGGACGAAATAGCGCCAGACATCCGGCGGGCGCACGTCGAGGCCCTCAATGTCCCGGTAGTCATCGACGGTCGGCAGGGGTTCAGCCTTGTGGATGTCGAGAAAGGGCGCGATGTTCCGCTCCTCGACGGCCTTCCTGCATTCGGGGTTCAACAGCGCCACCTGCAGCATGTAGTGACTGTCCAGGACTTCCTGACTCACCCCCAAATCGTCTGCCGACAGCCCGACCGCTGCAATGCCGCCGCCCTTCCCGTTGCCGCGATTGTGCATCTGGATGGAAGGTTCGTAAATGTGGCGGCCTTTTATCGGTATCGAACTGATGAACCCGGTTACGCCGCACCCCCCCTCCTCGGCCTGCTTTTTCCGGGCGCCACTGCCGGAGGCCTGTCTGGGTCTCGAAGCGACGATGCTGTCGATTAAACTTTTCCTAGTTGTTGGCATCTTTTTTTCCGGACACAAGGATGAATGTTTATCTGAAACACCAAACCACAAAGGCACCAAGAGGCACCAAGATTAATTCTTCCTGAGTTCAATTCAGGTTTTTAATCACGAAAGCACGAAAGGGCAAAAACACGAAAAACAGCCATGATCGTTTCGTGCTTTCAGCATTTCGTGTTTTCGTGAATTATTGAAGCATTTTTCCCTTTACCCAAAGCATACGATAAATGCCAGCGAATCGAATGGCACGAAGTAAATGACCATTGAATTTTAAACGATAATGTCACAGTATGGCCAGCCTAGTAGGTATTGTCTTTTCTTAAATTATCGTATTCCCGGTTGGCGCCGGCTGATAGGTGGTCCTTTCTTCCGCTTCGAGATAATCGAGGTGGACCAGAAGATCCGATCGCCCGGTCAGTTCGCGCATGCTGCGCATGCCCAGGCACCGCAGCAGTTCGCACCATTGCTTGCGCCAGGCCATGTACATGTTGACCAGCCGCTGCTCGGCGTACGCCTCGGATATCATCTGCCCCAGTTCGTGGTCTGTCGAGGCAATCCCCCGGGCACATCCCCGGCCGCTCTCGCAATTGCCGCAGCGCACGCACTCGAGAGCCACCAGGTCGGCCGTGCCGATGACCACACCGTCCGCCCCCAGGGCCATAGCCTTGGCCGTGTCCATGGCGTTGCGGATGCCGCCGCTGGCGATGAGGCACACCTTCTCCCGAACCCCTTCCGCCTTTAAGAAATTGTGCACTTTGGGGATGGCGTACTCGATGGGCATGGCGATGTTTTTCTTGGCGATGTCCGGCGCCGCGCCGGTTCCCCCGTAGCTGCCGTCGATGTGCACGATGTGGGCGCCCGCGTAGTAGCTGCCCACGGCAACCATGTCGACATCGGTGGGTGTGGACACCTTCACCGATATGAGCCCCCTGGGGTTGATCTCCTTGATCCAGTCCACGTGTTTCTTGTGATCCTCCACCGAGTAGACGCTGTGGAACGGAAAGGGGGAAAACAGGGAATTCCCCACAACCGTCTCGCGCATGGCCGCCACTTCCGGCGTGACCTTGTCGCCCAAAAGGTGCCCGCCAAGGCCCGGCTTGGCCCCCTGGGCATACTTGAACTCTATTACCGGTGCATGCAGGATGGTTTCTTCGCGCACGCCGAACAGGCCAGTGGCCACCTGGGTGATCACGTGATCCTTGTAGGGAACGAACGCTTCGGGATACCCGCCCTCGCCCGTGCAGGTCAGGGAGTTCAGCGTCCTGGCGGCCCTGGCCCTTCCCACCAGCGCGTTGAGCGCCATGGACCCGTAGGACATGCCGCCGCCGTAGCATGGCAGGGAAAGCGTTTTCGCAGGCCGCCCGTCTCCCCTCTTGTTGAGGGTCAGGCGCGTGTCGATAGCCGCGTCGTCGATATCGAGATACGCCCCGGGATCGAAGTGCCTGAAGCGGATCTTGTCGAAGCCCCCGCCGGAATTGCCCACATTGTATTCGAGGTCCACCAGCGGCAGGCTGCCGGTTTCGGCCATTTCCCAGTGGGCGATGAGCATCTCGTCGGTCCAGCGGTAGTCGCCCAGGGTTTCGAGAACGGGATTGAGGCGCAGGGTCAGGGCCCCCTCCGGGCAGCGGTCGATGCAGTAGTAGTCGTTCTTTCTGCACGCAAATCCGATGCACTTGTGTTCACGGGGGCGCAGGGTCCTGTTGTAGACCTCATACCTGGGATGCACGCCATAGGGACACAATTCCGCGCACAGGCCGCAGGAAACGCACTTGGCGAGGCTGCGCCGGATGCTGTACTTGCCGATGGTGTTCCTGAACCTGGACGGCGCTTCGATAACCTCCGGAAGGGCTGTTTCGTGATTCTGATTGTTCATTTGCTATTCCGCTGTGAAACAACTTTCATCAATATTAACCATTCACGTCTTCCAAATATTGAACACTCCCCGCATCAAGCTTAAGGGGAATCTTCACCGTAAGGAATTCTATCAATTATGATTCGCTCGCTTACCCTGCAGCAAGCTGCAGGGAATGCGCTCGCTATCTCGGTTCAACAATCAATATCCGAGGCCCAGTGATCACGCTTTCACAGGGCTAAAGCCCTGGGCTACACACAGCGCCAGCGACCCGGACATTGGCTATTAGTCGTTCAATATGGGTCATTCTCCTTTTCACGGGCCCGGGACGACACGCTCGCCGAAGATGGGCCCGAAATTTTCCTTTTCCAGATCCTCGAACCACATGGAGCGTCCGATTTCACCCCGAAGCCGCCTGGCTTCGCGGATGCCCATGGCCCCCATCATCTCGATGATCTGACTGTGCCACGCCCCGATGAGGTTGACGATGCGCTGGCTGCCCCAGTCCCGATCCACGCCGGGTTCCAGGGCGACGGGACACGGCAGCTCCTCCCGACAGCGCCCGCACAGGCGGCACTCCAGGGCCAGCATCAGAACGACATCCGCTTCCACCGCGTCGGCACCGCACAGCATGGCCTTGACCACATGTTCGGCCATGGAGATGCCTCCCGAGAAAACCAGGTTGACCTGCTGGCGCAGGCAGTCGTCCACCAGCTTCAGATGGACTTCCCTGATCAGGTCTTTGAGGAATCTCGGATGGTCCGCATGAATCTCCCGGCCGTGATCATCGGCAAAAAGGGTGATGCTGTCGATGCCGGCACGCGTCAGGCTTACCGCCCTCTCGGCTGCGCCGGCGTCCAGAGGAAGCCTGGCAAGCACCGTTATGTCCGGATTGAGGCGCCGTATATCTGTTAAAACGGTTTCCTTGCCCGGTCTTATCGCTATCTCGACGGCCCGGCTGCGGCGGATGACCGCTTCAAACAGTGCCATTTTTTCAGCCTCGAAGGAAGGGATCAGAAAATCCGCGTAAGGCATCAGTGCCGGCGTCACGTCATCCGCCGCCACGAACATGAGGGTGCCGAGACGTTCGGCCGCCGCCGCGGCGGCCAGACGGATGGACTCGTTCTGAACGAGATCTGCGGGCAGCCGCAGCAAAAGGGGCAGCGGCACCTCCAGGATTGTGGGCAGTTCGGACGCAATCGTGAGATCGTCGTTGAACGTCAAGGGGGTCACCCGCCTGGAAAGCTCGACGCAGGTGTTGATGTACTCCCGGCCGTGGATCCCGTCCCTGGTCGGACGCACGATTTCGGACATGTCCGTCCACATGGCGTCGAACCCGGGTGCCGCAAAGGGGCCCCGGTATCCTGCGCCGGATACGGGAATACTCCCGGTGTGCGCCTGATACCACAGGCGATGAATGAGCTCCGCCCGCCAGTACGCGTCTCCCAGGGTCCTGTACTCCGGATTGATCGCCCGCGAAAAAATACCCCGCGTACACTCCTGAATACACCGGAAGCAGCTTTGGCAGGTGTACAGGTACTCGGGCTCCTCCATGGCGGCCATGTGCAGCACGTTTTCCTTGAAGATGTTGTAAACACACCGTTTCTTCACGCATTGACGGCAGCTTCCGGCGCAGTCCTCCCGAAATTCCACCGTGGCGTATTTGCCGATGGGATGAAACCGCGGCTCGGTCTTTTGAACGGATATGTGGTATTTTTTGGGCATGATCTATTCCATGGTTTTTAATCTCAACCACAAGAGCACAAAGGCAGATAATTTTCGACACGGATTGCACGAATTACGCGGATTTCTATCAAAAAATCTATGCAGGTCTCGGTAATAGACCCGCTTTTTCGACAATCTCGGCGACGATTTCCTCCCACTCGATGGCCATGATGTGGATGCCGTGAACCCCCTCTGTTTCCCTCAGTTCGGCGATGGTCTCGAGACAGATCTTCACGCCTTCGGCGGGGGCTTCCTTTTTGGGCACGCCGGCCATGCGCCGGATGACCGCTTCCGGGATATCCATCCCCGCCACCCGCTCGTTCATGTAGGTGGCCATACCGGCCGACTTCAGCGGCGTGACCCCGGCCAGGATGTGAACCCTCTCGGTCAGGCCCTCCTCCCGGGCCAGTCCGATCCACTCTTTGAAACGGTCGAGGTTGTAAACGCACTGCGTCTGGACGAAATCAGCACCGGCATCGATTTTCTTGGCCAGCCGGATCACCCGGTATTCGAACGGGTCAGCGAAAGGGTTGGCGGCGGCGCCAATGAACATATCGGGTGCTTCGTCGAGTTCGAAACCACTCATGTCACGGCCGGTGTCGCGCATCTCCCTCACCGCCCTCGCCAGGTGCATGGAGTCGATGTCGAACACGTTCAGGGCGTCCGGCTGACTGCCGAAGGACTGGTGGTCCCCGCTCAGGCAGAGAATGTTCCTGATCCCCAAGGAGTAGGCGCCCATAATGTCAGACTGCAAGGCGATACGGTTGCGGTCGCGCGTCACCATCTGCACGACCGGCTCCAACCCCATGTTCAAAAGATGTGTACAGGCGGCGATACTGGACATGCGCACAATAGCGGTCTGGTTGTCGGTCACGTTCAGGGCGTCCACCGCATCCTGCAGCAGTCCCCCTTTTTGGACGATGACCTCGCGGTTGCCTCCGCGGGGGGGGCCGCACTCGGCTGTGACCGCAAATTCACCGGCCCTGAGCAGCCGCTCCAACCTGCTTGCGGGTTCCGTTTTCATATGACGTGATCCTCTCTGACCAGTTTTCGGGGTCCCCCGGAAGTGCTTGTGGACCAGTTTTTAGGCGGCACATAGGCGCGCAGATTGTCCAGCTGCCCCAGAATTTTCAAGCGTTCGATAATCATCTGCCAGGCACAGTCGGTATCGGGGTTTACCTCGCACTTGCCCCCCTGAGATCCACCGCAGGGGCCGTTAAGCAGCTTTTTTGCACACCGCGTTACCGGGCAAACGGCCCCGAACAGGGCCAGTTTGCAGTTTCCGCAACCCGAACATTCTTCGGTAAAAAGCCCCTGCTTTTCCAGAACGCCGATAAAGGTCGTGTTGACGCCGGGCAATACCGGGCTGGTCACGAACCTGCGGGCAATGGCCTGCACCCCGGCACCGCAGGCCAGGGAAAGCACCGCCTCGCATCGTGAGATGGCTTGCGCCGCCTCCTGGATGAACTCGTCCTCGCACTGTCTTTCCACGGTCAGCTCTTCCACCTCGATTTCCCGTCCCTCCTTGCGCGATGCCAGCCTGAGGGCCGATGCCAGAACCGCCGTTTCGTCTTCACCGCCGGCAAAGCAGGTCTTCACGCACGTCCCGCACCCGAGAACCAGCAGTTTTTTGTACGGCGCGACCATCGTCTTGATCTCTTGGATGGGTTTTTGTTCTCCTACAATCATGGGCTGTCTCCACGTAGATGCCCGGTCCCATGGGGCCCGGCATTGGTCTCACCCTGGAAGGGTGTTGTTCAGGATTTCGGATTTGGTGCTTGGAATTTTATTCCCCCTATTACCGGCCCAGCCAAATTTCTCTGGCCCGGCCCGCCGAAGCAGGATTTCAATAGGCTGTTAAACCGCCGCCGACCTGGCCGGACTCGGGCCCAGCTCCTTCAAGCCGGACACCACTTTCTCGACAATCTCCATCACCAGGTCTTCATCGCCGGGTTTGACGTTGAACAACCCCAGGCGCCGCCCGTCCAGACCGATGTCGTCCAGCAGGTTGCGCACAAAGGCTGCGCGCTTCTTAGCCCGGATGTTCCCCTCGATGAAGCGGCATTGCCCTTCGGGACACACCAGAACGGCCACGCCATCAGCATCCGCTTCGAAGGCACGCAGCAGAAAAACGTCCTTAACCATGCTGGAACAGGGCATTTTTACAAAAGATACGTCCGCCAGCGGTTTGATGCGTCCTAGGAAGGCATTGGTTTCGACAAAACTGTTGATACAGTAAAAAACGGTGAGTTTGGGCGTAAAGACCGTCTGCATTTCCGGACACCTCGATGGCAAGGAATGATCTGCACGTTTTCACCTCCCGGAAGCGCCGTGCTTCACCGGGCAGGTTTAAAAATGCGTATACAGGATCGGCACTGGTTTGTCCACCTTATTCCCCCCCCGTACCGCTTGTCGATATCGTGCCCCGATTGACGCTTCCCTGCAGCAAGCTGCGGGGAATGCGCTCGTTATCTCGGTTCGATCAGGGGAAAGAGGGTATTGGCCTGTGGCCGCCGTGTCGCCGGCCAGGCGACCCTCCGCAAAGGGCGCTTTGCCGTTGACAAGCACATGTTCAAGCTATACGAGTATCCCCGTACCAATATATCCCAACGTTGCACAAACCCACGGAGGACTACAAAATGGCCCCCTCGACCGATTATCCGAAATTGCTGACACCCCTCCCCGGCCCCAAAGCCCAGGCCGTCCTGGACAAAGACCGGCGGTTCATATCCCCCTCCTACACCCGGGGCTACCCTCTGGTTATCGAAAAAGGCGACGGCGTTCTCGTCACCGATGTGGACGGCAACGTCTTCCTGGACTTTACCTCCGGCATCGCCGTCTGCAATACCGGACACCGGCACCCGGAAGTCGTCAAGGCTGTCAAGGACCAGGCAAATCGTTTCCTCCACATGTCGGGAACCGACTTTTATTACGCCATCCAGTCCGAATTGGCCGAGAAACTTGCCGGGATATCGCCGGGTGCGAGTGATCGGCGCGTGTTCTACAGCAACTCGGGCGCCGAAGCCATCGAAGCCGCCCTGAAGCTGGTGCGCTACCACACAAAACGCTCCCTGATCATCTCTTTTTTCGGCTCGTTCCACGGCAGGACCATGGGCGCCCTCTCCCTTTCGGCCTCCAAATCGATTCACGAAAAAGGGTTCGCCCCGCTGGTGCCCGGCATCACCCATGTCCCCTACGGCTACTGTTACCGTTGCCCCTACAACCTCACCCACCCCGCATGCGACACCTATTGCGTGGACTGGATCAGGGAGGACCTTTTCAAACGAACCATGCCCCCCGAAGAGGTGGCCGCGGTTTTTTCCGAACCGATCCAGGGCGAGGGCGGCTACATCGTTCCACCTGCCAGTTTTCATGAAAAGCTGCAGGCCCTTTGCCGGGAGTTCGATATCCTGTACGTGGCCGACGAGATCCAGACCGGCATGGGCCGAACCGGAAAAATGCTGGCCTGCGAACACTTCGGCATCGACCCGGACATCTTCACCCTGGCCAAGGGCATCGCCTCGGGCATGCCCCTGGGGGCCATGATCGCCCGGTACGACATCATGGACTGGGCGCCCGGATCCCACGCTTCCACCTTCGGCGGCAACCCCGTGAGCTGCTCGGCCGCCCTGGCGACCATCCGGGTCCTGCAGGACGGCCTGATTCAGAATGCCGAAACCATGGGAGCGTATTTTAAAAAGCAGCTGCGGGCCTGTCAGCAGGAATTTGAGTTGATCGGTGATGTGCGCGGCCTCGGGCTGATGCTGGGCGTCGAGCTCGTCAGGGACCGCGAAAAAAAGACCAAGGCCGTCGAGGAAAGGGACAGGCTGGTGCATGCCTGCTTCAAGAGGGGGCTTCTGATTCTGGGGTGCGGGGAAAACAGCGTGCGTTTCATCCCCGGCCTGACCGTTTCCAAAGCGGAAATCGACCGGGCCCTGTCCATCTTCGCCGAATCGCTCAAGGAGTGTTCATGAAAACAGCTCGCAGCGCAGCCGGCTGCATGATCCTGCTCATCATTTTTTCATCAGCCGCTTCTGCAGGGGATCTTCCGAAATTTTTCCTGTCGATCAGGCTGGCTGAAAATGGCGAATCGAACGTGCAGGGCCACCGGGGCCTGATCTTCGACAGCCGCTATTTCCTTACCGATCGCTTCGATTTAGGTTTATCTTATCAGCTGACGGACCCTCAAAGGATCGGTATGCCCTCCAAGATCGAAAACCGTTTATCTTCGGGAAGCATATCGAGTGAAGCCACCAGGCAAGTCTGTTCCTTTTATTCGCTGTACCACCCTTTTGCAAGGGATCGAACCGTCGATTATTATTTGGGCGCAGGCATCAATCTTCAACTGTTACATGTCGAAGACATCGTGGATGAGGATTACAGGGTTACATCGGAAACACCCCCTGCACTGGGCGTTAGCGCTAAAACGGGCGCAAATTGGTTTTTCCACGAAAATATAGGCTTAACCCTCGACGCAGAAGTCGGAACCCTGTTTCATGACTATTCAGCAAAAGAGCGGCATACAGGATTGTCTGCGGATTTTAAATCACCCTGGCTTGTAGGTCTTCTAAGCATCGGCATCAGTTTCCGCTTTTAGGAAAAGGGTTATTTGTCCACCGTGTCCCGGGAAGCCATCACCTCCGCCGCTGCGATGACAATGTGCGCACCCAGACGACTGCGGTTTGCCTCTTTTCCTTGCTTTTTTCCTGCGGCGGGGTCATTTGATTGCTCATCTCAATCAACATGCGGACGTTGGCCATGGCCCCTGCAAGCTGCGAGGCAATGGCGCGCATGCCCATGATGTCCACCTGGTCGAAATAGTCCGGTCGCTCGTGCTGCACAACCAGCACACCGAGTCTTTCGGTTCCGCGGCAATCGTTGGGCCGTATTTGGGGTTATAGACCCGTGTCTTTTTGCCCCGTGATATACAAAAAGCCCCGATTGTGATACATGCCCGGTTATGGCTATATCGCAAAAAACACCCCTTCCCGCGGAAATAGCCGACAGCGCCGGAGAAAAACTGGACGCATGCCGGCGGGCCATCGATGCCGGGGGGAGATCCCTCGACACCCCTCTGACCGACCTTCCCGCGGTCCGCCACGTCTGGGGATTCAGCGAATTCGTCTCCAGAATGTGCACCAGGAGCCCCGGCATCCTCGTCAGCCTGGTGAACAGCGGTGATCTCGAGACCCGGTATGGGCAGGGTGAGTACCTGTGGAGGCTGGAGGCTATGGAAGCCGTCGCGGAAGGAAATCCGGTTCCGCTGCTTCAGCAGCGCCTGCGGCACTTCAGGTGCCGGGAGATGATCCGCATCGCCTGGCGGGACCTGGGGGGCCTGGCCGACCTCGACGAGACCCTGACGGACCTTTCAGGCCTGGCCGATGCCTGCCTCGAGTACGCCCTTGCCGTCCTTTATGACCGGCAGTGCAGGACCCTGGGCGTCCCTTTTTCCATCGACGGCATCCAACAATTTTTAGTCGTGCTGGGGCTGGGCAAGCTCGGCGGCGAAGAGCTCAATTTTTCATCGGATATCGACCTCATATTCGCCTACGACCGGCCGGGAAAAACGTCAGGCGGCCAACAGACCATCACCAACGAAG
>Ga0316576_10001086_pt1 | contig 14144 bp, 7 predicted proteins | sample S0NA_FD_203075 | JGI IMG/M metagenome (GOLD analysis project Ga0316576, IMG submission 203075) | Rhizosphere microbial communities from salt marsh grasses in Alabama, United States - S0-2_050615r3r5 | ecosystem: Host-associated > Plants > Roots > Rhizosphere | place: USA: Alabama | collected... | reverse complement strand
GGCGCCACACCGTCTCTGTGACGTCTAGAGCGCCATGCAGGGCGCCAGCGTGCGCGCGGAATCCGAGCAGGCGGAATCCTTGCTCCTACCCCGGGCGACGTTCCGTCATGGGGAGGGATACGCAGGGATGGGTGGAGTGAGCCAAGGGCGGTCGAAGACCCACGCTCGCGCAAGAACGAGCTGTATCCGTTGGAGGAGATTGTGCTGCCGTGCATCTTCGTGGCGGGGAGCCGCGCGGGCCGCCTTCTTGGGATCGAGAAATTCGGGCGGGACAAGCTCGGAGGGGTGGGCGGTTTTTTGGCTAAACGCTTATCGCATTCGCCGCGAGTGCTGCTTGGGCTTGGTAAATGGCGTACCTGCCGCGACAGGAGCTCCATCAGCTTTTTTTGGGCCTGTACGCGGTCGCCGGCGCGGCTTACCGGCGGTGAGGTCATGGCCGTCGGCGCCGGTCATCATTGGGGAGTCGTGCCGGGCAGCCAACTGGGAACGCCCGGTCTGTGGAATTGCATTACACTGACAGGTGGTTCTTCCCGGCTTGGGGGCACGGTGTCCCCGTTGCCGGTCATCACGAACGGGCTAGCGCCTTGGCAGACAGCAGCAACCCGAGAAGCACCCGCGAGCGCCTGCTCAACGCGGCGCTGGAGGTGTTTGCCGAGTGCGGCTACGACGCGGCGACCATCCGCGAGATCTGCGCCCGCGCGGATGCCAACGTGGCCGCGGTCCATTACCACTTCGGCGACAAGCGCAGGCTCTACGAGGCCATCTACGGCACGCTGTTCGCGACCCTGCGTGAGCGCCGGACCGCATTCCTGCCGAGGGAGGCGCCGCCGGAGCAACGGCTGAAGGTCTACATTCGCGCGCTGTTCGAGGAGATCTTCTGCTGCGGTGGCGACAGCAACCGCCAGGTGCAGCTCAGCACCGTCTATTTGAACGAGATGGCGCGGCCGACCGAGGTGCTCGACCGCATCGTCTCCGAGCACCTCGAGCCGGACGCGCTCGAGCTCCGCAGCATCGTCGCGGAGCTGCTCGGCGGGTCGCCGGCAGACCAGTGCACGATCGATTGCTCGGCCGGTGTGGTCGGTCAGATCCTCTACTACTACCATTGCGGCCCGATCCTGAGCCGCCTGCACCCGAAGCAGCCACCGGTACCCGAGCGGCTCGACACGCTGGTGGAGCAGGTCTGGCGCTTCTCGCTCGGCGGTATCCGTCAGATCGCCTCAGGGATGTCCTAGCCGGCATGCATGTCCTCAGTCTGACGCCTCCAGCACCGGGCGGCGTCCCGGTCGGCAGCGGCGCGCCAGCGGACCCGCGCCGGCGCCCCGGGGCGCGATGGGGCTGGCCACTGCTGCTCGTGCTCTGCCCGCTGCTCGGTCCCGCCCCGACGATCGCCGCGGAGCCCGTCACCGCCGTTGCCGTTGCCGAGCCGGCCAGCCGGACGTTGACCCTGAGCGGCTTCACGCGTGCCCGCGCGCGGCTGCCGCTGGTGACCGAGACCGCTGGCCGGGTCCTTGCGGTGGCCCACGACCTCGGCGAGCGCGTCGGCGACGACGGTGTCTTCGCCCGCATCGACGACACCTTCATCCGCCTGGAGCTGGAGCAGATCCAGGTGCAGCAGCAGCGCCTGCAGGCGCAGATCGCCTATGACGCCCGCGAGGCCGAGCGCTACCGCAAGCTCGCCGAGCGTGACAACGCGGCCGCCGCCCAGCTCGATGCGCTGGAGCAGACCCTGATCAACAACCGCAACGAGCAGCAACGGCTCGGCGTCGAGCGACGGATCGCCGAGGAGCGGCTGCGCCGCACCGCGGTCCCGGCACCGCCCGGCTGGCGCATCACCGAGCGGCGCGTGGAGCTAGGCCAATGGGTACAGGCGGGTGAGGTGCTCGGCGCCGCCGCAGACTTTCGCACCCTGCTGGTGCCCTTCGCGCTGAGCCCGGCACAGGCCGACGCGCTGCGCCGGCTGGAGGCCGGGGGACGCCTGCGCCTGGCGCTGCCGGATCTTGGCGAAACCGTCCCGGCATCGATCTACCGGGAAAACCCGGGCTTCGATACCGAGACCCGCAAGATCGCCGTCGAGCTGCGCCTGAACGCGGCGATCGAGCCCGCCCGCGGCGGCCTGCGCGCGGAGCTGGAGCTGGCGCTGCCGGCCGCGGACGGCACCGTGCTGCTGCCCGCCGCGGCGGTGCGGCGCAGCTACGAGGAGGCCCGGGTGCAGCCGATCGGCGGCGATCCGATCCCTGTGCAGGTGCTCGGTCAGGGCCCGCCGGCGGCGGACGGCAGCGTGCGGCTCAAGGTCCGCGCGCCTGGCGTCGCGCCCGGTGCGCTCTTCGCGCTGCCGCAGGACTAGTCGCGACACCCCCGCCGCCGCCGAATGGAATCCATCGTCCGCTTCACGCTGCGCCAGCAGGTCCTGTTCAACCTGCTGTTCCTGGCGCTGATGCTGGTCGGCGTCTTCGTCGTCGGCATGCTGCCGGTGGAGCGCTTCCCGGACGTGCTGTTCGGCAAGGCCACGATCACCACCTACTATCCGGGCGCGTCGCCGCGGGACGTGGAGGCCCTGGTCACAGTCCCGCTCGAAGAGGCCATCGAGGGTCTCGAGGACGTCGAATTCGTCCGCTCCATCTCTGGCCGCGAGCGCTCGCTGATCACTGTCAAGTTCCGCGACGACACCGACTACGACAGGCTGTTCGACGAGCTGCGCTTCCGCGTGCTCGGTGCCCTCGACGAGCTGCCGGCGGACGTGGAGCCGCCCCTGTTCGAGGAGATCGACACCGACAGCTGGGTGCCGGTGGTGTCGGTGAACCTGCTCGGCGAGCGCTCGAACCGGGCGCTGACGCTGCTGGCCGAGGAGCTCAAGGTCCGGCTGCTGCGCATCCCCGGCGTCGACGAGGCCACCATCGCCGGCGAGCTGCAGCGGGAGTTCCGCGTCGCGCTGGACCCGGCGCTGATGGCCCGCCACGGCGTGACCTTCGAGCAGGTGTCGGCAGCCCTGATCGACGACAACCTGGTGCTGCCCGCGGGCGATTACGTGGATGCCTCCGGCGAGCTGGTGATCCGTGTCGACCAGCGCTTCCGCGACCGGTCGCAGGTGATCGACACCATCGTCCGCCGCGACGCGGACGGCTCCTTCGTGCGCGTCGCGGACCTGCTCGGCGAGGCCGACCTCGGCTACCGCGACCCGCACCAGATCAACAGCGTCAACGGCCTGGACACGGTCGCGATCCAGGTCTTCAAGAGCCCGGACGGCAACGCGCTGGACATCGTGCGCGCCATCCGCGCGACGCTCGAGGACGACCGTCCGCTGCTGGAGCGCGAGGGCGTCGAGGCACTGCTGACGCTCGACTCCAGCAGCTATATCCGCGAGTCGGTGTCCACGCTGGGCTGGAACCTGGCCGCCGGCATCCTGCTCGTGAGCCTGATCCTGTGGTACTTCATGGGCGCCCGCAACGCCGGGCTCGTCACCGTCGGCATCCCGTTCTCGTTCCTGGTCACGCTGATCCTGGTCTGGCTCACCGGCAACTCGCTGAACGAGATCACGCTGTTCTCGTTCGTGCTGGTCTCCGGCATCATCGTCGACGACGCCATCGTCGTCTGCGAGAACATCTACCGCCACGTGCAGGACGGCGAGCCGCTGCAGCAGGCCATCGTCACCGGCACCGCCGAGGTCATGCTGCCGGTGATCGCGGCCACCGCGACCACCGTCGCGGCCTTCCTGCCGATGCTGCTGATGACAGGCTCCACGGGGCAGTTCTTCGCGCTCGTGCCGAAGGCCGTCACCTTTGCCATCGTCGCGTCGCTGTTCGAGTGCATCTTCATCCTGCCGCTGCACTACCTGGACTTCGGCCCGCGGCCGGCGGCGGCCGGCACGGGCGCGGCCGCCCTGCCCCGGAAGCACGACGACCCGCTGCTGCGGGCGCTGCGGCGTCTGACCCACGCGGTGCTGCGCGTGACCCTGCGCTGGCGCTGGACCAGTCTCGCTGCCGTGGTGCTTGCGTTCATCGCGTCCGTTGCGCTGCTGGGCGTGTCCATCGCCGGCATCGCGCCGCTGATCCGCATCAAGTTCTTCCCCGACGACTACAACCTCTACTACGTCTTCATCGATGCCGCGCCGGGCACGCCGCTCGGCGACGTCGACCAGCGCGTGCGCGCCGTCAGCCGCGCGGTGATCGAGCAGGGGCCGGGCTACGCGAAGTCCGCGGCGGGCTTCGCCGGATTCACGGTCACCGAGGACTATGAGCAGGAGGAAGGTCATCACCTGGGCACGGTGATGGTCGCGCTGCCGGATAAGGGCGAGCGGGCCTTCGATGACGCGGTGACCCACTTGGAGCACATGCGCCAGGGGCTGACCCGGCGCTTCCAGACCGACGGCTATCGGATCAGGCTGCGGGCCGAGAAGGACGGCCCGCCGTCGGGCAAGGACATCAACATCCAGGTAGTCGGCAACGACGAGGCGGCGGTGAGCGCCCTCGCCGATGCCGTGACCGCGGCGCTGCGCGATGATCCCGGGCTCGGCCCGGAGCTGATCCAGCTCGACGGTGGCCGCCCCACCGCGGTGCGTGTGCTGCGGCTGGAGGTCGACGGCGCGCGGGCCCGCGAGCACGGCCTGACCCGCGGCGACGCCGCCCGGCTCGCCGCGGCGGTGCTCGACGGGCGCATCATCGGCGATCTGCGCCTCGCCGACGAGGAAGTCGACCTGCGCCTGGGCCTGGACGCCGCGTTCCTGGATATGCCGGACAAGGCCCTGCAGATCCCGGTGCTGGAGCATCCGTCCGGACCGGTGCTGCTCGGCGATCTCGTCACGCCGGTCGTCGACACCCAGCCCAGCGAGCTGCGCCGGTACCGTGGCCAGCGCAGCCGCACCGTCACCGCCAACCTGCGGCCGGGCGCGCGCATCTCACCGGCCACCGTCAAGACCTGGGCCGAGGCCCGGCGGCACGACTGGCAGGCGCATTACCCCGGCGTCGCGCTGGTCTTCGGCGGCGAGTACGCCGAGACGCAGCGCTCCTACGCGAGCCTGACCCGTGCCTTCGGCCTCAGCGTGCTGGTGATCTACCTGATCCTCGCCGCCCAGTTCCGCTCCTACGTCCAGCCGGCGATCATCCTGTCCGCGGTGATGTTCTCGATCATCGGCGTGGTGCTCGGCAAGCTCGTCACCCAGTCGCTGTTCACGGTCAACAGCTTCATCGCGCTGGTGGGCGTCACCGGCGTGGTCGTCAACGATGCGCTGGTGCTGCTGGATTTCATCAACCGCGGCTATCGCGGCGGGCTCTCCCGCGCCGAAGCCATCCGTCGCGGCATCGACGTGCGCCTGCGCCCGATTCTGCTGACGACGCTGACCACGACCCTGGGCCTGCTGCCGATGGCCCTCGGCATCCCGAGCTACAGCCTGATCTGGGGCACCATGGCCTCCACGTTCGCCGCCGGCCTCGCCACCGCGACCCTGCTGACCCTGTTCATCGTGCCGGTAGGCTGGGATCTGCTGATGCAGCGCCGGGAGCGAGGCCCGGCACGGGGAGCGCCCGCGGGCAGCGGTCGCCGGGCGGGCCGGACGCGGCAGGCCTAATGACCGCGGGCGTGGGCGACCGATCAGCGGAGCCCCCCGGCCAATCAGCGCCTGCCTGGCTCAGTCACCTCGATGGCGCGTCTTTGGCCGGCGGCCGCATCCGCCGGCACGGCGGCCGGGGCCCCGGCCTCCCCCGCGAGAGCACGGCCGTAGAGGCCGAGCAGGCGCTCGAAGCTCCGATGCCAGCCGTAGCCGGCTGCCAGCACGTGCTCGCGGGCGGCCCGAGCCATCGCCTGGCGCTGCCGGGCCACGGATCGGATATTGGCGGCGAAGGCGCCCGCGTCCCCCACCGGCCCGAGCAGACCGAGCCCCGGCGATACGCGCTCACGCAGGGCGCCCGCATCCACGCCAACCACCGGCAGGCCCGAAGCCAGGGCCTCGACCACCGCGAGCCCGAAGGTCTCGTGTGCGCCCGCGGTGACGTAGAGGTCGGCGGACGCGAGCGCGGTCGCGTAGGCGTCGCGGTCGCGCTCGTATCCCACCACGTGCAGCCCCGGGAGGCCGGCCGCGCGGCGCTGCAGCGTCTCGCGCAACGGGCCCTCGCCGAGCAGCATCAGGTGCCACTGCCGGGGCGCGCCGCCGGCGTCCCCCGCGGCCTGGGCTCCAGCGGTTAGGCGCGCGAAGGCGTCCGCGAGCACCGTCACATCCTTCTCGCCGTCGAGCCGGCCGCAGTAGATCAGCAGCAGGTCGTCGTCGCCGACGCCGTGGCCGAGCCGCCAGTCGCGGCTGCGGCGCTGCGGCGAGAAGCACCCCAGGTCCACGCCCAGCGGCACGACGTGGGTGCCGTCGACGCCGTACTCGCGCACGCGCCTGGCCTGCGTCGCGGTGGCCGCGAAGGTCAGGTCGCAGCGCCGGAAGATCTGGCCGAAGGTCGCCTCGGCGCCGCTCTCGGCCGCGTCGCTGAGCTTGTTGCCCCAGCCCGCGAGGGTCTCGCTGATCTCCTCGACACCGTCGACGAGGAACTGCCGCAGCGGGGCACCGACGTAAGCCTCGGCCAGGTCGGTATGAAAATAGGCGGACACCAGGCACTGCCGGCCCGCGCGCCGGCATTCCTCGCGGTAGCGGAACGCGGCCCAGGGGCAGACGAAGAAGCTGCCGAGCTCGACGATGTCCGGCGCGCTGCGTTGAAGCGCGCGGCAGACCTTCGCCGGCTGCCAGAAGAACCGATAGGGCCGGCAGCCGGGGATCACCGGGCTCTGGATCTCGATCAGCGTCAGGCGCCCATCGCGGTGCATGCGGTCCCGCGCCCCAGGTACGATGAGCACGTGCTCGTGTCCGGTGTGCTCGGCGATGTGACGGCGTTTGTGATCGATATAGGTGCGAATGCCGCCGCTGGTCTCGGTGTAGGCCAGCGTCAGGTCGCATAGGCGCATTGGCATGGGAATGAACCCTCGGTCGGGCCGTCGACGACGGCGTCGAGATTCAGCCGCTGGCCGTCGCGGATGACGAATGAAGCCTCGTGAGCGCCCCGCGCGACGCGGCCTTCGACGCGGTTGCCGGCGGGGCGGGACAGCTCCAGTTGCAACCCGGCGGGGGGCAGCTCGAGGCGCAGACGGAGCCCCGTCGCCGCGGCTGGCAGCCGCGGGCACAGGGTGAGCCCGTCGGTGCGATGCTCCAGTCCGAGCAGCACCTCCAGCAGCAGGTTGTTGACGAGCCCCGTCCAGCCCACGAAGTCCCGCTGCGGGCCGGTGCCGAGCGTCAGCGCCTTCCAGAGATTTCCGCGCTTGCGCCGCAACGCCCGGGTGTGGTGCCTGTCGGGGTCGTAGAACTCGTAGATGTGACGCTCCCGCTCGAAGACCCGGTGCACGCCGACGCAGAGCCGCCAGGCGAGCTCCGCGGCCTCGCGATCCCGTCCATACCGCAGCAGGCCCTGTATCACGCCATAGGCCATGTTCAGCCAGACCGGCCCGCGCCACATGTCGGGCTCGAACTGCGGCGCGTCGCGCGCCACCGACGGCAGCGGAATCAAGGTCCCGAAGCCCCGCGGCGCCATAACGCGCCGGATCATGCGCTCCGCACGCCCGCCATCGGGCACGCCGGCCCACAGCGGCAGCAGGGAGGCGATGGTGGCCACGCGCACCGGCGCGCCGGCGCCGTCGCGGTCGTAGTAGAGCCCGTCGCGCTCGTCCCACAGCAGGGCATCGATGCGCCGGCGCAGCGCCTGCGCGTCGCCGCGGTAGCGGGCGGCAGCCCGCGTCAGGTCGAGACGGCGCGCCAGCTCGGCCAGGGCCTCGAGCTGAAGCACGACATAGCAGCTGAAGTCCACCGCGCCAATGCCGGCGGTATTGCGCAGCGCGCTCTCGTCGGCATTGCTGAAGCGCGGCGCGTTCTCGACACCGGACTCGTAGGGGTGCGCCCAGGCGTAAAGGCCGTCGTCGAGCCGGCGGTGGGCATCGAGCCAGCGCTGAAAGGCGCACAGAGGCACGAAGTGTCGCTCGGCGAGCGCGGTGGCGACGGATTCGCCCGCCCCTGCCCGCACGTGCGGCAGCAGCCGTTGGAGCGACCACGCGATCAGCGGCGGCTGGGTGTAGCGGGAGGCGTGAAACTCGGTGACGACGTGCTGGAGCCTGTCCCCGTCGCGCAGCTCGATGACGGCGCCCAGCACATCCGCGGCGACGGCCGGGTCCCACCAGGCCCAGACCTGGGCGATGAACGCCGAGTCCCACAGGTAGACGCCGCGAAACGCCGGACCAGGGATGGCATGGCGGGTGGACGAGAGCAAGTCGGCCCGCCGCAGGTTCGCAAACAGCAGGGCGTGGACCTGCGCGAAGCCGTCGGAAAGCACCCGCGCCTCCGCATGGCCGGACGCCGCCAGGCGCGGCGGCGGGGTCTCGATGCCCTTGTGCCGCAGCAGGCGCGCCGGGAGCTCCACGGGCACGGCGCCGGCGCGCCCGGCGGCGATGCGCGACCACAGCAGCAGGTGCAGGACGTAGCTGAGGCCGCGATACCAGCGGGCCACGAGTCGGGGCGCGCGGATGCGCTCGGCCCCGGACCGCAGCAGGGCGAGATGCGCCCGCAGCCGTTGGATCCAGGTCGTTGTCGGGGTCGGGGACATAGCTCTCTGAAGCAAGCAATCTCCGCGCCGACAGGTCACGGGACGGCCCCGGCGCCGCCATCGGCCCGCACACCGGTGCATTTGCCGCCCGCACCGGGGCCAATGCCCCGGCCCACCGCTCGACGGCTTGTCGTGCCGCCCCGGGTCGCCAGGTCGATATGCCCCGGGTCCGAACCGGGTAATATGCATGGGCTCGCAGCGCCGGGGACTCTCGCGCATCCCCGGCGCGGGCGTCATAGCCGCGACCGCGGAGTCGTGAGGGCGTGATTGGCTGGGGCTGGCCCCGGAGAGTCTGCGCGACGAAGAGGGCATGTCGATGAACGAGGAGCTCCAGTCCACGAGCGAGGATCTCCTGTCCACGAGCGAGGAGCGGGAGACCTCCAAGGAAGAGCTGCCATTGCTGAACGAAGCGCTGATGACGCCGCATGGCCAGCTGGCAGCCAAGGTCCACCAGCTCGAGGACATCAACACCGAGCTGAGCAACCTGCTCGCCAGTACCGGCATCGCGACCCTGCTCCTGGACCGGCACTTTCATCTCCGCCGCTATACGCCGGCCGCGACCCGCCTGCTCAGCCTGGTCCCGTCCGACATCGGCCGCGCGATGACCGACGTCGCCAGCAGGCTCGACGACCCGGGCCTGCTCGCGGACGCGCGCAAGGTGCTCGCCGGCCTCGAGGTCGCGCAACAGGAGGTCCGCACCAGAGACGGCGCCTGGTATCTGCGCCGGCTGCTGCCCTACCGCACCGAGGACGAGCCGCTGCATGGCGTCGTCGTCACCTTCACCGAGATCACCCAGCGCAAGGAGGCGGAGCTGGCGCTCGCCGAGAGCGAGCGCACGCTGCGCCGCATCACCGACGCGATGCCAGCGCTGATGTCCTATGTCGACACCGAGCAGCGCTACCGCTTCAGCAACGCGGCCTATCAGCGCTGGTTCCAACTCGACGCGGAGGCGGTCCGCACGCGATCGGTGGCGGAGATCGTCGGCGCCGACGCCTATGCGGTGATCGCCCCGCGCCTGCGGCGGGCGCTCGCCGGCGAGCCCCAGGAATACGATGCCTGGCTCGACTACCGGCACGCGGGCAGGCGCTACGTTCACGCCCAATACATCCCGGACCGGCGCGACGACGGGACCGTTGCCGGCGTCTACATCCTGGTCAGCGACATCACCGAGCGGCGCCGCGGCGAGGAAGAGATCGAGCGGCTGCACAACGAGAGGCGTGCCCGGCTCGCGGAGATGCAAGCGGTGCTCGATGCGGCACCGATCGGCATCTTCGTCGGCCGCGACGTGGCCTGCCGGGACATGGTCATGAACCGCGCCGGCGCACGCATGCTGCGCCTGCCGGAGGACGCCAACCCGTCGCTGACCGGGCCCGACGCGGCGGCGATGCCGTTTCGCGTCTTCCACAAGGGTCGTGAGCTCGCCGCCGACGAGCTGCCGATGCAGGTCGCGGCGCGGCGCGGCGAGCGCATCGACGGCTTCGAAGAGGAGCTGGTCTTCGACGACGGCGAGGTCAGGACGCTGATCACCTATGCCGCCCCGCTGCGCGGCGCGGACGGACAGGTGCGCGGCTGCGTGGGTACCTTCGCCGACCTGACCGCGGAGCGCGCAGCCGAGCGCCGCTACCGCGAGACACTCGAGCGGCTCGAGCTGCACCTCGACAACACGCCCGTGGCGGCCCTGGAATGGGATGCCGAGCTGCGGGTCCTGCGCTGGTCGCCGGCGGCGGAGCGGGTCTTCGGCTGGACCCCGGGCGAGGCACTCGGGCAGACCATCGGGGCGCTCGGGCTGGTGCAAGGGCAGGACCGAGCGGCCCTGCTCGAGGCCATGGCGGCACTGCTCAATGGCGAGGCCGAGCGCAATCGCATCGTGGCTCGCAGTCGGCGCCGGGACGGGGGCTCGATCTGGTGCGAGTGGTACAACTCGGTCCTGCGGGACAACGACGGCGCGCTGATCTCCGTGATGTCGCTGGCCATGGACATCACCGACCGGCAGCAGCTGGAGGCGGACCTGCGCGTGCAGGCGGAGCGGCTCGCGGAAACGGACCGGCGCAAGGACGAGTTCCTGTCCATGCTGGGGCACGAGCTGCGCAACCCGCTGGCACCGGTGCGCAACGCCATCGCCGTGATGGAGTGCGCCGGCGGCGACAGGGACCGTGTCGACTGGGCCTGCGGCATCATCGACCGCCAGACCAGGCACCTGGAGCGCTTGGTCGACGACCTGCTCGACACGGCGCGTATCACGCGCGGGGCCGTGCAGCTGAAGACCGCGCCGTTGGATCTGCGCGCCATCGTGCAGGAGGCCGTGGAGTCCACCGAGCATGCCGTGCGCGAGCGCGGGCACCGGATCGAGGTCCTGCTGCCGGAGGCACCGATCGTCGTGACCGGCGACACGACCCGGCTCGTTCAGGTGATGACCAACCTGATCACCAACGCGGCGAAGTACACCGGCCACGGCGGCTGGATTCGCGTCGCGCTGACCCAGGAAAGCGGCATGGCGCGCATCGAGGTCGCGGATAACGGGCGCGGCATCACCGCGGAAGACCTGCCCTACGTCTTCGATGTGTTCAGCCAGGGCCGGCGGTCGCTGGCTCGGGCCGACGGCGGGCTCGGCCTCGGCCTGCCGCTGGTCAAGCGTCTGACGGAAATGCACGGCGGAGCCGTGGCGATCGCCAGCCCCGGCAGCGGACAGGGCAGCCGCGTCACTATTCGCCTGCCGATGTCGGGAACGCTGCCCGCCGCGCCCGATGCCGCCGGGGATGGCGGCGAGCACTGCGAGCGCTCAGCCGATCCGCATGCCCAGGTCGGTCAAGCCGCGGGCAGGCGCATCCTGTTGGCCGATGACAACCCGGATGTGCTGGAGTCGCTGCAGTTCTTCCTGCAGGCCCATGGGCACGAGGTCTCGGTCGTGCCCGGTGGCGCCCGGGTCGTCGAGCTCGTGAAGCAGACCCGGCCGGACTTCGTCATCCTCGACATCGGGCTGCCCGACATCGACGGCATCGAGGTGGCGCGTCGGCTGGCACGGCTGCCGCAGCGGCGCGCCTTTCGGGTCATCGCGCTGTCGGGCTACATCGAGCAGGTCGTCGACGCCAAGCTGTTCGACGGGCATGTCCTGAAGGGCTCGAACCCCATGGAGCTTGCACGCCTGCTGGAGTAGCCGCCGGCCGGCGCACCCCCGCCGGGGGACGGGTCCCTGCCGATCGGATCGGGCCTGTCCAATACGCAAAACGGGGCCGTTCGGCCCCGTTGGTGGTCATCCGTGGCTCTCGCGCGCGGGCTCAGTCGCTCGACGCCTCCTCCGCGGCCACCGCCTTCATGCTGAGGCGGATGCGGCCCTGCTTATCGACTTCGAGCACCTTGACCTTGACGACGTCGCCCTCGCTCAGCTTGTCGCTGACGCTCTGCACGCGCTCCTCCGAGATCTGGGAGATGTGCACCAGGCCATCCCTGCCGGGCAGGATGGTCACGAAGGCGCCGAAATCCATCAGCCTGGCGACGCGCCCCTCGTAGATCTTGCCGACTTCCACGTCGGCGGTGATCAGGCGGATACGCTTCTTCGCCTCCTCGCCGGCGGACTTCTGCACCGAGAAGATCTTGACCACGCCGTCGTCGTTGATGTCGACGGTGGCGCCGGTCTCCTCGGTGATGGCGCGGATGGTGGAGCCGCCCTTGCCGATGACGTCGCGGATCTTCTCCGGATGGATCTTGAACTCGATGATCCGCGGCGCGTGCTCGGACATCTCGGCGCGATGGGTGTCGATGACCTTGTTCATCTCGCCGAGGATGTGCAGCCGGCCGTCCTTCGCCTGGGCCAGCGCGGTCTCCATGATCTCGCGGGTGATGCCCTCGATCTTGATGTCCATCTGCAGGGCGTTGATGCCGTCGGCGGTGCCGGCGACCTTGAAGTCCATGTCGCCGAGGTGGTCCTCGTCGCCCATGATGTCGGTCAGCACCGCGTAGTCGTCACCCTCCTTGATCAGGCCCATCGCAACGCCGGCCACCGGCGCCTTGATCGGCACGCCGGCGTCCATCAGCGACAGGCTGGTGCCGCAGACGCTGGCCATGGAGCTGGAGCCGTTGGACTCGGTGATCTCCGAGACCACGCGCACCGAGTACGGGAACTCGTCGATGCCCGGCATCGACGCCAGCACACCGCGCTTGGCGAGACGCCCGTGACCGATCTCGCGGCGCTTCGGGCTGCCGACGCGGCCGAGCTCGCCGACGCAGAACGGCGGGAAGTTGTAGTGCAGCATGAAGGGCTCGCGGCGCTCGCCCTCCAGCGCGTCGATGATCTGGCTGTCGCGCTCGGTGCCGAGCGTCGTCACGACCATCGCCTGGGTCTCGCCGCGGGTGAACAGCGCCGAGCCATGGGTGCGGGGCAGCACGCCGGTGCGCACCGTGATCGGGCGCACGGTCCTGGTGTCGCGCCCGTCGATGCGCGGCTCGCCGGCGAGGATGCTGCCGCGGACGATCTGCTTCTCCAGCTTTTCGCAGGCGGCGTAGACCTGGGGCTGCTCCCAGGGCGCGTCGTCGCCGGAGAGCTGCTCGAACAGCTCGGCGCGGATGGCATCCAGCGCACCGTAGCGCTCCATCTTCTCCTTGATGCGATAGGCCTCGCGCAGCCGGTCGCCGACGGCGCTCTCCACCGCGGCGGCGAGCTCCGGGTCGGCCGCCGGGGTCTCGTGTGGCAGCGCCGGCTTGCTCGCCTCGGCGGCGAACTCCTTGATGGCCTCTATGGCGACCTGCATCTGCTCGTGGCCGAACATGACCGCGCCGAGCATCACCTCCTCGGACAGACCGCGGGCCTCGGACTCGACCATCAGCACCGCGCTCTCGGTGCCGGCGACCACCAGATCCAGATCGCTGTCCGGGTTCAGGCCGGTCATGGGCTGATTCAGCAGGTATTCGCCGTTCTTGTAGCCGACGCGGGCGGCGCCGATCGGGCCGTTGAACGGCGCGCCGGAGATGCACAGCGCCGCGGAGACGCCGAGCATCGCCGGCACCTCGGGATTGACGGCCGGGTTCAGGGACTTGACCGTCGCGATGATCTGCACCTCGCGGCCGAAGCCCTTCGCGAACAGCGGACGGACCGGCCGGTCGATCAGACGCGAGGTCAGGATCTCGCCCTCGCTCGGGCGCCCCTCACGGCGGAAGAAGCCGCCAGGGATACGGCCGGCGGCGTAGGTCTTTTCCTGGTAGTCCACCGTCAGCGGCAGGAAGTCCTTCAGCTCGGTGGCGCGCTTGTCGATGACGACGGTGACGAGCAGCACGGTGTCGTCGACGTTGATCAACACGGCGCCGTCGGCCTGGCGCGCGATCTCGCCCGTCTCGAGTGTCACGGTCTGGGAGCCGTACTGGAATTGTTTGCGGATGGCTGTCACTGGGGGGTCCTCTGCGTGGGTCCTCCGGGCCTGATCCGGGGGGGCGGCTCGGATGGGCGGATACGCGCTTGTGTGCTCTGGGCAGGTCGGTGTCGGCGGCCAGTGCCGGCGGCCCTCGCCGCGGGATCGAAGCGCAATTGGCCGCGCCGCC
>Ga0316576_10001085_pt1 | contig 14152 bp, 11 predicted proteins | sample S0NA_FD_203075 | JGI IMG/M metagenome (GOLD analysis project Ga0316576, IMG submission 203075) | Rhizosphere microbial communities from salt marsh grasses in Alabama, United States - S0-2_050615r3r5 | ecosystem: Host-associated > Plants > Roots > Rhizosphere | place: USA: Alabama | collected... | reverse complement strand
AGGTCTGGGACGCCAGCCGGGTCCTCACCGCCGAGGAGGCCGATGGCATGGGCTGGTGGAGCACGGCGATGTTCTACTACTTCAAGGAGTGCGTCCCCGATATCTTCAAGATCTTCAACAACCGCTGGGTCAGGCGCAACAAGCAGATCATGGATCGGCTGAGCGCGGTCGCCCCCGGCTGGCACGGAGGGGCCAACGAGTTCAACCTCGGCATCTACTACCTGGCCCTGCCCGAGAGCGTGGGGGGTGACATGAAGAAGTCGGCCCGCTACCTGGCGAGGGCGGAGAATCGTCGCCCCGACCGGCTGCTGGTCAAGTGGGGCCGGGCCAAGTACTTCCACTACAAGCGCGGAGATCGCGACGGCTTCAGGCGGGACCTCGAGTGGGTCCTGGCCCAAGACCCGCGGGTCGACACCGGCGACCCGTACCCCTGGAACGTCTACTTCCAGCGCGACGCCCGCGCGATGCTCGGCCAGATCGACGAGCTGTTCTGAGCGCGGCCGATCCCACGCGGAAGGAATCCCCCGCTCGCTCGTATCTCAGTGGGCAGGGGACCAATGCACAGATCAGAACAGACTGAGCTGCCCGGGGAGCGGGTAACGGAGCACCCGGTCCTGCTCGACCACGGTGACCGCGGGGCGCCGGAGCCCGAGCCGGGACAGCCGGGACTCCAGCGCCTGGCGGGCGAGCCCGGCCTGGTTGTTGGTGCGCGAGATGTGCATGACGAAGACCTGCTCGAGCCGGTCGCTCGCCGTGCGGGCGAGCAGGCTCGCCGCTTCGGCGTTGGACAGGTGCCCGCGATCCGAGCGGATGCGGCGCTTGAGGAAGCCGGGGTAGGGGCCCCAGCGCAGCATGTCGGGGTCATGGTTGGCCTCGATGGCGAGCAGGTCGCAGCCGCGCAGGGCATCGAGCGCCTCGGCGTTCACGTGCCCCATGTCGGTGGCGAAGCCGAGCCGGCGTCCGTCGGGCATCCGCAGCACGTAGCCCACCGGGCCGCGGGCGTCGTGGACCGTGGTGAAGGGGACGACCTCCACGGGGCCGACGTGGAACGGGCGCCCGGGCTTGACGAGGTCGCGCGCGGCGCTCCAGCGGGAGACGGCCTCGCGGCCGATGCCCCGGGCCGTGGCCGGGGTGAGGTGGATCGTCAGCTCCTCCTGACGCGCCAGGGCGGAGAGGCCGGCGACGTGGTCGCCGTGCTCGTGGGTCAGGAGCAGGGCGTCGACGTCGTCGAGACCCAGGCCGACCAGGGCCAGCCGGTCACGGAGCACCCGGGGGCCGAAGCCACAGTCCAGCAGGAGGGCGGTCTCGTCCCAGCGGACCAGCGTCGCGTTGCCTCCGGAGCCGGAGCCGAGGAAGTCGATGGTCAGCATCTGCGCCTGGTCCACAGGTCTTGCCCCACGCGGCCCGGGTCCGCGTGGGGACCCCCAGAGTCTACTTCGATCGACTCAGACTACAACACGGGTGTGCAGAAGGACTGCACCATATTGACGCGCGCCGCAAGGTGCGCCAAACAGCCGCCCGGGAGGAGGGCCGCCATGGGACAGGAGAGACCCAACCTCGTGACGGAGTCACGGCGCAGGAGCACGCCTCCGCCGATCCCCCCCGACGCGTGCAATCCTAGACCACGGCGCTTCACGCCGACCAACCGGCGGGCCGCGGTGCGACGCTCCCTGCAGCTGCGTGTGGATGTGCTCCCCCTGCTGGACGAGGCGGGCGCGCCCCTCGGTGGGGCGCCGCGACGAGGGGTGAGCCTGGACCTGAGCACCGACGGGCTGCTCTGCTCGCGGGTGGGCTACCTGCCGATGGGCTCGCTGGTCCGGCTGGTGCTCAACCTGCCCGACCACCAAGACAACCCGCTGGTCTGCAACGCCCGCGTGGTGCGCTGTGACGTGCGTCGCTGGCCCGGCTACGGGTTCAAGCTCCTCGGGCTCGGTCCGACGGGGAGCGCCCGCCTGCGCCGTGTCCTCCGTCTGCCGGCCTCGCTCTGACCGCTACTCGAGGATGCAGTTGGCGCGAACCGCCCCCGTCTCGTTGTTGGCCTCGCGGCACTCGTGGAAGGTCGGGTTGCTCGGATCCACCTCGATCCGCCCCCTGAAGTAGGTCTCCGGTCCGTCGCTCGTGCCGAGGGAGTGGACCAGCTCCTCGACCTGGCCCGGGAACAGCGGCGTTGTCGACGTCATCGTGTGGACGAGCTGCTCCTTGGCCCCGTCCACGCGGTACAGGCCGACCTTGACCCCGGCGGGCAGCAGCGCGAGCCCCTGGTTGCGCAGGTAGGCGTGCAGGACCAGCGGTGCGGAGCAGTCGACCTTGAGGGTCACCGTGGCGTCCGGCGCGTTGAAGATGCCCTTGTCCTGGACGTTCTGCCTGAAGTTGTTGAGCCAGCCCACGGTCCAGTTCTGCCTCTCCTTGGTCGGGATCGCGCCGTAGGTGTTGGGCGCGGCGCACGCGGTGTCCCGATCGTCACAGATGTTGGAGACGTGGTAGGTGTGCTGGTTCCACAGGGTGCGCGTGCCGACCCAGGAGGAGGCCTTGTCGCGCCACATGGTCACGCCGCGGTAGACCGTGCCGCCCGCGGGGGGCTGCCAGGCCGGACGGCCGGTGGTCGGGTCGGGCTGGTTCCAGGGCGCGACGTCGCACTTCCAGCCGTTGGCCGCCGGGTTGGCGCTGTTGCCGATCATCAGGATCTCCGCCTTCCCGTCGCCGTCGACGTCCGCCACCATCGACGCCTCGGTGGCGGTGAACGACGTCGTCGGCGTGGCGAAGCGCACGGCCCCGGTCTTGCCGTCGTAGACCCAGAGGAAGCACTCGTCGTTGTAGACCACCTCGGCGCTCCCGTCGCCCTCGAAGTCGAACACGGTGGACCCGGTGACCGAGGAGCTCAGGTCGTGGTTCGCGGCGCTCCAGACCTCCTTGATCTCGCCGGCGGAGTAGTCCGGCTTGAGCATGTAGTAGTGCTCCCGTAGCGCGACGCCGATCTCGGGCTTCTTGTCGCCGTCGAAGTCGGCCACGGTGGGAGGGCCACCGTTGTCGCTGGTCGAGCCGGGCAGGGTCAGGGGGCCGAGCTCCGTCTGCCCCGTGGCGCCGTCGAGGATCCACACGTTCCTCTTGGCGACGAGCACGACCTCGGGCGTGCCGTCGAGGTCGAAGTCGCCCACCGCGGGGTAGCCGTCGGTCAGATCGGTGCGGGACCACAGAGGCGTACCGTCGGACTGGAAGGCGGCCCGGCCGGCGAGGAGCTCGAGGTGACCGTCGGGCGCCCCGTCGAGGTCGACGAAGGCGCTGATCGCCCGGTTCTTGGCGCCGCCCAGCCCACCGCTGCCGCTGAAGACGTGGGTGATCCCTCCGCCCTTGGTGGTGAACACGGTGGAGCCGTAGGCGATCTCGGGGTAGCCGTCGGTGTCCATGTCGGCCAGAGCCAGCGCCCCGCCCCAGCCGAAGCTGGTGTGGTTGGCCTCGGGGATCGGCTTGTCGCTGGTGCGCTGCACCTTGCCGTCGGCGTCGACGAGCACCACGTAGCCCTCGCCGGTGACCGCCACGATGTCCATCCGCCCGTCCTTGTCCACGTCGCCCAGGGCGACGGTGAAGCCGGCGAAGCCGGTGGAGGTCGGATCGGCCCGGGCCAGGGTCCAGATCTCCTGGCCGCTCGCCCCGTCCAGCACGCGGAGCGCGCCGGTCTTGCTCTTGTCCGAGCTGCAGGCGCAGCCGCCCTTGACGTCGCCGGAGACGAAGACGACGCTGGGCGGGTCGAGCTCGTTGACCTTCCCGTCGCAGTTCGTGTCATAGAGCCGACCGACCACCGGCGTGGACCAGACGTCGATCAGGTTGGGGAGCTCGGTGGCGCCCGGGCCCCAGCTCCACGCCATCTGCGCGTTCAGGGTCCCGGCCTTGGGGTGGTACTCGCACGCGGGCAGGCAGCCGGCGGGTCCACCGGTCTTGTCGCAGACCGGCGGGAGGTCGAGGCAGCGCCCCGGGCTCGGCGCGGGGGCGAGACAGACCTTGCCCGGCGGCGGGCTTGGCGGGGTGACCTGCTTGTCGCCGAGCCCGGGCTCGCAGTACTGATCCGTCGCGCAGTCCCCGGCGGAGAGGCAGGTCTTGCCCGGTGTGACGCAGGCGTTGGCGAAGCAGACCGACCCGGATGCGCAACAGCGGTCACCGCAGATCCGCTCCTTGGTCGGGCAGCAAGACCCGTTGACGCAGTAGCCGCCGTTGCAGTCCGCGCTCTTCGTGCACTCGGGCGGCGGCCCGAGGTCGGGCGGCATGGCGTCGGGCGCCGGGCCCACACCGTCCCACACGACGCCGCTGTCCGGTCCCGGGGCCGACCCCATCTCGGCACCTCGGCACCCGAGGACGAACAGCGAGCACACGACGACGACGTGCAGGCGAGTACGCTGCATGATCTGCTCCTTTTGCTTGTGAGAGAAACCGGAGCGATCGAGATGCAGCGGCTGTGCCAGGGCGATGGCGTCGACTCAAGCGTCCGGTTTCATGTGGCCGGCCTCGAGCACTGGGGTCTGAATGACCCAGCAGCGCCGGGGCCAGTCGTACCCAATCCCGTGTGGTCGAACCGGGGTGGCTGGCGTAGCATCCGCGAATGAGATTCGGTCAAGCCACGGCTGTTTCAGTCCTGCTCGTCGCCTGCAACGCGGCTCGTCCGGAGGAGCCGACGACCCCGTGCCCCGCGGCCATCGAGCGTGAGAACGCGGAACCGGTCGCGCCGGAGAAAGGTGCCACCGCCGGCCCTCTGCTGATCCGCGGCGCCACGGTGTGGACCGCTGCCGGTCAGGTCCTCGCGCTCACCGACGTGCTGGTGGAGAAGGGGCGCATCGCCGCGGTGGGCCGGGGACTGCAGCCGCCCGGGGGAGGACAGGTCATCGAGGCCCGGGGGCGGCACCTCACTCCGGGGCTGGTCGACCCCCACTCGCACCTCGGCGTCTACCCCCTGCCTCACCTGGCCGGACACGCGGACGGGAACGAGGTGGGCGCGCCGCTCACGCCGGCTGTCAGGGCCGCCGACGCGCTCTGGCCCCAGGACCCGGGTATCGCCCGGGCGCTCGCCGCGGGTGTGACCACCACCCTCGTCGTGCCGGGCTCCGCGAACCTGGTCGGTGGGCTGGGGACGACGATTCACCTGATCCCCGGTCGCTCGGCCAGGGACCTCCTGTTCCCCGGGGCGCCGGCCACGGTGAAGATGGCCTGCGGGGAGAACCCGGTGCGGACGTACCGCAGAAAGGGCGGCCCGCACACGAGGATGGGCAGCGTGGCGCGGATGCGGAAGCTGCTGACGCGAGCGGAGGAGTACCGTCGACGCTGGCGGCGCTACCGCGAGCAACACGCCGCCTGGTGCGCGAAGGGCAAGAAGAGGAAGCCGCTCCCGCCGGAGCCCCCCAAGCGCGACGCCGCGCTCGACACCGTGGTTCAGGTGCTCGAGGGCAAGGCTCAGGTCCACTGGCACTGCTACCGCGCCGACGAGATGCTGCTCATGCTCGAGCTCGCCCGGGATCACGGTTTCGTGATCCGCGCGTTTCACCACGCCGTCGAGGCCTACAAGATCCGGGACGCCCTGGCCCGCGCGGGCACGGGCGTCGTCACCTGGGTCAACTGGTGGGGCTTCAAGGCAGAGATGATGGACACCGTGCCGGAGAGCCCGGCGATGCTCTCCAGGGCCGGCGTGCTCACGGCGCTGCACACCGACTCGCCGGTGGTGGCCCAGCGCTTCGTCCAGGAGGCGGCCCAGGCCTACTACCACGGCCGCTCGGCGGGTCTGCCGATCAGCGAGGATCAGGCGATCAAGCTGGTCACCCTCAATCCCGCGCGCCTGCTCGGCATCGACGACCAGGTGGGCTCCATCGCCGTGGGCAAGCGCGCTGATCTGGTGCTCTGGGACGGTCACCCCTTCAGCGTATACACCAGGGCGGAGCGGGTGCTCATCGACGGACAGCTGGTCTACGACCGGAGCCGCGCCCCCGAGCCGCGGCGCAGCGACTTCGAGCTGGGCATGGTCCCGGACCAGGTGGATCTGCCCGCGCCGCGTCCCGTGGGCCAGCTGCCCGAGCCAGCGTGGCGTTCGCGGCGCCGGCCGGCGGAGGCCGCCGGTCCGGTCCTCGCCATCGTGAACGGACGGCTGCTTCCGATGACCGACGGCGCCGAGGCGCGGGAGGGGACAGTGCTGATCCGGGGCGACCGGATCGTCGCGGCGGGGCCGGGCGTCGCCGTGCCTGCCGGGGCCTCCGTGGTGGACGCGCGGGGGCTGTGGGTTACCCCCGGGCTGATCGCGGCCGACACCACGCTGGGGCTGGTGGAGATCAGCCAGGAGGCGCGGGCGCGGGACCACCAGCCCGAGCACCTGCGCACCGAGGTCCGGGCGGCGCTGCGGGCCTGGGACGGGCTCAACCTGTCGAGCGCGGCGATACCCATCGCCCGGCTCCAGGGCTTCACCACGGCGCTGATTCGGCCCTACGGCGGCCTGATCAGCGGGCAGGGCGCGGCCTACGATCTCGGTGACGGCGTGACCGGGCAGGACGTGCGGCTCGTCGCGCCGGTGGCGATGCACGTTGCGCTCGGCGTCGACAGCGGCCGACCGCCGGGTGGCTCGAGGGCCCTGGCCCTGGCCCGCCTGCGGCGGCTCCTCGACGAGGCCCGGGCGCTGAAGCGCAACCGGGGCGCGGTCGAGGCCCGCCGGTTCCGCCGGCTCGGGGCGCCGATCCCCGAGCTCGAGGCGCTGGCCGAGGTGGTCGAGGGGCGGCTCCCCCTGGTGGTCAGCGCCCACCGGGCATCGGACCTGCTCGCCGCGTTGCGCCTGGCGCAGGAGCAGCGCCTGCGGATCGTGCTCTCCGGCGCCGCCGAGGCCTGGCGGGTGGCGCCGGCCATCGCCGCGGCGAGGGTCCCCGTGCTGGTCGACGTGGACCGGGCGCTCCCGGAGAGCTTCGACACGATGGCCGGCCGCTTCGACAACGCGGCGCGGCTGCACCGGGCGGGGGTCACGGTGGGGTTCAGCGGGGACGGCACGGCGCACGACGCGCGGCTGCTGCGCCAGCTGGCGGGCATCGCGGCGGCGTGGGGGATGCCTCGCGAGGCCGCCCTGCGGGGGCTCACCGCGGTCCCCGCCCGGGTCTTCGGCCTCGAGGACCGCGGCGTGCTCGCCCCGGGCGCCCTGGCCAACGTCGTGCTCTGGGACGGGGATCCGCTCGAGCTGGGGACCACGGCGCGGAGGGTGATCATCGACGGCAAGGAGATGCCGCCGGTGTCGCGTCAGACGCGGCTTCGCGATCGGTACCGTTGAGGCTTCGCTACCGGCGCCTCCACTGCTATAGTTGGACTATCGAATAGCCTTGGAGACAACGATGCTCGGAAGGTACGTGCTTCCTCTGGTCGGAGTGCTGGTGCTCGCCAGCTGTGACGATGACAAGCAGGTCACCGACGACACCGGCGTGACCCCCGATGTTCACATCGCCGGCGACGTCGGCGATGGCGCGGTCCCCGACGCTCCGGCTGGCGAGGGGCTGCTCCCCGATCTGGGGCCCGACTTCGGCTCCCGAAACGAGTGGCTCACGGTCCAGGACCCGGCGCCCGAGGTGGCGGACCACACCGTGACCCTGCTCAAGAACGGGGACGTGCTCATCGCCGGCGGGACCCACAGCGACGGGAGCAACGACAACTACCAGGACAAGGCCTACCGCTTCGTGCCCGGCACCGAGATGTTCGAGGCGGCGGGCACGATGACCGTGGAGCGCGGCGAGCACGTCGCCGCGCTGCTCGACGACGGACGCGTGCTGGTCGCCGGAGGCAAGAACGACCAGGACTACCTGAAGTCGGCGGAGATCTTCGACCCGAGCAAGCCGGCGGCCCAGGCCTGGAGCGCCGTGCCCGACATGTTCAAGCACCGCTGGGGCCACACGGCGACCACGCTGAACAACGGCGAGGTGCTCATCGCCGGCGGTTTCTACAGCAACGACTCCTCCGACACCATCGTGCTGTTCGATCCCGTGAACAACAACTGGAAGCAACCGTCGGCGATCTTCAACGAGGCCCGGCGCGGGCACACCGCGACCCTGCTCGCCAACGGCAAGGTGCTGTTCGCCGGGGGGATCCAGGGCTCGGGCAGCCTCTGGACCACGACCTACCTGGATTCCATCGAGATATTCGACCCGACGTCGGGCAAGATGACGCTATCCAAGGCGGTGATGAGCAAGCAGCGCACAGGTCACTCGGCGACCCTGCTGCCCAGCGGCAAGGTGCTCATCGTCGGCGGCGTGTGCCTCAACAACTGCAAGGCCACGGCGAAGCAGGTCGACGACATCTATGATCCGGCGACCGACACGATCTCGCCCCTGGCCCACGCGGGCGACCTGCCCTCGACGCACGTGGCGGTGCTGCTCAAGGACGGCAGGGTGCTGGTGGCCGGCGACGTGGACGAGACCACGTACAACATGGTGCTGGCCTACGACCCCAAGGGCGGCGGCTTCTGGTCCACGCTGCCCAGCCTGGCCATCGGGCGCTGGTCCGCCGGGGGCACGATCCTCAACGACGGGACCGTCCTGGTGGTCGGCGGCGTGACCAGCGCGAACCCAACCTACACCCACGCGAACCGGGCCGAGCGCTACTACCCCTGACGTGTTCTCCCTCGAAACGCCGGTTGGCGCACGGTACGCCGCTTCGCGTGACCCTCTGCTGACCAGATCTAGACGGTCCGCAGCAGGCGGAGCTGCACGCTCCAGCGACGGTGCTCGTAGCGCAGGGCCGTGTCGCCCCCGTGGAGCGCGAGCTGGCGCATCCGCTCGAGCGCGTGATTGGTTTCGGCGGTTCTCCGTCCGGCGGTCAGGCTCCGACGGAGAATGCCACGCACATGGGCTATCTCGAGAGCTGGGTCGTGGGACATCGCGTCCCCTCCACGTTGGTGCCGACAGCGTCGCCGGCGAAGTTGTGGCCCATGCAACCGGCGTGCCGGGCGCCACGGACCGTGACATCCAGGCCTCGAGCTTGTTGCCCACTCATGTGAGCGTCCGAGTTTCGACGATGCCGCTCCACTTTTGCCGCTCCCGAGGCTATCCTGCCTGCGGAGGAGGGGTGGCATGGACAGCGGCGAGCTCGAGAGCAGGACGATCGAGACCAACGGGATCCGTCTCCACGTGATGGTGGGCGGCCCGCGGGACGGCCCGCTCGCGGTCCTGCTCCACGGGTTCCCCGAGTTCTGGTACGGATGGCGCCACCAGATCGGTCCGCTCCTCGAGGCCGGGTTCCGGGTGGTGGTCCCCGACCAGCGGGGCTACAACACCAGCGACAAGCCGCCCCACCTCGAGGACTTCACCCGCGACGTCCTCGCCCGCGACGTCGTTGGGCTGCTCGACGCGTTTGGCGCCGAGCGCGCCACGCTGATCGGCCATGACTGGGGCGGCATGGTGGCCTGGTGGGTCGCCCTGCAGCACGCCAGCCGGGTCGAGCGGCTGGCGGTGCTCAACATCCCGCACCCCGTCGTGTTCGCCCGGGCCCTGAGGGGCACGCGGCAGATCTTGCGCAGCTGGTACATCATGCTGTTCCAGCTGCCGCGTCTGCCCGAGGCCCTGCTCTCTTTCCGGGATCACGCCCTCCTCGTCGGCTTGCTCCGCCGCTACACCAGGCCCGGCGCGCTGACGGACGAGGATCTGCTGCGCTACAGGCGGGCCTACGGCCAGCCCGGCGCCGTGACCGCCATGCTGGGCTGGTATCGCGCGGCGGTCCGGCTGAAGCCAGGGCGGCTCCGAATGCGCGAGGTCGAGGCCCCGACCCTGGTCGTCTGGGGGCGGGATGATCCGGCGCTCGGGTGGGAGATGGCCGAACCCTCGACGAGGTTCTGCCGCGACGGCCGGGCGGTGGTGCTCGACGGCGCCGGACACTTCGTCGCCCTAGACGCCCCCGACGAGGTCAACCGCCTGTTGCTCGATTTCCTCGCCTGACCCTCGCGGTCTCTGCTGGTATGCTCCCCCGGCAAACGCGGAGGCAACGGATGACAGTGTTCTCGGAGATCCTCTACGAAAAGAAGGACGGGGTGGCGCGGGTCACGATCAACAGGCCGGACAAGTACAACGCTTGCACGCCGGTGACCCTGATGGAGCTCGGGCAGGCGCTGACCGACGCCTGGGTCGACGACGCCGTCGGCGTCGTGGTCTTCACCGGCGCGGGAGAGAAGGCGTTCTGCACCGGCGGCGACCAGAGCATCCGGGACCAGGAGGGCTACAAGGGGACCGTCGCTGCGCTGCCCCTGGAGGTCGCCTGGCAGACGGTGACCTCGCTGATCCGTACGATCCCCAAGCCCGTCATCGCCCGGGTGAACGGCTACGCCATCGGGGGCGGCCACGTGTTCCAGGTCGTCTGCGACCTCTCCATCGCCGCGGAGACAGCCAAGCTCGGTCAGGCCGGTCCCAAGGTGGGGAGCTTCGATCCGGGCTACGGCACCGCCGAGCTCGCCCGGCTGGTCGGCATGAAGCGAGCGAAGGAGATCTGGTTCCTTTGTCGGCAGTACACCGCGCGGCAGGCGCTGGAGATGGGGCTGGTCAACGCCGTCGTCCCGGCGGCGGAGCTGGACGCCGAGGTGGACCGCTGGTGCGCCGAGCTGCTCGAGAAGAGCCCGACCGCGCTCAAGATGCTCAAGTACGCCTTCCACGCCGAGACGGATGGCGTGCCCGGGATCACCAACCTGGGAGTGGGGGGGCTCAGCCTGTACTACACCACCAAGGAGTCGGTGGAGGGCCAGAACGCGTTCATGGAGAGGCGCAAGCCGGACTTTCGGAAGTAGGCTAGCGCTCGGGATGGAAGGTGTCTTTGATGGAGATCCCGACCGAGCTGCCCACCGAGCTCACGACCGAGCGGATGTCGTTCAGTGGGTTGGGGAGCTGGCCGGAGTCGACGAACGACCATCCGATGCGCAAGACACCAAGCCCGAACACCACTGCCAGTGCGATCCTCAGCACTCGCATCTCCCGCCTCCTGTTGTGATCCTAGGGATCTGGTAGCAGATCTACCGACAAAAGAACAGACGTCACCACCCGGGCTCCCGGGTGGTGACAAAAACACCTAAGATCTTCTAGTTTTCGAAGGGCGATTGGTCATGCACCATGTCGCGCACATAGTGCAAGACGTCCATCGGGGGGTTGACGAACCGGATGCCGGTCGATCGGAAGTTCCGCCAGACAACCTCGGCGTCAAGCAAACAGTGCTTGTCCTCCGCGCCTACAGGCAGTGGTACCAGGACCTTCACAGTGGAGTTGATCGGGACCGGGAGGAACTCCATCCTCATCCCACCCTCACTGACGTCATGGGTCCAGTAGCCCTTGAGGGTCTTCCGGTCATGAAACAGGTTAACCGGCACCACAAAGGGAACACGCGAGTGCTCACGGCGGTCGATACTATCCATCTCCCGCTTCCTCCTCTCTGGGCTTTTTGGGGCCTCTTCCCTTATTGAAACATGTACATCATGAGCAGCCGCAGTTCAAACTGAAAGGCTATTTCCGGGGTAAGAAGTTATCCTACCAACGAAACTGGGCTACAAGTTTATGAAATTGCGGTGTTGCCGCACTGCGGCAGCGGCCTACTCGTCGCAGTGGCCCGGGCCAGTGATCCCGTTGTTGTAGTCGTCGAGAATCCCGGCAACAGAGACGAAGTCCGCCTTGAGCTGCTTGTCCAGCGGCACCACGTCCGGGGTGTAGGCCTGCAACAGCGTCGTCGCCTGGTTGAAGGCAGCCAGCACGGCCGTCAGATCGGCGCCCGCCAGGCTGTTGAGCTCGGCCGCCGCATAGGCGTGGGCCAGGATGTAGTAGGCGTTCCCCTTGGGCGGTGTCCAGAGGACATCGTGGTAGGACATCCCGCTGTTGAAGAAGGGCTGGCTCGCCCCGCCGAGAGCCTGCCAGGTGTCATCGTAGGGCGCGGGCCCGAGCTCGGAGTGCGTCTTCCAGTAGCCGGGGGTGAGGGTGCAGCCCACATTGCAGGGCACGGTCACATCGACGCTCGCCTGGGCCGTGCTGGTCGCTCCGCTGTCGCTGGCGGTGATCGTCACGATGTTGACGTACTGGTACGAGCCGCAGGCGCCGTAGGGGCCGATGTCCAGGGGGTACTGGAATGTCTTGGGCAGCGGGTCCCAGGCGCAGACCGTGCCCAGCGTCCCCTTCCTGTCGTCCTCGACGGAGACGCACTCGTCGATGGCGTTGATCGTCGCCGAGGCGAAGTCGACGGGCGCGGTCCCGAAGCCCTCGCCGACCTTGCCGGTCGTGGTGGCGGCGGCCTCGTTCACGCGGTTCACACCGTCGGGGAGCGAGCTGGAGTAGCTGCAGGTGAGTGTCGTTCCAGGCTTGAGGATGTGGGGGAAGCTGACCGGGCAGGTCACCGGGACCTGGACGTCGTTGGCCCCGCCCTTGACCACGTCCGTGACACCGGTGACCGTGGCGTCGAAGGGGGCAGGGTTGTGGACCTCGATCGTGCCCTGGACAGCGAAGTTGTCGTCGACCTGGCCGATGGCGTCCACGACCACGTTGTAGCTCACCGGGAAGGTCTCGGTGGCCGAGAGCGTGAGGGAGGTCTGATCCGCTGTCTTGCTGACCTGCCAGCTGTAGGTGCGATCAAAGGATGTCTCAGCGGTCTTGGTCACCAGCACCTCGTAGTCGAAACAGAACGAGATGTGACTCAAGCCGTAGGGGTTGCCGTTGTTCGCGTTGATCGCGGCGTGCAGACCGCTTCCGGCCATGGCCTCGGGCGAATAGGTGTAGACGTTGGCCATCGGCCCACCCTTGACGATCACCGCGTCGATCCCCAGGGTCGCCGACCAGTCGAAGTAGGTCCCGTCGCAACCCGAGATGGTCACCGAGTTCAGGGGGTCGATCTGGAACACCCCGTTCTGGGGGGGCTCGACCTTGTACTCGATGGAGTCCGGTCCGAAGAGATCGGCACAGGTTGGGTTCTTGAGCTTCACCACCGGAGGCAAGACGCTGGATGCGCCCGTGGTGTCCCCGGTCTTGTCGGTGCCCAGACCGCAGCCAACAGCAAAAACAGTCATTACAAACAGAAGGTTACGCATGGCGATCTCCAGATCGGTGTGACCTTGTAGGCTCGAATCAGTGCTTGTACGTGGATGTAGTTTCGTACGGAGATTGTTGTACGCCAGCTTAGTTTGTCAACGTGCAAAAACAGATCTGTTGGTGATCTCAAACCATTCTGCGAGTCAAAGTAATGGCGATTCACGTATTGGAAATTACTGCTTGACGAGCTGATTCAGCCGGTCAAAATGTAGGGCTAGTAGCGACGGCGTGAACCCGACCCTCTCGCTCTCGCGCTGGATCACCGACAACAACTCGCACACCGCCGCGGAGTGCGAGGCGTCGAACAAGCTCCCCTGCTGGTCCGCCAAGACCGACCTGAGCGCGGCGGGCAACGCCACCGGCTCGATCAACACCACCGCGATCCTGGCGGCGGACTCCGACGGCCTCGGTGACATCGACCCCCGCACCTTCGGCGAGGCCTCGGTCAACTTCGGCGCCATCGTGGACCAGACCAAGTGCGTCTCCTTCGGCAGCGCCTACCTCAAGAGCCGCTCCTCCGACTCCTTCACCGCCGCGCTCAAGGACTTCATCACGCCGGTGGAGACGAACATCTCCAACTGCGGCAGCGTGAAGGTGAAGAAGGTCGACGACGTGGGCGCGCTGCTCACCGGCGCGGAGTTCGCCCTGGTCAAGGACGCGGCTCCCATCGGCGGCACGCCAGGCACGGAGGACACCGAGGTCGTCAAGACCTGCGCCACCAGCGGCGGCTACTGCACGATGGACAGCATCATTCAGGGGGACTACTGGGTCATCGAGACCAAGGCACCGGACGGCCATGACATGGCGGCCACGCCGTACCAGCACGTCTCGATCGTGGCCGACGCAGAGGTGGAGGTCGAGTTCATGAACCCGCTCCTGCGCGGGGCGATCGTGGTGACCAAGACCCGCAAGCACGCGGAGTACGGGTCGGGCGACTACCCCCACGCGGGCGTCACCTTCACCGTGAACGGCGAGAACCTGCCGGAGTCGGTGTCCGGTCAGACCCTTGCAGACGGCAAGGTCTGTTTCGACGGCCTGCTCCTCGGGGCGTACACGGTGACCGAGACGGTGCCCGACCACTACGCCGGGGAGGGGCCGAAGGAGGTCGTGGT
>Ga0316576_10001084_pt1 | contig 14153 bp, 9 predicted proteins | sample S0NA_FD_203075 | JGI IMG/M metagenome (GOLD analysis project Ga0316576, IMG submission 203075) | Rhizosphere microbial communities from salt marsh grasses in Alabama, United States - S0-2_050615r3r5 | ecosystem: Host-associated > Plants > Roots > Rhizosphere | place: USA: Alabama | collected... | reverse complement strand
CTCCTCGGGCTCGGCTTCCTCCTCGGGCTCGGCGGTGGTTTCAGACCCGGGCTCGGTCTCGGTGGCGGTCTCGTCGTCGTCCGGAGCCGACAGGTCGAGCAGCCTGGTCTCCTCGTCGGGACGCTCCGTCTCCTTCTTGCCACCGAGGAGGGCAACCAAGGAGCGCCATACGCTTCTCCTGCTGGTCATTTTCGGAACCGGTTCACGCTAGCCGACACACCTGTCGGGGTCAAGGTGCGAGAGCGCCGGGTCAGCGCCGCAGCGGCTCGGCCGCCTCCCGGAGCGCTGCTCTCTCGGGGTCGAGGGCCACCGCATGGCCGGCGAGGGAGGCCGCCGACACCCGATCGGCACTGGCGGCGCGGACCCCGGCGAGCATGAGCCAGCTCTCGGCGTGGGCCGGGCGGCGACGGAGGAGACGGGTCAGTGCCACCTCGGCCCGTCCCCGGCGCAACCCCCGCGACTCCGGCGTCGTGGCCATCCCGGCGAGGCGGGCCTCCTCGCGCGCGGCCAGCCAGGGCTCGGTGGGCAACCGGACGACCGCGGCGAGGAGCGCGATCACGAGCAGGCCGAGCACCGCCGCCACCCGACGGGAGAGCGGGCGCGGCCTCACCCCCGCGGCCCCGGCGGCCGCGCTGGCGAGCACCGCGGCCAGTGCCGCATTGGACGGGATGCGCAGGTTGAAGTCCACCGCGCTGTGGACGGCGAGGGCGACGAGCCCGGCCAGCGCGCCCATCCCCACTCCGCGCGCCACACCACCGACCCCGGAGCCACCGCGGAGCGATCGGGTGAGCAGCAGCGCCCCCCCGGCCAGGACCAGGCCGAGACCGACCAGCCCCGTCTCGGCCAGGGTCTCGACGTAGTCGTTCTCCGCGTGCTCCACCCGTAGCAGCCCGTGGCCGCGCTTGAACCGCGGGTAGGCGTCGTGGAAGGCACCGAGGCCGCTCCCCACCACCGGGCTCGAGAGGGCCAGCCTCGAGCCGTCGCGCCAGGTGTCGAGTCGGAGCGACGCCCCGCTCAGGCTCCGCATTCGCACGTGGGTCTCCGGGGGCACCAGGGCCACGAGCACGAGACCCAGCACCCCGGCGAGGACCACCGACGGCAGCAATCCCCGGCGTCTCCTCCCCCCGCGGGCCCGGAGCACGAGGAGAGCGATCAACGAGGCGGCACCGGCGGCGAGGGCGATCCCCCCTCCCCGCGAGAGGGACGCGAGACCGGCCAGCGCCATCGCGACCGCCGCCACCATCGCGAGGACCACGACGCCGGCCCGGGAGCTGGTCGTCCAGTCTCGGCCGCGCCCCCGCGCGTTGTCGGCCAGGCCGAGGGCGAGGCCGGCGGTGAGGAGGGCCGCCATCACCACGTAGCCGGCGAAGTGGTTCTTGCTCACGAAGGGGCCAAAGGGGGCGACGGTGGGCACGGCGATGTGGCCATAGAGAAGCGTGCCAAACCGGGCCCGCGCGAAGATCGCGTAGGCGGAGAGAAGGAAGCCCCCCGCCGCCACCGTCGTGACCGCGGCCGCGGCCAGACGCGATCGGCTGAAGGCGGGCGCAGCCAGGGATGCCAGCAGGCCGAGGCTCACGACGAGGGCCACCGAGCGGAGCGTCGAGTCGGGGTCCAGCGACACCGGAGACGACCCGCCGCCGAGGACCGTGGCCGCCGCCGGCTCCGCGGGGTGCCACACCGCGTAGGAGCCGGGCGCGAGGACCGAGTGGACCGCGGGTGGAAGCGGGAGCAGCTGGCCGAGGCCGAGAGCCACGAAACCCACGAGGGGCCAGAGGGGAATCGCGGGCCCCCGTGCGTCCCCACGCCAGGCGCCCAGCCCGAGCGCGACCGCGGCGGCGAGCAGGCCCGCGGTGGTGAGGGCGAGGATGGCCCACGGCTGCACCGCCCCGAAGGGCCACGGGGACACCACCGCGATGCCCACGAGCACCGCGAGAGCCAGGAGCGACGACGGGCTGGTCTCGGGGCGCACCACGCGCGAGCATTCTACGTCGAGGAGAGGCGCCGACCGTGGGCGCGCTAGCTGGCGGCGCGGATGGCCGGTGCCGCCGGGGGCAGGAAGGCCCCGGCCGGACGGCCGAGGAGGTACCCCTGCCCGTACCCCACGCCGAGATCGATCAGGGTCTCGAGCTCGCCCTGGCGCTCGATCCCCTCGGCGATGATGGCGGAGCCGATGCTGCTGGCGAAGGTCTTCAGGGCCCGGGTCATCTCCCGGCGGATGTAGCTCGAGTCGATGTCCCGGATCAGCTCGCGGTCGAACTTCAGGTAGCGCGGCCTCAGGTGCGCGATCTTCTCGAGACCCGAGTAGCCGGCCCCCACGTCGTCGACTGCGATGGAGAAGCCGCGGCGGGTCAGCTCGGAGAGGGCCTCGGCGAAGAGCTCGTAGTTCTCGATGGCGGACTTCTCGGTGATCTCGAGCACCACGCGGTCCGGGGTCAGGCCCTGGGCCTCCACGAGCCGCACGAGGGCCCCCCCCCGGAACTCGGGGTCGTACATCGCCGAGGGGTAGACGTTGACGAAGAGCTTCGCCTCGGTGGGGAGCTCGGTGGCCGAGAGGAACGCCCGACGACGGCACTTGCGATCGAGCTCGAAGACGAGGTCGGCCTGCTCGGCCATCTCGAAGAGCCGGAGAGGCATCTGGTAGACGCTCCCGGCGGGACCCCGGGTCAGCGCCTCGTAGCCGAGGATGGACCGCTCCCGAAGGTCCACGATCGGCTGGAAGACCGTGGAGAGCTGATCGGCGAGGAGCACCTCCTGAAGGTCGCACCGGGTCTGCAGCTCGCGCTGCGCCCGGAGAACCCGCACGCAGTCCCACGCCTCCTCCAGGAGACGCGACACCAGGCGCTCGGGCCTCACCAGGGGGTTGTAGAAGGCGAGGGCGAAGCCCACCGTCACTCGGCGCAGGCTCCCGAGGTACGGGGTGGCGAGGCGGAGGAGCTTGCGGTTGAGGTGGCTCTCCACGCGCTCGGCCGCGGCGCGCAGGCCGGCGATCTTGACCGGCCCCTCGCGCCGCTTGGGGGTGAAGAAGATGAGGAAGGCGTCCCCGCCCCGGTCGTTCAGGCAGATGATGTCTTCGGCCCGCACCTCGTGGCCCCTGAGCTCGAGCACCAGGTCGCGGGCCATGGCCATCACCCGGCCGAACGCGGTGGACCCGTACTGGTGCTCGATCTGGGACAGCGCCGACACGTCGATGAGCAGCAGCCCCAGGCTCCCCTGCTGGAGAAGCACCTGCCGCAGCTCCTCGACTCGCTCCCGGTAGGGAGCCAGGCTCGGGAGGGAGGGTCCGGCGACAGCCTCGGAGGGAGTCGTCACGCTGAGGCCGCCTCCCGCGCCGGTGGCGCCATCGCTGCCGCCACGCCGACCGAGGGCCGCACCCGGTTGCGGCCCTGCTTCTTGGCCTCGTAGAGGGCCTCGTCCGCCCGGCGCAGCATCGCCCCGGCATCGAGGCCGTCGTCCGGGTACGCCGCCACTCCCCCGCTGACGCTGAGCCGCCCGAGGGGCTGCCGGTCCCCGAACGGGAAGGGGTGGCTGGCAATGAGCTTTCGGACCTTCTCGGCCACGATCAGGGCCTGGTCGCCGCTCGTGTGGGGCAGGACGAGAAGGAACTCCTCCCCGCCGAAGCGGCCGAAGACGTCCTCCTTGCGAACGCTGCGCTGGACGAGCGTCGCCAGCTCCAGCAGCAGGTTGTCGCCGGTCAGGTGCCCGTTCGCGTCGTTGTAGTTCTTGAAGTTGTCGATGTCGAAGAGGAAGACCGAGAGCCCGTGCTTCACCTTGCCCGGCTCTCCGTCCCGCTGGTCGTAGGCGGCGCAGGCGGCCCGGTAGACGAGCTCGTTCAGGGTCTGCTCCATGTGGTTCTTGTTGAAGACGCGGGTCAGGCCGTCCATCTCCGCGGTGTGCTTGATGCGGGTCATCTGCGCGGCGGTGTGGAGCACCTGGGCTCCGCTCTGGGCCACCAGGCGAAGGGCGGCCTTGGGGTCTCCGCTCTTGCGGGGCCGGGCGACCACGATCGCCCCCAGCGTCTCCCGGTCGAAGACCAGCGGCGCGATGAGATCGGGGCGCAGCATACCGCTCAGCCCGGGCCCCGGTCTCAGGCGGTTCGTCACCTCCTCCGCCTCCAGGTCCTGCCGGGTGGCCACGATCTGCGACTCGGCCACGAACCCGATCTCTCCGGTGTCGACCGGGACCTCGGTGCCCAGCCTCACCGGCCCGTTCTCCGGGTAGGCGGCCACCACCACGAACCGGGCGCTCGTCGGCTTGTCGTTCGGTCGGGCCGTCTCCTGGCGGCGGACCAGCACCGCCACCTGCTGCGGGTCCAGGCTGCGCTGCACGGTGCTCAGCAGGACGCCGGGGATCTGGCGCTCGCCCAGGTTGTTGTAGAGCTCGCGGGCGAGGCGTGGGAAGTCCTTGAGGAAGCGGGTCAGGAAGCTGAGGTCTTCCTGCAGCTTGGCGTTGGCGTTCTGGAGGGCCTGCACCTGGGGATGGGCCGCCTGGGTGTCGGCGCGGGCCTCGGCCACCGCCGCCCGCATCCGAAGCAGCACGGGCACCAGGACTCCCGCCGTGACGATCAGGCCCAACAGGAAGGGCACGCTCGCATGACCCGCTTCCACGAATCACCTCCGCTGGCCCCCCGTGAAGCAATGCCCGTGCCGGGTCCGGGGGGCCAAAAACGGGTGGTTTGTGTCCACTGCCCGGTCGAACGCGGCGGAGCTGTCCGGAAAGCAGCCTCGGGAGTGGCAGGCGCTGGTTTACAATGCCGGTGTCGCTGGCCTCCGTCTTGCTTGACGAGGGGTGGAGGGGTCTATGTGGGGCAGGGCGAAGACGCTGGTCCTCGCGGCCGTTGTCGGATCGGCGGCCCTGGTTCCACTCTTCGGGGACCCGCGCACCACGCCGGTCACCCACCCGCTCTGGGGACGCATGCTGCTGCGGGCCCTGGAGATGAACGAGGCCGTTCGCGTCAGCACCGAGGCCTCACGGGTCTTCAGCACGCTCGCGTGGCGGGACAGCCTGTCCTTCCCGGCGGATCGATTCCTGAGGGAGGACGGGGCGGTCGTGCGCGAGGAGGCCGGTCGTCGCGTCATGGCCGCCGTCGGGGGACCGGCCGAGCTCGTCTATCCTCTCGCCGTCGTCCAGCCCGGCGACTACCAGCTCCGCACGCGCCTCTCGGGGGCGCCCGACACCCCGGCCTCGGCGGAGCTGGCCCGCCTGGAAGGCGGGGGCCCTCTCGCGACCTTTGCCCTCGCCCCGCAGCCGACACCCGAGTGGGTGCTCGGCGGCACGGCACACCTCGATCCCGGCACCTACGGCGCGTCGGTGCTCCTTCCCCCGGGCTGTACCCTCAGCCAGGTCGAGGTGGCCCCGCCCTGCCTCAACCCCATCGAGCCCCCGGGCGGCTGGGAGCCCACCGGGGTCACCACCGTCGAGGACCTCGCGGTCACCGCGCTCAAGGCCCTCGACATGGAGTACGAGCTGCCTCCGGCGGCGGAGCCCCTCGAGATCCGGGCCACCCAGTTCCAGGTCGAGGGTCCGCCGGAGGCCATCGAGGCCCGGGCCTCCGCCGAGACCCTCGAGGAGCAGGCCCTCCGCGCCGGCGCCCGGGGCCTGCGGGCGATCGTCGCGGTGGAGATCCCCGAGCCCGGCGTGTACAGCCTCTACGGCTTCGTGACCCCGGGCAGCGGACAGCGGTGGCTGGTGGACGCGTGCCGGAAGGCCATGGTGTGTCCCGGCGAGGGTGGGGGCTGGCGGGCGATCCTGACCCAGCCCTTCTCTGCCGGGCGCCACAGCCTGCTCGTCACCCTCGGCAGCTCCGCCGTCCTGGAGATGGTCCGAATCGAGCTCAAGAAGGTCTCGCCCCCGGACTACGTGGCGACGCTCAGGCGCATCGGCTTCGACCCCGGGCCCGACGGCCCGATCTCGCCCGACACCGCCATCGCGGCCATGGAGTTCATCCGCGACAAGAGGCTGGAGATGGCGGACCGGCTCTGCGGCGACATCGTCGTCGTCGAGGACAACCCGGCGCTGCCACCGCCACCCACGACGGAGGTCGCCGAGGTGCTGCCCCCGATTCAGCCTCCGCCGGTTCAGCCCCCGATCACCCCCGTTCCTCCGCCCATCGGCCCCCCGATCCTGCCGCCCCAGCCCCCGGCCAGCCCGACCACGCCCTCCGGCGGCTGACGCTCTCCCTCCGGCGATGGCCCTGTTCAACCACGCGACGAAGGAAGTCACGGCCAAGCTCGTCTACTACGGGCCCGGCCTCAGCGGGAAGACCACGAACCTGCAGTGGATCCACGACCACCTGTCCTTCGAGAACAAGGGGAAGCTCGTCTCCCTGGCCACCAAGACCGACCGGACCCTCTTCTTCGACTTCCTGCCCGTGGACCTCGGCGTCATTCGGAGCATGCGCCTGCGGCTGCAGATCTACACGGTCCCGGGGCAGGTCTTCTACGAGGCCACGCGCCGCATGGTTCTCAAGGGCTGCGACGCCATCGTCTTCGTGGCCGACAGCCAGGCCGCCATGCTGGACGCGAACGCCGAGAGTCAGCAGAGCCTCCAGCGAAACCTCCTGGCCAACGAGATCGGCGCCGCGGTCCCCATGGTCATCCAGTACAACAAGCGCGACCTTCCCACCGCGCTCCCGGTCTCCGCCCTGAACTCCCGCCTCAATCCCGCCAACCTCCCGTTCTTCGAGGCGGTGGCCCTCGAGGGTCGAGGGGTCGAGGACACCCTTCGAGGCATCTCCAGGGCGCTCTTCCGATCCCTCCTCGAGTTCTACGGGGAAGAGCCAGAAGCGGAAGAGGCGACCCGCGACGCGGTCCCGCCGCCCGCGGCACCGCCCACTCCGCCGCCGGCGGCTGGCCCCGCCACCCCGGCCTCGGTCGCCGCTTCCCCGGCGACGAAGCAGGACGAGCCACCGCCCCGGGGGGAAGGGCTGCGGGACGATCAGTGGCTCTACCTTCTGAACGGGACCCAGGTCGGCCCCGTCGACGTCGAGGAGCTCGTCGACCTGGTCCTGACCTCGATCCCGGAGGACACCAGGGTCTGGCACCCGGGCCTCGAGGGGTGGGTGCGCGCGAACCGGGTCCCGACGATCGCGGAGGAGATCCCTCCCCCTCTCCCCGTTCCCGGCGCGGCACGCGGTGGGCGTCTCGGGGAGGACATGCCCGACTTCGACACCGTCCCGGCGCAGTTCCGCACCGCGCTCATCGCCGACGAGGACGAGGGCTTCCGCAAGTACCTGGCCATGCCGCTCGCGGCCCAGGGCTTCACCGTCCTCGAGGCGGGAGATGGCTCGGCGGCCTGGCAGCTCGCGGTGCAGCACCGACCCTGGCTCATCCTCGCCGACATCAGCATGCCCGAGGTCGACGGGTTCGAGTTCTGCGGCCGGGTGCGCAGCCACCCGTTGCTCAGCCACACGCCTCTCCTGTTCATCTCGGACTCGGACAAGTACAAGGAGCGCTACCGCGCTCTCCAGATCGGCGCCGACGACTTTCTCTCCAAGCAGATGCCCATCCGGGAGCTGCTCATGCGCATCCAGCTCCTCCTCACCCGGTACTCCGACCTCCAGCAGCAGCCGGGTGGGAGAGAGGGACACAAGGCGGGGGCATTCCAGGGACGGATCGAGGTCTTCGGAGCGCCGGCGCTCCTTCAGATGTGCGCGCAGGGGCGGCTCAGCGGCCTTCTCACCGCCCTCGCCGAGGACGAGGACAACACCACGGCGACCATGGGCTTCCGCGCCGGAGAGATCGTCTCGGCCAGCGTCGGGCTCCGCTCGGGTATCGACGCGGCCTCCTCCTTCCTCACCTGGGAGAAGGGCAGCTTCCGTTTCACGCCGGGCGATGCCGGCCGGGGAGAGCCGCTGGCCCAGAGCGTCGAGCACCTCCTCCTCGAGAGCAGCCGCCTCATCGACGAGGAGCGGGCCGGCCGGGGCGACTCCGTCTAGACCGTGTCGAGTCGGTCGAGGAGCTGGCGGGCGGTCTCTTCGGCTTCGCCCCGCTTCCCGCGGAGGACGAGCGCGTTCTCGACCGCGTGCTCCAGGGCCTCGAGGGACGCCTCGGGGCGCAGCCGCGCCGGGACGGTGTGGGCGAGCAGCTCCAGCACCGCCCGCCCCGCGCTGAGCTGAGACGGGCGCCAGGTGCTCCCCGGACGATGGTGGGCCAGCGCCACGAGCCCCACCTTCAACGGCCGTCGACCACTGACACCCCCCAGGTCCTCGGCCGTGCGTCTCCGCGCGTGGAGGTCGCAGCCTCCCGGCCCCCGGATCGAAAGCGGCTTCGGGAAGGGAAACACGCGGCCCCGGGCGTCCAGCACCGCGAACTCGTCCGAGTAGTAGTCGGCCCCCGCTTTAACGAGCTCCGCCACGAGCGTCGTCTTCCCGCTCCGGCTGCGGCCGGGGATCACGATGGCCCGTCCCCGCCAGCCCACGACCCCGGCGTGCACGAAGACCCTCCTCCGTGACTCCGCGGCCACCGTCTGGCGGATCTCGGATTCGAGGATCGCGAGGGCCTCACCCAGATCCGTCGTCCGGGCCAGGCAGCAGCGTCCCGCGTAGAGCCGCGCCGGACGCCGTGATCCCCGGGCCCCGGGGTCGACCCAGAGGGAGAAGAGCCGATCGACGACGGCCGACCGGGACGGTTTCCAGGCCGGGGGGAGATGGGGGGTGAGGCGTTCGAGGATCCGCGCCTCGTTGGAGCGGATGCCGATCCGGACGCCAAAGGACTCGACGCAGGTTCCCGCGATCCAGCCGAGCCGGTCGACTCGCTCCGCGGGTGGCTCGCCGCGACGCGGTTTCGGCATCACGCTGGGCAGGCTCGCCATGTTCCCCCGACCTCGAGTCCCGCAGTGTAGCAGGTCCGACAGAGTGCTTCCGCTCCCCCCGGTCAGGCCCCGTAAACTCGAAGCCAAAGGCCAGATTTTCTCACAACAAAAGGAAGTTGCATCACATATGCTCAAGCGTTACACTCGCCCCCGGCTGACGTGTGGCTACGCGTTGATCGAATGACGTCAACGGTCTGGAGGCGTGTCTGTTTTCCAGACAGGGACGGGGTGATCTGACAGGGGCGTTGCGGCTGCGAGGGAGTCTCGAGGCCCAGCGGTCGGGGGTTCTGCGTGAAGCCGTCGTCCCCACCCCCGGGGCACATTCCTTGCTTCGACCCTCATCGAGACAGTGTTTCCGGAGGGACGTGTCCGACATCGGAAGGCATCATGGCCAGGGGAGACGAGGTGCGATGACCCTCCTTGCCGCCCTGGTCCTCGCCACCACGACGGCGCGCGTCCAGGCGGTCCCCGAGACCACGCAGGAGGCCCAGGTCGAGCCACAGGCCCAGGTCGAGCCACAGGCCCAGGTCGAGCCACAGGCCGAGGTCGAGCCACAGACCGAGCCTTCGCCCAGCACCGCCGAGCTGGCCCGGAGTCTCTTCCCGGGCGCCGCCGCCGGGGCCGGGGCCGGCGCCCCCGGCACCGAGGGGCAGGCCTCGGTGAGCGATCTCTATCCGCAGCTCTTCCCCGGGGGGCCGCCGCAGACGACCCCCGAGACCGTCGAGCCTGACGTGGAGCCGATGGCCGCCGGCTCCGGCGTCCCCTTCGGTCCGTTCCGCGTTCGCGCCGGCATCGACGCCCGCTACGTCGACGCCGACACCTACATCGAAGGCCCGGACAACCTGACCCGCGCCCGGTACCTCGAGGTCATGCCCCGGGTGGCCGCCGAGACGCCGTTGTCCGACGGGCGGCTGTCCCTCGAGTACCGGCCGTCCTTCCGGGCCTTCTCCAGCATCGACGAGGTCAACTCCAGCAGCCACCGCGCGAGGGCGGGCATCGAGCTGCCCGTCGGTCCCAGCGTCACCGCCAGGGTGCAGGACTCCTTCGTGAGCGGGGTGCTGGACACGCGCGAGGTCGACCCCGGGGGCGAGTACTTCTTCACCCTCGGCCGCTTCCACCGCAACACCGTCGACGGCGGGCTGAGCATCCTCCTCAACCCGCGCCTGAGCCTGGAGCTCGCCGGCGCCGCCAGTGCTCTCCGCTTCCAGGAGCGAGCGAGCTTCTTCGACTACGACTCTCGCCTCGCCTCCGCGGGCCTGGGCTACGAGCTCACCCCGAGCCTGAAGACCACCGTTGTCTACTCGTACGACACCGTTCCCACCCCGGCGGAGCGGCCCCAGGCCGCCTACCGCGCCCACAACGCCCAGCTCACGCTCACCGGGGACATCCTTCCCCTGGTCAACGGCCGACTCACGGTCGGCTACCGCGACCAGAAGAGCCCGAACGCGGGCCCGGGCGGCACCCGCTACCGCGGGTTCACGATGGGGGGCTCGATCACCAAGCAGATCACCCACGAGTCGGCGGTGACGCTCTTCGTCAACCGCTCGACCCCGGTCTCCGCCTTCGAGGACAACGCGTTCTACGTCTTCACCGCCGTCCAGGGGACGGGGCGGTTCTCCCTGCCACTCGAGCTCCAGCTGCAGGGAGGCCTCGGCTATCAGTGGAACGACTACCGCACGGTGGCCGCCGGGGCCGGCGTGCCCCGGGAGGACCGCATCTTCGGGTACCATGTGGGCCTGCGCCGCGCCGTCCTTCGCCAGCTCTTCCTCAGCGCCGTCTACCGCCACGAGGAGCGCCGCTCGAACCTCGAACGCTTCGACACCGACTCCGACGGCTTCTACGTGCAGCTGGAGTGGAACGTCTTCGGGGACGCGCCGTGATGACGACAGCCCTCGCCTCGATTCTTCTCGCCCTCGCCCAGGCGACCGCGGGGGCGGTGGCGCCGGGCCCGCCCCCGGAGTACCGCGTGGGTCCCGGCGACGTCCTGGAGGTGGTCGTCGCCGGCCGGCCCGACCTCTCCCGCCTGCCCACGGTGCAGCCGACGGGGGCCATCTTCTTGCCCCGGGCCGGGGAGGTGGTGGTGGCGGGGGCGACCGCCGACGAGATCGCCGCGAGGGTGGCCCCTCTTCTCGTGGCCGAGGATCTGGAGGCGCCGGAGGTCTCGGTGCGGCTGAAGGAGTACCAGAGCCAGTTCGTCTGGGTGTACGGGGAGGTGCTCCACCCGGGACGCAAGCCGCTCCGCGAGGGGACCCGCCTCGTCGACGCGTTGCTCGATGCCGGCGGGCTCACCGCCCAGGCCTCGGGGGAGGTGGTGGTCGAGAGGCAGAAGGGCACCTTTGCCGACGGGGGCCACTCGCTGGTGGTCCACCTCGGCGGAAGGGACCCCTCGCCCCAGGAGCTGGAGGACCTGAGCCGGTACCTGCTCAGCGGCGACACCGTCCTCGTCTCCACCCAGCACTGGGTGACCCTGAGCGGCGAGGTGAGCCGGCCCGGCCGCTACCCGCTGGAGGACGGCATGACCCTGACCCGCCTCATCGAGTCGGCCGGGGGACTCACCCCCTTCGGGAACGACCGGATCGCCGTGGACCACGCCGACGGCCGGGGGGAGATCGAGGTCGACCTCCGGGCGGTCCGGTCCGGGAAAGCCGTGGACCCTGTCCTCTCTCCGGGCGATCATGTGGTGGTGAAGGCAAAGCTCCTGTGACCACGAGGCTCTCCCCCCGCCTGGCCGTCGAGCCCGCCCCCGTCGAGGGCGGGCCCGAGCGGGACTTCGACGTCCGGTACTACCTCGACCTGCTCTGGCGAAGACGGATCCTGCTCGCCGCCACCGCCATCGGCGGGCTCGCCCTCGGCATCCTCGGGGCGGAGCTCCAGGCCCCCCGCTACCAGGCCCGCACCCTCCTGCAGGTGATGCCGCCGAACCCGACCTCGCTCGCCGTCACCGACGCGCTGGTCAGCACCGGCAACCCCATCCGGGACCGCCAGTTCTTCAACACCCAGCTCAACGTGCTGCGCTCGCGGTCGATTGCAGAGCGGGTCGTGGAGAGGCTCAAGCTGGCCGACCGCCCCGACTTTCAGGAGGCGGGAGACCCCGCGGGCCAATTCCTCCGGCACCTCGCCGTCGAGCCCATTCCCGACACCTACGTGGTGGAGGTGCGGATCACCGACGGCAACCCCAAGGACGCGGCCCTGTGGGCCAACACCCTCTCCGACATCTACATGGACTACAGCCTGGAGGGACAGGTCGAGGCCGCCGAGCGGGCCTACGTCTGGGTGAACGAGCGTCTCGCCGCGACCCAGACCGACATGGAGGAGGCCCAGGACAAGCTCCTCAAGAGCTACCAGGGGCAGGACCTGTTCGTTCCCGAGGGCAGCGTCTCCGCCATCACCACGTCGATCACCAAGCTCAACGAGGACCACATCCAGGCCCAGTCCCGCCGGATCGATCTCGAGGCCCAGCTCGGGGAGTTCGCGGCGATGAGGCGCCGGGGAAGCGAGCCCGACACCATCCCCCAGGTGGGCGCCGACGAGACGGTCGCCCAGATCAACGCGCGTCTCCAGTCCCTCACCCTGGACCTCGCGCGGCTGCACGAGAAGTACAAGGAGGGGCACCCGGAGGTCCAGAAGGTCCAGGTCCAGCTCCAGCAGCTGGAGAGGGACAAGCAGAATCGGGTCGCCCAGATCGAGGAGAGCCTGCGCGCCGAGTACCGCCAGCTCCAGAGGCGCGAGCGGGAGCTCAAGCAGGCCATCGACGGCCACAAGGGACGAGCCGCCGAGCAGAGCCGCAAGCTCACCGAGCTCGAGTCTCTCAAGAAGCGGGCCGAGGCCGCCGGGGGGCTGTACGGCGTGCTCCTCCAGAAGCTGAACGAGACCAACATCGCGGCGTCGCTGCAGAACAACAACGTGCGTCTCCTCGACCGGGCCGTCGTCCCCACGCACCCGGTGTGGCCACGCAAGCGGCGCCTGGCCCTGGTCGCCCTCCTGGCCGGCCTCGCCCTCGGGGCGGGGTGGGTGCTCTTGCGGGATGCCCTCGACAACACCATCAAGGACGCCGACGACATCGAGCGCCGCCTGCACCTGGAGCTGCTCGCGTCCATCCCCCGCTACGGGAAGGACGACACCGCGCTGGCCACCGAGGCCTACCAGAACCTCCGCACCGCGCTCCTGTTCCAGCGGCACGGCGAGCGGGGCAACGTGGTCCTCATCACCGGCGCGGCGCCGGGCGAGGGGAAGACCACCACCATCCTCAACCTGGGGCGGCTCATGGCCGCCGCCGGTGAGTCCACGGTTCTCGTCGACTGCGACCTGCGCCGCGCCAATCTCCACACGCGCCTCGACCTGCCCCGCGAGCCCGGCTTCACCGACTACTTCGTCCGGGAGGCGGAGCTGAGCAGCCTCATCCGCCCCACCGGGCACGAGAACCTGGCGGTCATCCCCGCCGGGCCCCTGCCTCCCAACCCTCCGGCCATCCTCGCCCGTCCCGAGCTCGCGACCGCCCTCGACCAGCTGCGCCAGGACTTCCGGTGGATCCTCGTGGACTCCCCCCCGGTGGCGGCGGTGACCGACGCCCTTCTTCTCTCTCACCACGCCGACTCCACGGTGCTCGTGGTGCAGCAGAACAAGGTGGACCGGCTCGTCCTCAAGCGGGCCATCTCCTCCCTCCGCAAGGTCACCACCGACCTGACGGGGGCCGTCCTCAACGCGGTGGACGTGAAGTCGAAGGCGTACTACGGGTACAACTACCGGGACCGGAAGGACCCCGGGAAGGTCGCGGGACCGGACTCAGCGGGAGCGCGGCCGGGGGAGGGGCCGGCCGCCGGGGAAGTCAGAGATGTCTCTCTCTCCTAGGCCGGAGCTCCGCTCCGCCGGCGTGCTGCTCGCCGCCGCTCTCGCCGTCCCGGCGTCCGCGGCGGCGCCGGACGCGGCGTCCCTGGCCCGCCTCACCTTCGTCGAGCACGGGGTCGAGACCGGAGTGGCGAGCTGGGAGCAGGCGGTCGAGGGCCGGGGGTTCGACATCGGCCAGCGGCTGCGCACCGGTCCCGAGGGCGTGGCCCGGCTCGATCTTCCCTGGATGGCGCTCTCCGTCGGCCCCGGCTCCGAGCTGCGCTTCCCGGACGAGCACCTGCTCGCGGTGGTCGTCGAGAGAGGACGTGTGGTTCTCGACGCCAGGACCCACGAGGCGCTGAAGCTCGTCACCGCCGAGGGCGAGGTGCGGGGCCTGGGTCGAGCCATCGTGCGTCGGGAAGACCAGCGCACGATCGTGACCTGCATCGAGGGCCGCTTCGAGGTCCTGGCCTCCGGGCGGGGGGTGAGCCTCGTTCCGGGAAGCGGCACGGTGGTGAGCT
>Ga0316576_10001083_pt1 | contig 14155 bp, 11 predicted proteins | sample S0NA_FD_203075 | JGI IMG/M metagenome (GOLD analysis project Ga0316576, IMG submission 203075) | Rhizosphere microbial communities from salt marsh grasses in Alabama, United States - S0-2_050615r3r5 | ecosystem: Host-associated > Plants > Roots > Rhizosphere | place: USA: Alabama | collected... | reverse complement strand
TCTTTTCAGGTCCATAATAAATTTCATTCCGTGGATTTAATAACAACATACCATTCGACGAACGGTCATTTCCACATATCCCAGTGATCGGGTAAGAAAATGTATTGTTAAAAGTCTAAGGTGCAATGTTTGTCCTTTTCGTTCAGGGGCGACGGTTTAAGATAAAGGTCTATGTTGTACCCCGAAATTTCACGGTCGGCAAGACTGCGGCGAACGGGCTGTTCTATCCGGCGCCCGGCTGAATTTCCAGCAAGGTATAGCACTGCGCGTGGTTCATAATGAAAATTGATGTTACATATGATATGAACAGCGTAGCGCGTGTATGTTATCACGAAATGGCACAAGAATAAAAACAGGAAAGACACGATGGTTTTTGATTCATCCGGTGGGATGATTGTTTGAAGGATTTTGTTAATTTAGAAAGGACTCGAAGTTTCATGACCCCATCCGAGAAAAAACAGATCGGCAGCCTGAACGCAACGCTGGAAAAGGAGATCACCATCCGCCTCGTTGAGAACGGCCATGCAATGGGAAGGGCCATGGCGGCTTTCTGTGATGCGTTGACGTCGTTGGCTCCCAAAATTGGTGTGCGCCGCGAATGGGACGACCAGCGGCCGCTGCCGCTAATCGAACTCACCGACTCGATTGGGTACGGCGGCGTGCCCGAAGGCACCGAATTCAAACCCTTTGTCGAGCTTCTGGCCGCTGTGGGGACGCCGTCGGCAAAGGTCCCCGAGGTTGTCGGGGACCGGCTGGCATCGGTTGCCGCTCCGGCATCCATGACCCTTTATGTATCCTCCATGTGCCCGCACTGCCCTCAGATGTTTCGGCAGATCTATCCGCTCTGCCTGGCGAACGAGCGCCTGAAACTCACCGTCGTCGACGGGCCCGCCTTTCCGGAAACGGCCGGAGCGGACAGGGTCAAGTCTCTGCCGACCCTGATACTGGACGACCGGTTCCGCTGGACGGCGACCGTCGACCTTGCGGAGCTTGTGGAGATCATCGTCGACAGGAATCCTGCCGAACTGGGTGTTGCTTCACTGAAGGGGATGATTCAGGATGGAAACGCCTATGGCCTTTCGGAAATGATGCTGACCGCAAAGACCGTTTTTCCGGCTTTTGTCGATCTTCTCACGCATGCAGAGTTTTCCGTGCGCCTGGGGGCCATGGCGGCGATGGAGGAGGTGGCCGAAAGAAACATGTCCGTGGCCGGACAGGCGGCGGCCCCCCTCGTGGAACGTTTCGAGGAGCTGGACGATCAGGTGAAGGGCGACGCCCTGTATGTCATCGGCCTGTGCGGCAATCAGGAGGCCTCTTCATTCCTGGCATCAGTGGCGCGGGCAACCGAGAACAATGAATTGCGGGAGGCGGCCGAAGACGCGCTTGAGGCCCTGGCGTCACGACGGGTGGAATAAACCCCATAGGTGCAGCGCTGGGTAAATCGGCATCATTTTGCAGGCGTTAAAAGCGCAGGGCCGCCCCGACGGTAAACCGGCTGTCGTCATCGCTGGTGTCGTTGTAATCCTTCCGTGCGTACCCGGTGTAGAGATAGACGTATTTATCCACGTAGATGCCGAGACCCACCAGCCATCCGGTGAGGCCGTCTTCCTGGTTAAGCCCGTTTTTTGAATCCTGCCGTTGTCCGTACTGTGTGATCAGAACAACCTTGTCGTTGGCGTATTTGAGGCCTGCATGCCAGGTGTCCGCGCCGTGGGTGTCATTGTCTTCCGCGGTAATATCCTCTTCGGACGTGTCAAGCGGCGACAGATTGTCCGCCAGGGAAACCAACCCCTCGTCGAATTCATACTGTCCGAAAAGGGAAACGTCCCCTGCCTTGATTTCACCACCGATTTTGTAGGCCTCGTCCTTGCCGGGTTCACCGTTGTCATACCATTGGGCGAACAGGGACAGGTAGCGGGAATTGTAGGACAGTCCGGTGCCGAAACTGTTGTCGTTGTCCGGCGTTTCATCCAGCCCGTAAAAGATCTGGGCCGCTATCCCCCGGGACGAGACGGGAGAGTCGAAGCGGATGGTGTTGGTCGAGCGGCCCCTGCCCTTGCCGGTTTGGCTGTGCAGGCCAGACTGGATTTCCGGGAAAAATCGTGCCGCTAAAGCGTCGCGCTGGAACGGGTCCATCGTGATGCCGGTCTGCATGTAAGGGGTTACAATGGTTCCGGCCCGCAGCGTGCCGAAGCGACTGTCCAGGCCCAGGTACTGCTCCAGGTCCCTGAAGGAGTTTCCGTCACCGGTGTCGGTGGGGTCGAGGCCCCACTCCGTTTTGAAGATCCCCTCGAAACCCATACTGAGCGTCCGCCTGCCGGTCAGCTGAATGTGGGATACGTTGCCGGACAGGTAGTTGTTGGACGTTTTATCGGGTGTCGAGTTGGCCCTTCCTTCCGTGCCGATGTCGTCGCTGTTGTAACTCACCCTGAAAGCGCCGTTCAGATTAACGTTCCAGTCCTGGCCTTTCCATTCGATGCCTGAGGCGCTCAGCGGGTACAGGGACAACATCATAAAAACGGCCAGAAGGTGCCAGGTTATGCGAGGACGTGTCATAGTCGTTCAACTCCGTTCGGGTATTGCCAAGGTGGCCCCGTGCCTTGGCTTTGGGTAGGTGAGGGGCCGTGAAGATGCCAGTATTCATTCTCACCCAGTTGCTGCAAAAATTCAAGTCTCTTGTCGTGAACGGTTGTAAAATTTTTCGAACCTCATTATTATGGAAGCACTTGTGTTCATCGCGCTTAACACCTAAATTTTAGTTCCGGGACGCTCTTAAAAGAAGCGCATCGGATTTCAGGGAAGCTTCGGTCACCGATCATGTTGGATTCTTTCGTAACCATTTTCGTGAAGGCAGGATGCTTACCCGACGATACCCGCGGACAGGTTATTCGCAAAACAGCCATGATGCTGCTGGTATCTCTCTATGCCCTGCTGAGCTTTTTCTGGGGGACGACATATCTATTGCTCGGTTTGAAAACGACCGCGCTCATTCCCTATGCTTACGGCGGCCTCTCCATCCTTACGCTGCTCTTTTTATTCGGTTCGAAGCGTTATGACATTTTCCGTTGCATCCAGCTTGGCCTGATTCTGCTGATTCCCTTTCTGGTCCAGTGGAGTCTGGGCGGCTTCGGCCCATCCGGCGCGGTGATGATCTGGTCGGTACTGGCCCCTATCGGTGCCCTGATGTTTTCAGGCCCCGCTCGGGCGTGGCCGTGGTTTATCGTCTATCTGGCGCTGACCCTGATAGAACTTTTTTTCGACATTTTTTTCCCTTTACCGGAGCAACACATTCCGGAAACGGTTTCGGCGGTCTCTTTTGTGTTCAACATCGGCGGCGTGACCTCCATCACCTTTGTGCTGCTCAGGTATTTTGTCCAGAAGGGGGAGGAAACCATTTCGGACCTCGACGCCAAGCACAGCCAGGTGTCGCGGGAAAAGGAGCGCTTGAACAAAATCAAAAGCGTGATGGCCAACTTCGTGCCGGAAACAGCCAAACGGATGATCGAGGAAAATCCCGAAAAGGAGCTGTTGAATAAATATATCCAGGATGCCTCGGTACTGTTCCTCGATATCGAGGGCTTTGCCGTGTTGACCGAAAAATATCCCTACGAGACCATCAATCGCACCATAGAACACTATTTTTCCATTTTTTTCGACTTGATCAAGAAGCGCGGCGGGGATATCAACGAAACCGCAGGTGATGGTATGATGGTCATCTTTCTGGGTACCGGAACCCGGGACCATGCCGAAAATGCCGTCAGGGCGGCCCTGGATATCCGTAACTGCTGCCCAAGCCACAACGGAGAAAGCAGCAACAAGGGCTTTCTGCCCATAACGGTCAACATCGGCATCAGTTCCGGAGAGGTGTACCTGGGATCGACCAAGTTGAGGGGTGGGGAATGGGATCGCTGGACATTTACCGCTTCGGGGCCGGTGACGGTTCTGGCCGCCAGGCTTTCCAACTATGCCCAGGGGGGGCGCGTGCTGGTCGGCAGGGAGACGGCCCGCAGGGTCGGGGAAACGGTTGCGCTGAAGGAGATCGAGGGGGTGAAGCTGAAAAATATGGGCACGGTCGGCCCGGTGTACGAGGTGGTCTGATCGTGTGCCGGCTGGTTTCTCGATCTCCAGGTTTACCTCAACGCTGCAATGTTGAGGTTGAAAGAGATTTGAACTGAGTGATTCAGGTGAAATGAGACATGTATCGGCTATAGGGTGAGACATAATTTTCGTCAAAAGCGTTGTCCAACCGTGTAGCACGGTGAGCCGCGAGACGAGATTTGGTTGAAATTATTTATATATATTAGTCAGTTATATTAAAGCGCGCGTGTCGGGATCCTTATTGTCAGGCAGAAGCGAATATTGGCATCGTTGTTGCTAACCTCCTCGTAGAGATGATCGGTTCGATTTTCGGCCGTGGAAATGAAAAAAAAGATACCGATATTATAAAGGAGGTCCTTATGAACATAGATCGTGCCATATTTGCTTTCGGTGGCTTCATGGTTCTAGTAAGCCTGCTGCTGTCGCAGGTGCACAGTCCCTACTGGCTTTGGTTCACCGCCTTCGTGGGCGCCAACCTGCTGCAATCGGCGTTTACAGGGTTCTGTCCCGCCGCTAAAGTCGTCAAGCTTTTCGGCATGAAGTCCGGAGAAGCATTTAAATAGAAAAAGGGGTAACCCCACTGGGGCTAAGCCCGGGCTTTAAAGCGGTGGTTGCATCCGTACCAGGAGGTTGCCCGGTCGTTGACAAAAGATGTATTTGTATTAAAATGACCGGGCAATCCTTTTTTTAATTTAACCTAAAATTTGAACGCTCAATTTAGGTTGAACAAATCGATGGGAGAGATGTTATGATACCACGGATGAGGCGTTGGGCTTTCTCTTTTTGGGCGCGGGGGCTGTTGTCGGCTGTTGTGCTGCTTGCCGGCACAATGGAAACGCTGCAGGCCGCCAGTCTGGAGGAATGTGTGACGGCAGCCCTGAAGAACAATCCCGATATTCAGGCCGGAGTGGAAAGAATCAATGCCGCCCGGTTTGCGATCGAACAGGCCAAGTCGGCCTATTACCCGCGGCTCTATCTGGCCGGTTCCTATGCCTATACGGACAACCCCCCCCAGGCGTTCATGATGACCCTAAACCAGCGCGACCTCGACATGATGAGCCCCACCTTCGATCCCAACGAACCGGACCCCACGGACAACATGCGCCTGTCCGTAGGGTTGAAGTATCGGCTCTACAACGGCGGTGTCAACGTCATCGGCATCGAGATGGCCGAGATCGGCAGGGAGGTGCACGAGTTGCAGCTTAGCGCGGTACGCAATGAATTGATTCATCAGGTGACCAAAGGGTACTATGGTGTCCTGCAGGCCCAGGCCTTTGTCAAGGTGCAGGCGGAGTCCGTCGTCAGCCTGGAGGAAAACCTGCGGGTGGCCCGTGAGAGGTTCAAAGCCGGTTCGGCCGTCAAGACCGACGTGCTCAACCTCGAGGTCAAGCTGGCCCAGGCACGGGAAGACCTGATTCGGAGCAACAACGGCGTTCAACTGGCCATCGCTTCCCTGAACACCGCCATCGGCTCCGACATGGTGCCCCCCGAGGGGCTGCCCGCTCTGGCGCATGGGGAGATATCGGAGATGCCCGGCCAGCTGGACTACGAGGACATCATGAATCGACCCGAGCTGTCCGTGGTTCGCAAAATGAGCGTCGTGAAGGAACGGGATTACAAAAAAAGCCGTCATGAGAACTACCCGACCCTGGACGCTTACGGCTCATACGATGTGGACACCGGCGACCTGGATACATTCGAAGGCAGCTATATGCTGGGCCTCATGGCCGAGTGGGAGTTTTTTTCCGGTTTTCAGGGTTCCAACAAGACCGAGTCCACCAAGGCCGAGTGGCAGGCGGCCAAGTACGACGAAAAGAAGGTCTACAACAACCTGCGCCTGGACCTCTACCAGGCGCATCTGAAAGCCAACGAGGCCTGGCAGCGGCTGCAGGTCACCCGGAAAAGCGTCGAAAGTGCCGAAGAGTCCTTCCGCATCACCAGTGAACGATACAAGGGCGGCGTGGCGGACATCACCGTTCTGTTGACGGCCCAGGTGGGGCTCACCACCCAGAAAACCCGTGACGTTGCCGCCTATTACGACTACCTCAGCGCATTGTCCAACCTGGAGCGTGCGCGGGGCAACGCGATTGTGAAATATGCACCCTGACCTTCTGACGCTTTGCCAATGTGTCTTTGGGCAGGGGCGCAATCTGATTAATTATAAATAACCTCATCACGAAAACATGACATATGAAAAACACGAAAGAGATATTGGTTGTTTGCGTGTTTCACTCTTTCGTACTTTCGTGGTGAACAATCTATTTCTGATGGGCCTTTTATCCGACAGTTAGGGGGAACAATGACGGAAAAACAGTCATCCATAGGCGGTGTGATGTTGAAAATCATAAAGTGGGCGGTTGCCGTGGCCGCCCTGGTGTTGATGATCGCATGGACCGGCGGGACTTTTCACACCAAGGTACAGGCCGGCAAGCTGGCCGTGTCTCCCGGCAAGCCACTTCCGGACGGGGCCGAGACGTATACCATCGAGATGAAAAGCGTCGCTCCCAAAATAGATGTCTTCGGCACCGTGACATCCGGGGAGAAGGTGCGGCTGAGTGCCAGAATCAGCGCCTATGTCAACAAGGTAACGGCTTCTTCCGGCACCCGGGTTAAAAAGGGACAAGTCCTGATTGAGCTGGACGACCGGGAAATCAAGGAAAAATTGACTGCGGCCAGGATCAACTTAAAGCAGTCCAAAACCGAATACGAACGCACCCTAAATCTTTATCAGAAAAACGCCGCTACCGAGCAGTCCCTGACCGCCGCCGAGCACCGCTACAATTCCGCCAAATCTCAGGTGGCGGAGATCAAGGTCATGCTGACCTACACCGAAATCAAATCTCCCATCGACGGTGTGGTTACCGAACGCATGATCGAAGCCGGTGATCTGGCCAATCCGGGGCAGGTGCTGACGAGCGTGTATGACGAAGGCAATATGCGTCTGGAGGTTCCCGTCCCCGTCCGCCTGATCGAAAAGCTGTCTCTGAACCAGACCGTGGAGGTCACCCTGGATCGGCCCCGACGTCCCTTTAAGGGCAAGGTCACCGAAATCGTCGGCGAGATCGATCCATCCAGCCGGACGCAGAAGGTTAAGGTTCAGCTTAACAACAAGGAACGCGACATTCTGCCCGGAACCTTCGGCCGGGTGTGGGTGCGCGAAGACCCCCACACGGCCGTCCTGGTTCCGAAAGAGGCCGTCACCATGGTGGGCCAGCTCGAAATGGTCCACGTGGTCCGGAACGATCGTGTCATGCGGCGCATGGTCAAAGCCGGCCGCTCATACGGAAGCAAGGTGGAAATCCTTTCCGGGCTGTCCGCGGGTGAGGTCATTCTGGTTTCGCCGTTGAAAGAGGGTTGATTAATGGAAAACAAGCCTTCATTTTTATCTCGCATCATTGAAGCCTTTCTCAGGGGAAATCTGGCCATCCTGCTGATTATCATCAGCCTGCTGGCCGGTGCTGCAGCCCTTTACCTGACACCCAGGGAAGAGGAGCCCCAGATCGTCGTTCCGTTGGCAGACGTCATGGTAATGTACCCGGGGGGCAGCGCCGAGGAAGTGGAGAAAATGGTTTCCTCCAGACTGGAGCGCCTGCTCTACCAGATCGACGGCGTTGAATATGTATATTCCATATCCCGCCCCGAGATGGCCGTGGTCACCGTCCGCTTCCACGTGGGGCAGGACCGCGAGAACAGCCTGGTGAAGCTTTATAACAAGGTCTACCAGAACCTGGACAAGGTTACGCCGGGGGTGACCGGCTGGATCATCAAACCGGTGGAGATAGACGATGTCCCCATTGTCAATGTGACGCTCTATGGAGAGGGGGTCGACGATCATCAGCTCTACCGTGTGGCCGAGGAGGTGGTGGGCAAACTTCAGCATATCCCCAACAGCGCCAGAATCAGCATTCACGGAGGCAGAAAGCGGGTGGCCTATGTCTACCTGGATCCTGAACGCCTTTCCGCCTACGGCCTGTCCGCCATGGAGGTGGCGGGGGCCATTCAGATTTCCAATGCCCAGATGGGCAGCGGCCAATTCGAACAGGGCAACCATGTCGTCAGGGTCGAGGCCGGCCCCTATATAAAAGACACGACCGAAGTGGAAAACCTCCTGGTGACGCTGTACCAGGGCCGGCCGGTCTATCTGCGGGATGTGGCCAGCGTTCAGGACGGACCCGAAGAGGTCAAGTCCTACAGCCGGCTCGGATTCGGCCCGGCCGGTAAAAAGGAAGGCGCGGCCATTGAGGGCAAGGAGACCTACCCGGCGGTTACCATTGCCGTGGCCAAGAAAAAGGGCAGCAATGCCGTGTGGGTGGCGCAGGAAGTGGAAAAAAGGATGCAGGAACTGGCGGCCTCCACCCTGCCGGACAACGTCAGCTACCGCATCACGCGCAACTACGGTGAAACCGCCAACGACAAGGTCAACGGCCTGGTGAAAAGCCTGGCCGAGGCCATCATCACGGTCATTGCGCTGATCACGTTCTACATGGGGTGGCGTACAGGTACCATCGTGGCCATCGCCGTACCCATCACCTATTCCCTGGTGCTCCTCTGCAACTACCTTTTCGGGTACACCATCAACCGGGTGACGCTGTTTGCCCTGATTCTGGCCCTGGGGCTGGTGGTGGACGATCCCATCGTCAGCGTGGAGAATATCTATCGACATCTCACCATGGGTGGAAAGCGTAAACTGGAAGCCATATCCATTGCCATCAACGAGGTGATGCCTCCGGTCATCCTGGCGACGCTGGCAATTATCGTCTCCTTTCTGCCCATGTTTTTCATCACGGGTATGATGGGGCCGTACATGCGTCCCATGGCGTTGAATGTCCCCCTGGCCATGCTCATGTCCATGGTGGTTTCCTTCGCCATTACCCCCTGGGTTTCCAGCAAGCTGCTCAAGAGTGACACCGGCCATGGCGAGGAACCCTACGACGTCACCCAGACCACCAACTACAAACTGTACCGCCGGGTGATCATGCCTTTCGTCAACTCGCGGCTGAAAAGCGTACTGCTGCTTTTTACCATTGCGGTGATGTTCGTGTTGTCCGTGGGCCTGGCTCTCACCGGCCACGTGCCGCTCAAGATGCTGCCTTTCGACAACAAGAACGAGATTCAGGTGATGATAGACCCGCCCGAAGGCACCACCCTGGAGACTACCGACGCCATCGTGCGCCGGGTGGAAAATATTCTGATCACCATGCCCGAGGTGACGGACTACGTGTCCACCGTGGGCACGGCATCGCCCATGGACTTCAACGGCTTGGTTCGCCACTACTACATGCGCGAGGGGGCGAATGTGGCCGACATCCGGGTCAACCTGCTGCCGCGTGACGACCGGAAGATGTCCAGCCATGCCATTGTGCTGCGCATACGCGACAGCATCGATGCCGTTGCAAGAGAAACCGGGGCCAGCATCAAGCTGGTCGAGGCCCCGCCGGGACCGCCGGTGCTGTCTACCGTAGTGGCCGAGGTGTACGGCACGGCGCGGAACTCCTACGATGACCTTATCCGGGCGGCCGGTGTGGTCAAGAAAGCCATGGCCGGTGTCGAAGGCGTCGTGGACATCGACGACACCGTGGAGGCCGACCAGCGTAAGCTCTTTTTCAGAATCGACCGTGAAAAAGCGGGCCTCAACGGCGTTTCCACGGACGACATCGTCAAGACGTTGCGGATTTCACTGGCCGGCATGCCGGCGGGTGTGATCCATAAGGATACCGAACAGAACGAACTGCCCATCATCCTGAGGCTTCCCAGAAAGTCGCGTTCGGATGTGGGCCTCCTGGAGAACATCGTGGTCAAGGGCCGGACCGGGCACGACGTGCAGCTGGGTGAATTGGGCTCCTTTGAAGAAAATGTCCAGGAAAAAACCATTTATCACAAAAACCAGGAGCGCGTGGTTTATGTAACGTCGGAAATGGCCGGGCGCGGTCCGGCATACGCCGTCCTCGATCTGCAGAAGCACTTCAAGGACAATCAACTCCCCAACGGCGTCCGGATCGACTGGCGCGGGGAGGGGGAGTGGAAGATAACCCTGGACGTGTTCCGGGATCTGGGATTGGCCTTCTCGGCGGCTCTGGTGGGCATCTACGTGCTTTTGGTGTATGAGACCGCATCGTACCTCATACCCATCGTCATCATGCTTTCGATTCCCCTGACCATGATCGGCATCATGCCGGGGTTTGCCCTGTTGAACGTCGTTGTCAACAAACCGGTGGGCGGCTATCCCGATCCGGTGTTTTTCACCGCCACCGCCATGATCGGCATGATCGCCCTTTCCGGCATCGTGGTGCGCAACGCCATCATCCTGATCGACTTTATCCAGACCCAGGTGAAGCGGGGCCAGAACCTGGTCGAGGCCATCGTGGAGTCGGGTGCGGTCCGTTTCAGGCCCATCTTCCTGACGGCCGGAACCACTACCCTGGGGGCATGGCCCATCACCCTGGACCCCATTTTCAGCGGCCTGGCATGGTCCATCATTTTCGGCATGGTCGTGTCCACGGCCTTTACCCTGGTGGTCATACCGACGGTTTACTACCTGCTGTATGGTGGGAAACAATAACAAATAGGAGGGGTACCATGAAAATGGTAATGGTCATATGCCCGGAAAACCGGACGGAAACCATCAGGGAGCTGATTGCCCGGCACGATGTACACGCCTATTCGGAGCTCCACGAAATAATCGGCGCCGGCGAAAAGGGCTTAAAGCTTGGAGACCGGATCTGGCCCGGGAAATCACTCGTCGTTTTCACCGTCGTACCCGAAGGGAAAAAGGCGGAATTGCTTGCGGCTTTGAGAGAGTGCCGGAGTTCTCTCCCCTTCGGGGAGAGTTTGCACGCGTTTGTCGTTCCCGTGGAAGATGCACTGTAACGTAAACACGGGCAGTGTATCTCCGCCGCACAGAATACATATGGATTAAGGGAGTGCGAATTGAGGGATCGCAATTCCTAAATTTGTGGTCATATTTTTTTTCGTGACGAAAGAAAATTCTTCGCGGGAGTTACTTTACCGCCACCACTGTGCATTCCGCATGCAAAATGACATGCTGGGCCGTCGAGCCGAACATCAGCTTTCCAACCTTCGATTTCTTTTTCACGCCGATGATGATCTCGCCAACCCCATTCTCCTTTGAAAAATTGACGATGGACTCACCCGAGTCCAACCCTCTCACCAGCAAATGCGATTCACATGGGATTCCGGCCTCTTTTAAATACGCTCTGGCTTTTTCCAGCCTCTGTTTGGCTTCCCGGTCTTCTTCTACCTTCTCTTTTCCCTTGCCAACGAGAGAGGTTAGAATCAGTACTTCTCCATTGAAGGCCTTGGCGTGTTCAATGGCGGTTTCGAGTGCTTTGGCAGCCTCTTTTGTCTCATCGTAGCAAAGTAGTATTCTCATAAGTCGTTCCCGTGTTCTTTGCCGAGCAGGGTCGGCATCCATGTTGTCCCCGAGGGCAAGCAGCATGGCGATATCCGGAAATTGTGGTGCTGTTGTGAAATGTGATATTATTACAGGGTATTATCCGATTTCTGCCATGTTGTTATTGCAACCTTTGGGATTGCTGCGCTCCCACAGGATCGGTCATGCCAGCCAGCGCTTGCGGCGTCGATAATGCTTAACGTCCCGGTAGCTTTTCCGTTTGCCCTTGTCACTGAGGCCAAGGTAGAATTCCTTGATGTCCTCGTTTTCTTGGAGCTTCGTGGAGGGGCCGTCCAAAACGATCCGGCCGTTTTCCATCACATAGCCGTAATCGGAAAGCTCCAGGGCGATGCGCGTGTTCTGCTCGACCAGCAGAATGGAAACCCCCTCCTGCCGGTTGATGGTCTTGATCACCTTGAATATTTCCCTTACCATCAGAGGACTCAACCCCATGGAGGGTTCATCCAGGAGCATGATCTTGGGCCGCGCCATCATGGCGCGGCCCAGGACCAGCATTTGGCGTTCACCACCCGAAAGATACCCGCTGACACGGGCGCTCATGTCATGGAGTTTGGGGAAATAGTCGTACACCTTCTGCAAATCACTTTTAACCTCGGAAGCGTCCTTGCGCGAATAGGCTCCCACCATGAGGTTCTCCTCGACGGAAAGGTGCTCGAAGAGCTTGCGTCCCTCCATGACCTGTACGATCCCGTGCCGGACAATCTCTTCCGGATCCAGGCGGTCGATGCGCTCGCCTGCTAACTCGATGGATCCGTCCGTGACCTTGCCCTCCTCGGTCTTCAGAATGCCGGAGATGGCCTTGAGGGTCGTCGTCTTGCCGGCTCCGTTGGCACCCAACAGGGCGGTTATTTTGCCCTCAGGGACCTCTATGGACACGCCTTTAAGAACCAGGATCACATCGCTGTAGATGACTTCGATATTTTTCAGACTAAGCATATATCCCCTCGAGTAAACCACCACCTTGCGAAAGATGTTGGTTTCGGATTCATCAAGGCCGGATGTAAAAAAATCTTAATTTCTAATTCACCAAATTCTAAACAAATACCAAATTCAAATGCTCAAATATTAAAAACACAAAAGCAGCGTAATTAGCATGTAGTTTTTGGCCTTATGGCTGTTTACGTGTTTGGTGTTGGGTCATTTGAAATTGTTTAGCATTTTGATATTAGATATTCGTATTTCCGGTTTATCCGGGTTAGGTACCAACCGCGTGCAATGCACGCGGTTGGCAGGAACCATCACGTTATTCCGCCGGCTTGGGCAGCAGCGTCAGAACCGCTTGGGCCGTCCGGTCCGACAACATGCCGGTGGCGAGAATGTCGTAATCACCCGGCGGCAGCGGTTTGGCCTGCTTGAAATCCGGCTTGATGAGCGGCGTCCACCCCACCTGAAACAGTGTGTTCAGGGTGGTCATCGCCCCCATTTTGATGCTGAAGTTGCCCTCTGCGTCGGCATTGCCGTTTCCGACACCGGCATTCTCGCCCTCTCCGACGCCCTTGATGGTCAGGCCCTCCGGTACCAGCAATTCCAGAATAACGATTTCATTGGGGTCGAATCCCGTTCCGGAAAAAACGATGGGGTTTTTCAAAAGATCCGGCGTCAGCACCACTTTGTCCGGGGTAATCGTCAACGTCGCCTTGGGGCCCGCTTGCATGGAGGCGCATGCGCCCAGCAGAAATACCACGGCAAGGCCCAGGACCAGGAAATGCAACAATTGAATCCAGCGATTTGTTTTCACAGCATATCCTCCTTTCAGACCGGTTGAGCGGTCATGAATTAAATTTTGTTCAATGAAACCGCGTCAGGCGCCAGTCTCCAGCCAGTCCGCAATCGGATGCAGATCATTCCCATTTGTGCAATGAAACCGCGTCAGGCGCCATTCTCCAGTCCGTAATCGGATGCAGGTCATTGCCCTCGATCCGGTAAAATTTAACATAGCGCGTCATTCTGCGAGACGTCGGGCTGTAGTCACAGGGACCGGTGGCGCCCTTGGTCACATCCATGCCTTTCATTTTCTGGAGCGCCTGGTACATGGCCTCCCCATCCAGCTTTTCATACCCCACGTCCTTTAAGGCAATGCGGACAGCCTCGATGAAATGCATGGCCCAGGAATAGCCTATACTGGCGCCCCCTAACATGTCATCCCACTTCAGGTACTTTTTCACAATCTTGTTCATTTCCTCGTGGCTCGTGGTGTCGGTCCCCCGGGAAAAGCAGGTGGTTACCACAGCGCCCTGGAGCACGTCCGCATGGGCTTTGACACCCACGGCCCGGTCGGGTCCCCAGGGATCGGTAAGAAACTGGATGGTCTTGGTCAACCCCAGGGCGTAGGCATCGCGGATCACGTTGGTCTGGGTGGGATCCACGCCCCCCACGTAAATGTAATTGGCGCCTTTCTGGGCCAACCGGTTGAGCCAGACGTCGTGCTTGAGCGATCCGACGGGGAAAAGTTCGGCCTCGAGCAGGTTGATGCCGATTTTCTGGGCATATTCCTTGCCGCCCCTGAAAGGCTCGCGGCCGTACGGGCTGTCCCAGCTCATGAAGCCGACGGTGGGCGTTCCGCTGTTTCCTTTGGCCTTCCAGTCTTCGAGCATCCAGTCCAGTGCGGCCGCGAAATGATCCTGA
>Ga0316576_10001082_pt1 | contig 14157 bp, 11 predicted proteins | sample S0NA_FD_203075 | JGI IMG/M metagenome (GOLD analysis project Ga0316576, IMG submission 203075) | Rhizosphere microbial communities from salt marsh grasses in Alabama, United States - S0-2_050615r3r5 | ecosystem: Host-associated > Plants > Roots > Rhizosphere | place: USA: Alabama | collected... | reverse complement strand
GAATCAAGACGAATTCGCCGTTCGCATCGATGTGGCATCCATGCCGGAACCGTCCACCATGGTTCTGTTGGGATTTGGCCTGGCTGTTTGCGGGAGGAAGAAGTTCCGAAGATGATCTGATCTGGCAGGCAAGAAACGCCGGCCAGATGCTGAGCGCCACCCAAACCGGGGAAGCGTCTTATCATATTGGCAGTGTCAAAAAAACACCCCCCGCAATTCCTGCAGGGGGTGTTGATATTTTAGCTTGCGCAAAATGCGGGCTAACCCGTTTACTTCTTCAGGGCATACTTATCCGCAATGACGTTGTAGTAGGCGTTCTCCGACACCGATCCCCAGACTCCCACCTGGGCCTTGAATTTCTTGAAGGCGTCGTGGACCTTGCGGGCCATGGGGTCCTTGTTGGCCTCTTCTTCCAGGGTTTCGACGGCGAGTTTGCGCAGATCGTCCATGAGCGGGTCCGGGAAGCGCACCAGGTTGACGTTGTGATCGGAGATCAGGGTCTGCAGGGCGGCGCCGTTGCCGGCCTCGAACTCACTGAGGCTCCACATGTTGGTCTCGGCGGCCACGGCGTCCAGGATCTGTTGCAGGTCCTTCGGCAGGGACTCATAGGCCTTCTTGTTGAAGAGTACTTCGAGGGTGGTTCCCGGCTCGTGCCATCCGGGGTAGTAATAGTATTTGGCGGCTTTGTAGAATCCCATCCGGAGGTCATGCATGGGGCCCACCCATTCGGTAGCGTCGATCACGCCACGCTCCAGGGAGGTGAAGATTTCGCCGCCGGGCAGGAGCACCACGGTGCCGCCCGCTTTGGCCACGACCTTGCCGCCCAGGCCGGGGATGCGCATCTTGAGGCCCTTGTAGTCATCGATGGTATTCATCTCCTTGCGGAACCAGCCGCCCATCTGCACACCGGTGTTGCCCTGGGGACGGGGAATGACGTTGAAGGGGGCGTAGACTTCCTCCCAGAGTTCAAGTCCACCGCCGCTGTAAAACCAGGCGTTGTTGCCCTGGGCGTTCAGCCCGAAGGGAACGGCGGCAAACCACTGGCAGGCAGGGGTCTTGCCCGCCCAGTAATAGGCCGCACCGCTGCCGCATTCCACCGTACCGTCGGAGACCGCATCGAAGGTATTCAGGGGCGGTACCAGTTCGCCGCCGGCAAACACCTGGATGTTGATCCGGCCATCGGTGGCCTCCTTTACCCGCTCGGCGAAGCGAACCGCCCCGGTCTGCAGCACCGGCAGGTTGGGCGGCCAGGTGGTGACCATTTTCCAGTTATATTTCGGGGCCGCGATGACATAGGGTGCATTTACCGCAGCGGCAGCCACCGCAGCAGCGGTACCGACACCAGCCTTTTTGAGAAAATCGCGTCTTTTCATTCTGCCTGGCTCCTTTCGTGGTGTTTACGGTTTGCGAACGATCGTTATCACCAGCCTAATTAATTCACCCTTATACAAAGCCCTTGTGAAAGCAAGGCATTATTCTATGGTTTCCGGTCAATTGCCGAAGACGACCCTGGGCAACCACGTGACCAGAGTAGGGAAAAACACCACGATCATCAGCCCGATAAGCTGAAAGACAACAAAGGGGATGATGCCCCTGTAAATGTGTCCCGTGGTGATCTCCGGCGGTGTCACCGCCTTGAGGTAGAACAGGGAAAACCCGAAAGGCGGTGTCATAAAAGACGTCTGGAGGTTGACGGCGATGAGGATGCAAAACCACGCCGGGTCGAATCCGAATTCGATCATGATGGGTGCCAGCACCGGCACATGGATAAACGTGATTTCGATGAAGTCCAGGAAAAAGCCGATGACGAAAATCAGTCCCATGACGATGGCCAGAACGAACCAGTGACCGTGATGATGCGCGATGGCCCCCAGAAATTCGCGCACCAGAGTGTCACCGCCCAGCCCCCGGAACACAAGACCGAACGAGGCCGCCCCCACCAGGATGATAAAAACCATGCAAGTGAGCTGCAGGGTGGAGTGCATGACTTCGTTTAGGATTTTCAAGCTGAACCGGCGGTTGGCGATGGTGAGCGCCGTGGCCCCCACGGCTCCGACGGCAGCGGCTTCGGTGGGGGAAGCAATCCCCGCGAAAATGGAACCCAGAACGGCCACCATCAGAAACAGGGGCGGAAACAGGGCGCGCCCTATTTTTTTGGCCATTTCCTTTTTGGAGATGGCCGCCAGTTCAGCTTTGGGAATGGCAGGGGCCCACTCCGGTTTGATGATGGAGACGATGATGATGTACAGGATGTACAAGCCGACCAGAACAATACCCGGCAGTACGGCGCCCATGAACAGGTCGCCCACCGGGACGCCGACGATGTCTCCGATGAGCACCAGGACGATGCTCGGGGGAATGATCTGGCCCAGGGTTCCGGAGGCCGAAACGGTCCCGGTAGTCAGCTCCGGTTTGTAGCCGCGTTTGAGCATGGTGGGGACGGCCAGGAGCCCCATGGTCACGACGGTGGCGCCTACGATTCCGGTGGAGGCCCCCAGCAGGGCGCCCACCAGCACCACGGATATGGCCAGTCCACCGCGCAGCCTTCCAAACAACATGCCCATGGTGTCCAACAACTCCTCGGCCAGGCCGGAACGCTCCAGCATGACGCCCATGAAAACGAAAAGCGGCACGGCCAGCAGGGTGACATTGGACATTACCCCCCAGATGCGAAACGGGAGCAGATTGAAAAAGGACCAGCCGAAGCCGATCAACCCGAAACAAAGGGCTGTTCCCATGAGGGTGAAGGTTACCGGGAACCCGAACATCAGCAGTATGGTGAGGGCCAGAAACATCCAGGCGGGTAGATATTCCATCAGGATTCCGTCTCCGTGGTCGTATCGATCGGTTTGCCGATGATCGTAAAAAAGCTTTTAATGCCCATGGAAATGCCCTGCAGCAGCACCAGAACGAATCCGGCGGGAATGCAGGCCTTGAGAACCCAGCGGTATGGAATGCCACCCGGATCGGGGGAGCCCTCCATGACCGAATAGGCGTTTTGGACGAAGTTCATCGAGGTAGAAATGATCAGGTAGCATCCCGGAATCAGAAACAGCAGGACGCCGATGAAATTGATCCAGGCCTGGGCCTTGGGGCTCATTTTTTGGTAAAAGATGTCCACCCGCACATGACCGTCTTTGAGCAGGGTGTAGCCGGCCCCCATCAGGAAGATGAAGGCGAACAGATGCCACTCGAGCTCTTGGGTAAAGACAAAGCTCGTATTGAAGGCATAGCGCATGACGACATCGATAAAAACGACGGCCACGACGATCGCCGTGGCCCAGGCGACGACGCGTCCCACCCAGGTGTTCAGCGCGTCAATCCAGCGACATAGCTTGATAATTACACCCATTCAATCTTCTTTCGCAGCAGAAAATTCTACACACAGACCGATCGAAATCACCGGAAGATTGATCCGGAGGCCATCCCCATAAGACTATTCTTACAAGAAGCCATCTCAAAATCAGGGTTTTCGTTCAAGATCAAGGCGAGGCCGAGAATCAGCCCACATACGCAAGTATGGCGAGGACTTGAGACCAGGCATCAACGCCGATATTGGGCGAAAAACTTTTTTGAGATTGCTTCAAATAAATCCCGCTTTTGGCCCGGAATGTCCTGGCGCCGGATGCCATGGGGTCCGGCGACAAGACCCCCGCCTTTGCCGGGACGCTGTTTGGGGCCCATTTGCCGCCGATTGAATTTAGATCGATCATCTACGTCGACGAGACGACCTCATTTATCGTGACGCAGTAAATACAATGGGTTGGGTATATTATGCCTTTAAATGTCCTGTCAACAGATGAATGCCGTTCATTCATACAGCTGCAACGGTTCCTGAGTATCGATCCCTACGGGGTTTGCAGGCCGCTCGACCGGATGCATTGGGCAGTGAGGCGTTCCAGAGATTCCTAGTGAGACGATTCGATCCCTGCGCGTTCCGGTCTGCTTGAAGATGCACGGCGGTCAAAAGGGAATCATCGGGAGCCGTTTGGCGCTGGCATGGCGATGACGATTAAACCGGTCATGTCGGGAAGTGAGACAGGCACGCCTTTCTTTGGTGAATGCGGGCGTTTGATGATGGTACCGGTTTGATGTCGAAAGGGGCCCGGAGCGTTTCAGCTGGCGGTGATAAAAGGTGTGGGTGCATAGTCGGTCGCTACCCGGCAGGGAGGCGGGTGGGTTGTTTAGACGATGAGGCGCACCAGGACGATCCCCAAGAGGGCCAGGGGATAATAACTGGCGCGGTTGAAGAGCCGCATGGCATCCGTCTTACGCTTGGAATCGTAAAGCAGCCATGCCGGCCAGAGAAGCAGAAAAATGCCGGCTGCCAGGGGCAACAAATAGAAGGCCGGGCCGAAGGCTGTGCGGGAAAGCAGGAACGCGACCAGAGTGGCCAGAACGGCCATCAGCAGGGCGCCCAGAATAATGTCCCGGGTGCGACGCAGCCCGGCGGTGACCGGAATCGTGCGTGCGCCGAAGCGTCGGTCTTCTTCAATATCCGTCCAGTCGTTGGGCGCGTTCTGTCCTCCGATTTCCCAAAGGAAGATGAACAAAAAAAGAAACACAAGGAAAAGCGGCGCGGGAGCAGGGTCGACAGCAAATACGGCCGCTATGGCCCCTGTGGATTTGACGGCTCCGCTGACGAGCGCCCGGTAAGGGCTTACGCGCCACAAGAAACAATATACCGCCTCCAGAAGGCAGCCCGCACTGAATATGATCAGACAGACGGGATTCAGCCAATAGGCCCCCACCGCAGCTGCGGCGCCCCATCCGACGGCCCACGCGATACCGGCCCACAGGCTGAGGTACCCCTGGGCCATAGGATGCCTCACCAGCAGGGCATCAAGATCGCTGGCGTGGGCGGCGCCGGCAAATCCTCCTGCTTTCAGTTTGGCCCGGTCGGAGCGGTAGCCGATGACATCGTTGAGTGCATAGACCGATGTGTATCCCGCAAAAACGGTTATGAGACCTATCAGGATGACGCCCGGAGAGGGGAAAGCCCCCAGCCATAACAAAGCGGCCATGCAGGGTGTCGTCATATCGATGAGGCCGTGGGGGGTTCGGGAAAGGGCCCAGAAGAGGTTCAGTCTTTCTCGGTACCAGCCGAGTGTTTTCCGAAGAGTGGGTTCCAAAGATATTCCTGTGGACGCTTTCCGAAATCGGTTCGAACCCATCGCGAGACACGTCCGCCTGCCCTCAAGGGTGGAGCAGTTTTCGGACTTTGAATTTCACTTCGTCTCTTCAGGCGTTCCGGTGTGAGCCCTGGTCCATTTGCAGGCCTTGAAGAATCCAAAGCCATATTGGCAAAAGGACGTCCTCCCATAGCATGGGTGAGCCTGATCGTCAATTGACGCAGCGTCAGGGAAGAAAAAAGGCTATCTCTTGGGCCGGGCAGTTTAGCGCATAGTCGCGTACCCATGGCGCATAATGCCCTTCGGCGTAGATGGCGTGAATGGCGGCTGCCACAGCGGCGTTACAGCCGGTAAGGTCGGTGCTCAGGAGGCGGGGGATGAGAAGGGCATTGACATAAGGGATGGCTTTGCGCCTGCAATATGCAGCTCCCCGACCATCGTCGAGAATGATAAACGCACCGGCGCCTTCGTAAAGCAGCCGGATGCACTCGCGCTCACCCTGATGGAGTCGGTTCAAATCATCATCGGGTTCAATCCCCGCTCCATTCGAGGCGTGCAGGACAAGGCGGTGTTCCTTACGCCAGCGGGCAAAGGACGTGGCGCCGGGATGGTGTAGGACGGTCATCTCCTGGTAGACCACCGGTCCGGTGCCCACCTGATAGTGTTCCATCAAAGGCGTCATCCAGCCCGACTTGAATAGTAGAATAGCTGAAGAGGTATCGATGAGGACGGCCTTCTTCATCTAAGCCACTTCCTACCTGACGCGCTCAAGTTGTTCCCTTTCCATTCGGCAGGAAGAGATCGGTGCTGATATACCGCTCCCCTGTACTGGGCAGAATGACAACGATGGTTTTACCTTTGTTTTCCGGCCGTGCCCCAACTTCCAACGCCGCTTTGGCGGCTGCCCCGGAGGAAATCCCGCACAGGATGCCTTCCTCTTTTGCGAGGCGTCTTGCCGTCTCAAATGCATCATCGTTGGTGACGGTCACCACCTCGTCGATCAAAGATGTATCGAGGATATCCGGGATAAAGCCCGCGCCGATGCCTGGGATTTTGTGAGGCCCCGGCGAGCCACCCGACAATACGGGCGAGTCGGCGGGTTCCACGGCAACGGTTCGGAAGGAGGCCTTGCGGGCTTTGATGGCTTGCGCGACGCCGGTGATGGTGCCGCCTGTACCCACGCCAGCTACCAGCATATCCACCTGCCCGTCGGTGTCGTTCCAAATCTCTTCGCCAGTGGTCTCGCGGTGGATGCGGGGGTTGGCGGGGTTGGCGAACTGATCGGGCATAAAGGCCTCCGGCGTTGCGGCCAGAATATCGCGTGCTTTTTGGATGGCGCCCTTCATACCTTCACTGCCTGGGGTCAATACCAACTCGGCCCCCAGGTGGGCTAGCAGTTTGCGGCGTTCCACACTCATGGTCTCCGGCATGGTAAGGCGCAGGCGGTATCCTTTGGCAGCACAGATGAACGCCAGGGCGATGCCGGTATTGCCGCTAGTGGGCTCGACGATCAGGCTTTTCGGGCCGATGCGGCCCTCCGCTTCCGCGGCGGCGATCATGGCAGCGCCGATGCGGTCTTTCACGCTTCCCAAAGGATTGAAGAATTCGAGTTTGGCATAGACAGTCGCGTCCATGCCGGCAGCCGTGCGGTTGAGTTTCACCAGCGGTGTGCGTCCAATGGTATCGGCAATATGCGGATATAGCAGCATGTTTCGTCTCCTATTTGTAGACCAGTTTGGGCGTTTCCAACATGACGCGGGTGTTGGCCGGCACCGACTCCGTCAACCAGACATTACCACCAATGGTGCTATTGGCGCCGATAACTGTTTGGCCCCCCAGAATTGTGGCACCCGAATAGATGATAACCTCATCCTCGATCGTCGGGTGACGCTTTTTGTGACGCAGCTCGTCCACCATTTCCCGCGGCAGGGAAAGGGCGCCCAACGTAACGCCCTGATAGATCCTGACATTGTCACCTATTTCGGTGGTCTCCCCAATCACAACGCCGGTGCCATGATCGATCACAAAGCACTTACCGATCCTGGCACCGGGGTGAATGTCGATACCCGTATGACTGTGGGCATACTCGGTCATGATGCGCGGCAGCAGGGGTACTTCCAGTTGCTCAAGCTGATGTGCCAGGCGATAGACGGTAAGGGCGTACATGCCGGGATAACTGAAAATGATCTCATCGTGGCTTTTGGCTGCCGGGTCGCCCTCAAAGGCGGCCTGAACATCGGAGGCGAGGGTTTTGCGCAGTTCAGGAACGGCGCGCAAGACATCCAGTGCGACTTGGTAGCCCTTTTCGGTGTGGCGCTGGCAGGGACGATTGTGACGAAAGCATTCGTGCTGAATGCTCAGTCCAACCTGAAGGGAAAGGCTGTCAAAAAACTGCGAGACGGCTTGCCCCAGACTGTAGCGCAGATTCACAGGGTCCAGTTTTTCGTGTGAAAAATACCCGGGAAACACAAGCTCACGGAACTGGTCGATAATGGCGACCACCGATTCACGGGATGGTATGGGATCGAACTCCACGTGTGTGAAGCACTTGACGTCATCGCAGATATTGATGATCTCCTCGGCAATCGCCGGTATCTGCTCGCGGTAGGCACAAAGCAGTTCGGCGTCGCGAGTACATTCCGCTTTCCTGTCGCGAACCAACTCTTTCATGGCTTAGATCCCTTCATCGAGCCCTTTGCGAATGAGCAGTTACGCTATCATGCTTCTATCTGGGCAGTATAGGGGTTAGCGCCCGATTGTCAAACAACGGCGATGCACGCAGTGAGTGGCTGGACACGCGAGGGAAGGGCGTTCAATTGCGCCAACCGGCACCCTGAAAGATACCCGTTAGAGATCCCGATTCAGGTCGACGTTGAACTTCTTGATGCGTTTCCAGACGGTGACGCGGCTGACACCCAAATGCCGGGCGGCTTCGGACTGGTTGCCGCCCGTCCGTCGCAGCGCTTCCAGCAGCGTCTCCCGTTGGGGGTCGGCGATGGGTGCTGCCGTTCGCGCATTTTTTGTTATCTTGGGCTTCCTGCGCGTTATGCGGTGAGGCAAATGCTCCGGATCGATCCAGCCGCTGGGGCACAACACAAAGGCGTATTCAATGGTGTTGCGTAACTCGCGAACGTTTCCCGGCCATTCGTAGTCCAGGAGGGCGTCCATGGCCGCAGGGGACAAGCCCTCGATCTTCTTGCCGCTGCGTCGGTTGTTCTGCTGGATAAATCCTTGTATCAAAGGTGGAATGTCTTCCATGCGTTCCTGCAGCGAGGGCATGGTCAAAGGGAAAACGTTGATGCGGAAAAAAAGATCCTCTCGGAAAAGGCCCGCGGAGACACGTTCTTCCAGATCCCTGTTGGTGGCGGATATGATCCGGACATCGACTTCGAGCGGTTGGTGGTCTCCCACCCGCTCGATTTCTTTTTCCTCCAGAACGCGCAGGAGTTTGACCTGGGTGGCCGGAGGAATATCCCCGATTTCATCCAGGAAGATGGTGCCGCCGTGAGCGGCTTCAAAGCGGCCCACCCGGGCGCGGTCGGCACCGGTGTAGGCGCCCCTGACATGGCCGAAAAGTTCGCTTTCCAGTAAATTTTCATTGAGGGCGGCACAGTTGACTTTGATGAAAGGCGCCTTTTTACGCAGCCCTGCTTCGTGGACAGCATGTGCCGCGAGTTCCTTGCCCGTCCCGCTGGGTCCGTGTATCAACACCGGAGCGTCGCTTTGGGCGACATTTTCAATGAGTTCAAAAAGACGCTGCATGGGCGGCGCATGGCCGATAATGCCATGAAAACCGTCGTCCAACCGGCACGATTGCCGTAAGGATATAATTTCCTGCTGCTGGCGGACGATTTCGGAGAGGTCCGTCAGCGTCTCGATGGCGCCCACCACTTTCCCGTTGTCGTCCTTCAATACCGAAGCATTCTTCATGACGAACAGCGAGCGGCCGTTTTTATCGGTAATCGTGCATTTTTTGGCGCGGATTCGATGACGGTCGTACAGGGCGCACCAATTCTGGCCGGGTCCCCGGCCGTAAATCTGGCATCCCGAACAGTTCAGCACCCGACAGTTCTTCCCTACCAATTCTTTGGCCGAATAGCCGGTCAGTTTCTCCGCCGCCGGGTTCACATTCAGGATCGTTCCCCGAGCATCGACGACGAGCAGGCCGTCGTGCAGAGTGTTGACGATAGTTTCCCAGAATCGCGCGATATCCATCCGAAGATTACCTCTGCCGCTGTTAATCTGTTAGCTTAACAGTTGTTAACATAAACTTAACATAGCGGTTTGGCAAGGCCCCTGTCCGGGGCTAAAAGGGTGCTCCACAAATGTGAGCAGCTTCTTGGAGCCGGTAACCCAAAAAAAAGTATTACATTTAAATTCGAATGTTTATATGGTGATGAGGCTGTCGATCATTTGAGGTAGGCCTTATAGATTCTTGTACCTTCAGCACTTCTCATTCTGGCATCATCGTTGCAAACTGCTCATGCACCTAGGTTTAGGCCCTAACAGCAAATGAAGGATCCGAATTGTAGGCAGATCTGCAAGGGCATGCCTCAATCGGTTGTGTGATCATCCTATAAGTGCAGTGGGAGCGGAAATATGAATTTCAAGGTACATATGATTACGGGTTGGGTTTGTGCCGGCTTGCTCATTTTGGGACTGGCTGGCGTACCGGCGGCCCTGGCCCAGTTGGAAGTGCTAGATGAAAATCAGGCACCGGGTCGCACTATGGCCCAGCAGGCCACCAAGGAAAGGCAGGTTTGGATTACCGCCGATCATTCCCGGCATGAGATTCTCCAGCAGGAGTTTACATCCGGGCCCGAGGTGACCAAAGCGTGTTTGTCCTGCCACGAATTGGCGGCGGGTCAGTTCCACAAGACGATTCACTGGACCTGGCTGGATCCCAACGTGCCGCCCGGCGAGCGGATCGGCAAGGCCGGCCATGCCATCAACAATTTCTGTATCAATGTAAACGGCAACGAGCCGCGTTGCACCTCCTGCCATGCCGGTTACGGCTGGCGAGACAGCAGTTTCAACTTCAACGATGAAGCGGCCGTGGACTGCCTCGTCTGCCACGAGCAGACCGGCACTTACAAGAAATTCCCGACGGGCGCGGGCCATCCGGTCCAGGAAGCCACTGTTTTTAAAGGCAACAACAAAACCTACAATCCGCCGGACTGGAACAAAGTGGCCCAGAGCGTGGGGCGCCCCACGCGCACCAACTGCGGTACCTGCCACTTTTTCGGAGGAGGCGGCGACGGCGTCAAACACGGCGATATGGACTCCTCCCTGGCCAAACCCAACAAAGCGTTAGATGTACACATGGGAATGGACGGACAGAATTTCGATTGTGTGCGCTGCCACACCACCACCTTGCACAACATCGCCGGCCGGACCTACGCTACCCCGGCTGCCACCCATCGCAAGAGTCTGATCGAAGACGATCTGGCCTCCAAGATCATGTGCGAGTCCTGCCACTCCAGCACCCCCCACAAACCGGGGGTCAAAGCCAACGACCATACCGACAAGGTAGCCTGCCAGAGTTGCCATATTCCGGAATTCGCCCGAGTCAACCCCACCAAGATGTCCTGGGACTGGTCCCAGGCCGGTAAGAAAAAGGACGGCAAACCTTTCGCCAAGAAGGGGCCCTACGGCAAGCCGGTCTATGATACCAAGAAGGGCGATTTTCGCTGGGAAAAGGATGTGCAGCCGGTCTACTTCTGGTTCAATGGCTCCGTCAACGCTATTACCGCCCGGGACCCCATCGATCCTTCGAAACCGGTGGATATCAACTGGCCGATGGGCAATCGGGGCGACGCCAATGCCCGCATTTTCCCCTTCAAAGTTCACGAGGGCCGCCAGCCATATGACAAGGTGAACAAAAATCTCCTGATACCGAAACTTTTCGGTAAGAAAGGGTCAGGAGCATATTGGGCCGAATACGACTGGAAAAAGGCCTTTGAAAAAGGCATGCAGGCCGCCGGACTCTCCTTCAGCGGGGAGTATGACTTCGTCGATACGCGCTACGTCTTTCCCATTACCCACATGGTGGCCCCCAAAGAAAATGCCGTGTCCTGCGTCGAATGCCATAGCTCCGAGGGGCGTCTGGCCGCGCTGACCGGCTTTTACATGCCGGGGCGCGACAGCTTCAAGACGATCAACATTATCGGTTGGGTGCTGGTTCTGGGCACGCTGGTGGGAGTGACTTTTCACGGCCTGGGCCGGGCCATTTCCCGAGGCCGCAAGGAGGACTAAGTGATGACAGGCAATAAAATGGTCAATACCTATCTCTATACCCGCTATGAACGCTTCTGGCACTGGCTCCAGACGGTGCTGATCGTTGTCTTGCTGGTGACCGGTTTCGAGGTGAACGGGCTTTACACCCTGCTCGGCTACCAGACGGCCTCCGAGGTGCATAACTTCCTGGGACTAAGTTGGCTGATCGCCTTCGCTTTCTTTGTCTTCTGGCTGTTGACGACCGGCGAATGGAAGCAGTATGTGCCCACCACCAAGAAGATGTTCACCGTGATCCACTATTACATGTTCGGCATCTTTCGCGGCGACCCGCACCCGGTCCCCAAGCGCAAGGAGGCCAAGCACAACCCGCTGCAGCGGATTGCCTACCTCTCCGTGGCGGCTTTTCTGCTGCCGATCCAGATGATCACAGGCTTTCTCTATTGGAGCTATAATTCCTGGGCATCCTGGGGTTTGGACTGGTTGAGCCTTCCGGTGGTGGCCGCCATACACATCTTGGGCGCCTTCGGTGTACTCAGCTTTCTGATCGGCCATGTCTACATGACCACCACGGGGCACACGCTTTTTGCCCATATTCGGGCCATGATTACCGGATGGGAGGAAATCCCCGAGGGCGTCGAGTTGGAAGACTGGGAAAAGCGCAAGCGCCAGGGGCGTCAGCCGGCCGAATCAGAAGCCTCCGCTGCCTGATCCAGGGGGCTTTATCCACGCCTCCGACAGCGCAATGCGACGGGGCCCATATCACATTCCCAGAGCAGTGCCGGGGTATCTCGGCACTGCTTTTTTGCGTTAGACCATCTTTCCCCGCCGATTCAAATCATCCCCCTTTGTTTTTCCTCGATTGATGCTTACCCTCCTCCTTACGACTGATTAAGCAGGCTTCGATCAGTGGGCAACAATTCAGGAGGTGACATCATGTGGGAGTATTCAGACAAGGTCAAAGAGCACTTTCTCAAACCGCGCAATGTCGGTGTCATCGAGGATCCGGACGGGGTGGGGGAGGTGGGCTCCCTGGCCTGCGGCGATGCTTTGACCCTGTATTTCAAGCTGGATGACGAGGGCCGGATCAGTGACGCCAAATTCCTGACCTTCGGATGCGCCAGCGCGATTGCCTCATCTTCGGCCCTGACGGAGATGATTATCGGCAAGACTCTGGAAGAGGCGGAGAAAGTCAGCAACGAGGACATTGCCGCCTATCTGGGGGAGCTTCCCAAGGAAAAGATGCACTGTTCCGTCATGGGCCAGGAGGCTCTCGAGAAGGCCATTGCCAACTACCGGGGGGAAGCTGAAAAAAAAGTCGAGGGGCAGATCGTTTGCGAATGCTTCGGTATCACGGACCGGGAAATTGAAAAAACGATCCGCGAGCATCATTTGACCTCCATCGAGGATGTGACCGGTTATCTAAAGGCCGGCGGTGGCTGCGGAAAATGCCATGACAACATTCAACAGATCATGGATCATGTTTTTGGAAGACCGGTCGCCATTCAGCCCCGGGCGAAAAAACTGACCAACATCCAGAAAATCCGCATGATCGAGGAAACCCTTGAACGGGAGATCAAACCCGCCCTGCATCAGGACGGCGGCGATATCGAGCTGGTGGACGTGGACGGTGAACGGGTGATGGTCAAGCTGCGCGGGACTTGCTCCGGGTGCAGCGCGTCCCAAGTCACACTCAAAAACGTTGTGGAAGCCAAGCTGCGTGAGTTGGTGACCCCGGAACTGGTGGTGGAGGAGGTGCTCTCATGAAAACCATTTACGTCGACAATAACGCCACCACCAAAGTCGCTCCTGAAGTGGTGGAGGTTATGCTGCCGTATTTTACCGAACGCTACGGCAACGCTTCCAGCATGCATAGTTTCGGTGGCGGACTGATCGTCGACATTCGCAGGGCCCGTTCTCAGGTGGCCGATCTTATCGGGGCCCGGCCGGAAGAAATCCTTTTTACAAGCGGTGGCACGGAAAGCGATGCCACCGCCATTCATGCCGCGCTGCAATCTCAGCCAAGCAAACGCCATATCGTGACGACCCGGGTGGAACACCCGGCCATCAAAAACTTGTTCGAGCAATACGGCAAGATCGGATACCGGGTGACGGTTATTCCGGTGGACGGCCAAGGGCGGATGGACCAGGATGCGTTGCGGCAAAGTTTGAGCGATGATACGGCAGTGGTCAGCATCATGTGGGCCAACAACGAAACCGGCGTCATCAACCCCATCAAGGAATTGGCGGAGGAAATCCGCGCACGCGGCATCGTCTTCCACACCGATGCCGTGCAGGCCGCGGGTAAAATTCCCATCGACGTGGCCGCTGCCGGTGTGGATCTGCTGTCCATGTCCGGCCACAAGTTTCACGGCCCCAAGGGCATCGGTGTCCTCTATATTCGTAGAGGAACCAAGTTCAAACCCATGATTGTGGGCGGCCACCAGGAGGCGGGGCGCCGCGCGGGGACGGAAAATGTGCCCGGCATTGTGGGGGTCGGCAAAGCCTGTGAACTGGCCGGGGCCCATCTGGAGGACATGAACACCCGCGTGCGGGGGTTGCGCAACAGGTTGGAACAGGCGCTTCTGAGCACCGTTCCCAGATCCATGGCGAACGGCGGCGAGGCGGATCGACTGCCGAATACCACCAGTATTGCCTTCGAATTCGTAGAGGGTGAAGCCATCTTGCTGATGATGAACGAACACGGCATATGTGCCTCTTCCGGTTCGGCCTGCACTTCCGGATCGCTCGAACCCTCCCACGTGCTACGTGCCATGGGGGTACCCTTTAC